>VOFG01004348.1_pt1:2500-335218 | contig 335218 bp, 357 predicted proteins | sample 5384171 | NCBI WGS metagenome assembly VOFG01 (sample SAMN12384726, study PRJNA508395) | human gut metagenome | isolation source: healthy gut F | host: Homo sapiens | reverse complement strand
ATTTCCTGCTTCGCTGTTTCAAACTGCTTTTCCGTATTTTTAAGGCTGTTTTTCGTATCAGCAAGTGCTTCTTCAAAGCGTTCAATGCCGTTATCTATTCTCACGATATTACCGTGAGCGTCGTCGCCAAGCGGTACATCTCTGCTTGTTTCGCCTTTTAATTTCACAACATAATTACGCTGCACCGTATCAAAATACAGTTCCATTTGAAAGCCACGGTACTCGCCAAGTGGTATCGGATCGGGACTATTCATTGACTTGCAGGTATTGATGATTGCCTGACCTGCTTCGGATTTTTTTCGGAATAAGAAACACCCGATACCATCATTCCAAGCGGCTGCTCGTCTATCGGTTTTGGGTGTAATTTTGCTGTTTCAACATCTTTGGTAAGTCCCTCTACACGGGATTTCAAGTAAGCAATCTGCTGTGGGTAGAACTTGATGACCTTATCCTCCAGTCCGTATTTCTCTGATAAGAAATTGGATTTTAACATCTTCAGCTTCTGTACTTGAATGTCTAAGTCCATCTTTTCTTTGATATATGGATTACCTGTTGCAAGCATTTTTATCTCTGCATAGGAAAGTGCGGTTTCATCAATATCCTCTGCCGACCTGACCGGAGATTTGCTCGTCATAATCTGACTTGCGAACTTCTGCTTACCTTCCACAAGCTGATAGAGGTATGCATCAAAGGTCTGCTCTGTTACATAGCGGTAAATATCTACCTGCGGATTTTCATTGCCCTGACGGACAATTCTACCGGAACGCTGCTCCAAATCTGAAGGTCGCCACGGACAATCTACGTCGTGAAGTGCGATAAGTTTATCCTGCACATTCGTTCCTGCTCCCATCTTCTGAGTAGAGCCAAGAAGCACTCTGACCTCTCCCTTACGGGTCTTTTGGAACAGTTCCTTTTTCTTCATATCCGTGTCGGCTTCGTGTATGAATTTCACTTCACTTTCTGGAATACCTCTCTCAATCAGTTTCTTCCTGATGTCGTTATAGACGGAAAATGTTCCGTCATTCTTAGGAGTTGACAAATCGCAGAACACAAGCTGTGCCGATTTCTTGTCAGTATTTTCCTCCCATATCCGATAGATGTTATCGACGCAGGCATTGATTTTACTGCCCTCAAAATCAGGCAGCATATCGTTTAGCATACGCTGGTCAAGAGCCAGTTTTCTACCGTCATTTGTGATTTTCAGCATATTATCTACGCTTGAATCCACACCACCGCCACGCACCTGCTCAGGCTCTCTCTGCAAGGGAAGCAACCATTTCTTTCTGCATTTCTGACGGCTTTACTGCAATGTTATGGTACTTTGCTTCCGGTACTGGCAGGTTCAACATATCCGCTGTCTTAATATCCGCAACCTCTTTGAACATCGCCATCAATTCGGGCAGGTTATTGAATTTTGCAAAGCGTGTCTTTGCTCTGTATCCCGTTCCTTCAGGTGTAAGCTCCACTGCCGTAATGGTTTCTCCGAAAGTAGAAGCCCAGGCATCAAAGTGCTGCAACCCATTTTTTCACAAGCGTGTTGTACTGCAAATATCTCTGTATTGTGTAAAGTTCTACCATACTGTTTGAGATAGGTGTACCCGTTGCAAAGACTGTTCCTCGTCCTCCGGTCAGTTCGTCAAGATAGCGGCACTTCATAAACATATCACTCGATTTCTGTGCTTCTGTCTGTGCAATACCGCCCACATTTCTCATTTTTGTATATAGATAAAGATTCTTGTAATAATGGCTTTCATCAACAAATAGACGATCAACCCCAAGTTCCTCAAAGGTTACAACATCATCTTTCTTCGTCTGGTCATTGAGTTTATCCAATTTCTGACGAATGGATTTCTTTGACTTTTCAAGCTGTTTAACTGAGAAACGTTTTCCTCGGTTTCGCTTGAGTTCCGCAATTCCTTCGGTTATTTCATCAAGCTGTTGTTCCAAGACTGCCCTCTGCCTTTCGATGGACATCGGAATTTTTTCAAACTGTGAATGACCGATAATAACTGCGTCATAATCTCCGGTTGCAATCCTGCCGCAGAACTTTTTACGGTTCTTGGTTTCAAAATCTTTCTTTGTTGCGACAAGGATATTCGCCGCCGGATAGAGCTGCAAATACTCAGCAGCCCATTGTTCGGTCAAGTGATTTGGTACAACAAACAGTGACTTGTTACAAAGCCCAAGCCTTTTCGACTCCTGTGCTGCCGCTACCATTTCAAAAGTTTTTCCTGCTCCGACTGCGTGTGCAAGAAGCGTATTTCCTCCGTAAAGGATATGAGCAACCGCATTTTTCTGATGTTCCCGCAGCTCGATTTCCGGGTTCATACCACTAAAAATGATATGGCTTCCATCATACTCACGAGGTCTGACGCTATTGAATTTCTCATTGTAAGATTTGCAAAGCCTTTCCCTTCGTTCAGGGTCAGACCATATCCAGTCCTGAAATTCCTGCTTAATCATTTCCTGCTTCGACTGAGCAATCGCTGTTTCCTTTTATTTAGGACAGGCTTTTTCCTGCCCTCATCATCTTCGATATAGTCAAAGATACGCACATCTTTTAAGTTCAGCGTATCTTCAATAATCTTGTAGGCATTGATGCGGGAAGTTCCGTAAGTGTTATATGCCCTTACATTTCCTTTGTCATAGGATTTGCCCTCAATATTCCACTCACTCGTAAATGGAGAGAAGTGAACTTTGATATTCCACTGTGCATAGCGTGGTGTTTCAAGCAAATGAAAGATAAACTCCTGCACATCGTCCGGTGGCAACCAAGTTGCACCAAGTCGCACGGAAATTTCACTTGCAGTCAGGTCTTTCGGCTGTACCTTTTCCAGTGCTTCTACATTGACCTTATAATCTTCCGGATAGAGTTCTGCCGAGTTCTTTGCAATCTTCAGCTTTTCCCTGACATTACCCGAAAGGTATTCATCAGCCATCAGATACTTCGGTTCGTAAGAATTTCCATACTCATAAAGCGGGTTTAGGAAGATAACACCCTTTAAGTCCTCAAAGATTTCATTATCCGATTTACCGGAAAGCTCCATCATATAGTCCATATCAATCGTGGCTTTTTCTCCAAGAGATACCGCCAACGCTTCGCTTGCCGTATCAACAGAAGTAACCGGAGTATGCGGCTTAATTGTCCTCTTAGAAAACATATCCGCCTTGCGCTCCAGTTCTCCGTCCTCTCCGATTATCTCCAATGCGGAAAGTAAAGAGAACGAACTGTCCTGCGAGAAAGCAGAAGTATTTGCACGGCTGTTAATGAGTCCGTACTTACCTGAAAAGGTATCGTAAAGTCTGTTTAATCGCTCCTGCTCCGCTTTGATTTCGCTGTCAGGGTAATCTTCTGTCTGCAATTCAATCAGCGTTCTGACGGAATTTCTAATAGCAATCATACCCTTAATTCGGTTCTCTGCGGTTGCCGACACTTCCACCGGAGTCATACGGGAATTTTCACGATAGTAGATTTTATCGTCCACCACCGTATAAGAAAAGTTTCTCACTGTTGGGTCTGCCGGAATAGAATTATCTTCCTCCTCCAGTTCTTCCTCGGCTTCATATTCCGTGATTTCCCCGTGAATGTTTGCTACCGCTTCATCAAGCTGTGCTGCAAGGTCTGCATTTTCATACGGCACACAAGTTGCTTCCATACCGAAACGCCCCGATACCATTTTCATTTCTCCAAGTATCATTTCGGGGTGCTGCACAAAATAAGAGTTCATCTTAATTCCGTTCTCATCGGTATCAAGATGAACCCAATCCGGCTCAATATCTATCAGTCTGTCACGCTTTTGCAGGATAAGAATATCCGAAACGACTTCCGTTCCTGCATTACCCTTAAAGGTATTATTCGGCAATCGGATTGCTCCAAGAAGCTCTGCTCTCTGTGCAATATACTTTCGTACTGCTAAAGTTTCCTTATCCATTGTGCCTTTGCTCGTTACAAGAGCCATCACACCGCCGGGTCTTAACTTATCAAGGGACTTGGCAAAAAAGTAATCGTGTATCAGGAACTTATGCTTGTCATACCTTTTATCCGATACCTTAAAATCTCCAAAAGGTACATTGCCAACCACTCCATCAAAGAAGCTGTCCGGCAGATTGGTTTCTTCAAATCCTTGTGCCGCAATGGTTGTTTTCTGATAAAGCTGCTGTGCAATCCCTGCGGAAATTGTATCAAGTTCCACACCGTAAATCTTACTATCCTGCATTGAGTCAGGCAGCATACCAATGAAATTACCAATACCGCAGGACGGCTCTAACAAATTGCCCTCCTTAAAGCCCATCTGCTCCATTGCCTTATAAATGGCTGTAATAACTTCGGACGGTGTGTAGAACGCAGTCAATGTGCTTTCCCTTGCCGAAGCATATTCCCCCGGTGTTAATACCGAAGAAAGTTCCAGATACTCAGTTGCCCACGCTGAATTATTTTCATCAAAGGCTTCTGAAAGACCACCCCAACCGACATACTTTAATAAAACAATCTGTTCTTCAGGTGTGGCAAATCTATTTTCTTCCTGACATTTTTTGAGAAGCTGTATCGCCATAATATTTCTGCGGAAGCGTTCCTTTTTACCTACCGTTTCAACCTCATTTTCTCTGAGATTAAAGGTATGACGGTCTGCCATAGGCACATCAGGGTGCAGGTCAAAGCCTTTGACCTTTTTCTTCTGCTCCCAAGCAGGAACTACCGACTCAGGCTCTTTATCGTAACCGTTTCCTATGCGATACCCCTGCTTATACATTTCATCATAGCTATCAAAACCCTGACTGCGAAGCTACTATCCCTCGATAATCCTCAATCGGCATACTGCCCATATTGGTCTGAACTTCTTCCGTTTCATTTCTTTCTTCGGCAGGTTCTTCCTTCACAATCAAATGCTCATTCATCGGGTTCTCACGCACTTTTCTGTCAAACTCTGTGCGTGAAAATTCCTTATTGAACAGTGGCATATCATAGTCATAGAGCATTACTCTCTCATCATCAACAGATAAGATTTCATACTCAGAAGCACCGATATACACCTTATCGCCAAGATGATATTCATACTGCACATCTTGCGGCTGTTCTGCTTCTTCAGGTTCTTTTTCGGTTGGTTCAACCTCTTGTTCCGGCGGTGCATCAGAGAGTATCTCACGATTTCTTTTCGTTTCCGCAATTTTGGTTCTGCGTTCCTCTTGGCTTTCAAGCCATCGAGGATAGTGTTCTTTTTCCTTTGGATTTAAGTATCTGTCCATTCGGATAAGTTCCCCGATACGCTTCTCCACCTGCGACCACGAAAGTGTAATATGTGGATTTTCTTTACCGATACCTTTCGTAATCGTAATACCTTTTCCATCGTGGCTCTCATCAATGCCTGCCCCGATTATTACTGGATAAGAGCCTCCCCAACCGTATTCATTTTTCAAAAAGCCTGCATTCTCTTTTTGCAGAAAGGCTTTTTTCAAACTGTTCATAGATACGCATTTTACCCTCAGAAAATCCGCTTCCATTCGTAAGAACAGCGTCGATAATCTCCTGAGAAAAAGTAAAGGCAGAGGGTTTTCTTTTCCTCTGCCTGACCGTCTAATATGAATGTCATCTGACCGTCCATCGACGGTAATGGTTTTATGCTGTCGCTTAATTCTCCCAGTAATCGCATAGCTTCAAAATGTCGGGCAATAACAGCCCAATCATAAAAGCCCTGTGCGGTTCTGCTGTCGTATTTGCCCTCCCACAAATGCAGAACATTTTCAAAGGTCTTATATCCTACTGTCCTGCCGTCCTCTAGGGTAAGCTCTGTATAATCATTATTGAAAATGCTCTTTATATACTCTGTGCGGTCTTTGTTATCAAGATTGCGTTCATAATAATCTTTGATTTCTTCCAGACTTGCCGACAAATGCGGTGTCGTTCTGAGAATTTCATTGATTACTTCATCACGTCCAAAGAACGGAAGGCTTTTGTCCTCGTGAGTTCTATCGTAATACTCTAAACGAATATCACTTCCGCTTTCACGATCTCCTGTGCCGAGCTGCGAAGAGCGTTCATCAGACGAACCCATTTCATCATATCCTCTGCTTTCATCTGTTCGGTCACTCCCTCTTTCTGTGCCATCTGGCTCAGGATTGTTTCTTCCATCTTGCTGGCTCTCTGTTCCACTTCCGCCAAGTGCTGTGTCAGTTCGCCCCTCGTCAGGAAATTGTAGTAAAGGACTTTGTGATGTTCCTTCAGATACTTTCTTCTCATCTGAGCGTATCTGCCCAAAGTCACTTCCGGCTGCTGTGGAAGTTTCAGGTTCGGAAGGCTGTAATCGCCCACCATCGTGTAGGTCAGTTCGTTCATTGTCCAAACTCCTTTCGTCGTTATTTTCAACCTTATTGTATTCATTTCTGTCCTGACCGACAATTATGCGATTTTGACGGTTGAGTGCAGTAATTGTTTTAGATATTTCCGTCAATCCCATTTCTGCAATATCACTGGTAGCAAATCCAAGTGCATTGAGTGTTTCCTGCGTATTGAAGTTAGTAACATCTCTGAAATCATCAAGTTCAAAATAACCGTCCGTATCAACACCAAGCCTTGACATCATCATATATGCCACACTATTTGTCACGACATTTTTATAAATGAAAGCCACAATATCCTCTTCCACTTCCTCAAAGGAAACTGCCCTCGGTTGCATAGTAAAGGTCTTGCAGATAATCAGGGATATTATCCTCTGCCGCATTTCTTGCTGCTCCCATAATCGCTTCGGCAAGACTGCTCTTATTCTCAATCTCTCCGAAAGTGCTTTCCAATGTTTCAATCACATCTGCTTCGTATTCCTGACGCATATCCCAAATCGGAACTGTTCTTGAATATCTGCTTTCGTGGGTATCTGAAATATCAAAGTAATGTGTCAGTCTTTGCCTTGTACGGTTTTCATCAGCAAACACAGCAATACCTCTTGCACCTCGGTTGACCCATCTGCCGAAAATTCTATTCCACTGTTCTATCTCAAGAACTGCTGTTGCGTCAGGTCGCTGTGCATATACAAGAAGCTGTTCGTCATAGCGTAACTTATAATTTCGGCAAGCCGAAGCCAAGAATGCCTGCCAGTTCTGAGGATTTGATACAACCGTTTTGCAGGTGCGGTTGTAAAGCTCAGAAATAAGGTCATATTTTCGTTCTGGTCTTGTTTTTTGACGGTTCGTGCCATTACCCTTGCACCTCCTTATCGTTTCTTATCTCTGCTCCTGCATAGCAGGCTCTTTCTTCTCATTGTTACCTTTATTTTTTACTGCTTCATCAGAACCTCCGCCCAAATACGAAAAGAGTTTACCGGACTTTGTATTCTTCTGAAGCTCCATAATCACACCCATATCAGGAATCGTGATATTCGGGATTTTCAGGATTGCTTCCATATCAAGCTGCTGCAACTTTTTCTCCGTATCACAACCGGAGTCAAAGAGTTTATTCAGCACCTTGACCTTATTCTGAAAAGTTGCTTTGTCTTTCACGAAAATACCTCCTTAGCTAATGTTGATTACAATAGAAATACTGCCGCTCTGTTCTTCTTTCTGCGGATTACGTGAATACTCAGGAAAAAAGGGACTGTACTCTCTGCCTTGCCCTGCGTATGGTTTCAAAACAAGGAAGTCCGTATGCTCGGTAATTAAATACAATATCCTCAAGCGGAAGATTTCCGGCAGGTATATATCCGTATTGGTTGTAATAATGCAGAATGAGAAGCATATCATCATACCTCGACATCGGGCATTCCTTTAAGATTTCAAGCACTCGGCTCTCCACCGTTTTCTGTTGTTTCATAATGTTCCTCCAAAAAATTAAAGGGACAGAGCTTTTACGCTCTGCCCCAACTGGTTAATATTCGGTTATTTCTTACTTCTTACGGTTTTTAACCTGAAGAAAGATAAAGCCACCGACGATAACGGCGACTAATGCGATAGCGATAATTGTCTTTGCTTCCATTACTCGTTACTCTCCTTTTTTCTTCTTTTTGTGTGCAACAACAGACGTTACAGCGATACCGACAGCAGAAAGTCCAGCAAGAACATACCAAAGTTTCATATTGGTATCATCTCCTGTTTTCGGAGTATCTCTTAACTCATTGTGCATTTTTACAACGGCTGTTTCATCAAGTTTGATAGTAACATTCTGGTCGGCAGGTGTGATATATGCGGCAGACGCATTGTTTGCCACTTCTGATACGGTATATTCGCCAATACGAAGTCCCTCAATCACGATTTCGCCATTCTTATCTGTTTCAAATGTCATATCATACCCGTTTGCTCCGGTTACTCTGAACGCAAAACCTTTGACCTTACCGTCTGAAGATGTCTTGACGATTTTCAGTGTTCCACGCATAGCTTCATTGATAAATCCAACTCCAGCCTTATTCTCAACGGAATAAGTTGTTTCGTCTTTCTCAATGAAAACAGAGTATTCTCCTTATCAAGCAGGAAGCCCTCCGGTGCTTTTGTTTCACGGACAATATATTTTCCGTAAAGCAGCTCTTTCATCTCATAAATTCCGGTTTCGGTTTCTTCAAGATTTCCGATAAGTTCATCGCCATCATCAATCTTTCCATTCTCATTGGTGTCCTTATATACCTCAAAGGTTGCACCCGTAAGCTTGTTATCCGGATATTCAGCGTCCACCTTCGTGAGTCTGATATTGCCGTGAACATACTCATTGACAATCTCAATTTCAACTACCTGCTCGGCTTCGCTGATATTGACCTCATACGCTTTTTCATCAAGAACAAATCCCTTTGGCTGCTCGATTTCTCTTACAATCCATTTGCCATAAGGAACTTTTGCAAAAGAGAAACTACCGTCTTTTGCAGAGGTAGTCGTCATAAGTGCAGTATCCTTTGTAAATTCTGTTTCTTCGGCTTTGAAGATACCGATAACAGCACCCTCAAGTGCTTCTCCATTCTCGTCAATCTTCTTACCTGATACAGAACCATAGATAAGTTCATTCTTGATTTCTTTTCCGTCATTCACTTTGATTTCAACCGTTGCGGTATCCTGACCTGCGTATTCAAATACAACCGGATACTTCGTATCAGAGAGAACATAATGCTCATCGGTTGCAATCTCCTTGACATAGTATTTGCCAAACGGAAGGTCTGACTTCATAACAGCAGTTCCATTTTCATTTACGCTGATAATCTCAATCAGTCCATCAGCCGGAATAACTGTACCGCTTGCAGATACAATATCTTCTGTGGCATAAAGACCAAAGCTGATGTTTTTGATTTCTCCGTTGTCGCCAATACCAAATGTCTTATCCTTTTCAATGACTTTTTGCAAGACTTACCTGCACTTTCTGTCTTTCGTTATAGAACGATGTGGAAGTTTCGGTAACAGAGATATTCTGACCTGCGTAAGTAAGCTCAACCGTATGTGTTTCGCCACTCACTACCATTCCGTAAGGTGCAGTAATTTCCTTGACCTCGTATTTTCCGAGATAAAGTTCTTTGCTCTTCACAAATCCATCGGAGCTTGTTGTGATAGTATCTACCACTTCGCCCTTTGAATAGCGGAGTGTACCGTCCGGTGTGCTAATATCTTCCGCAGCACGGACTTCATAAACTGCACCCTCAAGTCCTGCCACTTCATAAACAGGCTGATAAATAACATCACTGTCCTCAGAACCACTTACATTGACACCGCTAAATACTTCTCCGGTCTTTTCAACCGTAACAGTGCCTTTCTGTGCCATATTCGGCTTATTGACTTTCACAACAGTTACGCCGCCTTCCTCTGTGGAATTTTCTTCGGTAATATCAAAATATACCGGAGTATCATCAAGTACATATCCGTATGGAGCTTGTACCTCTACGATAGAATATCCCTTGCCGTAATCCAGTTTCTCAGGTGTGACAAGAGAACCATTTGCGTCGGTATAGAACACATCAATCGTGGTCGGTGTCGGATAAGTAAAGGTCATTTTGACCTGATTACCCTGCGGGTCGTAAATCTTAAATCCTGCTCCTGCATACGGAATACTCTTTCCGCTTTCTGCATCCACCTTAACTACATTGACAAAGCTCTCGAAGTTACGGTTATTGATGAGATAACGATAAGTCTGTGCGTTCTGTGAAATGAACACATCAAAATCATCCATCATCTCTCTGCCTTCCCAACCGGAAGTCTGGTGTACGGTATAAATACCATACGGCATATCTTTTGTCTGACCGAAGCCATTTTCATCGCAAACAATGGTATCTCTCTCGTCTTTATTGGCTGCGTCATAGCTTCCGGCAGATTTCAAATAAATCTCAAAGGAAGCACCCTTTTCAGGTGTTTCAATCTTTGTTTCTCCGTCATCGGTATGTTTGATGATAGCCACATTGCCTTTGATTACCTGCTCGGTCACATCATTGGAAGTAAGGTTGTGTTCCACCTCATAAAGTTTCGGGTCTGCACCTACTTCATGGATAGTCTTATCAAGCAAATATCCCTCTGACGGTGTAATTTCTCGGATTGTCCAGTCGGTATCACAAACATATTCTTTGGTAGTGAACTGACCGTTTTCATCAGTAACATACTTATCTATAAGCGTTTCTCCCTTATAGATACCGTAAACTGCTCCCGAAAGTTTGGCATTGCCCTGTGCTTCGCCTTTCTCAGCGTCGCTCTTTGTTACTGTTACAGTAAATTTTTTCAAAATGTTATTGAAGTTTCTTGTGGTTACTTCTTTCCACTTCACTGGTGCAGTCTGATTTTTCGGTACAACATAACGGATAGCTGTGTCCACTTCTTCAAGAGTATATGGTTCAGAACCACTGATAAGCACATCTTTGAAAGTTGCCACACCGTCTTTGTCTGTAACTGCATACTGGTCAACAGCAGCACCGGAAAGAGAAGTACCGAAAAGATGGAACTTCACACCTTCAACAAGGTTATCTTCTGAGGACTTCACTACCTGAAGGTCGCCACGCTTCAGTTTGTTATTGAAATTGACCTTTGCAACCTGTCCTGCTACAACGGTAACTCTATGCGTTTCCTGCGGCTCGTACTTATCGTATACCTGCTCGGTTACAGTATAGATACCCGGCATAAGATTATCAATTTGGAACTTACCGCCATTAGCTGTTGTAACTGTCTGATTGATACCGTTTCCGGTAATCGTGAAGTTGATACCGTCAGCCTTGCCGTCCTCACTGGTCTTTACAATCTGACAAGAACCATAGCTGACTTTCATCTTCACATAACCGTTGATACTGTCGCTTACTTCCTGAGCATAGCTGACAACATCCTGCACACTGGAGTTCTGACCGTGTTTACCCTCTGACCATACAACCACACCTCTGCGGACTGCATTTTTCTTCGTTGCGGTAATGGTAAATTCCTTGCTCGGTGCAGTATCCATAGAAACAGTAAGTTTGTTACCATTCACTGAAAAGCTCACTCCACTGATACTTGCCTTGAAATTATATTTGGACAGCACATTATTGGAATCTGTCAGAGTAGTTGTGTACTTACTTCCGTTCCACTCAAGCTCTATTGTCTTTGCCGAACCGGATGATTTATTACAAAAGCTCGGTATGGTCGCATGGTTCTGTACACTCTGCACCATACTGTTGTAATAACTGAAAATCTTATTGCGAAGCGGATGCTTTGCATTGATGACATCTTTCACATTGCTGCAACCACTGGCTGCTACATGATTGAAGTTCGCATCACGCTCTCCGATAACAGTTTCCCAGATAAGAAGCTGTGTGGCATAAGCCTGTGCAATGCTGTTTGCTGCCGCTTCATTCTGTGACCTCCAAGATGTCGAGATTGTCCCACGATAGCCATACTGTAAAATACGACCAACGAAAAGACGGATTTCATCTCCGGAAATAACCCCGTTGGATGCAAGGTTATTAAAATAATTTTCGTCATACTTATTCATTGTCTGACCGACCTTGAGCGAAATTCCCGGCTCAATACAATAAGCAACATTGCCTGAGTATGAACCAATAGCCTTAAGATTGGTAAAATTGGAACGTCCGGTATGCCAACCATTTTTCAAGGTCAAATTGCTGTGTCCCCATACCCCATCGTAATTAGCATCGCCATCACGAGGGAAATCGACCATATAAACATCGGCTTTTTCTCCCGAAGCAGCATATGCTGTTGTCGAGCTAATGCCTGCAAAAGTGGTCACACACATAAGGGTCGCCAAGAAAAGCGACGTGACTCTTTTGAATTTTGACTTTATCATTGCGTTTCCTCCTGTAAAATTGAAAAACACACCGTATCTCTACGATGTGCCTTTGTGGATTTTCTTTTACGACAAGATTTACCTGCCGAAAAACAAATGCGGATTTTTCGTTAATTTTTCATTTTACCATACACCTCCAGTCCGTTCATACTGTGCGATTGCCCCTTAGAGATAGACATATACTTTGAGATAGTTATATTCAAGTGAGATAATATATATCATTTTCGGTAGGTAAAAATATAACTAAGGGGTTAGAGTGTGAGAAAGGGGAACTGTAACTCAGGCTATCTGCTGTCACGTTCTGCACGATTACGCAAAAAACTTGTTGTAATGCTCCAATGCCTTGCAGACAAAATCCTCCGTCTGACTGACGGGAATGTTTTTCGGGATAAGCTGTCTTACTCTGTCGCCCCTCAACACGATTTTTTCCTTTTGGTTCGGCTTTTCCTCAGACATAACAGCGTGGATTGCTTCTGTTGTAAGGTTGCCCTCGTTGAATAACTTTCGCATACGGATTGTCTGGTCGTGTGACGGGGTAGCGTCATTCAGGTCGATTTCGTCAACCACATCACGCTGACAATCTTCATCAAGGTAGGAAAGTTCCACGGCAGGACGCATTTTAATACGCCCCTCATCAACAAATTCAAGCAATTCAGGAACAAGGGTTGTCAGACGAATATACCAGCGTATTTGTTCCGACTTTCCCCTACTTCTTCTCCAATACGAGAAATTTGTTCATCTTTACCTGCCAACTTCTCCCCAGTGGTGTAGAAGTTAAATCTGTTCTTTCTGTCCCTGTCTTTTCATTGCTTCCAAACGCATTTTATAGGCAAAGGCTTTTTCACTTGGCAATATCTCTGACCTCTGAAAATTACTCTCAACCATTAAAATGGTCGCTTCATCTCTGTTCAGGTCTACAATCTCACTTCTCAGTGTTTCAAATCCTGCCAGTTCACACGCTCGCTTTCGTCTGTGTCCTGAAACAAGTTCATATCTGCCGTCCTCTTTCTGCCTTACCGTTGCCGGAGTAATAACCCCTCTTTCCTTGACACTCTCCACAAGCTGCATCATATCTTCATCGTCCCTGACCTTAAACGGGTGGTCGGGAAAATCATCAATCAGCTCCAATGGAATATCTCGGATTTTTGAAAGCTGTTCTTCATCTCTCTGTGCCTGCGTGGTAAATAGGTCATCGAGCTTCGTGAGCGTGAAGTCGCTCTTTCTTCCTGCCATCTGCTAACACCTCCTTTGTAAATTCAGCGTATGCCTTAGACACTGTGCTGTTTGGCTCATAAGCATAAATGCTCTTGCCTTTGGAAGAAGTTTCTGCGGCTTTTACAGCAATCGGGATTTGTGTTCGATACATTCTTATCTGATTACCGAAGTTTGCCCTGAGTGCTTCCACCGTACTCTTTGCAAGGTTTGTTCGGCTATCCACCAAAGTAAGCAGCATACCGTCTATCTTAATATCCGGATTGATATACTTCTTTACCCTTGAAATCGTCTGCACGAGCTGCGTCATTCCTTTTGCTGGCAGATATTGAGCCTGAACCGGAATAATAACACTGTCTGCCGCCGATAAAGCATTGAGAGTAACCATACCAAGTGAAGGCATACAGTCTATAATTACATAATCATATCTGTTCTTCACTTGACTCAGATAATTCTTGAGTGTAGTTTCTCTGCTCATTGCGTTCATAAGGTTAAATTCCATTGCTGAAAGCTCAAGGTTTGCCGGAACAAGGTCAACACCTTCTTCGTGGTGCAGGATACCAACCATAGGGTCTGTCATCGTTTCATTGATTACATCTGTGAGTTTCGTTGCAAGCGTGATACCCAAGCCGTCTGTATCCTGCCAACCAAGACAAGTCGTTAAATCGCCCTGCGGGTCTGCGTCTATGAGCAATACTTTCTTGCCCTGCATTGCAAGCCCGACTCCGAGATTAACTGTTGTGGTGGTCTTTCCGACTCCGCCTTTCTGGTTACATACGGAAATCGTTTTGCAGTTTGACACTTCTTTTCGCCCTCCTTTCTGAAAATTCATAGCCACCGCATTATGGCTATGTACCTGACCGACTCATTTCCTAATCGGTCATAGCAATATTTGTTCTCAACACCCCTTGCCAAGCAAAATGCTTATGGGAAGTCACTAAGGAACAGACTGCTTATCTGTATCATAGGATTCTAACCTCTGCCGGGTACTCCGCCAGCTCCGTAGAGAAGTATCATTATCATTCTGACTGTCATCGCCATATCAGGGAGCAACCTGATACTCATAACCGGAGTTCTCGCTATTCTGAAATACAGAAATTACGGCGTACCTGCTAAAGTGGCTATCATCAGAAATAAAGTCTTAGTGAATGACTTATTCAATTTTCAAGCGAAAAGGCTTCCGTTTTTGCTATCCGGAATGAACCCCTTCACTCATTTGGACAAAGGGGTATGAAATGCACACCCAAAATCTCTGCTTTTCCAAAAATATTTCAAAAAAATTTTTGAAATTAAAAAACGCAAAAAGCCGTCTGCTCCGGTTAGGAAACAGACGGCAAAACAACGTTCTAAATGTATTCAATTTTCAATTTCTTTTTCTTTGCTTCAAGCACTTTGCAGAGGACATCATCTACTGCATCGGTGTATCGTCCCCTGAGCTGCTAAATTGTTCTTCAATTCAATGAGCGATTGTATCACTCGGCTTCGTTCTTCTTCATTTAAGTATAGATGATAGGTTTTCTCTCTCATTGGCTGTCCCTCCATCTTTCAAATGTATTTTTGATTATCTCCACATCTTCCTCTGTATCAGAAGAAATAAATATATGTACGTTCTGAAAAGCTTTCTTTAAATTATTGGCATAATCCAGTTCTGTGCCTTTCATCGGCAGTTTAATCAGTCTTATTCCTCGTTGCTCACACATATATGCTTTCATTATTTCTATATTCTCGTCAGCACTTCCTGACTCAATAGCCAACTTTTCTGAAGGTATGTATGTTTCAAGCGGAACTCCAAGCAATCGGTCAGAACCAAGTTCTGCTTTCAAGCTTTTCTTATTAGAATAATAGCTGACAGCCAAAGCAGGAAATAGAGATAAATACTCCTGCTCACAAATTCGGCAGCCTTTATTCAATATCGTCCTTTCATTTATCTTCATACTCCATGAATGACCGTGCCTGCATTTCCACCACGCTCTCTTTGCTGAAGTTCGTGATACCTCTGTAGGCTTCCATTTATTCTGTTCATAATCCCATTCGCTAAGAAGCTGACTGTCCGTTGTCGCCAAATCATTATATCCGGCAAGGACTTCTCTCTCCGCACAAACGGGGCATACCGTACCTTTCACATGGGCATTGACAACTGACTTCCACTCATTACCGCATTTTCTGCACTTCCACCAGACGTTTTTCCTCGACTTTGCATTTACTTCATCAGGTTGCAAAGTTAAGTTCTTCTCCGACCACTCCGAAGCAATTTAGGGTGTGTTGTCTGCAAATCGTTAAATCCTTTCATGAATATGTACCCACTGCAATACGGGCATTTGCTCCCACCGGAACGGGTAGAAATAAGAGTGTTCCACTCTCTGCCACAATCCTTACACTTCCACCAAGCCTTACGATTGGCAAAGACCGTAACCTGAGTTGGAAGTAACGGATAATTTCTGTCCGACCACTCGGCTGCTATATCCGGCAGAAGTGTTGCAAGGTCATTAAATCCTGCCAACACTTTGTTATGGGAGCAATACGGGCAATCTGTTTTATTTATTGTCCTGCTCTTAACGGCAGCTTCCCACTCGTGTCCTTTCTCACATCTCCAAATCACTTTCTTATGAGAACCAATAGAAACCTCTGTCGGTTTTATCTTATTCTTTTTCGACCACTGCTTTGCCAGTAGCGGCTCTAATGTTGCCAAATCGTTAATCCCTGCAATCACTCTTGCACCGGAACATATCGGGCATTTCTCTCCATTGGAACGAGCCTTAACGCTTGTCTGCCATTCATGACCGCAAGCACCTCTCCACCATACTTTTTTATTTGAACCGAAAGTAATCTCATCAGGTTTAAGCGGTAAATTCTTCTCTGACCACTCAGGAACAAGTTCCGGGCGTACTTCTGCTAAACTGTTATTCATAGCCAAACCTCAACCTCCTTGTGCTTAGAGTATATGAAGTTTTGGCTTTATCTTGTAGTTTGCGAATATCCGTACAATCAAAAAAGCCCTTTGAGAAAAGGATTTCTCCTCTCTCAAAAGGCAAATTGACAAACTTGAATTTGTAATTACATTCCATACATATTGGCATTCTTTACAAGTACTTTATCACCCTTTTCTTATTGTTCCTTGGAAATTCCTCGTAACCCAAGTCCAACATGCTCTGTTTTATATCCACAACCATTTGCTTTTCGTTCTTTTTGTATGTACATCGACAGTAGTAATTCTGGTTTCTAAGATATCTCCATTTGCTTTATAAATACATGCATTTTCCCCTTCTCTGCACATCCCTGTTAATATGTTTCCTGTGGCAACTGTTCCAACTCCCATAATTGTAAATATATCATCAATAATCAATTCAAAATCTTCTTTTAAACACGATGGAACATCTAATCTGCTCATGTATTCTGTTTCTCGTTCTTTTTTTGCTTTTACCAAATAATCCCATGGTATTCCTCCTTTAAAACTTCCGATTTGTATTTCTGTTTGTTTTAAAAATGGGCAACTCCGATTGGAATTGCCCATTCTTTGTACTAATTATGCGATTTTTTCTTGCTTGCACCGATTTCTGCATCAATTGATGTAAGTTTGATGTAAATCGCTGTTTTTTAGTTTTTATCAAATGAAGTACGTCCCGTCTATTTGGTAAAACGGTACATCTTTACATCATCTTAATAGAGCTTTGCACCTGCCGGAATGTGGTCATCTACCATCAGAAGATGGAGTTTTTCTTCGCCCTTCTTCCTCATGAATAGCACTGAGGAGCATACCGCAAGAGTCAATGCCCATCATCGCTCTCGGTGGAAGATTTGTGATAGCGATAAGAGTCTTTCCAACCAGTTCCTCCGGCTCATAAAAGCTATGAATACCGCTTAAAATGGTTCTGTCTGTGCCTGTTCCGTCATCAAGAGTAAACTGTAACAGTTTCTTTGACTTCGGTACTGCAACACACTCTTTAACCTTTACTGCACGGAAATCTGACTTGCTGAATGTATCAAAGTCTACCATATTCCTCAAATAAAGGCTCTACCTTTACCTTAGAAAAATCAATCTTTTCAGACTCAGTTTTTACATTTTTTTCAGGTGCTTCAGAAGCTGTATTATTTACATCATTTTTCTTATTTACACCATCCGGACGAGCCGCCGCACCAGCCATCGCCGCTTCCAGGAATGGTGTTCAAAATACGACACGGGCGCTCTCAACCTCCAATAAAAACGGACGAGCGGGCCCGGAATGGTGTTCCATCTCAACCTCCATAAAACCGTTGCGGGATCTCGCGCACGATAGCGGAGCGCTTCTCAAAGGTATCGCGTACCTCCGGGTTGACGATCAGGTCAACATAGCGCTGACGGTAACGCATATCGGTATCCTTCAGACCGTGCCACTTCTCCGGCAGCGGTGCAAGGTTTTTGGAGAGCAGCGTCAGCTCGGTTACGGAAACCGAAATCTCACCCTTCTGGGTACGGAATACCTCGCCCTCGATACCGATGATATCGCCGATATCGAACTTCTTGTAGCCCTTGTATACGTCCTCGCCTACGTTGTCGCGCTTGATGTAAAGCTGCAGACGACCGTAGCGGTCGCGCATATCCGAGAAGGAAGCCTTGCCCATGATGCGCTTGGCCATCATGCGGCCTGCCAGACGGACGGTCTTGCCTTCCAGCTCGTCAAAATGCTCGTGAATATCGGTGGTATAGTGATCGCGCTCAAAGCGCACCTGCTGGAACGGGTCCTTGCCCGCAGCCTGCAGCTCTGCCAGCTTTTCGCGGCGAATGCGCTTCAGCTCGTGCAGTTCCTCCGCGGTCTGCTCGTGCTGATCCTGCGCCTGATGCTGTTCTGCCATATCTTCCCCATCTTTCATAAAATTTTTGACGGCAGCGCCAAACAACTCGCCTTTATCAAATTGTTTGGTGTTACCTGAAATAGTGACTTCGCTTTTAAATTGCGATAAAGGTAATTTACTTCTCGATCTTGAGGATCTCGTACTTTACAATGCCGATCGGTGCCTCGACCTCAACAACATCGCCGACCTTCTTGCCCAGCATAGCCTTGCCGAACGGAGACTCGTCAGAGATCTTGCCGTCCATCGGATCGGCCTCCTGAGAGCCGACGAAGTGGTACTCCTCTTCCTCGTCCTCCTCGAGATCCTTAACAATAAAGCGGCAGCCGGGAGAAACCTCGTCTGCAGCGTAGCTGTCGCCGGTTACAACGACTGCGTGCTTGATGATCTCCTCAAGCTCGGCAATGCGGGAATACAGCTTGCCCTGCTCGTTCTTGGCTTCATCGTACTCGGCGTTCTCGGACAGGTCGCCGAAGGAGCGTGCTTCCTTCAGCTGCTCTGCAACCTCATCCGCACGGGTAGTTTTCAGATATTCCAGTTCGTCCTTATATGCGTCCAGACTTTCCTGTGTCAGTTTAATTTCTTTTGCCATGTTTGCAAACCCTTCTTACTCAGTGTCATCGGCTTTCGAGCCGTACAGTACATTATATTATAAATTAAGCACCAATGCCATGTCAAGCGATTCGACCATTTTCTGTCCGATTTTCTGCCGGAGCGCTCGATTATCCCACAGTTTCCATCGCTTTTTGAAGCTGCGGATCGGTTTCCGACGTCAGAAAGAAAAAGTTCTGTGTCTGCTCATCGGTCAGCTTCACCTCAATGTCCGGCGCAATGCCGACATCTGCAAGGCTTTTGCCTTTGGGCGTAAAGTATTCCTCGACAGACAGATTGACCGCCGAGCCGTCGCTCAGCTGGTAGGTGCGCTGAGCGCGTCCCTTGCCGGTGGTGTGCGTGCCGACGAGCGTCGCGCGGTCGTACTCCTGCAGGGCTGCCGCGAAGAATTCCGCCGCCGAAATGCTCTGGTCGTCAATGAGCACCGCGATCGGCAGGTCGATGCAGTCCGCATCCGAGGTATAAACGGTCTCCGAGCCGTTTTCATGCGCAGCGTCATAATGGTGCCCTCGCCGAGCAGCGGGTCGAGTGCCGCGCTCATCTCCTTGACACGGCCGCCGCCGTTGTGGCGCACGTCAATGACAAGCGACTGTGCGCCGCTGTCGGTCAGCGACTGCAGCGCCGTCTTGAACTGATCGGCACAGCCGTCGTGGAAATTCTCGATGCGGATGTAGCCGATTTTATCATTCAGCATTTTGCCCCATGCCATCTTCTGCGTGACAACGGCACGCTGCATGGTCAACTCCTTGGCGGAGCCGTCCGCCTTCTTGACCGTGACGGTCACATCGGTCCCCTCTTTGCCGGAAATCGCACTGATAACCGCGCTCGAGCCGTCCTTTTCAGTCGTCAGATCTCCCGTACCGAGAATGTAATCGCCCTTTTCGATGCCGGCCTTCGCCGCAGGCGAATCATCGTACACGAGCGTAACGCGAATACTCGTCTCGGTGCTCGTCACCGAAACGCCGATGCCGCAGCCCTTGCCCTCACCGCTCATGCGGTAGGCTTCGTAGTTTTCCGCCGGAATATACGACGACCACTTGTCTCCCAGACCGGTAATATAGCCTGCCGCAGCGTAATCCGCAACATTGTCCGCATCCAGCTCACCAACGTATTTGTCCGACACCAGCCGGTCGATCTCGCGCAGCTTTTTCCGACCTCGTTGGTGTTCCAGCCGGTGGAAATCAGGCAGATGACTGCCGTTATCGCGCCTGCCGCGGCACACATGGTCAGCGCCATCCGCAGAGAGACCTGTCTCTCCCGCAGTTTTTTCATGGTTTGTCCTCCTCCACGAGAAAAGGGAGAGCGTTACACTCTCCCCTTTTATATGATTGCGTCAGTTGAAGTAGCTCATCGGGTTCTGCGTCGAACCGTTTACATATACCTCAAAGTGCAGATGCGGACCGGTCGAGTTGCCGGTGGAGCCTACCAGACCGATGGTCTGACCGGCGGTTACCCTCTGGCCAACCGAAACATGGATGGCAGACTGATGGCCGTAAGCCGTCATGACGCCGCCGCCATGATTGATAACGGTATAGTTGCCGTAGCCGGAAACCCAGCCTGCGGTGGTAACCGTGCCGGATGCAGCTGCTACGATCGGTGTGCCGGTCGGTGCCGGAATATCCTCGCCCTTGTGGAACTTGCGGGTACCGAAGATTGGATGTACACGCCAGCCATAGGCACTCGAATTATTGGTGTAACCCGGCAGCGGCCAGGTGAACGTGCCGCTGTAACGGGTCGCGCCGCTGCTGGTCGTGGTGGTCGTGCTCGAGGACGAGCTGCCGCCCTTCTTCTTAGCGGCCGCGGCCGCGGCTGCTGCCGCAGCAGCTTCCTTGCGGGACTGCTCTGCGATCTGGTTACTTACGGTGTCCATCTCGCTGGTGATGCGCTCGTACTCCGCCTTCTGCTCCTTCTGGTAGGATTTCAGACTTTCTTGCAGCGCCTTCTGCTGCTCCTCGCTGGATTTCAGCTCCTCAGCCTTGTACTTCAGGTTTTCCTGATACTGCACCTGCTCGTCCTGCGTCTGCTGCAGGTCGTCTCGCTTCTGCTGAATATCCTCCTTCGCGGCGGTGTACTCCGCTACGATCTTCTTATTATCGTCCATAATCGCGGAAACGATCTCCAGACGGCTGAGCAGATCAGAGAAGTTGGATGCGTTCAGCAGAACCTCCAGATAGCTGGTCTCGCCCTGCTCATACGTCGTGCGGACAGTCTCAGAAAAACGCTCCTTCTTGCTGTCAAGCGCCTTGATCGCAGCATCCAGTTCGGTCGTCTTGACGTCGATCTGGTCCTGCAGGCGGTCGATGTACACCGTTACGGTCGCAATCTCCTCCTTGGTGAGCTTGATCTCCTTCTGCAGTGCGGCGCGGGTCTTTTCGACCTCGTTCACCTGACCTGCCAGACTGTCAAGCTCCGCCTTGACCGATGCCTTTTGATCCTCCAGATCGGACAGCTTGCTTTTCAGTTCCTTACTGCTCACCGCACCGGCATAGACCAGACCGGAGGCAATCATCGAGAACACCATCGCTGCGACCAGGATGCCCGCAATAATGCAGGAAATCAGGCGCACGGTTTTCTTTTTCATCATATTGAAACATTCGCTCCTTTATGCAGTCGTTATACATCCATAAACTTGCGGATACTCGTTACCGAGCCGCCGATTCCGAACAGTGCGGCTGCACCTGCGTACACGCCCAGCACCCACCAGCGCAGCACGTCGAACGAGAGCAGATGGAACGAGGACAGAGAAACCGTACCTGCCACGTTGTACAGCTCGGTGTACAGACCCCATTCCGCGAGGAAGGCCAGTCCGCCGGCAACCAGACCGAGCACCATGCCTTCGATGACAAACGGCCAGCGGATAAACCAGTTGGTCGCGCCGACCATCTTCTGGATGGAGATCTCCTCACGGCGGGCAAACATAGCCAGCTTTACCGTGTTGGAGATGATGAAGATCGAGATAACGGCCAGACCGACGATCATCGCCGCCGCGATCATGTTGAACACGCGCTGAATCTGAATCAGCTTGCGGATAACATCCTCATCCGCGCGTACGCTTGCAACCCCGTCAACCGCTTCGATTTCTTTGATCGTTGCGTCCGCCTGCGTAGAATCATTCAGGGTAAACACATAGCTGTTGCGCAGCGGATTGTTGTCCGCGTTGTAATCCTCGAGGATGTCTGCGTCGTCGCCCAGCTCCTTGCGGTACTGTTCAAGTGCGACATCGCGGTCCTCGAAGCGATCGACGCAATGTTGTCGATCTTCTCGAACTGCGTCTGCAGCGTTTTCGCCTCACGCGTGGTGAGCGAATCGTCAATCCAGACAACGATCTGGTTGGACTGCTGCAGTCTCGTAATGTTATTCGTAATGTTGTAGGCCACCAGCGTAACCGTGCCCGTCAGCAGCAGGCTTACGACCATGATCACCACGGCCGCCACGGACATGAAGCCGTGCTTAAAAATGTTGCGCAGGCCTTCCTTCCAATAGTAAGCGATTGATCTCATATCTGATAATACCCACCTGTCTGATCACTGATGACTTCACCGTTGTCGATCACAACAACGCGCTTTTCAAATTCGTCTACCAGACCCTTTTCGTGCGTTACGATCAGCACGGTCGTGCCAAGCTCGTTGATCTTTTCAAACAGGGTCATCAGCTCCAGCGAACGCGCAGGATCAAGGTTGCCGGTCGGCTCGTCCGCGATGATAAGGCGCGGGTTGTTGACCAGCGCACGCGCGATTGCGACACGCTGCTGCTCACCGCCGGAAAGATTCATCGGCTTCTCGTGCGCCTTGTCGGCCAGGCCGACCAGATCGAGCACATACGGCACGCGCTGCTTGATGGCCTTGCCCTTGGCACCGATGGCGCGCATGGCAAATGCGACGTTCTCGTAAACGGTTTTGGTGTTGATCAGGCGGAAATCCTGATAGACAACGCCCAATGTACGGCGCAGATACGGAATCTGCCGCTTTTTCATTCTGCCGATATCGTAGTTGTTGACGATAACGCGGCCTTCGCTCGGCCGAACCTCACCGGTCAGCAGCTTGATGATCGTGGTTTTACCCGAGCCGGACGCGCCGACCAGAAAGACAAATTCTCCCTCGTCTACACGCAGACTCGCCTTGTTCACCGCCCGGGTCCCGTTTTCGTAAACCACGGTGGCTTCACTCATTCGTATCACAGGCAATCCTCCTCGGTGCCAACGCAGAAGGCGTGCGAATGCCCCGGATTGGGCATTTTCGCCTTCTAGCAAACAAAAAAGACAAAGGTGTAAACATATACACCTTTGTCTATTATAACAGATATCATGTTTATGTGCAAGCCGACAAACTGTGGCATTATTGCACAATTTACGCTTTTTCTGTGTAAATTTTATGAACAGACAGCGATTATCTGGTACCTTCTTCGCGGCTTGCAAGGTATTTTCGAACCATGAGCGCTACCTTAAATACGATCGCGTGATCGAACTCACGCAGATCCAGACCGGTCAGCTTTTGATCTTCTCAAGGCGGTACACCAGCGTATTGCGGTGTACGAACAGCTTACGCGAAGTCTCGGACACGTTCAGGTTGTTCTCGAAGAACTTCTGAATCGTGAACAGCGTCTCCTGATCGAGCGAGTCGATCGAACCCTTTGCGGAATACCTCGGACAGGAACATCTCACACAGCGTGATCGGCAGCTGATAGATCAGACGGCCAATGCCCAGATTCTCGAAGCTGATGATGTTCTTCTCGGTGTCAAATACCGCACCGACCTCGATTGCGGTCGTAGCCTCCTTGAAGGACTTTGCGATATCCTTCATCTGGGAGGATACCGAGCCGATGCCGATCAGGCACTTGACCGACAGCTCGCTGAGCAGCGTCTCCTCGATAGAGTCTGCCAGCTTGATCAGATCCTTGATCTCACTGCCTGCCTTGACCTCCTTGACTACAACGATGTCCGTCTCGGAGATATGCAGCACGAAATCCTTCTGCTTGTCCGGGAACATGCCGTTTACCACGTCGATCGCGGCAACATCGGCCGGCGCCTGCTGGCGCACGAGGAATACCACGCGCGGCACATCGTTGCCGAAGTGCAGCTCGCGGGACTTGATATAAATATCGCCCGGCAGGATGTTATCCAGAATGATATTCTTTACGAAGGTAGCCTTGTCGTGCTTTTCGTCATACAGCGTCTTGATATTGTTGATCGAAACCGCAACCAGCGAGCAGATGCTGCGCGCCAGCTCGTCCTCGCCCTGTACGAATACGGCGTATTCCAGACGCGACGCACGGTCGCCCGTTGTATGATAAGTATAACCGCCGAAACGAACGATCTCGCCGGCGAAGCCCAGCTCAGTGATTGCTTCCTCCCGCATTTCACCGATACGAGGCAGATCGGTACATGCTACAACCGCACCGCTTGCGTCAACAATGCCGATCGTACGATCCACCGTATCCTTCATCTGCAAAACAATCGACTGGAACAATCTCGAAGCCATTTCCATCACCTTTCCCGTCTTTTTCACGCGCCCCGGCGCTTTACTCCGCATCCGTCCGCCGAAACGCTTACTCCTTATGGTGTTCTCACCGCTAATGGTGATTCTGCCTATGACATTCTTCACAAGAACACCAAAAGTTCCCTATACATTTTAAGTCATTATATCACATGTCCGCGCATTTTTGTACAAAAAATTCAAAAAAATTTGTAGATTTTTAAGTTTTTCAGGTTTGCGAGGTAAGTTTTTCCAATTCTTCCTGTGTCAGTTCCCGAAATTCGCCGGGCGCGAGTGTTTTATCCAGCCAGAGGCCACCCAGCCGCAGGCGTTTCAGCGCCGTTACCGTGCCGCCGACTGCCGCAATCATGCGCTTGACCTGATGATATTTGCCCTCTTTGAGCGTCACACGCACGCGCAGTTCCGGTTCGGTCTCGAGGATTTCCAGCTTCGCCGGCTTGCATTCCGTGCCGTCCCGCAGGGTCATGCCCTGTTCAAAACGCAAGACTGCATCCGCTGCCAGCGCGCCGTCCACGACCGCCTCGTACTCCTTTTCGACATGGCGGTTCGGACTCATCAGCGCATGGCTGAGCGCGCCGTCGTCCGTGATGAGCAGCAGTCCCTCGGTGTCCTTGTCCAGCCTTCCCACCGCAAACAGGCCGCGCCGCAGCTCGTCTGGAAACAGCTCGAGCACGGTATCGTGGCGCTCATCGCGGCTTGCCGTGATAACGCCCATCGGCTTGTTGAGCATGTAGTACCGCTGTGCACGGTAGCGCTGCACGGTGCCATCCACCGCCGTCTGCGACCGATCAGGATCGACCTTGAACGCCGGATCTTTTTGCACAGTGCCGTCCACCGAGACGCGTCCCGCACGAATGAGCGCCTGCACTTCCCTTGCGGCTGCCGCAGTTCAGGTGGGACAGGAATTTGTCCAATCGCCTCTGTGGCATTTTGTCCCCTCCGCCAATACATTTCTTTTATAAGGATAACACTTTTTCGCAAATTGCACAATAGCTAAATGCAAAAAAGTGCAATCCCCCGAAAGTTACCAATAGATACCATAAACCTATGATAACTTTTTCGTTGAATTGCACAGTTATGCAGTTTCCGGAAGTCATTGCCCGCCGCTGTCAGGTCTGCGGCATATCCAGCAGGCCATGCACAAATCCATCCGTCTGTGCGGATGTGATATCCGCTGCGATCAGGCGGTTTCTGCGCACCAAAAGGTTTGCGGTCACGCCCTGCTCTCCGGTAGGATAGGCGGTCAGCGCGTAGGTGTACAGCATAGCGCGCTTGCCCTGATACGGCGTGAGATCCAGTCCCTGCGCCTGCTGGATAGCGTTGTACTGCTCATATACCTCGTCGAAGTTGTCGGGTATCTGTACCTCCTGTGTGCCGACCGGTTCACTCTCCACCGACCAGCCGCATGCGGTCAGCAGCGCTACTCTGTCCTCGTTGGTTTTCAGCTTTGCACTAAGCGCTGCACCTTCAGCGCTGACCGCAGTATCCGCCTCTGCCGTTTTCGGCAGCAGCGCTGCCGCGCCGACCAGCACCAGCCCGACCGCCAGCACGCCCACTACGATTTTCCTCACCGACACCTTTGCCGCAAAAACGATCATGGCATTGTCCCTCCTGCTTTTGCTTCATTCTATGCGTACAGAAGGCAAAAAAGAACGCCTCCGAGTATCTCTCGGAAGCGCAGCTTGTATCAGTCCAGATTTTTCTTCTTCAGCATCCACCATGCAAAGAAGCAGCCGACCACTGTAATGGCCAGCGGCATCCACCAGACCCAGTCGCCCGGTATCTGTCCTTCACCGATATTCATACCGAAGAAGCCGAACACGATATTCGGAATCGTCATGATGATGGTCAGGATGGTCAAAACCTTCATGATGATATTCAGATTGTTGGAAACAACGGAAGCATAAGCATCCATCGTGCCCGCCATAATGTTGGAATAGATATTCGCCATCTCGATGGCCTGACGGACCTCGATCAGCGCGTCCTCCAGAATATCGCGGTCGTCCTCGTACAGCTTGAGCACGCGGCCGCGCAGCACCTTTTCCATCGTAACCTCGTTGCCCTTGAGGGACGAGGAGAAGTAAACCAGCGATTTACTCAGTCCGAGCAGCTGGATGAGCTCCTCATTTTTGAGGGAGTCGTACAGACGCTTCTCGATGCGGGTAAAGTCGCGCTCGATCATACGCAGGTTTTTCAGGAACCGGCCCGCGATGCGGAGCAGAATCTGGAACACAAAGCGCGTCTTGAGTGAGGTATGCACGCCCTTTACTGCGCCTTCCGCGATGGAGCGCAGGATGATGCTGTCCTCCAGACAAACCGTGATGACCGCATTCTGCGCCACAACAATGCCCATAGGAATGGTAGTGAACATCTGTCCGCCGTCCTCGACCGAACTTTTTCTCCACCATCGGGATATCGACGATCATGAGAAGCTGCTCGTCCTCGGTATCGACACGCGAGCTTTCCTCCGGGTCGAGCGCCGCGCGAACAAACTCTTCCTCAACCTGAGCCGCCTGCGCGATCTGCTCCAGCTCGTCCGAGCTGGGATGCACCATGTTGACCCAGCAGCCCTCGGTGAACTCGCTCACTTCTGTGATGCGGCCGTCCACCGTTTTGAAAAAATTCAACCATATTATACCGCCTTTCAGCAGCGGCACTCCTCGAAAATGCCACCGCGAGTAATATTCATCTGTCTACTTCCAGGGTCCGTACTCACGGTGATCACTCTCCTTTAATATGGATTTCATTTAAAATTAACCTTCCCATACCTGACAAAACAGCCCTGTTACGGGCTGTTTTGAATAGCTATCGGTTAGATTATCGGTTGTCCTTATCGAAGATGCGCATCAGAACATCAAATGCAGCATCGTCAGAGCCAACATCGGACGACGGCTTGGAAGCGGATGCGCGAGCCGGCTTCTTGTCAGCCGCTGCGGTAGCAGCCTCGGTGAACAGGCCGGTAGAGCCGGAATCCTTGTCCTTATTGCCGTCCATGCTCATTTTTGCGGAGTTCGGAACATTGTCGAAACCGGTTGCGATTACAACAACGCGGATCTCGTCGTCCATGTTCTCGTCGATGAATGCACCGAAGATGATGTGTGCATCCGGATGAGCCGCCTGCTGAACCATGGTAGCCGCAGTCTCAACTTCATCGAGGCCGATATCGTCAGAGCCGATAACGGAAACGATAACGCCGTGAGCCATGTCGATGGAGGTCTCGAGCAGCGGGCTGGAAATTGCCTCGCGTGCAGCCTCTGCAGCCTTGTCCTTGCCTGCAGCGGAGCCGGTGCCGATGTGAGCGAAGCCTGCGTCCTTCATGACGGAGGTAACGTCCGCGAAGTCCAGGTTGATGAAGCCCGGAACGGTGATCAGCTCGGAAATATTCTTAACTGCCTGACGCAGAACGCCGTCAGCGATCTCGAATGCGTTCTTGAAGGTGATCTTCTGCTCGGATACATACTTCAGACGCTCGTTCGGGATGATAACGAGGGAGTCTACGTTCTTGTTCAGCTCTTCGATGCCGCTCAGCGCCTGCTCGAGACGCTTCTTGCCCTCGAATGCGAACGGACGGGTAACAACGCCGACCGTCAGGATGCCCAGCTCACGAGCGATCTGTGCAACAACCGGAGCTGCGCCGGTGCCGGTGCCGCCGCCCATGCCGGCGGTGATAAATACCATATTGGTGTTAGCGAGAGCCGCTGCGATCTGATCCTTGCTCTCCTCAGCAGCCTTGCGGCCGATCTCGGATTTGCGCCTGCGCCCTGACCCTTGGTCAGCTTCTCGCCGATCTGGATCTTCGTGGTGGCCTGCGAATAATTCAGAGCCTGCATATCCGTGTTGATGGAAACGAACTCAACACCCTGTACACCGTTCTCGACCATGCGGTTTACAGCGTTGCCGCCGCCGCCGCCGACACCGATGACCTTAATGTTTACTACGTTATCCAAGCCCTGTTCAAACTCAAAACCCATTGTCGTTGTCCTCCGTTTTATGATAAAGAATCGTTCTTTGATTATCAATTACCGCGTTTGAGGGCACTTCGCCCCTATTGTTTTAATTTTACCTCGATTTATTCTATTTTGCAACAGGAATTAGCGAATTCCTCAAAAAAAACTTAATCTTTTCCGTGTCTTTCCCGCAAACCGGCGGGCGATACGGAAAAAGGCTGTATTTTTTCGCGTTTTTTTCCCTGTGTTTTCGGTTATTTTCGCCAGTAGAAGCAGAAAAAAACTCAGCCTTCGCCATCGTAGCTGTCGTCATAATAGCTGTCATCGTAATACGATTCGTCGTACGAATCATCGTAGCTGCTGTCATCGTAGGGATTCGTCATAGGACGAATCGTCCGAGTAATCCGAATCATCGGAATAATCCGAGTTATCCGAACTGTCCGAGCTGTCGCTGCTCGAATCGGTCGAGTCATCGCCGTTCGTATTGTCAGTCGTACCGACTTCGCCGTCCGGATTGTCGGTCGTACCGACTTCACCGTCCGGATTGGTGTACGCCGGCGAGGTCACCGGATTGTCACCTGCCTGATCGGTACCGGAGCGTGCTACATCCTCCGCCGTCTCCGGCACAAAGTGCAGACGGTTCTGTGCATCCCAGTACAGCCGCCCGATATCCGATGCCGAAAGGCGATCGCTGATAACGGTCTGTGCAAACCGAAGACGGTACGTCAGATCGTCCAGTGAGCCTGCGCGGATGTCGAACCGCTTGTCATAGCCGATGCGCACATCGGTCAGGTCGTTCAGATTGAGGAAGCTCATCTTTTCGAGCAGCCCGGCGGCATCCATGTTCTCCAGCACGTTCAGCATAGCGTCAACGTGTGCATCCGTGCCGGTAGCAAGGGAAATCCCCAATCTGCGCATTCAGCGTAACGCCGAGCACGATCGGCAGACCGCCGTCCGCGGCGTTGTTCTCGAGCACCTTGCCGCCCGCACTGATATAAGTGAACGTGTTATCCTCATTCCTCACGGCAGCCGCCGCTGAGCACTCGGTGACAGTCAGCACCAGTCCATCCGGCAGCTTGCGGCGCAGCTGTGCGCTTTCCAGATACGGGAAGCTGTGCATCAGATCGGACAATACGCGGTTTTTGTTCCACAGATAGAGATTCTCGCCCTTTTGAACATCCATACCGGCGATCAGCTCCTCCGAGCCGTACTGCTCGGCACCTTCCACCGAAATGGTCTTAACTCTGAAGAACACGGTCATCGCCACCACGGCAGCCGCCAGCACAATGCCGGTCAGCAGCACGCGTCCCAGCACACGAAAGATTTTCCTGCCGCGGCGCTGCTGCTCCATCTGGTCGGGCGTGTGCTTTTTTCGCCTTCTGCGTCTCATCACAGCATCCCTTCTTTGTTACTTCTTGCCATGGTTTTCGATTGCCCAGAGGATCTCCTGATAGATCTTCTCGCTTGCATCGTGCGCCGCCAGCTTTGTCGCGTCATGCCCCATCCGGTGCAGACGGTCGCGGTCGCTCAGCAGATCCTGAATCTCGTCGTACAGCACCTGCGGATTGGCGTCCTTCTCGAGCAGAACACGGCAGCCGCCCTCCTTTTCGAGGGCGCGCGCATTCTTCTCCTGGTGATTCTCCGCCACATACGGAGACGGCACCAGCAGTGCCGGACGGCCGAGCATGCACAGCTCACCAGGGTAGCCGCACCTGCGCGGCACACGATCAGGTCAGCCGCCGCCATGCGGTCTGCCATGTCGTAGATGTACTCGGTCACTTCGATGTTCGGGTGCGCGTCAAAGTCGGCGCCCTGCTCCTTCGCCATCCTGGGCAGCCACTCACGGGCCGCCGCACCGGTTGCGTGAACATGGTGATAGGACACGCCGTTTTTGCACTCGAGCGCCAGCTCACCCGCCATGTGCTCGTTCATGTACTTTGCACCCATCGAGCCCCAGAAGGATACGACCAGCTGGTCATCATCGGTCAGGCCGAACTTCTCGCGTGCCTTTACGCGGTCCGCCGCCAGAATCTCACCGCGCACCGGCGCACCGGTCAGAATGATTTTATCTCCGCCGCCGAGCAGCTCCTTTGCCTGTTCAAAGCAAACGAGCACGCGGTCCGCGTCCTTCGCGAGCATCTGCGTTACCTTACCGGGCAGCGCGTTGACCTCGAGCAGCACAGTCGGAATGCCGAGCTGCTGTGCCGCGCGTACCACCGCGAACGACGCATAGCCGCCGCAGCCGATCACGCAGTCCGGCTTGGCCTGCTTCAGCAGCTTTTTCGCCTTGCTGACCGCCGAGACAGCCAGCTTTGCCGCCTTCAGATTGTGCAGAATGCCCTTCGGGCTCATCGAGCGCGACATGCCGATGATCTCAATGGTGTCCAGCGGGTATCCCTCGCGCGGGACCAGCTTATTTTCAATGCCGCGTGCCGAACCGGCAAAACGCACCGTCGTCTGCGGCTGCTTTTTTCAAAATAGCGTGCAATGGCAAGACCCGGTGTAACGTGACCGCCCGTGCCGCCTCCCGTAATGTACAGTTTCAAAACTGAGTTCCCTCTCCTGTTTGTTACTTTTCAAATGCAGGTAGGATCACATGGTCCGGCAAATCCTGTTTACCGGATCATGTGGTACTGCCTGACAGTTTGCTGTCGCGAAACTACCGTTTCGCCGACAAGCAGGAACGGACCGCAGGCCGTTCCAAAGTCGTCCGAAAGTTCCCATACGGAAACTTTCTCCTCCCAAAGTCAAAAGCGCGATACATGCTCCCGCTTTTTTTTGGCATTTGCTATGCAAATGTTATTAAATACGCGCTATTGCGCGAAAAGAGCCAAATTGTTATTTTCTGCTTTTGAACAAACCGAAGGCTGTTTGTATGCTGCAAACAGCCTTGAGGCAACACCACACAATTAAACTGCGGCGCTTTTTACGGAAATTTTGCGTCCTGATGTCGTTGCATTTTTTTGCAATACATCAAGTATTGCTGCAAAACCGCGCCTAATCAGCACGCAAAATTTACTCGCAAATCGCTCTTGTTCAATTATGTGGTATTGCCCCATCGGCATAACTTAATCCTGATTTCTTCCGTCAATCCGCATATACCGCGATATATTGAGCAGGATGCCCATCTCGCCGAGCTGCAGCATCAGCGCTGTGCCGCCATAGCTGAAAAACGGCAGAGCCACCGGTTACCGGCATGATGCCGGTGACAACGAACAGGTTCATCAGCGTCTGGATAGCCAGCTTGGCAGTAATGCCGGTCGCCAGAAGACTACCGAATTTATCCGGTGCATAGCGCGCCACGCGGAATCCGCGGTAAATGAGGTACGCGAACAGCAGAATGACCAGCAGAGCGCCGATCAGACCCATCTCCTCGCACCAGGTGGCAAAGATGAAGTCGTTATGCGGCTCCGGCAGGTACAGCTGCTTCTGCAGGCCGTTGCCGAGTCCGCGGCCGAGCAGGCCGCCGGAACCGATGGCGATCTGACTCATCGAGCCTTGCAGACCTTTTTTGTCCGCCATATCCGAAAACGGATTGAGCCAGACTTCAAAACGTGTTCGTACATGCGGAAACGCAACGTAGAATACTGCAACCGCGCCTGCACCCAGTCCCAGAATCGGCGCAAAGTACCACAGGCGCATGCCGCCTGCCAGCAGGATGATAACGCCGATACCGCAGATGATTACCATCGCCGAGGTATGCGGCTCCAGGTACAGCAGACCGATGTACATCGCCAGCAGCAGACCGTACGGCTGCACCATGGTCTTGACGCTGCGCACGCTCTTCGGGTCACGCGCCACCCAGTAGGAAAAGCAGATGATAACCGTCAGCTTTGCGATCTCGGACGGCTGAAAGCCGAACAGCCAGCGGCGTGCATTATTGATCGATGTGCCGATGCCCGGTATCGCAACCAGAATCAGCAGCGCGACCGATATCCACATGATGATGTTGTGAATGCCCGCGTACATGCGGTACGGAAACTTGAAAGTGCGATCATAGCCGCAAGACCGATCGCGGCGAAAATGCCCTGACGCATGATAAAGTATGTCGCACTGCCCTTGTAGAACATCGCGTTGGTATAGCTTGCCGAGAACAGCGCGATCAGACCGGTGATCAGCAGCAGCAGCACCGAGAAGAACACACCGGTATCCCAGATGTGCGCCTTCATGCTGCGCATGCGTCTGCGCTTCGGCTTTGCGGTGCCGGTACGGTAACGCTCCTGCGGCACCGGCTCCCGCGAAGGACGCGCCGGTTTGCCGCTCGGCGCATTCCGCGGCATGGGACGGCGCGATGCCGGCCGGTACTGCGGATTCGTCTTTCCAGTTGTCGAAGCCATAGGGTTACCTCCGAATTACGAATTAAAACAGCGGTGCGAGTGCCACATGGTAGGCCAGCAGGCACAGCACAACCGTGATGCCGGTGAATACCAGCACGATTTTCTTCTCGCCCCAGCCGCACATTTCAAAGTGGTGGTGGATCGGCGCCATCTTGAACAGGCGCTTGCCGTGGGTCGCCTTGAAGTAGGTGACCTGCAGGATAACGGACAGCGTTTCGATGATGTAAATCAGGCCGACCAGCAGCAGGATGAGCGGCATTTCACACGCAAATGCCAGACCCGCAACCGCACCGCCGAGGAACAGCGAGCCGGTATCGCCCATGAACACCTTTGCCGGGTTGAAGTTATAGCGCAGGAAGCCCAGCAGCGCACCCGCGAGTGCCGCCGAAAAGATCACAACGCCCATGTCTCCGCGGCGGAAGCCGACGAACACGAAGAAGATGGCAACCGGCAGCGTAACGCTTGCTGCCAGACCGTCGATGCCGTCGGTCAGATTGACGGCGTTGTCCGCGCCGACGATAACGAACGCCGCGAACACGATATACAGCGGCCACGGCCAGCTGAACGAAATGCCTGTGAACGGAATCCACAGCTGCGGCAGACCGCTCGACCCCAGGAACAGTACGAGGATGAACACGCCCGCGACCAGAATCTGGAGCACCAGCTTCTGCTTCGGGGTCAGACCCGCGTTTTCCTTTTTCTTGATCTTAGCGTAGTCATCGACCAGACCGACCGCACCGTAGGCCACAGCAAGGCCGAGCACCGCAAGCGACGAGACCGAAATCTCACCCATCACGATATTGCCGATAATGACTGCCGCCGCGATACCGATAATGAACATAAATCCGCCCATTGTCGGGATATTCTGTTTGTTCATGTGCCATTTCGGTCCGATTTCGAGAATCTTCTGTCCGAATTTCATTTTTCGCAGATAATTGATGACCGCCGGACCGATAGCCAGCGTAATCACCAGTGCGATCGCGAAAACAAGCACAGCCTGTTTCATGCTTCAACTTCCTCCCCTAAAAACATTGCAAGTGCGCGTTCCATGCGCATGCCGCGGCTGCCCTTGAACAGCAGCGCGTCTCCTTTTTTCGCGTCCTCGCGCAGTGCCGCGACAAGCGCGGTCTGGTCATCGAACGCATACGCATGCTCCATGCCCTTCTCCCTGGCACCGGCTACCATGGCCGCTGCATCCGGACCGTAGGCGTACAGAGCGTCCGCGTACTGCGCCGCCGCACGACCGGCACGGCGATGACCTTCCTCGGCGTAATCGCCAAGCTCGAGCATCGAGCCGAGAACCGCAAACCGGCGTCCGTTCCCGGCCATGCCGCCGAGCACGGACAGCGTAGCCTCCATCGCATCCGGACTTGCGTTGTAGCAGTCCGCATAGATTTGGTAGCCATCCTGCTCATAGATGTTCTGGCGCATGCCGCTCGCCTGATAGCTGACAAGTCCCTGCGCGATCAGCTCGGGTGTTTCACCGAGCAGCAGACCGACGGCTGCCGCCGCCAGTGCATTGAGCACGTTATGCTTGCCCGGAATACTCAGCTTCGCGGTGAATTTCTCTCCGACCGGCAGGTACGCCGCGGCAAGACCGTTATTTACTATATCAAATGTACCGTCGCTGTGCAAGTCCGCAGTAAGGTCGCAGGCGGAATTTTTGATGCCATAAGTTACCACCTTGCAGCCGAGGCTCTCGCGTTTGTCCCATTGCAGAAGCGGCTCATCGCCGCAGAGGACAGCCGCGCCGCCCTCCTGCAGACCCTCGAGGATCTCGAGCTTTGCCTTGCAGATACCCTCACGCGAGCCGAGAAACTCGATATGCGAGGTGCCGATGTTGGTGATAACCGCCAGATTCGGCTTGGCAGCCGCCGTCATGCGGGAAAGCTCACCGAAATGATTCATGCCCATCTCTGCTACCAGCACTTCGGTATCCCGGGTCATACGCATGAGCGTCAGCGGCAGACCGATCTCATTGTTCAGGTTGCCTTCTGTCTTCTGTGCGCGGAAGCCCTGCGAGAGAACGGCATACAGCAGCTCCTTGGTAGTGGTCTTGCCGACCGATCCGGTCACCCGACGACCTTGCCGCCGCACATCGTGCGGTAGCCGCCCGCGAGGTCGAGCAGCGCCTGCGAGGTGTTCTCAACGTACAGCGCCGGCACCGGATATTCCTCGTTTTCTCGATGGCTCATCACGGCGGCCGCGCCGTTCTCGATCGCCTTGCCGATGAAATCGTGCGCGTCAAACCGCTCGCCCTTTGATCGGCAGGGAACAGCGCCTCCGGCGGGATCTGCCGCGAATCGGTCGTGACCGCCGTCAGAGCCGCCTCGCCTCTCGCTTCGCCGTGTGTCCATGCCGCCGCCTGCGCTAATGTAAATCGTTCCATGCCGTTTCCCCAATAATTATCAAATCTCGCCGCTGCTTGCAGCGGCTTTACATAAGACAGGTTTTCCTTTCGGAAAACCGTGTCTTTGTTCCCGTCCGCAGACGACCATGTGCTCGCACATGGTATTCAATTAGAAATTGCCTGCAATTTCATAAAAACCGGGAGCATGTATCTCGGTTTTTATCCCCGACCCAGCCGCCTTGGGGCGCAGCGCGGCAGCAAAGCCGCGCAAGGATAGCGCCGAGCGTCATTCGGTTTTCGAGAACGGTTTCCTTTAGGAACCGTTCTCCGTAGATAGGGGACTTTTGAAGTCCCCTATCACGCGAAATATTCCGCTATCTCACGTTCATCCATGTGGTGCTTCACATGGTTTACTTCCTGATAGGTCTCATGTCCCTTGCCCATCAGCACGATGATATCGTCCTTCTGTGCGTGTGCAGTGCCCAGTGGATCGCCTCCGGACGATCGACAATGACCTGCATCGGCGTATCCGAATCCTTCATGCCCTCGAGAATATCATCGATGATGGCCTTCGGCTCCTCGGTGCGCGGATTATCGCTCGTTACAACGCAGAAATCCGCGAGATCAGCCGCAATTTTACCCATCTTCGGGCGCTTGGTACGGTCACGGTCGCCGCCGCAGCCGAACAGAGCAACGACACGGCCCTTTGCAAAGCCGCGAACGGCCTTGAGCACGTTCTCCACGCCGTCCGGCGAGTGTGCGTAGTCGATGAGCACGGTGTAATCCGTATCGGTCGGCACGACCTCAACACGGCCCTTGACGCCGGTTGCAGTTGCCATGGACTTCGCCGCATCCGCAAGCGGCATGCCGAGCTGCAGCACGATACCGAGCGCGGTCAGTGCATTCTCGACCGAGAAATGACCCGGAATCGGCAGCTTGACATCTGCTTTTTTCGCCCTGATACTGTGCGGTGAACTCCACGCCGTCCGCGTGCAGCTGCAGATTGGTCGCTTCGAGATCGGCCTCCGGCTTGCCGCAGGGAGAACGTCATGCACGGGCACTTTGCGTCCGCGAGCATCTTCTCCGCCGCAGCATCATCCAGATTGATAACGCCCTTCTTGCTGATGGTGAACAGCAGCGCCTTTGCCTTGCGGTACTCCTCCATGGTCTTGTGGAAATCGAGGTGATCCTGCGTCAGATTGGTGAACGCGCCTACCGCAAACGGAATGCCGTGTACGCGGTCAAGCACCAGGGAGTGCGAGGAAACCTCCATGATCACATGCGTGCAGCCTGCGTCTCTCATGCGGGCAAACAGTGCGTGCAGCTCGTAGGATTCCGGCGTGGTGCGCTCGGTTTCGATCACTTCATCACCGATGAGGTTCTGGTTGGTGCCGATCAGACCCACCTTGTGGCCTGCGTCCTCAAGCATGTGCTTGACGAGGTAGGTCGTGGTGGTCTTGCCGTTGGTGCCGGTCACACCGAGCATGACCATGCTCTCTGCCGGATGACCGAAGCGGTTTGCCGCAATCTCAGCCAGCGCGATACGGGAATTCTCCACAACGACTGCGGGGACGCCCTCCGGCGCCTCCTCGCAGACAACGGCTGCCGCGCCCTGCTCCATCGCCTTGGCGATGTACTTGTGGCCGTCGGTCGCGTAGCCGCGGATGGCTACAAACAGGTCGCCCGGCTGTACCGCGCGGGAGTCGTAACGCACTTCCTTGATCTCGATATCCTGTGCGGCAGTGCTGTTTTTCACTGCTACATCCTTCAAAAGTTCCTGTAATTTCATAATTTCCTCCTATCGGTCGTTAACCGTCGTTGTATCGGAAAATTCTACCGTGACAACCGCACCGAGGCTTACCTTGGTACCGGCCTCCGGACTCTGCTTGGTCGCGGTGGTGTCGCCTGTGATCTGCGCGGACGAAACACCCTTCTGCTTGAGGTACAGACCGTACTCCTCCAGCGTATCGCGGCACTCATCCGGCAACATGCCGGACAGATCGGGCACTTCAACGGCCTCAGTCGGCTTTTCCTCGCCCATGTAGACGATAACCTTGCCGCTGGCCGCAATGCGCATGCCTGCATTCGGCACCTGATCGGTGACGGTATCGCCGTCGCCCTTGATGATGCAGTCAAAGCCTGCGTCGGACAGCGTGGAAATCGCATCGTCGCGCGTCTTGCCGGATACACTCGGCACGGTCAGCTCACGGCGGTCGCTCTCGCTGTCGTCATAGACCGGCGTAATGCCGATATACGGCAGCACATCCTCCATGATGCGGCCGACAACCGGGCGGCGATCGTACCGCCGGCATGCGTTGCGGATTCCGGCAGGTCGTTGATTGCGACCAGAACCGCGATCTGCGGGTCGTCCATCGGCGCTACGCCGATGAAGGAGGCCGTGTAGCGGTCCTCGGTATCGAGCACCTTGCCGTCGCTGTCGTACTCGGGCAGGATCTCGGACGTTGCGGTCTTGCCGCCGATGCGGTAGCCCGAAACATAGGCATTCTTGCCGGTGCCGTTGGCTACGACCTGCTCCATCGCCTCGCGCATATATGCGGATGTGTCCTCGGAAACGACCTGACGGACGATTTCGGTTTCGTTGGTGGACTTGACCGAGCCGTCGCCGTTCAAGACTTCCTTGACGACATACGGCTTTTTCAGCTTGCCGTCGTCCACGATGGCGCAGACCATGTTGATCATCTGGATCGGCGTTACCGTGAAGCGCTGGCCGAACGATGCCGTCGCCAGTGCGACCTCGCTCCAGTCGCTGACCACATCGGTCTGGTGGAACTGGCCCTTGCCCTCGCCGGGCAGGTCGATGCCGGTCTTTTCGGTCAGGCCGAACGCCTTGTAAAAAGTCATAGAAACGCTCCATGCCCACGCTCTGCGCGATCTGCATCATCGCCACGTTGCAGGAATTCATCAGGGCTTCGGTCAGCGTCTGCATGCCGTGGCCGCTTGTGTTTGCACACTTGATCTCCCAGTTCTCCACCTGCAGGGAGCCGCCGCAGTAGTAGGTATCCTCGGCATGGGTAGCACCCAGATCATACGCGGTGGAGACCGTCATCAGCTTGAAGGTGGAGCCCGGCTCGTAGTTATCCGCGATAACCGGATTGCGCCAGGTTTTCATCAGGATATTCACGCGGGCGCTGCCCAGCGCATCTACCAGATCGGAATTGTCATGAATCGCCTCCGGCAGATTGTCCAGACCGCCTTCCGTATACCATGCATCCGGAATTTCGACCTTGACGTTCTCTTCCTTGAGGATTTTCGCAACATTTTTCTTGAGTTCGTTGATATACTTTTCGCTCGTCAGCTTGTAGGCATCGTTCGGATCAAAGTCCGGCAGGTTGGCCATTGCCAGTACCTCACCGGTCTTGACGTTCATAACGATGCCGGAAACGCCGTCTCGCGCCTCCGGATTGTCGGCAAGTGCGGTCTCGAGGTGCTTTTCCAGATAGTTCTGGATATCGCTGTCGATGGTCAGCACAAGAGAGTTGCCGTCGGTCGCCGGAATGTACTGCTGGGTTTCCGGCATAATGTCCTTATTCTGTGCATTCTGCACGCGGACCAGTCGTCCGGCGGTGCCGGCCAGTTCATCGTTGTACTCGGATTCCAGACCGTATGCGCCGTTGTTGTCGCTGCCGACGTATCCCAGCACCGCAGACAGGAAGGCGCCATGCTGATAGTACCGCTTGGTATCCGGCTCGGGTAGACGCCGGTGCAGTCTGCCGCTTCGAGCTTCTCATCCAATTCCTTGGATACGTCCTTATCGACCTTCTGCGCGATAATTTCGTACTGCGAGTTCGTCTTCTGGATCTTTTCCATCACGGTATCGTAATCAACAGCCAGCGTTTCGGACAGGATGGTCGCAAGCGTCTGCTGCTGACTTTCCGCCGTGATGCCCTTCTTGACCTTGCTCTCGTCCACAACGGCCTTCGGATCGACCGTAATGCGCTCTACGGCGGCGGATTCAGCCAGCACCTGCATATTCGCGTCATAGATCGTGCCGCGGTTGGGCGTGATGAACGTGTCGCGCGTCTGAAGCGCCGTCGCCTGCTGCACATAAAAGTCGTGATTGAATACCTGCATATACAGCAGGCGCACGGCGACCAGGCCGAAGCCGATCAGTGCAAACAGCACGGTCAGCCCGCGGATACGCGTGCGCATTTGATGGTTGGGTCCCTTAACTGCCATTTAGTCAGCCTCCATATTGTTCCTGAAAAAGCGTAAGGAGTCAGAAGTTATCCACCTCTCACTCCCCTGTACGCATTGTATTCAACTGCTTATCGGATATATTCCACAAGTGCGGAAAAGCGCGCTGCCAGTGCGCTCCACAGACCGCGCAGCGTCATGCTGTCGTCTGCAACGGTGACAAGATCCGGATTGGTCAGCTCCACATATTCGATCTGCGAATTGTCCAGCTTTATCATTCCGAGCGTGTCCGTGGCGTACTGCTCTACCTCATCCATGTTCATGCTGTTCATCTGCTTGGTCGTCAGAGAAACATTCTCCGACTGCAGCTCGCTGAGCAGGTCGCTCTGCTCACTCGCTTCTGCGGTAAGCTGGGTCAGCTGCATCTGGCAGAACAGGATAAACGCCGCCGTGATTGCCACCAGAAAAATGCACGGGTACACGCCCTGCATCACAGCAGGCTTGCGGCGGTGCTTCTTTTTTGACCGGTGCTGCCGCTACCTGCAGATGGCGTTTCGGCTGTACCTCGCGCTGTGCAGGAACCTGATCTTCATATTTTCTTGCCGCGTTGTTCCTGCCAGAAGCCATCTTGCGCTTTCCTTTCTTTTGAATTTGCTTTTCGGTTTAGATTTTTTCACAAACCCGGAGCTTCGCGCTTCGGGCGCGCGGATTCTCCTCAATTTCCCTTTCGTCCGGCAGAATCGGCTTGCGCGGCGTCAGCCGAACCTTCGGCTTTTTGCCGCAGATGCATACCGGAAAGTCCTTCGGACAGGTGCAGCCCTGTGCCGCCTGCTGAAAAGCCGCCTTGACGATGCGGTCCTCCAGGCTGTGGAAGGTGATGACCGCCAGTCTGCCGCCCGGATTGAGACAGTCGATGGCTTTTTCCATCGCTTCCCGCACGGCACCCAGCTCATCGTTTACCGCAATGCGGATCGCCTGAAAGCTGCGCTTCGCCGGATGCTGCTTTTCGCGCAGTGCTTTCGCGGGCATGGCGCCCTTGATCACACGGACAAGCTCCAGCGTGGTCTCAATCGGCTTGTCTGCGCGTTCGCGCTCGATCGCCGCTGCGATCAGCGGTGCGTAGCGCTCCTCGCCGTACTCAAACAGAATGCGGCGGATCTCCTCGCGGCTCCAGCCGTTTACCACATCATACGCGGTCAGCTTCTGCTGCCGGTCCATGCGCATATCGAGCGGCGCATCCTGCATATAGGAAAAACCACGCTCGGCATGGTCCAGCTGCGGAGAGGAAACGCCGAGGTCGAACAGAATGCCATCCGCACCTGCAAGTCCCTGCCCTTCGAGCACCTTGTCGATATCGCGGAAGTCGCTCTTGACCGGTGTGACACGCTGCCATACATCCTTGAGGCGGTCCTTCGCGTTTTCGAGTGCTTCGTCATCTCTGTCAATACAAATCAAACGGCCGGTATCATGCAAACGCTCCGCAATGCGGAGCGAGTGACCGGCGCCGCCGGTCGTGGCGTCCACATAAACGCCGTCCGGCTTGATCTGCAGAGCCTCAAGGCAAGGCTCAAGCAAAATGGATACATGATGAAATTCCATAGTTCCCTGCCCTTTTGTTAAAAATCAATATCTTCTACGTCCGCGGCAACAACCTCCGCGTCGATCTCGTCATTGTAAGCGCGCCACTTGTCGCTGTTCCAGATTTCCGCGTGGTCGAGCTGACCGATCACGGTAACATCCTTCTGCAGCTCCGCAAAGGTACGCAGGTTTGCGGGAATGAGGATGCGGCCCTGTGCGTCGAGCTGTGCATCGAACGCATTGGCGAAGTAGTAGCGCTTGACGCGTCTTGCCTTTCGCCGTTGCCGAGCGTGCGGATCTTGTCCTCCAGACGCTTCCATTCCGCTTCCGGATAGACGGACAGACAGCCATCGAGGCCCTTGGTGACCGTGAAGTGCTCGCCGAGCTCCTCGCGCAGCTTGGCCGGCATTGCCAGACGACCCTTAGCGTCTATGGAATGCTTGTATTCGCCCTTCACTCATTCACACCTGCCCTTCCGCTTTGGTGGAATTTGTGACACTTTACCCCACATCTCTCCACCTTGATTTTATTATAGCGGTACGGAGAATAGATTGCAAGATATTTTTTGCATTATTGCACGAAAAATTCGGGCGTTTTTCTTGCAAATTTTATAGTTTTCGCAATTTTTGCGAACAGTTGTTCGATTGTGTTCGCGTGCGGTGTTTTCCCTGCATTTTACTGTGAAGTGGAGAGTTATCCCAAAGTTTATCCACAGAGTGTGTATTTTTGTGCAATTTCAGCCGGACATTTTTCAGCCCGGTGGCGCAAAGTGGGTGTGAGGTTCTCTTTTTCGGCGTTGGTGGTGAGGAGGGGTGAGGGGTGGTGCAGACAAGGTGACGGCTGTTATCAAATAAAATTCGCAGGTGCCGTCCGCAACAACGCGTAAGCGAATTGTGCGGCACTGTCATGCCGCACCCAGCGTAGAGTTGCCGATATGTGTAGCAGTACGCTGTCTGTGAACTGCAAATTTTTCACGAAGGGCACGCAACGGTAACCCAACTGCCGTTCCTCTATTTCGCAGCGGTCGCCGCTCTCTGGTTTGCGCCAGACTCTCTTAGGAAAGGGGTGATTCACAAGAGGGTGGAAACCTTGGTGTCTACCCTCTTGTGCGCCCGCCGCGCAGGCAAGAACCGTTCGCCTATCCGGCGAAAAACTCCCGCCCGTTAGAAACGAACACGCTCACGCAGTTCGTGTCTCCCAGTCACCCTGTGCCGAGAAAGGCTGCGCAGAATTCCCGTTGTGCCGGTACCGCAAAGAACACGAAAAAGCAGCCACCCGAAGGTGACTGCCTGCATTTCGTTTTTACTTTGCGATGCTCTTGAAGCGCTGGCGTGCCTTGCGGACCTCCTCCAGACCGAGAGCTACTGCCTCCTCGGTACGCTTGAGGGTATCCTCACAGTACTCATTGGCCACGCGGCGCAGCTCACGAGCCTGAATCTCGGCATTGCCCTGTACTTCCTTGGCCTTGCGGCGTGCCGCTACGACAATCTCGGTCTCGGAGACCATCTGGCGTGCATCCTCCTCAGCCTGACGGCGGATCGCCTCAGCCTCGCGCTTGCCGGATGCCAGCATCTCACTGCGCTTTGCAACAATTTCCTGTGCCTGCTGCAGATCGTTCGGCAGAGCCTCACGCAGCTCGTCCAGCATATCCAGCATGTGGTCGCGCTCTACGATGCACTTCTCGCCTGCCAGCGGAATGCCCTTTGCGTCCTGCACCATATCATACATGCGGTTAATGAGTTCCTCTAAAGTTGCCATTTTTACTCTCCCTTTCTAATTCGGCGCACAATGTCCTGCATAATCCCCTCAGGAACAAAATCAGCGACACCGCCGCCGTGTACCGCAATATCCTTCACGATCGAGGAAGAGAGGTACATATATTCCGCACTTGTCATCAAAAACACGGTATCCAGCTCAGGGTTGAGCTTGCGGTTGGCAAGTGCCATTTGGAATTCGTATTCAAAATCCGAAACCGCACGCAGACCCTTTACGATGGCGCATGCGTTTTTCTGCTTGGCGTAGTCCGCCAGCAGGCCGTCGAAGGATTCCACCTCGACGTTTGGCAGGTCAGCCGTTGTCCGCTTTAAGAATTCCACACGCTCCTCGGCGGTAAAAGCGGGTTTTTGTTCTGGTTGTGCATTACCGCAACGATCAGCCGGTCAAACATGATCGACGCACGGCGGATGATATCCAGATGTCCCAGTGTGACAGGGTCAAAGCTGCCCGGATAAATCGCAATTTTCATTTATTTCATTCCGTTTCGCCACTCTGCCGCTGCAGAATGGTAATCATGGTAGCGCCGTAGCGGCGTTCCCCGCACGACCGCGAAGCCGTGGGAGAATCTGTCCTCTACTGCACTTTCGCATATTATTATACCATTTACAGAGAGAATGTCAAACGTTTCTATCTGTTTCAGCGCATTTTCTAAGATCACGCCGCCGTACGGAGGATCGAGGAAGATCACGTCGTACCGTTCCTGCCTGCTTTGGAAACAAATTCCGCTGCCTCCGTGCGGTGGAGCGCCGTCTTATCCTTCACACGCGCACTTTCGACGTTTTTGCTCACGATGCCGTAAGCTGTCTTGTTGTGCTCGACAAAATCGCAGTGAGCAGCGCCGCGCGAGAGCGCCTCAATGCCAAGCTGACCGGTGCCCGCAAACAGGTCGAGCACCTCGGCACCGCGCACATGATCCTGTATCAGATTGAATACGTTTTCTTTTACCCGATCGGTGGTCGGGCGGGTGTTCATGCCGGGCACGGGCTGCAATTTACAGCCCCGCGCAGTTCCGGATACAACTCTCATGGTAGCCTCCTGCTGAAATCTAACTGTTTGAAAATTAGGAATTAGGGAATTAGTAATTACTCATTATGAAAAAATTCGTATACGCTCTGTGCCGCATTCCTCGGCAGAATCCTCGCCAGCTCCTGCTCGGACGCCTGCTTGATATTCTCAATGCTGCCGAAGTGCTTGAGCAGGTCGGTTCTGCGCTTATCGCCCACGCCCGGGATTTTATCCAGTGTGGAGCCGCGCACCTTTTTGCCGCCCAGCTTGCGGTTATACTCGATGGCGAACCGATGGACCTCCTCCTGCATGCGGCCGATGAGCGCAAACAGCGCCGGAGTCGCCGAGATGCCGAACTCACGGCCGTCCGGCGCAACGAGGGCGCGGGTACGGTGGCGGTCGTCCTTGACCATACCGAAGCACGGAACTGACAGCCCGAACGAGTCGAGCACCTCCTTGCAGACGTGCACATGACCCAGACCGCCGTCGATCATGAACGCGTTCGGCAGCGGCGCAAACTTCGTCGCCGTCCACATAGCGCTGCACGCGGCGCGTGAGCATTTCGCGCATGGAGGCGTAGTCGTCCTGTCCGTTGGCGGCACACGCAATCTTAAACTTGCGGTAATCGCTCTTTTCGGCTGACCCTCGACAAACACGATCATCGAGCCGACCGTATCCTGTCCGGCGAAGTTGGAAATGTCGTAGGCTTCCAGCCGAAGCGGCAATGCCGCCATTCCGGTGACATTCTGCAGCAGTTCAAGCGATTTATGCCGTCTCTCGGACTGCTTCTCTCTGCGTTCGATCTCCTCGAAGGCGTTTTTTCTCCGCGAGGCGGGTCAGCACCCGGCGTTCGCCGCGCTGCGGCACGGCCAGCTCGACCTTGCGCTCTGCGATGGATGAAAGGTACTCGCCCACGGCGTCCTGCTCCTCGATTTCATGCGAGAGCAAAACGGTTTTCGCCGCCGCATTGCGCTGCGCATAATACTGCTTGATGAACGAGGAAAGCACCTCGGCAGGGTCGCTCTCGGTGACGTGGAAGAACGTGTATTCCTTATCCTGCAGCGTGCCGGCGCTGTAATGCAGCACGCAGACGCACGCGCGGGTCTGTCCCTGCACAAAGGCGATAACGTCCAGCTCTGCGAACGCACCGGCAACCACATGCTGCCTGGTGCCCAGCTTCTGGATGGCCCGCAGACGGTCGCGCAGCACGGCGGCCCGCTCGAACTGGAGCTCTTCGGCGGCTTCGTTCATCTTCTCGGTGAGTTCACGCTCGAGCTTTTTTGCGTCGCCCTCGAACAGCGAGATCGCCTGTTCGATCAGCGCGTGATACTCCTCCGGACTGACCTTGCCGGTGCATGGCGCACAGCAGCGGCCGAGGTGCAGATTCAGGCACGGCCGGTCCTTGCCGATGTCCCGCGGGAAGGAACGCGCACAGCTTTTGAGGTGCAGTGCTTCTCCGATCGTATCAATCGCTCGTCTTGCCGCACCGCGGCCCATGTACGGACCGAAGTACCGCGCTCCGTCATGTGCAGGCTTGGAGACAATTTTGAAATCCGGGTAGGGCAGCGTGGTGTCCAGCCGCACATAGAGGATAGCCTTTGTCGTCCTTGAGCAGAATGTTGTACTTCGGCTTGTACTTCTTTATCATCGAGTTCTCGAGCACGAGCGCTTCAAACTCGCTGTCCGTGACGATGATATCGAAGTCGTCGATATGACTGACCAGCTGGCGCGTCTTGGCGTTCAGCCGTTCGGGCGGCTGGAAGTAGTTGGACACGCGGTTCTTCAGCAGCTTGGCCTTGCCGACGTAAATCACCTTGCCGGTCTTATCCTTGTGCATGTAAACGCCGGGCTGCATGGGCAGCTTGCGCACGCGCTCCTTCAGCTGTTCTCTTGTCATGCGAACTGCCCTCCTTCCCTCAATCATCATTTGCAAAAATAAAAGCGCCGATCAAAACAACCGGCGCTTTTCCCTCAGGACGCGATAACTTAGTCAGTAAAATTGGATGTGATAAGCTCAACCAGTGCGGAAACAGCCTCTTCCTCATCCGGGCCATCAGCGATCAGGTTGATGGTAGTGCCCTTGGTGATACCCAGGGACAGAATGCCGAGCAGGCTCTTCGCGTTTACGCGGCGCTCTTCCTTTTCTACCAGGATGGTAGACTTGAACTCATTTGCCTTCTGAATGAAAAAAGTTGCCGGGCGGGCATATAAGCCTACCTGATTGGTAACCTGTACCTCTTTTGAATACATATCTGCATCGCTCCTATTTCTTCAAATCCGTTGTATATAGTCTATCGCTTTTTTTGCATTTTCGTCAAGGCTTATTTCCATCTGCGCCCTTTGCTTTTTAGATGAATTTTTCAAAACGTACTAATTTATAGGGCATTATGCCCTATTCACCGGTTTTGATTCCTGAAACAGGTATTTTTAGGGCAATACCACATAATTCATTAAAAGAAATCTATGCGTAAACTGTGCGGGATTTCCTCAACGCAATTCGACGATTGTTACGCCCTGCTCTCCTTCGCCGTAAACACCACTGCGGACGCTCTTGACGCGCTTGTTTTTCCGCAGATGCTGCTGCACAGCCGTGCGGAGCACGCCGGTTCCCTTGCCGTGGATGACCGTGACAGACGGCAGTCCGGCCATGATGGCGCGCGACAGGAAGTTGTCCACCTCAAAGAGAGCCTCCTCGGCGCTCATGCCGCGCACATCAACCTCGCTTTCCGCCGAGCGGATGTTAAGTTCTCTGCGCGGGCGTCACGCCGCGGCTGCGGCTTGGGCTTAGGCGTGTTCTTCTTCTCCTCGACGAGGCGCAGCTCGTTCTCCTTGACCGTCATCTTCATCGGGCCGGCCTGCACCTGCACGCCGCCATCCCTGTCCGCCGGAGCGAGCACGGTCGCAATGACGCCGCCGACGTTGAGCAGGCGCACACGATCGCCCTTCTGCACCGAACGAATCTCGTCAGCCTCGACAACGCGCTTCTGGATGCCGCGGCGCTGTTCGTTCTCGGTTTGGGTGATGACACCGCGCAGCGCCGCCTTGGCTGCCGCGAGGTTCTGGTCGGCGTTCTTCTTCTGCGCCTTCTTTTTGAGCGTTTCCAGCTCGTCAAACACGGTTTCCGCCGTCATGCGGGCGTTTTTGAGGATGTTGTCCGCCTGACCGCGGGCGCTCTCCATCATCTTGTCCACACGGTCCTCGGCAGCATCGCGCTCGGCGCGCATCTTGTCGCGCTCGGACTGCGCCGCAGAGCGCATGCGCTGCGCTTCTTCCTTCATCTGCTCGACACGGCGGCGTTCGCGCTCCAGTTCCGCCAGAACGTCCTCGAAGCGGGCATCCTCGGTGGAGACCTGCTCCTTCGCCCGCTCGATGATGGTGGGCTGCAGCCCCAGCCGCGCCGCGATGGCGAACGCGTTGGACTTGCCGGGGATGCCGGTCAGCAGGCGGTAGGTCGGCTGCAGGGATTTGACGTCAAACTCGCAGGAGGCGTTCTCTACGCCGTCCGTGGTCAGCGCGAACGTTTTCAGCTCGGCATAGTGGGTCGTAGCAGCTACGCAGGCGCCCATCTGGCGGGCATAGCCGATGACAGCGACAGCCAGCGCCGCGCCCTCGACCGGATCAGTGCCCGCACCCAATTCGTCAAACAGCACCAGGTCGCCCTGCCCGCAGCAGTCCATGATAGACACAATGGTCTTCATGTGCGCGGAGAAGGTCGAAAGCGACTGCTCGATGCTCTGCTCGTCGCCGATATCGGCGTAAACATGCTCAAACAGGCCGATTTCCGACTGCTCGTTCGCCGGAATATGCAGGCCGCTAGCAGCCATGAGCGACAGCAGACCGAGGGTTTTGAGCGAAACCGTCTTGCCGCCGGTGTTCGGGCCGGTGATGACGAGGGTGTCGTAATCATAGCCGATGGCGATGTCGATAGGCGCGGTCTTGTCCTTATCGAGCAGCGGATGGCGCGCGCGAAGCAGCTTGCAGCGGCTGCCGTCCTCAACAAGCACAGGTGCACAGGCATTCATGTCGAACGACAGCTTGGCACGCGCAAAGATGAAGTCCAGCGTGGTCAGCGCATCGTAGTCCTGCTCGATGGCGCCCTTGTACATGGACACGCGCGATGACAGCTCCGCGAGGATGCGTTCGATCTCGTTTTCCTCTCGGCCTTCGAGCACCTTAATCTGGTTGTTGATTTCCACGACCTGCTGCGGCTCAACGAACACGGTCGCACCGGTGGACGAGGTATCATGCACCAGACCGGGCACATCGCCGCGGTGCTCCACCTTGACCGGCACAACAAAGCGGCCGTTTCTCTGGGTGATGATATTCTCCTGCAGGTACTTGGAGCGCTCACCGGAGATCATGCGGTTGAGCGTTTCGCGCACCTTTGCCGGACACGCGGCGCAGCTCACGGCGGATGCTCAGCAGCTCGGGAGACGCACCGTCCGCGATCTCCTCCTCGGAGATGATGGCGGTCGTGATGGATTCCTCCAGGTCGCGGTTGCCGGAGAGCAGACCGAAAACAGGCGTGAGCGTGGTCTTGGTTTCGTGCTCGGCATCGTACAGCAGCGCACGGCGCGCCGTCTGCAAAAGGCTCGCGACAGCCAGCAGCTCGCGCGGGTTGAGCGTGCCGCCGCGGTCCGCACGGGACAGGATCGCGCCGACCTCTCGGATGCCGCCAAAGGCAGGGCTGCCCTGCCGAACCATCAGGTCCTTCGCGTCCGTGGTCTGCTGCAGCCACAGCTCGGCCTGCTCGTGGTCGTCCAGCGGACGAAGCGCGCGGCATTTCTCCTTTGCCGCCTGCGATGCCGCCTGTCCGGCCAGTTTTTCCAGTATTTCGTAGTATTCCAGTGTTTTAAGGGATTTTTCGCCTAATTTGTTCATTTCAAATCCTCTCAATTATAATTTAGGAATTATTTCAACCTATTGCGCAGAGTTTCGTTGATGGATTACCAATATACATTCACATACCCACGCAACCCTACGACATTTCTATACGTTTACCCCATCCAAACCAGCACCGCCATGACCGCCAGCGACACGATGACAAGCATCATATTTCCGCGCCAGATGCGCAGCAGCGCCGCACCGGTCTCGCCGCTTTCCTCGGCGGTGTACTGCCACTGTTCTCTCCGACCGGGGTTCCAGAACCAGATAAAGCCGAACTCGGCGGCAATGCGCTGATAGTCCTCACCCGGCAGATTGGCCTTGCAGTCGTTCAGGAAGCACCGTCCCAGCCACAGCATATATCCGATGGCACACAGTACACCAAGCGGCAGCACGAGCATCTTTGCGCTCGGTATGAGCCAGTACAAGGCGATTGCACAGACGTCTGTAAGAATCAGATTTCTCGTTACCTTCCACATGGAAACCGTTTTGTGCGTCATAGGATGCTCCTTTCTGCTGTTACTTCATCGGCATCTGCAGCGACCGATAAAACTGCAGACTCTCAAACCCGCGTCCGAGGTGATACTTCACATACTCCTCGGCCATGCCGCAGAACTGCTCTCTTGCCGGTCCGCTGAGCGCGAACGCGTAGACCTTATTCGGCTCGGCTGTCAGCACATGAAGCATCGCCCGCAGGGTACTGTCCACAAGCTGTGTGTAACCGCCGACACGCTTCGCGCACTTTGCGTCCGCGGCTGTGCCTGCCCGAACGGAAAAGCACACCGGCGGGTTCTCTATCAGCTCGCCGCATACGCCGCACGAGGTTAAATCCGGCGCATAGCCGCTCTCAGCCATAATACGCCACTCGAACGCCGCCTTGACAAGCTCGGGGGCGCGTTTGCCGCCCTCGAGCGCATACAGCGCGTACAGCAGCAGACGGCACAAGGCCGGATTGTCGAAATCCGGCACGGTCAGGGCGGTCGTCAGCTCATTTAGGTAGCACGACAGCGCATACTTCTCGATATCGCCTGCCAGCGCAAAGAACGAGTGGACTAAATCCGCGTCCCGCAGGGTGTACCTGCCGCCGCGGTCGGACAGGATGAACTCCGAGTAGCACAGCTGCCGTGCCGCCGGATTCTGCTTTTGCCGCGCCGCGCGTTCTTGCACAGGATTTCAATCCTGCGGCCGTCCTCGGTCAGTGCGGTCAGATAGCGGTCAAAGTCACCGAAATCCACCTCGCGCAGACCGAGTGCCCGCAACTTGACCTCGGCCATTTACTGATCCTCGTAGCCGAAGTTGCGCATCTGGTACTGGTTGTTGCGCCAGCCCTCCTTGACCTTGACCCACAGCTCGAGGAATACCTTGGCATCCAGCATGCGCTCGATGTCCGCGCGCGCCTGCTGGCCGATTTCTTTCAGCATCGCACCGCGCTTACCGATGATAATGCCCTTGTGGCTGGCCTTCTCGCAGTAGATGACTGCGTTGATCTCGACGAGACCGGCCTCGCTCTTGTGCCAGCGCTCGATGCCGACAGCTACTCCGTGCTGGAGCTCGCGGTCGAGCAGGCGCAGCATCTTCTCGCGGATGATCTCCGCGACGAGCTGGCGCTCCGGCTGGTCGGAGACCATGTCCTCCGGGAACAGCTGCGGACCCTCGATGGCGTACTTGTCGATTTCAGCGAGCAGCTCCTCTACACCCTCGCCCGTGCGTGCCGAGATGGGCACAACCGCATCGAACTCATGCACCGCCGCATAGGTCGCAATGACAGCGAGCAGCTCCTCCTTTTGATGGTGTCAATCTTGTTGATGACGAGGATTGCTGGCATGTGATGCTGCTTGATCTGTGCAATCAGGCTTTCCTCAGCAGGACCGATGTTCGGGATCGGCTCTACCACCAGAACGGCAACGTCCACCTCGGAAACCGTGTCCGTCACCACCTTGCACATGTAGTCGCCCAGACGGGAGCGCGGCTTGTGCAGACCCGGGGTGTCCAGCAGAACATACTGCGTTTCACCGCGGCTGAGTACGCCCGTAATGCGCGTGCGCGTGGTCTGCGGCTTGCTCGATACGATAGCCACCTTCTGGCCGACCAACTTGTTTGTCAGCGTGGATTTGCCCACGCTCGGCCGTCCTACAACGGATACGACCGCAGTTTTTGTAATCTTGCTCATTATTTATCTCCAGTACAGTAATTGAGAATTGAGAATGGAAAATTGAAAATGTCGCTATTCTTGCGCGAGTTCCGTCCGCGCTGCGACAAGCTATTCTTGCGCGAGCTCCGTCCGCGCTGCGACAAGCTATTCTTGCGCGAGCTCCGTCCGCGCTGCGACGAGCTATCCTGGCGCGAATTCTCCATTTTCCATTCTCCATTATTATTGAATTCTTCCAAAATGAAAAACGAACCAAACCGCAAACGGCACGGTGACCACAACCGCCATGCCAAGCCACAGCCTGTACCACAAAAAATTTGATGGCTGCCGCAAGCACGCCGTTTCCGATAAAGATACACGCGCCGACCGCGACGCACGCTGCCGCGCACACAAACACACCTGCCGCCGCGATATCCTTCGCGTTGCGTACCATGCCGTCATACCCGCTCGCCTGCTTGTCGCACAGACGCTCGATGGCGGTATTCAGCAGCTCCGCGCCCATAGTAAGGCCGAAGCAGATACACAGGATGGCCGCTTCGGTCATGCTCACGCCGCCGAACACACCGAACAGGATGACGTAGAACGCCGCCGTCATGTGCACGCGGAAGTTGCGCTCATCATGGATGCACAGCCGCAGGCCGCGGAACGCGTGCAGAAAGCTCTCGCTCAGTTTTCGGATATTCTTTTTCATGGCTCAGTCCCGCGTCAGGCCGAGGAACGCAAGGTTGTCCTCTTCTTCCTTGCGCGCATCAGGCGAGTGTCCTCGTCATTGCGCTCGTGGTCGTAGCCGAGCAGGTGCAGCACGGAATGCGTGGTCAGGTAGCCGCACTCTCTTGCAGGCGAGTGCCCGAACTGCTCCGCCTGCTCGCAGGCGCGCGTGTAGCACAAGATCATATCACCGAGCATGACACAGCCGGAGTCCGGTTCGGCCTCCAGCTCCTCCTGCGGCTCGCCGTTGAGAAACTCGTACATCGGGAACGAAAGAACGTCGGTCACGGCGTCCTTATTTCGGTATTCGGCGTTCATTTCGCGGATGGCGTCGGCATCGACAACGGTAACGTCGATTTCGGCGTCAAAGTCCACCTGCTCACTCGCCAGCACACGCTCGGCGCAGGTGCGGATCAGCTCGCGTACGCTGTTTTCGTCTGCTACCTCGGTCTCAAAGCCGATATTGATCTGATGATTCATCATTTTCCCTCCTTGCGGCGGGTCGGAAGGCGCTTTCCTGCCGGTTTTGCGGCAGGCTTGCCCTTGCCCTTTTTGTTTTCGTACTCTGCATACGCCTTGACGATGCGCTGCACCAGCTCATGGCGCACAACGTCCTTTTCGGTCAGGAAGCACTGGGCGATGCCCTCTACGCCGTCCAGCACGCGCAGCGCCTCGCGCAGACCGGACTGCTTGCCGTCCGGCAGGTCAATCTGGGTAATATCGCCCGTAATGACTGCCTTGGAGCCGAAGCCCAGTCGGGTGAGGAACATTTTCATCTGCTCGGGCGTGGTGTTCTGCGCCTCATCGAGGATGATGAAGCTGTCGTCGAGCGTGCGTCCGCGCATGTACGCAAGCGGGCAACCTCGATGGAGCCGCGCTCCTGATACTTGGTGAAGTTTTCCGCGCCGAGCATGTCGAACAGACCGTCGTACAGCGGGCGCAGATACGGGTCTACCTTGCTCTGCAGGTCGCCGGGCAGAAAGCCGAGCTTTTCGCCCGCCTCGACCGCCGGGCGGGTCAGGATGATGCGGGAGACCTGCTTGTCCCGAAAGGCCGCAACAGCCGCCGCAACCGCAAGATAGGTCTTGCCGGTACCGGCAGGGCCAACACCCATGACGATGGTGTTCTTGCGGATGGCCTCCATGTATTTTTTTTTTCTGGCCGAGCGTTTTCGCCTTTACCGGCTTGCCCTTGGCTGTGATGCACAGCACATCGCGGCTCATCGTGTGGACCTCGCTCTCGCGGCCGTCCTTCGCCAGACCGATGACGTACTGCACGGTCTGGGTGCCGATGGATTCTCCGCGGCCTGCCATGGCCAGCAGCGCCGTAATTGCGCGTGCGGCGATGGAGACGCCTTCGTCCTCGCCGGTGATCTTCAGCTCCGTGCCGCGGCTGATGACCGAGACGTTCAGTTCCCGCTCGATCTGCTTGATGTTTTCGTCAAATGCACCGAAAACTGCCATCAGCAGCTCGGTCTGTTCAATCTGCATTACCTGTTCTATGGTTACACCCTCTTAAATAGTAGTTATATCATTTTCGTAGGGCGGGGTGCCCTCACCCCGCCGAATGTAGATTCATCTGCAACATTTATCCCGTAGGGGAGGCCATTGGCCTCCCACGCTATGGCTAAACGGATGCACGGGCGACCACTGGTCGCCCCTACGGTTACCCATGTACCGATTGTTTACACGGCGGGGTGAGGACAGGGGTGAATTGCGACAAAGCCGCAAGAGAAGCCACTCTGGGGTGCCCCGCCCTACGGTATATTGTAAATTTGTGCAGCGATTATAACATGCGGATGATCGTTTATTTTTCCGATTACGCACCAGAATCCCACCGCAAAACACAGCCACACCACCGAAACCGCCGTCGGCAGAAACATTGCGGCAGCTGTGGACGTCATAAAATTCGTCACGCCGAAAAACGGCACGAGAAACACACTAAACGGCAGCAGCACCGAATTTACTGGAAGGATATCCGCCGTCATAAGCAAACCGGATGCCGCACCAATCGCAATCAGCGCCGATGCAATCGTCAGCAGACACATTGCGGTATTGCGTTTCCGCCATTCGTACACCAGCAGCGATATCAGCACGATAAACACCGCGCTGACACAGAGTTTGCCTGCGCTCGCGGAACCGCCGTGAAGCCAGTCCGAGCCGTTTACGGCAAATGCTGCTGCGGTGCTCAGTCCTGCGAGAATCGTCGTAAGTTTACGGTTCATAGGCGTCTCCTTTTCTGTCTCTACGGCACCTGTTCCATCTCCACATTTTCCTCCGGAATGGCACTGTCATCCACGGCCTCGGTGCCGATCTGCTCCTCGGCGTGGACAGTGAGGTACAGCACAGCCGCGCCGTTCTGCTCGGTAAGCGTTTCGCTGTGGCTCGTCACCATGCCGTCGATATCTGCGGCGGTCTCGCCCAGTGCGCGTGAGAGCATATCCACTCGCACGTCCTCGGCGGTGCACGTTGTCGGCTCCCGCTCGTAGAATGTATACGTTTGTGTGACCAGCGCCACAGGCAGCACCACGCTGTCCGACAGCCAAAAATGCCTGGTCGTTATTATTTTATCACAAGTACCCCCTGTAATTCCACTACCAATATAGAAATTTAACCGTTTATTTCCCATCACCAGTGCATATTGATGCCGAATTTTACCCGTATACCGCTTGCTCTGCTCGGTGAGCGGCCGCGCCGCCTGAACCGTATGCGTGGTGTACGCCTGCACGGTGCCGCGCGCATGCGCTGTGCGGTACTTTCCGCCTTCGCGTGTTGGCTCGACAAGACCGCTGATGAGCGTATCGCCGGTCTGCACCGCGTCTCCTGCCCGCACCATTGGCTGTCCCTCGAGCGCACGCACCTGCGTTACCACGCCGTCCCGCGCGGCCACCACCTTGGTAATGGCGTGCTCGTCCAGCACCTCCGGCGGGTCGGTACTGCCGTAGGCGACCACGGTCAGGCTGTTGCCCCGCAGATTGAGCGAAAAGAACGTGATATTCGGCTGCAGCTGCATCATTTTCCACCGTATCTGACGGGTGTTCAGCTTCTTGATGGGCATGCCGATGCGCACGCCCATTTCGCTCAGCTGCTGCATGACAGCCGTTTCGTCTATCGCCGGTGCGATCTCGGTCTGTATCGCCCATACATGCGTGCCGAGCAGCCAGCACAGCGCCGCGGCGAATACGGCTCCGCCCCAGAGCGCCGTGCGCGGACGCAGACGCGCCGCAAGGAACGGCAGACCGCGTTTTCGGAGAATATGCACGCGGCATCCCGTGCGGCCCATGTGCCGTCTGAGCGTCCGGAAATCCCGGATGGACAGAGTTGCGTGCAGCTCATTCCATGCCGTGCGGTCCATCTGCCGCAGCGTGATACCCTGCGCCGCGCACAGGTTGAGAAACCGCGTCAGGCTTGCGCCTGTCACGCGCACGCGCACCTGCCCGCAGGCCAGCAGCCACAGCCGCCCGATCATTCGCGCCCCTCCTTCCTCACTCGGTCGTGATGTATTCCACCGACGAAATCACGCCGATCACCGCCAGTTCGTCCATGGAAAGCGCCGTCAGCTCCAAATCCGCACCCAGAATGCGCACCTCGCACCCGCGGCACTTGACGCGCAGGATGCTGTCGTCGTATTCCTGTATGCCGCAGTGGTTCTCCACGATCACCCGGCTATCTCCGAGGATTTCCACACGCGGGCGGTTTGGGTGGAGGTCCTCCATGAGTTCGGCGTATAAGTTATCTTTTAGCATGTTGCGCCACCTTCATATCGCATTTTACCTTCTCCGCAGGGCGAGGCACTCCAGAGTGGCTTCTCTTGCGGCTTTGCCGCAATTCACCTTCTGCCCTCACCCCGCCGTGTAACTCATTTGCAGATGCGTAGCCGTAGGGGCGAACAGTGTTCGCCCGCAACGCGACCGGAGTCTGCGCAAGGAACGGCCAAAACCGCATGATTTCACGTTACGTGGGAGCACAATGTGCTCCCCTACGGGGTAGATTGTGCAGACCAGACAGATACGGCGGGGTGAGGGTGCCCCGCCCTACGGTATATCAGGTATAACGGTATATGTTATGTATAAACGTACTGAAACTTTCCTGCTTCTCATACACTGTTCCGAGGTGACGCTATGAAGCTGTTCTTATCGCTGGCTCTTTTTGCCGCGTTTTTGCTTTGCCCGACTGCCTGCGCGGATGGTGTCCGCGAGGGAGCTTTCTCTTGCTGCCACGCAGGCTTTACCGGCTTTATTTCCGTTTTTCGTTGTCAGCGGACTGCTTGTCCGCTGTGATACCGCGCGGCTGTCGCCGCTGCTGGCAAAGCCGCTTGCCCGCTTATACGGCCTGCCGCCCGAGGCTGCGCCTGCACTGGTGCTCGGACTCATCGGCGGGTATCCGGTCGGCGCCACGACCGCATGTGCGCTGCTCTCCGAGGGTGTGCTTTCCCGCGAAGCGGCAGAGCGCGTGAACCGGTTCTGCAACTGCGCCAGTCCGGGCTTCTGCATCGGACTGGTTGGTCTCGGCGTGTTCGGCTCCGCGCAGGCAGGCGCGATGCTATACGGGATACATATCGTTTCGGCACTGATCGTCGGATTGTTTTCCGCGCGTACCCCATTATCTGCCGTGTCGCAGCGTATCCATAACCGGAACCGCACCTCATTCCCCTCGATTTTCTGCGCGTCCGTACAGCAGGCAGCGTCCACGGCGCTGACCGTGACGGCATTTCTGACCATGTTTTCCATCCTGCTGCGGCTGCTTTCGCCGGTTTTTGCACTTTTGCCGTACGGAAACGTACTGGACGGCATGATCGAGCTGACTAACGGCTTAGACGAGCTGACGGTGCTGACGCTGCCGCGCAGGACACGCCTGACGCTTGCGTCCTTCCTGCTGGGATTTGGCGGACTGGCTGTGCAGTTTCAGGTGCGCGCCCTCGCGGGAAGCACACGATTTGCCGGTGCGCGGCCTGTTTGCCGCAAAGCTGCTGCACGGTACGCTCGCAGCTGTGCTGACGGCTTTCCTGTTTTCCCTCTCGCCTGCCGTGCTGACGGTTTCCTCACCGGAGCTGACACCGATATCGGTACGGTTCCGGTATACGCTTGCTGTGCTGTTCGTTTCCGCTTTGTATCCAATTTGGGGTGGAAAAAGCGCAGGAAATGATATATAATATTTATATATGTCTTGTGTCCGCCGATACTGATCCTGTCGGACACTTTTTCACCTGATTTTATCACGACTGGAGTGACCACGCATGAGGCTCAAAAAGCTGCTGCGAAAAAATATAGAACCGCGCTGCACCTACTGCGCGCACGGCTCTCCGCTGGCGGACGGCGAACGCATTGCCTGCCGCAAACGCGGTGTGGTAAACGGCACCGATCACTGCCGTTCTTTCCGCTACGATCCGCTGCGGCGCACACCGCCCAAGCCGGCGGTTCTGCGCGGGCACTTCACCGATGCCGATTTTTCTTTAGGAGATACCGATGAAGAGCAATAATTTCAAAACCGTCTTACCGCACTGGCGCTGTGCTTTACACTGCTGCTTGGTGCGGCGCCGATCACCCGCGCTTATGCCGTGAATGACGAGAGTGATACCTCATCGAGCCAGTCGGATTCCGACAGCACGGACACCTCGTCCACCGATTCCGACAGCACGGACACCTCGTCCATCGATTCGGGCAGCACAGATTCTGCCGACAGCAAGCATTCCAAGGACGCGACCGCCGCCAACGACAAGGACGTTATCGCAGCGGCAAGCGAAGCGCCTGCCGTAACGGCTACCGCCGCCCTGCTCATCAGCCCGGATTCCGACATGGTGCTGTATGAGAAAAATGCGGACGAAAAGCGGTATCCGGCGTCCACGACCAAAATTATGACCGCGCTGCTGACGCTTGAGAATGTCGAGGATCTGAACGAGACCGTCACAGCCGAGCAGGGCGACTTCGCCAAGGTTACAGCAGACAGCTCGAACGCAGGCATCAAGGCCGGTGAGACTGTGCGCGTCATCGACCTGCTGTATGCGCTTATGCTTCCCTCCGCAAACGAGGCGGCGTACATACTCGCGCGCCATGTCGGCGGCACGAGCGAGCACTTTGTGGACATGATGAACACCCGCGCCGAGGAGCTTGGCTGCACCGGAACGCATTTCTGCAACCCGTGCGGCCTGCACGAAGAAGATCACTACACCACCGCCCGTGATCTGTACCTCATTGCCCGCGAGGCCATGAAGAACGACACGTTCACCAACATTATCGACACCGTGCAGTACCGCATGCCCAAGACCAACATGCACGAGGAACGCATCATTTTCACCACCAACCAGCTCATCTTCAGCTCGTTCAATCCGTGGTCGTACCCGTACAACAAGGGCATCAAAACCGGACATACCTCGCAGGCGGGCAACTGCTTTGTCGGCTACGCGGAGTACGGCGATGCCAAGCTGTATTCGGTCGTGCTCGGCAGTGCCGCCTCGTCCAAGGAGTACCCGACGGTAGCGGCCAGCTTCACGGATACCAAATCGCTGTATAAGTGGGGCTTCACCCACTTTAAAGACCAAGACCGTTGCGAAAAAGGGCGACACACTCGCCCATGTAAAGGTGGTCCTGTCCACGCAGACCGATCAGCTGGTGCTGACCGCGAAAACCGATCTGGTGGCGCTGCTCCCTGCCGATGTAGAGACCGATTCGCTGGAAGCGACACCCAATCTGCCGGAAGCCGTTGACGCGCCCATCAAGGCCGGTGATGTGGTCGGCAGCATGACATACAGCTACAACGGCACGTCCTACGGTACGGTCGAACTGGTCGCGCTCAGCGATGTGGAAATGAGCCGCGTACTCTATTACTCGGACAAGCTGAGCCATTTCTTCCAGAGCACCGTGTTCAAAATCGTGCTGATCGCAGCCGCAATCTTCATCGTGCTGTACATTCTGTTCAACATCACATTCGGCGGAATCCGGCGCCGCCGTCGCCGCAAGGCGATGCGCAAGCGCTACGATAACGATGATTATCCGCGCAGACACCGCCGATAAACAATCGCATACCGGCGGTTCAGCGAACTGCAAATACAGAGGCGGACCCATGTGTCCGCCTTTCATCTTACCCCAAAAATCATACGTCAAAAGGAGCCTTTTCACATGCAAATCATCGCAGACCTGCATACCCACACCAATGTAACCGACCACGCGTTCAGCACGCTCACCGAAATGGTGCAGGCAGCCGAGGACCGCGGTCTTGCGGCTATCGCCATCACCAACCACGGCCCCACCAATCCGGACGGCCCGCACGAGTGGCATTTCTCCAACCTGGACCTTATCCCGCGCAAGATCGGCAAGGTAACGGTCATTCGCGGCATTGAATTCGACATCACCGCTCCGGCAGGCGGCATCAACGTCATTTCCAACAAGAGCCTCAAGCCCGTTGAGTTTGCGCTCGCGTCCTTCCACGAGTGCATGTTCCCGCCGGTGGACAGCAGCGTGCACACGGCGGCGCTCGAGGCCATCCTGTACAACCCGTATGTCAACGCGTTCGGCCACCTCGGCAACTCCAACTTCCCGTTCGACCACGAGTACATCATCAGCCACTGCAACGACCACGGCAAGATTGTCGAGATCAACAACGCGTCTCTGTCCATCCGTAAGGGCAGCCATGACAACTGCATGGACATCGCCCGCCTGTGCATGAAGTATGAGGTGCCTATCTCGGTGGACAGCGACAGCCATATCTGCTACCGCGTCGGTCATGTGGAGGGCGCACTGGAAATGCTCGAGGAAATTGGTTTCCCAGAGGAGCTGATCATCAACAGCAGTGTGGAGCGGCTGAACAACTATTTCAAGGGCCGCGGCCTGCATCTGTTCGACGAGGAGGATTTGCTGTGAGAATTGGTATTGATCTGGGCGGCACGACCGTCAAGGCGGCGCTCTGCACCGAGGACGGCACGCTGCTGTGCAAGGACAGCCTTCCGACCCGGACCGGCAACGCAGCCGGCCTGAAAGCAGATATGAAAACGCTGGCGCTCTCGCTGTGTCGGGCGCACAGCTGTGCGGTAGAGGACGTAACGGCAATCGGCATCGGCGTGCCCGGCTCGTTTGACAAGAAAACCTGCACCCTGCGGTTCGGCACCAATCTGGGTCTGAATAACGTCAGCTTTGCGGATGCGTTTTTGCCTGAGTTCGGCTGTCCGGTGCATCTGGATAACGACGCAAACTGCGCCGCGCTCGGCGAAGCGACTGCCGGTGCGGCCAAGGGCATGCGCAACATGCTGATGGTAACGCTCGGCACCGGCGTTGGCGGCGGTATTATCATTAACGGCCAGCTGTACACCGGCTGCAACGGCATTGCCGGTGAGATCGGGCACATGGTGATCCGAAAAGACGGCGAGCCGTGCAACTGCGGACGGCGCGGCTGTCTGGAGGCGTACTGCTCGGCGGCTTCGCTCGTGCGGTTTGCCGAGCGTGCGCTCGAGGACGGACGAAAGAGCGTGCTTGCTGTACACAAGGGTCAGCTGAACGCCAAGCAGATCTGCGATGCAGTAGACGCGGGTGACGCGCTCGCACAGGAGCTGTTCGACGAATACTGCGGCAATCTGGCGAACGGTCTGGCAAGTTTTGTGAATCTGTTCCAGCCGGAAAGTATCGTGCTCGGCGGCGGACTGGCGGGCTACGGCGAAAAAAGCTGCTCGAGCCGCTGCGCATGCTCACTTTTCCGCAGACCTTCCGCGGTGAGGACCGAAATACCGAGATCGTCTGTGCGTCGCTCGGCAATGACGCAGGTCTGGTGGGCGCAGCGATGCTTGCAGAGTAATCGCTTGCGAAGCGAACGAATCTTGCCTGCCCGGCAGGGGCACAAGAGGGTAGACCCTACGGTTTCCACCCTCTTGTGAATTACCCTTTCCCTTTGGGATAGTCTGGCGCAGACCAGAGACCGGCGACCGCTTCGAAAAAAGAGAACGGCAGAGGATTTTTTTTTCTTCCGTAGGGGGAGCACAGTGTGCTCCCATTTCTCTACCTCTGCGCAGTGCCAGATACATTGCTTCTACACATACCAGCTACTCTTCGCAGGCGCAACATAACAGTGTTGCGCAACTCGTTTGCGCGTTGTTACGGACGGCATCTACGAATTGTATCTGATGTAAGACTATACCGTAGGGTGCGACGAGTCGGCGCACCGTATCAAACAACCTGCACACGCGTAACCGTAGGGGCGGTCATTGGCCGCCCACGCAACAGAAAATCGTCACGTCAATTTTCCATTCTCCATTTTCCATTCTCCATTATTCAACCGCATAAAAAAGGGCTGACCCGTCGGGTCAGCCCTTTCTCTGTCCTGTGTTTTGTCTGCCGTTACTTGATGATGTTTTCGCACCAGCGCTGCATGATCGCTGCGATCTCGGCACGGGTGGCGGTGCCGGTCGGTGCCAGACGGCCGCCATTCTTACCGTTCAGCACGCCTGCGCCGACTGCCCACTGCAGAGCCGGAATCGCGTATTCACTTGCCTGCTGAACATCCACATAGCTGAGAATATTGGTATTCTCACCCACGCTTACGTCGATACCCTTTGCTCTGGGCGTAGCGATACAGGATCGCTGCCGCCTGCTCGCGGGTGACGGCTGCATTCGGTCGGAAGGTACCGTCTGCATAGCCGGTTACGACCTTACTGGACGCTGCCCAGCCGACTGCTTCGGCATACCATGCGTCAGCCTGCACATCCGAGAAGTTCGCTGCTGTGCCCTTCGGCTTGCCTTCCAGGTTATACAGGATCTGCACGAGCATACCGCGCGTCAGGTTGGCATTCGGTGCAAATGCACGGCTCGATACACCGTTCATCATTTTGTGCGTGAGCACATAATCAATGGACAGATGATACCACTTTGCAGTATCTACATCTGTAAACGGTGCGGACGGACAATCCTTGCCGCCATCGCACGGCTGGTCTGCGGTAGTCTTGAAGCCCACGCTGACCTTAGCCGCCGGCATCTTAAAGGTGTATTTGCCGCTGCCGAGATCGGTCAGGGCAACCGTCTTGCCGTTTACGTCCGTGACAGTCAGCGTACCTTCTCCGGCAACAGTCAGCGTTACGGTGTCGCCTGCGGCCGCCTTGGTCTTATCCGCCTTGACGGTATTCGCCAGTGCGGACGGGATCACGATGTCGTAGGTGGTCGGGGCAACGGCTCCGCCGCCGCCACCGCCGCCGCCCGACGTCGGCGCGGTATACTTCGTCCAGCTTACGCCGAACGGAGACAGGCTGGTTACATGGAACCGCAGCCCATCGGTCTCCTTGGTGATATGGGTAAACTTCTCGATCTTGCCCTCGGAACCGGTCTTGGTCAGCATATGGACGATTTGGAAGGTATCCTTGCTGTCCGTACCGTTCGGATACGGCAGAACAACGTCTACACCGTCCGCCGGGAAGTTGTTTTCGTTTACCGGAATCCACTTGCCGCTGTCATAGTATTTAAGCGCGATGTCGTAGAATGCCACGCCATCCTTCCTGCCGGTCAGTTCCGCTGCCAGCTTTGTCTGAATCTTTTCGACCGTATCCAGTTCCGGAATATTTTTGAATTTCTCCGGAACGGTCAGATCGCCGATGATTACCCGATGTGCTTCTACGCTCATATCCGGCACTGCCGTTACGTTCTTGATCGTGACGGTGTAGCTGCCGTTTGCGTTCTTCCTGGCTTCCACTGCGTCACAGCCATGCAGCGTTGCATGTTCGGCAAGTTTGCCGTTGATGCAGTCGTAGCCGTTGATGACCAGCTTGCTGATTACCGTGTAGTCACCTGCCAGACCGACTGTGAATGTCAGATCGCCGTTTTTGCGGATTTCAGTCTCCGGCTTGGTATCGTCCGGTGTACGCTTCACATCGGAGACCTTCCAGCCGATGCCGCCGGTCGGAATGGCGAAACCTTTGTAGGGAACGAACTTGACAGCTACATCGGTCTTGCCGGTCAGGCTCGGGATAACCAGCTCGTTAGAGATGTTATTCTGATCTACACCGTTTACCATCCACTGTGCGACCATCTGCTTGTTTCGTCCGTTTTCTACGGCAGGCGTTGCCGTGAATACGATCTTGCTGCCGCGGGTAACACTTGCCGGACTGTTCTTCTGCGGCGTAATGGCCTTGCCGTTTGCCGCTGCAGCAACCGTTGTGCCGGTATCTGCATCCTGAACATCCAGGGTTACATCGTAGTTGATCGCGCCGTCAAATACGGCCTTGACCGTCGTATCCCCTGCGAATTTCCGTCAGTGCCAGCGTATTGCCGGATGCAGCCTGTGCAGCACCGCCGTTAACCGACCATTCCCTGAGATAGTAGCTATTGCTGCTCGGTACTGCCGTAATAGTCGTGCTGCCGCCGCGCTTGACGCTTGCCGGTTCTGCCGACGCCGTGCCGCTGCCCTCGCTCATTACCGTAATGGTGTATGTCGGGCGCTCAATCAGCGTTGCGGAAACCTCAGTCTTTGCGGTTACATTCTTGACCGTATAAGTGAGCGGTGCATCTGCCGTATCGGTCATCTCAGCGACTGTCGAGCCGTTCACCTGCCATGCCTGCACCATATCGTCCGTATTCTCCGGCGTTACGGTGAAGGTTACGTCCGAACCGGAGGAAACATAGCCGTCCGTGATCGTCTTGCCGTTTGCGGTGATGGCGATATTGCCGTTTCTGCCGTTCGGCACTGCGCTGACCGGAACCATTGCCTTGAAGGTGACTGCAACCGTGCTGTTTTCGGTTACGTTCAGCGTGTAGGTGCTGCCGCTGTTGGCAACCGAATGACCGTTTACCGTCCACTCGTCAATCTCATAACCCTTATCGGGTTGTACGGTGAAGGCAACCTTAGTACCGCCGTTGACCCGTGTGCCGGCTGCAACCGATGCACTCAGCGTGCCGTTTGCCGGCTGGCTGTACGTTACTTCGTACTCTCCTGCGCTGAACTGCGCTTCAACATGATATGCCGTTACGTTCGGCTTCGTGAGACAGCCGTTCTCGACCGTCCACGTCAGCGTATTGCCGTTACCGGCAACTGCCTTGCCGTTGACCGTCCAGCCGGTCACATTCTGACCTGCTGGCGGTACTGCCGTAAAGGTGAGCGACTCGCCGCCGCGTACGGTTGTGCTGTTCTGTCCGTTTACGGTGACGTTATCACCGGTGGTGATGTCATACTCGACCTGCTGGAACTTCGGCGCAATGTAAATCGAGTTTGCACTGGTCGTGTTCGGATAGGTGTAGGTTTCGCCTGTGCCTGCGCTGTCATCACGCACATTATTGACATACCAGCCTTCGATTTCGTAACCAGGCTTTACCTCTGCCGTGAACTTGATCGGCACGCTTGCCGCAATATTCGCGCCGGTAGCCGCATCACCGAGGATAGACGTTTCATTCGCCTCTGCCGCGCTGATATAGCCGCCTTCGCTTGTTTCGTTCGTCGGACCGAAGGTGATGCCGGTCACCAGCTTGACAAAGCGGACCTGAACCGTCGTTTCATCCTGCAGATTGCTCAGCGTCTTGCTCACTGCGGTATCCGCCGTGGTCTTACCGTCGATGGTCCAGTCCTGTACGCGGTAGCCTGCGTTCGGCACCGCCGTGATTTTGATATCCGAGTCGCGGTAGAAGCTGTGCGTGCCTGCTTCGAGGTTCTCCTGTTCGTATGCGCTCATGCCCTTGCGGGTGATTTCTGCGGAAACCGTGCCGCCGTCACCCTCGTCACCGAGCGAATCAACGGACAGGGTGAAGTCGTACTGCGGGAGCGCCTTAGACGTTGCATGAACTTCTACATTGCTTTCGATAGAGCCACTCCGGGTATAAGTGGTGTTATCATTTTCTGCTCCGTTGACATTCGTCCAACCGGTAACGGTCCAGTTATCAGTCTCATAGCCCTCATCCGGTGTTGCCGCGAATACGATATCGCCGCTGTACTTCTCGACATGATCGCCGGTGTTCAGCATCTTGCTGTCTTGCTGTGCCGTTACATGGATGTGAGTGTCACCGCCAAAGGTTACCGTCGGCTTCTCTGCAAAGATTACCTGAACCAAGGTATCCTTCGTAATCTGGATATCATCCTTCGTTACCTTACCCGGCTGATAGTCCTTCGCATTGTCGTAATCGAATGTCGGCGCTGCACCGTCAGTTGTAACGATAATGCTCTTGACGAAGTAGCCATTACTCGGTGTTGCTGTAATTGCTGCCGTGCTGTTCGTATTCACATGACCGTTTTCACCATCAGCACCAGTCAATACAACATTCTGGATATCGCGTGTGCCAGCAACTTCGATTGTGCCGTTGACCGGCGCAGCCACCGTCACCTGCGGCTTCTCCGCGATATGCGCGATAACATCAGTGGTCTTTTCCAGACTTGCGATGGATGCCTTTGTCGAATCCTCTGCATCCGCTTTCGCACCGGTCCATTCAGAAACGTAGTAATTCTCGTTTACCGCAGCAGCAAACTCAATCGTCGAATAATTGCCGACCGTACTGCCGCTGGTAATCGCATTGCCGTTTTTAATCTTTGCGGTAACGGAAGCAATGTCTGCGTTTATCAGGTCACCCTTTGCATCCACTGCCTTGAAGGTCAGCGTTACTTCCTGCGCCGCATTGATCACAGCCGTAACCGTATGCGTTCCAGTGATATTGCGCAGCGTAAACTGCTTCTGCGTACCCGAATTTGCGGCTTCCTTACCATCCACCTTCCACGTCTTGACCGTGTAGTTGCTGCCCAGATTTTCCAGTGCAAACGTTACTGCCGCACCGTCCGGAACCGCATTCAGATCTGCCGCTGTGCCGTCTGCCAGCTTCGCCGAGGTCTGCACGGACGGCAAAAGGTGCTGCCGGTTTCCGACTCGATGTTGAAGGTGAGCTTATGCTTGCCTGCGCTGCTGAATTCTACCTTTACATTGCGGTCCTTCTGCACATTTTCCAGTGTCAGCGTGGACTCACGGTACAAATCGGTCGTACCCGGCCAGTAATACGGCTTTTCGTCCACCATCCAGCGTGCTACCGACATACCGGTGTTCGGCGCAGCCGTGAACGTCACATTTGCGCCTTCCGCAATCTTCTGTCCGGTCGTGACTGCACCGCCGTCCTTCAGTGCTGCAGTCAGCTTACCGCCTTCGCCGCTGCTGAAGGTAATCGTATGCGAATCACTGCTGAAGGCTACTTCTACGTCCAGCTTTTCCGTCAGCGCCGCTACCGTCAGTCGTTCGCCAACCTTTTTGCCGTTCGACAGAATCTCCGTCACCTTGTACTTTGTATTACCGGTAATGGACTGACCGTTGACCTTCCATTCCTTTACAATGAAACCGTCGTTGCTCTTGGCATCAAATATCAGCTTGGTGTTCTTAGCGATGTTCTTACCGCTTTCAAACTTCTGGTCGAGGTTGCCGCTGTTGTAGCTTGCACTAAGCGAGCCGCCTTCACCGGCGCGATAGGTTACGCTCAGGGTGTCCTGCTTGACAACCAGCATGCGCTTGGTCAGATTCAGCTCGTACTTCTCGAGCAGCGACTTCACAGCCGCGTCCTCACCGTTGACCGCAATCGTTACCTCAAAGCGACCGCTGACGTTCTTTCGATTGTCCTTGTCATCATACAGCGCACATACGGCTGTAATTGCCGACGGCAGAGCGTCACCCGACTCCAGAGCATCCGCCTTGACCACCAATGCGCTCTTGTTGTCCGGTGCCTCTGTCGAAGTATGCTCGCTGTTATCCTTATCCCAGGTTACATACAGCTCCAGCGGCTTGCGCTTTACCGTAATGGTCGTGGACGCCAGCTTGGTGCGCTTGGAAGTATCGCTGTAATTCTGGTATGCCGTGATGATATAGGTTCCCGCCTTCTCCGGTCGGAAAGTGCTGTCAGTGATCGTCTTTTCACTGCTCTCGCTCTGACCGGACTGACGCCATGTGTAGGTGATATTTCCCGTAACCTCTGCTTTGCTGCCTGCGGTAACATTGTTTCCGTTTTTCGTTACAGTCTGCTGCTGCACGGTCAGAGCAATCGGCGTACCGTATACGCTCGTAATCTTGTTTTCTCCGTCGGCCTTGCTTTCAAGCGTGTAAACGGTCTCCGTTGTGCTGGCCTCGCCGTCCTCTACACTCTGCACGCCTGCCAGATAATATACCGTATCACTTGTCAAGCCGCCGGTCGCGGTGGTCGTGATGGCATACAGACCGGCTGTCGGTGCGGTCCACGTTTTGCTGTCCGTGCCGCTGCTGTCTGTTCTGCCGACAATCGTGCTGACCGTACCGTCCGACGTGTTCGTAATCGTCAGCGTGTACTCCACATTGCCGAGTGCAGAGCCGTTCTTTTCCGCCTTTTCCGCCGTTTTTCGTCGTCAGGGTCAGCGCCGTACCGGAACCAGGCGTAGATGTAGTAACCTTATTTTCAACTGTCGCTTGCTCGGTTACCAGTGTGAAGGAAGGCTCCTCATAATCGCCCAGCTTCGTCTGCTGTGTGCAGGTCAGCTCGGTCCGTTCATAGCTGTTCTCTGTCTTCTTCACCAGCTGATAATACTTGACAGTATAGGTGTCCTCTTCCGCACCGGCGCTACCACTGGTCGACTTAGCCATTGTACTGAGAATATAGCGGTCAAACGTGGTTTCGTTCTCCGTCACAGTATCCTTACCGTGAATCAGGTACTGCTCGCCGTTCCGGTACTTGCTTTCGTCGTATTCCGCGTCTGTCGGTACATTCGTTGCACTGTTCAACGTAAACGCTTTTGCTTTTGCTTTTTCGTTTTCGTTTTTGTCTATCACCACGGTTTCCGGCGTAATCGTGCTCAGCACTGCTGCGTCTGCATCACCGTTCTTCCACTGATAGGTGGTATTCATGGTGAGTTCCGAACCTGCGGTATACGTCTCGCCAGTCTTTGTTACGGCGTAGTATACGGTCAATACCGAACCGTCATCTTCCTTCTTTTTCACCGATGCCGACATATTTTCCCTCTTTACCTTTTACCTTGTAAACATTCAGCGTCAAGCCGTCGACTTGTACGGTGCACGGAACGGTTGTCGGTACGGATTCTGTCGTGGTTTTAACCGTGTTGAAATTGCTCTGACCGATATACGGGTATCCTGAGCGCCGGTGCCCTCCGAAGTACCGGATACCGTCAAACCGGCGGTTGCCTGCGGTGTACCGACCGTTAGCGTTGCCGCATCGCTGTAGAACGAAATCGGCGTTCTTGCACCGTCATAACATGTTACCACGCAGCGGTACATCGCACCGTTCAGGTCACTCGTTACCGACTTTACAGTATAGCTGTCCTTAGCTGCCCCTGCAATATTGCCCCACTTTTTTTTGCCCGGCAGACGCTGCTGCCACTGGTATCTCGTGCTGCTGTACTCAGCAGGTACAGAAGCCAGTACATTGAAGGTCGCCGAGCCGTTCATCTGAACGGTTACGTTATCCGGTCCGTTGATGTCTGGACGGCTCTTATCATTTGCCAGAGTTGTACCGGCAATAATCTCGCTTTCAACCGATTCTTCCTGACTGGTGTAATATCCCGAGGTAATCGCATGCCGATACTTCGTATTAGGTGCAAGATCCTTCAGCGTGTACTCATACTGACCACTCGAAGATTCAGCCGCATCCACAGTATCAATCAATACGAACGGTTCTTCCTTATTATCTTCAAGATAGCGGTAAATCTTGTAATACTCTGCCGGACGGTCGCCGGATTCCCACGACAGCACCATGCTGTTGGTGGTCTGCTCGCTCAGCGACAGATCCTGCGCCGGAGACGGCGGTGCCGTCACATTGCTGACAACATAGCCCAGTACCGGTACTTCATCACCGTTGAACGGTACCGTCCATGTGCCGAAGCTCCAGTCAAAGTTATAGCGCGAATCGCCGCCGCCGGTAACAGAGCCCAGCTTGGTAATCTCCTCAGTGTTTACCGTTTCGGTTCCGGCGCTTGCTCCCCAGTGATAACCGCCGCCTGCCTTAAAGCCGCCTACGACACCGTACATCTGCACCGAACCCTCATAGGTGTACTCAAAGTTTACGCCGCTGCTGGTTGCAGTCGTAAAACTCTGCAGCTGTGTACCCGAATCTTTGTAATGACCAACTTTACCGGATAGCTCCGAATGTGAACCGCTCGGCATACTCGAACGATAGGTATTCGGCTGACCGGACGTACCCAGATGCAGGTTGCTGCCAATCTGCTGCATACCCTCGTACGCCGAAGCAGCCTTATTATAAGTATCTACCGAAACCATGTTCATCGAAGGATTACCCGGAACCGCCAGCGTCATAGAACTGGTCAGCTTCGGCGAATTGCCCTTCTTTGTGCCATCCGGATACTTCACCTGATACTCGTAATATGTCATCAGTGTTGCATACATGAGCACCATATTGTCGTTCGTATCATTAGAATACTCGACCGTTATTTTCTTGCTTGTAGATTTTGTTGCACCAACAGTAAAGGTATGACTGGTATTAAATTCAACACCACCGCCGGTCTCAATCAGCGGTGCAACATATTCAAAGCCCGCCATGATATCAAAACCAAACGAACCGGATGCCGTTACTGTTTCACTATGATCCTTACTGTATCCGATTCCGGTCTGCGAGTTTCCGATATCACCGTCATTCACCTCAGCGAAATGCGGCGACGCCTCCAGAATCGCCATTACCTTCGGGTCGGTGTAGCCGGTGCTGACGCTTTTGATCTTCGCGAGCATGGCATCGTTGTTTACATCTGCCGTTGCAATCGCCAGATTGCAGTTGCCCTTGTCATAGTATGTCCAGTCATCCTCCGAACGGCTGAACTTGCTGTCCGGCGTAACCGTTGTCTGACCGCCCGAGGTGCTCGTACTCGATTTTTATAAAGCTGACCAATCTTCAAAAACTGCTTGTCGAAGGTCTCCTGCTTGCGGTACTCAACGTAGTATACCTGTTCCATGCCCTGCTTGTTGCCGTTAAAATTGCCGACGGCATAGTCCAGAATACCGCTGTTGTTAATGAGTCGGCCGCCCAGCCAGCGGTCATGTCCCTTATCCGAGCCTTCCAGGATAGACAGCTGCTTGCCGTTCGCCGGGTCGACTTTATACATACTGCCGGAAATGAACAGATATTCCTGGGTGTTCACGCCGTCCGCCGCAACAGCCGCTACCGCGATCGGATTCTGCACATCGTCACCCTTGGTGCCGGTATTGGTAAAGCCGTTGGTGACAACTTCGGTTGCCTTGAATTTCGGTGTCCACGAATTATCATTCGTGCTGTACTGATAGCTGTATGCCAGCAGCTTGCTCTTGTTAAAGTCGCAGTCCTGATAATCACCATTCTGATCGTAGTAGCCAACTGCAACAACTTCCGGCGGCATACTGCCGATCGGCTTATCGCTGACATAACCGATGGTTACGCCTGCAAAACGGGCACGGCCTTTTGCATCGCCATTGCTGTTCAGCAGTGTTTGCTTCGTCATCTGCGACCATTTATTGCTGTTGTTATAGTCGTAGACCGTCAGATAAGACTTTTCAAAGTTGGTATATGTTGTACCATCCAGCTCGTATTCGCTCTTTTTCAGATCGTTGACGTTGACCGTCATTGCCAGCTCGTCGATACCGTCCATATCCACGTCGCCGACTTCCATATCAACGCTCAGATGCGCGCGCAGCTCGTTATCGCCGTTGCCGTCGTGGTACAGCATGGCCTTCAGCGCCTCTCGGCCGTCGTCAATGACGTCGCCGAGGTTGATTACGCGACCCTTGTCAGTCAGTGTGTCGCCGCTGAACGTATACTCCTTAATGCTGTCTACCGTATCCGTGCTGTTGTTGTTGCCCGGCGTGTAGACCATCAGGGTGTCCTTGCCGTCGCCGTCAAAGTCGCCCGCGGTCAGACACAGCATAGCGCGGGTCTGGTAGAATTTCAGTTTCTTGATGTACTCACTGTCGTTTCCATCACCAATCTGGACAACGTCCGATACTCTGCGGTCCTTGTTCGTCACATACAGGCGAAGCCGTGCCGAACTTTTATCAAATACCAGATTCGCAATGTACTCGTCCTTGCCGGTGCCGTTCGGATCAAACGCCACAGTCGCAATACGCTCGGCATTGCCGACATCGGTCGAGTTGCTCCACCGAAACGTAGACATCTGCTTGCCCTTTCCTTTGACTGCGCCCTCGTATGTCGTCTGGAACTCATCCGAGTCCACACCGGCTACAACCAGCTCGTGGTTCTGGAACAGCGGAACCCATCCCAGCGTGCCGTATGGGTTATTCCGCAGTGTGGCTGTGTCTGTTATGCCCGTTTTTTCTTCCGTGGGCAGACCAAAGCCGTCTCTTGCTGCTGCAGTATCCGCTGCCGCCGCCTGCGGCAGCACGATCTGCGGCAGCAGACCCGCCAGCATACTGCATATCAGCAGCAAACTGCAAATTCGTTTTTTCATCTTTCTTCCTCCTTGCCTTATGAAATAAACGGTTTCCACGGCTTTCCCCTTGCTTTACCGCGGAGCACCGTCCGAGGATACAGGTATTTCACCGTACTTTCAGTATAAGGGCAAAAGGCGGCGGACGGCGAAGGTACCAAATTTGTTACCTTCGCCGTCCGCTGTAAATATTCAATTATTGCTCCTCGAGCCGATATCCGCTGCTGCGGTACGAATTGACCGTGACCCTCGCATCCTCGCCGCCGAGCTTCTGCTTAAGCCGTGAGATCGTCATGCGCACGGCATGCGGGTCGGCTCCCATCGGCTGCTGCCAGACCGCCTCGTACAGCTCCTGCGCGCTGACGCTGCGGTTCGGGTGCCGCGCCAGATACAGCAGCGCCGCAAATTCCTTCTGCGTCAGGTTCAGGTCGGTCTCTCCGATGTACGCGCGTCCGCTCAGCAGATTCATCTGCAGCGGGCCAAGCCGTACTGCGCGTTCCTTTGGGTGCGCCGCACGCAGACGCGCTTCCACGCGGGCCATGAACACCTCCAAATCATACGGCTTTGTCAGATAATCGTCTCCGCCTGCGGTCAGACCCTTGACGATATCCTCATTTTCGCCCATAGCGGTCAGGAACAGGATCGGCACATCGTATTCCTGCTTGATCTCGCGGCACAGCGCCACACCGTCGCCGTCCGGCAGAAGAATATCCAGCACGATCAAGTCCACCGCGTGAAAGCACAGCAGCTCCCGGCACTTGTGTGCAGTTTCCGCCTGCAGGGTGCGGTAACCGCGCATGTGCAGTGCCGCATCGTTGATCGCCATGATGTGCGGGTTGTCCTCCACCAGCAAAATCAGTTTATCTTCCACAATCGTTCTCTCCTTGTGTTTTGAGCGGCTTTTTCGGCAGTTCGAGCCGGAACACCGTGCCGTCTGCATCGGTGTGCTCCACCTCGAGCAAGCCGTGGTGAATCTTCATTGCATCCGCGCAGATCGTCAGGCCGATACCGCTGCCTCCATCACCGCTGCAGCCCTTCTCAAAGATATGCGGCAGCAGGTCGGGCGCAATGCCGCTGCCGGTGTCGCTCACACGCAGGCACACCCGCTCGCCCTCGTCCGCAATGCGGTAGGCGATCACGCCGTTCTCCGTGTGACGGTTGGCATTGACCGTCAGATTGATGAGCACCTGCAGCAGCATTTCCGTATTGCCCCAGAGCGTAATGCCCTCTCCACTGTCGCTTTCCAGCCGGTTGTGCTTCTTTTCCAGCATCGGACGGCACACATCCACCGCGCCGGACAGCAGCTGCGCCGCGTCAATGACGCCCATCTCAATATCGGGTGAGCCGCCGTTGGCGAGATCGATCAGCCGCGATACCAGCGCAGAAAGCCGCTGCGCCTCGGACGAAATGGTCTGCATGTGTTCATGCGCATCCGCGCTGACCGCTCCGGTGCCAAGCTGCCAGTCGGTCAGCTGCGCATAGCCGCTCATGACCGTGAGCGGTGTTTTTCAGTTCGTGCGCCATCTGGTGCAGAAAGTCGCTTTTCAGCCGGTTGAGCTGGGTCAGCACCTCGCGCTGACGGCGGCTCTCGGACAGCTCCTGTTCCCGGCGGTTGATCTTCAAACTGATGGCTCCCGCGATCAGGAATACGAACACCAGCAGATACGGCGGTGCCGCTCCGTGGCGCGTAATGGTCATCACGATACGGCCGAATACCGCCTCGTATACATTCGACCCGAACAGCAGCAGATAGCCGAGCAGAACGAGCACGTCGTCCCACTCAAGCCGCCGGATACGCCAGAACCGCCGAATCAGCTGTACGACCAGATACAGGAAAAACGGCATCGAGAGATAATACCCGATCCTGCTCAGCGGTGCGATATCCTGCGTCGGCAGGATAAAATGCGCCGCCGCCAGCACGGCATACAGCACCGCATAGCACCGCACAACAATCGGCTTCGCCAGCTTTTCGTACAGGCTTTGCAGCAAAAGCAGCAGAAAACACGGCTGCAGCGTAATCATCAGCACCAGAAACCGATATGGAACTGCCCAGTTGTAATTTGCAGGCAGCAGATGCAGCACATAGAAATTCTGGTCGCGCAGGCCGAGCAACGCGCAGATAACCGCGAGGAAAACATACTTGATCTCGCCCTGAAAGACCGCAAACAGCAGAAAATACATGCCGAACAGGCACAGCGAACCGCCAAGCACCAGGGAATACAAATTCCGGCTTCGGCGCATGCGGTCGATGTTCTCCGCGGTGGACAGGTGCATCTGCGTCAGACCGCCGCCTTCGCGGTGCACGAAATTCGCGTACTGACAGACCACCTCGACCTCGCCATCCTCGCCGGTGTAAATCGGTATGAGCATGTAGTCGATGCGCGGCTCAGACTCCGCCGCAGACGCCCCCACCTTGCCGATTTCGAGCACTTCACTGCCGTTTACCAGCACGCGCGTGCTGTAATCGAATGAGTAGCCGCCGAGTGTCAGGTATTGTTTCGGCTGCGCGTATTTTCAGCCGATATGAGCCGTATGGAATGGATTCGTCGCGTTCTCCCGGTTTGGCAGCGTCCAGCTCTGCGCCGCTGCCGAGCACCTCAGGATAGAACGTCCATTCACCGTCTATCTCATATACCGCCGACGAAAAGTCCGCTGATGTTGCATCCAGTACGCCGTCCTGCGCTTCCATTGCGCTGAAATCTCCCGATCGGTTGGAAAACAGCAGCATCAGCAGCACAAAAACCAGCAGGATAGCCGCCGTTATCGATATATAGCGCATTCGTTTGTTCTTCATGGGCAGACCCCCTTCAAATCTCATTATAGGAGAAAAAAAGCCCAATGATTCAACAAGTTAATTTTTCGATTGACATAATGGAGAATGGAAAATGGAGAATTGAGAATGAACGTAAAGATTACGTTATACTGTAGGGCGGGGTGCCCTCACCCCGCCGTTTGTAAATCACTTGCAATCGTGTAACCGTAGGGGCGACCAGTGGTCGCCCACGCATCCATTAAACCATAGTGCGGGAGGCCAATGGCCTCCCCTACGAGATTAATGCTGCCGATGAATTTACATCCGGCGGGGTGAGGCAGAAGGTGAATTGCGGCAAAGCCGCAAGAGAAGCCACTCTGGTGTACCCCGCCCTACGATTACATTTCATCTTCCATTCTCCATTTTCAATTTTCCATTTTCGTATCATTACATCTCAATTTTCCCAAAGAAAAACCGGCCGCTCACGCAGCCGGTTTCAATTTCACAAAATGCAGGGAATGTTATTCCTTGTTCAGCGCCTCCAGACGAGCCTTATTCGCTGCGATAACCTTTTCCTGTACCGGAACCGGTGCCTCATCGTAGCGCTCGAACTGGGAAACAAACGAGCCTCTGCCCTGCGTCATGGAGCGCAGCTTGATCGCGTAATCGCCAAGCTCTGCCATCGGGCACTCGGCTACGATCTCCTGCTTGCCGCCGTCGAGCGGATTCATGCCCATGATGCGGCCGCGGCGCTTGTTCAGATCGCCGATAACATCGCCCATGTAGGAATCCGGGATAACGACCTTGAGCGAGCAGACAGGCTCGAGCAGAACCGGATTTGCCTGCGGGATACCAGCCTTGTAGGCCAGACGGGCCGCCATCTTGAAGGACAGCTCGTTGGAGTCTACATCGTGGTAGGAGCCGTCGAGCAGGGTTGCACGCAGACCAACCATCGGATAGCCGGCCAGAACGCCATGCTCCATCGCCTCGCGAATGCCCTTGTCAACTGCCGGATGGAAGTTCTTCGGTACGGAACCGCCGAAAATCTTCTCCTGGAACAGGTAATCGCCCTCGGCATACGGTGCAAATTCCATCTTAACGTGGCCGTACTGACCACGGCCGCCGGACTGCTTCTTATGCTTGCCTTCTACCGTAACAGCCTTGCGGATCTTCTCGCGGTACGGAACGATCGGGTCGGTCAGCGTAACCTCTACGCCAAACTTATCCTTCAGCTTGGAGCACAGAACGTCCAGATGAATATCGCCGGCACCGGAGATCAGGTGCTGCTTGGTTTCCGCGTTGAACTCGGTATCGAAGGACGGATCCTCATCATGCAGACGAGCAAGACCGGTGGAGATCTTCTCCTCAACGCCCTTTACCTTAGGCGCGATTGCCTGCGTGTAGCACGGCGGCGCAATCTCGATCGGCTCAAGCTCAACCTTGCGAACGCTCATCGAAAGCGTATCGCCGGTCTTGGTGGTAACCAGCTTGGAAACCGCGCCGATGTCGCCGCAGCCGATCACCGGAACCTCGGTCGTCTTTTTTGCCGCATACAGTGAAGATGTGGCCCATCTTCTCGTTTGCATCGGCACGCTTGTTGACCAGCGTCATATCCTGCTTGACCTCGCCGGACATAACCTTAAAGTAGGAGAAGCGGCCGTACTGGTCAGCGACCGTCTTAAATACAAATGCACAGGTAGAGCCGTTCGGGGTGCAGTTGATCTCAATCAACTCGCCCTTTTCGTCCTCGCAGATCTCGACCGGCTTTTCATCGGGAGACGGCATGTAGTCCGCAATGCCCTTGAGCAGTGCGTAGGAGCCGATACCGGTTGCAGCAGTGCCGCAGAATACCGGCGCGAGAACCAGATCCTTCACACCCTGACGGATACCGGCGATCAGCTCTTCATCCGAGAACTCCTCGCCTGCGAAGTAACGCTCCATCAGGTCCTCAGACAGCTCGGCGATGTTCTCGCACAGTGCTGCACGGTGCTGGTCGATACGGTCCTTCATGTTGTCCGGGATCGGGATCTCGACACGCTTGTTGCCTTCCATGCGGTACGCCTTGCGGATAACGCAGTCCACAATGCCGACGGTATCGCGGTTGCCCTCAAAAATCGGGACAACGATCGGCGCTACCGATACGCCGAACTGCTTCTGCAGCTTGTGCAGAGAGTTATAGTAATCCGAGTTTTCCTCGTCGATCTTGGAGATGTAGAACATACGCGGCATTGCGTGCTCCTCACAGTGAGCCCAAGCCTTTTCGGTGCCGACGCCCGACCGGACTTGCCGGTTGCGACGATCAGCGCGGACTCCGCAACGCGCAGTGCGCACTGCACTTCACTTTCAAAATCAAAGAAACCCGGGGTATCGAGCAGATTGATCTTGCAGCCGTTCCACTCTACCGGCGCTACAGCCGTGGAAATGGAAAACTTGCGCTTGATCTCTTCGGGATCAAAGTCACAAACCGTGTTGCCGTCCGCGATCTTGCCAACGCGGTCGGTTACACCGGCGATATTGAGCAGGCTCTCGACCAGCGAGGTCTTGCCGTCGCCGCCGTGACCCATCAGACATACATTACGGATCTTGTTAACCGGATAATTCGCCATAGTTTATATTACACTCCCCTGCCCTAACCTGTCATCGTGCCCTGCCGGCACGTTATACTCCTGGGCGCTTTGTTTCGCGGGAGCAATCCTCTCTTTGCTGGATCGTTCCCCTTCTTCGTTATTATACACCATACAAACCAGGTATGCAAGCAGTTTTTTGTGCAATTTTCATGTAGCATTTTTCACAACGCCGTCGAATAACAGCGGCGGCCACTTAGTGTACGTTTCGCACACATTCTGATAAAAAATCCGAATTTTCCTTTGTTTTTGCATTTCTGAAAGATTTTCAGCAAAATCACTCGCTTTTGTTTATTTCTTACAAATAAAATGATATAATTTTAGTGCTACTTCACAAAGGAAGAAAAAACCCCTTCGCACAATCTGACAAAGGGAAGCCTGTGACGGCATTTTGCACAGCTGGCCGTTCCGCCGATCTCAGGCAATATTCTGCCGCAGTTTTACAACACGATAGACGCATCTCCGGCGGTCAAGCATTTTTGCGGTATCTCGAATATCGCAGTAACTGAGAACGGAGAATTAACATAACGGTTGCATTCTCCATCCTCAATTCTCCGTTTTCCATAAAAAAGCCGCTTACCTGTCGGTAAGCGGCTTTGGGCTTCTTTAGTTCAGGAAATCCTTCAGCTTCTTGGAGCGCGACGGATGACGCAGCTTACGCAGCGCCTTTGCCTCGATCTGGCGGATACGCTCGCGAGTTACGTTGAATTCCTTGCCAACCTCCTCGAGGGTGCGGGTATGGCCGTCCTCGATGCCGAAGCGCAGGCGCAGAACCTTTTCCTCACGCGGCGTCAGAGTCTTGAGCACCTCAACGAGCTGCTCCTTGAGCAGCATAAAGGAGGCCGCCTCTGCCGGTTCCGGCGCGTCGTCATCCGGGATGAAGTCGCCGAGGTGAGAATCCTCCTCCTCGCCAATCGGCGTTTCGAGCGACACCGGCTCCTGCGCGATCTTCAGGATGTCGCGCACACGGTCAACCGGCATGTTCATCTCCTTGGCGATCTCCTCCGGGCTGGGATCGTGGCCCAGCTCCTGCAGCAGCTGGCGGGAAACGCGGATAACCTTGTTGATGGTCTCAACCATGTGTACCGGAATACGGATCGTACGCGCCTGATCCGCAATCGCACGGGTGATCGCCTGACGGATCCACCACGTTGCGTAGGTAGAGAACTTAAAGCCCTTGGTGCTGTCGAACTTCTCAACTGCCTTGATCAGACCGACGTTGCCTTCCTGGATCAGATCGAGGAACTGCAGACCGCGGCCGACATAGCGCTTTGCAATGGAGACAACCAGTCGCAGGTTCGCCTCAGCCAGACGCTTCTTTGCACGGTCGCCGAGCTTGATATCCTTCTCAAGCTGTGCGCGCTCCTCCGCCGGAATGGCATCGCCTTCGTTGCGATACGCTCTGCGGCCTCGTTGCCCTTCTGCATGCGCTCTGCGAGCGTTACCTCCTCCTCAGGAGACAGCAGATCGACCTTACCGATCTCCTTCAGATACATGCGGACCGGATCGTCAATGGCGAACGTCTCAGCCATGGCAGAGGTATCGACCAGCTCTTCCTCCGGAACCTCTTCCACTTCCTCCGGCTCAAAGGGAGTCGTCATCGTCACCGATGACCTTCTCCAGCACACCGTTCGTCTCGACCTCGATGCCCATGGTCTCGAGCGTCTCGTACACCTTGTCGATGTCCTCGCTCGACAGCTCCAGATGGCTCAGTGCATCCGAGATCTCCTTGAGGGTCAATCGGCCGTTCTTCTTGCCAAGCGCGAGCAGGTCGCGCAGGATCTGCTGCTGTGCTGCCTGCTGCTCCTGTGCGTTTGCGGCTGCATTTGCGTTTGCTTTCGTCATATCGTTTGTCCTCCCCCGTTTTGTTTTTGATGCGTCCGAATGTAAGCAGCGGGTCCTCTCCCGCCTGCGTAATGGTTCCATCCTTGACGCGCTGCATTCGTATGGTGTTTATGTATTCCTGCAGTTCCCCTCGATGCTCTCCGGCCGGAATGCCGGGTTCGAGTATCGCGGACAGCAGGCTCATTTCGTTAGGCTCCAGCCATCCCTCAAAGGCCAGCACATCGACCATCTGGTCGTTTCGGTTCAGCTCCAGCACGCGCTCGTATATCTTACGCAGCACCGGTGCGAAAACCACGCCGGCTGCAAGTCCTTTTCGGCAACGGCAATCAATTTCTGGTCCGAGAACAGAAGTCTAAGCACGTTCTCCTCGGCCTTTGCGGATTTCATGTCGGTATACGCCAGAGACCTGTCCTTCGGCTGCGCCAGTCCGACCGGAGAGCGTATCTCACGCCGTTCGGCGGCCTTTCGCCGCTTGCGCTGAATGCCTAGTTCGCGCCGAACCTCAACGTTCATGGCTTCGGCGGTCACGCCTGCCATCTTGGCGGCACGTCCGGCGTAGACCTCGCGCTCGATGGTGCTCTCGATGCCGGCGAGCATGCGCGCTGCATCTCTAAGGAACAGCACGCGTGCTTCATCATCCTCAAGATCGTACTTTGCGGCGATCTGTTCAATGCGGAACGCGTTGTGGTCCTCGCTGCGTTCAATCAGATTGCGGAACGCATCCGCGCCGCGTGCCTTGATGAATTCATCCGGGTCCTTGGCCCCGGAATACGCAGCACCTTGACCTGCAGATCACATTTTTCAGAATATCGATCGCGCGCTGTGCCGCCGCCTGACCGGCTCCGTCCGCGTCATACGAGATGATAATGCGGTCGGTATGCCGCGCGATAATGCGCGCCTGCTCCTCGGTCAGCGAGGTGCCAAGCGATGCAACCGCGGAATCAAATCCCGCCTGATGCAGCGCGATGACATCCATATAGCCCTCGGCTAAGATAAAATAATCGTTCTTCGTGCTTTTTGACAGGTTGAGCGCAAACAGATTGCGGCTCTTGTGGAAGATCGGCGTTTCCGGCGAGTTCAGGTACTTCGGCTTGGAATCATCCAGCACACGGCCGCCGAATGCGATCACATGACCGCGCACGTCGATGATCGGGAACATGACACGATTGCGGAACCGGTCGTAAATATGTCCCTTTTCGCTGCGGCTGACCAGACCGGCGTCCATGAGTTCCTCGCGCGTGTAGCCTTTGGCCGTCATCGCATCGATGAGCGCGTGGAAGGAATCCGGTGCATAGCCGAGTCCGAAACGGTTCATCGTCCTTCGGGACAGACCTCGGTTGATAAAATACTGCTGTGCGGTTCGGTTTTCCGGCCGCCAGAGTGTGTCATAATAATAGCGTCCAGCATCCCTGCAGAGCGCGTACAGACGCTCTCTGTGGCGCGCCGCTTTGCGCTCGGCTTCGCCCTGTTCGGGTATCTGCATGCCCGCCCGCTCGGCGAGATAGCGTACCGCATCCGGGAAGGTCAGACCTTCCGCCTTCATAATAAAGGTGATGACACCGCCGCCTGCGCCGCAGCCGAAGCAGTGAAAGATCTGCTTGTCCGGCGAAACCGAAAACGAACCGGTTTTCTCATTGTGGAAGGGACACAGACCGAAATAGTTCGCGCCGCTCTTTTTCAGCTGCACATATTGCGAAACGATCTCTACAATGTCGTTCCGCGCTGACAGCTCGTCCAGAAATATACGGTCAAACGGCATTTCGTGCCCCTCCTTCCCTATTTATCGAACGAAAACGAATATATGATACCCATTTTCGTTAATCCTCAATCTTATTCCAGCTTTTCGGAATAAATAAATTCTTATAAACCGCTATCGAGTAGCGGTCGGTCATGCCTGCAACATAGTCGCACGCGATCCGCTCGAGCGCCTCCCCCGGGCCTGCAGCACGAAGTAATCATCCGGCAGCTCGTCGGGATGCTCAATAAAATATTCATACAAACTGCGCAGCATGGATTTTGCGCGTTTTTCCTCGCGCTGTGCAGCCGTGCCGTGGTACACATGATCGAACATGAACTGCCGCAGCTCCATCATGTCCGCGTGCATCTGCTCGTCCATGCCGATCTCCAGATACCGCTGACCGTACTCGATCATCGCCGTCACCAGCGTGTCAATGCGCTTGCCGTGCGTCTCACCCAGGCGTTTCCTCAAATGCTGCGGAATATCGTTCTCGCGGATAATGCCCGCGCGTACCGCGTCATCAATATCATGGTTGATGTAGGCAATGCGGTCGGCAAAGTGGATAATGCGGCCTTCCGGCGTACTCGCCTTGCGCCTGCCAGTATGGCAGACAATGCCGTTGCGCACCTCGCGCGTAAGGTTCAAATCCTCGAGCACATCCACAACGCGCAAACTCTGCTCGTTGTGCCGAAACCCGAATGGACAAGCCTCGTCACGCGCCGCCTCTCCGGCGTGGCCGAACGGCGTGTGCCCGAGATCATGTCCGAGTGCGATCGCTTCGGTCAAATCCTCGTTGAGTCCGAGCGCCCGCGCGATGGTCCGCGCAATCTGCGCGCCCTCGAGCGTATGCGTCAGCCGAGCACGGTAGTGGTCACCCTCCGGCGAGATAAATACCTGCGTCTTGTTGCCCAGCCGCCGGAACGCCTTTTGAATGGATAATGCGGTCCCGGTCACGCTGAAAGCAGGTGCGGTACGGACACGGTTCCATCGGGCGCAGCCTGCCTGCGGAGCTGTCCGCAAAGGTCGCCCACGGCTCAAGCACCGCGTGCTCGCGCTGTTCGTTCTGCTCTCGAATGGTCATATGTACCGCCTCCTCAGCCTCGGAGAATCCGTCACATAATAGTTATACGAAACGAAATCTGAAAATCCTCTTTTTTTCACAAAAAATTTTTTCAGAATTTTGTGAGCCTTGCAAGCCGATATTTACTTGACACGCCGACCCATGAATCGGGTCTCCATGACCTCGGCGTAGACCTGCCCTGCCGTGGCTTCGGCAAGCGCCCGATTGAGCTCGTCCTCCCGACCGGCGGGCAGCGTCACGGTCAGCGTTACATCCGCGCCGTAGTCGGTCTCCTCGACCGCGCAGTCGTGATCAGGCAGCAGGTGCAGAATAATCTCGTACAGATTGTACGGGCACGCGATGAGCGCCACCGTGTACAGGCTCATTCTCTGCGCACCGGCCGCCGCGACAGCCACCTGCGCACCCTGCGTGTACGCGCGGACCAATCCGCCCGTGCCGAGCAGAATACCGCCGAAATAGCGCGTGACAACGCAAACGCAGTCGGTCAGGTTTCTCGTGGCGCAGCACCTCGAGGATCGGCATGCCTGCCGTTCCCTGCGGTTCTCCGTCATCCGAGTAGCGCATCACATTGCCTTCACGGAGAATGTAGGCGTAGCAGTTGTGTGTCGCGTCCCAGTAGGTCTCGCGCATCTCCTTTATCTTCGCTACCGCCTCTTCGGCGGTTTCAACGTGCCACAGCCGTCCGGTGAACTTGGAGCGTTTTTCTTCAAATTTGTCCTCGCCGTAATCGGCAAAAGGCACAAAAGTAGTCTTTTTCCATCAGCAAATCCTTAAATAATTAGGAATTAGTAGTTAGTAATTGCGGTATCGCGCCATGCGCGATGATTCAAAATGCGCTTCGCGCACCTTAATTTCTAATTTCTCATTACTAATTACTCATTATCCATAATGTATGTCGAAACTCTGCCGTAGGTCTTATCATCCACGACCGCCTCGACAATCGTGCCTTCCGCGGCATAGTCGGTCGAGTCGATCTGCGCTTCACGGTGCAGCATATCGAGCACGGCGCCGTCGCTGTACGGGATGCACAGCTTTACCTTATGCTTGCCCTTGCCGAGCGCCTTTTCGATGGCAGTCAGCAGGTCGTCAATGCCCTCGCCGCTCTTTGCGGAAATCTTCACGCCCCTCATCCGGCCGGATGAACGGAATGACATCCGGATCGCACTTATCCGCCTTGTTGTACACCATCACGCGCGGAATATCCTGCGCGCCAAGCTGCGCGACAACTTTATCCACAGTCTGTGCATGGATCTGCCAGTTCTCATCCGAAACGTCCACAACGTGCAGCAGCAGATCGGCATACGCCAGCTCCTCGAGCGTTGCCTTAAACGCCGATACGAGATGATGCGGCAGCTTGCGGATAAAGCCTACGGTGTCGGACAGGAGTATCTCCTGTGTGTCCGAAATGCGCTTTTGCGCGTGGTCGGGTCGAGCGTATCGAACAAGCGGTCGTTCGCCTCGATGCCCGCACCGGTCAGGGTGTTCAGCAGCGTGGACTTGCCCGCATTCGTGTAGCCGACAATGGCAACCAGCGGCAGCTCGGCCTTTTGCGCTGGCGACGCTGCACGGAGCGCACCTGCCGCACCTGCTCCAAGTCGCGGCGCAGCTTGTCAATGCGGCTGCGGATGTGACGGCGGTCGCTCTCCAGCTTGCTCTCACCGGGGCCGCGCGTGCCGATGCCGCCGCCGAGACGGCTCATCGCCTTGCCCATACCTGCCAGACGCGGCAGAATGTACTGGTACTGCGCCAGCTCGACCTGCAGCTTGCCCTCGCCGGTGCGCGCACGCTGCGCGAAAATATCGAGGATGAGCGCCGAGCGGTCGAGTACCGTGCGGCCGGTCAGCTCCTCCAGATTGCTCATCTGCGACGGCGACAGCTCGTTGTCGAACAGGATCAGACTTGCGTCGTTCATCTCGGCAAGCTGCTTAACCTCTTCCGCCTTGCCCTCACCGATAAACGTGCGGGCATCCGGCGCCGGACGGCGCTGCAGCGTCATCGCAACGGCCTCCGCACCGGCAGTCTCCGCCAGCGCGCGCAGCTCGTCCATCGTGCGCTCGTCCGCATCCTGATCGGTGTTGAAGCTCGGACACGACAGACCGACCAGAACCGCCCGTTCGATCTGCTTTTCTTCTGTTTGATTGGTAAACGGCATGGAAAATTCCTCCTTGCTGTTAAATTGTCCTCTATATTTATTACACCCAAACGCAAAACCGTACAAGACTTGATTTTCCGTCCGATTTGCGGTAATATAAAGGTAAACAAAGTGAATATTTTTCCGTCACGGTTGGCCGTGGCGGATTTTTTGTTATATAGAAAATGCCCTATCGTTGTAAGTCAGCGCACCCTGCGGTAACATCTGTTATCAAATTAAACTCGTAGTTGCTGTCCATAACAACGCGTAAACGAGTTGCGCGGCACAGATATGCCGCGCCTGCGCAGAGTAAACCGTCTGTGTAGCAGTATGGTATCCGGCACTGCGGATAGCTCGGGACATGGGAGCACACTGTGCTCCCCTACGGTAGAAAAAATTCTCTGCCGTTCCCCTATTTCGAGCGGTCGCCGGTCTCTGGTCTGCGCCAAGCTAAGAAACAAAGGGAAACGGGAGTTAAGAGGGTAGAAACCGCAGGTGTCTACCCTCTTGCCCACCGCCGTGGGTACGGCGAATCTCCTGCCGTCCGCAGACGGCAACTCTCCGCTGAGGTTCAGCAAAAACTTTCCGCCCGGACAGAGAGTATTGCTAACGCGACTCGTGTACCCCGCCTAATCGGTGCAGAAAAGCCTGACGCCCGACAGGATGAACCGCCTGCGCGGTTCAAGCGCACCAGACCGCCTGTGCCGCAAACACCCTTCCGCAATCTGCAAACAGATAACGAAAAAAGCCACCGAAAACACGTTTCGATGGCTTTTCTCATTACTTGTCCAGATTGAAACGCTTCTTGAAGCGATTAACACGTCCGCCGGTGTCTACCAGCTTCTGCTTACCCGTGAAGAAGGGGTGGCACTTGTAGCAAACGTCAACGACGATGTTCTCCTTGGTGGTGCCGGTCTCAATGACATTGCCGCAGGCACAGCGGATCGTGGTCTGCTTTGTAGTCGGGATGGATGCCCTGTTTCATGTTGTTTCACCTCTTTCCACGGATATGTTTACATATCTCCAACAGTCGTAAAATTATCTTACCACATGTTTTCCGAAAATGCAAGCATTATTTTTCATAAATCAGATTTTCTTCTTTCCAGCCCTCGAGCACGGGAATCATGGACGCAGCAAGCTGCTTTGCGCCTGCCAGATCGTGCAGCAGATAATTGCCGCACTCAATGCGGCTCGCGCCCGGAATCTCGCCTTCGTAAGCGGCGATAAACGCCATGCTCTCCTGCACGAGCGCAATCGCATCCGACGGCTTCATATCGCGCACAAGGAAGTAGAAGCCGGTCTGACAGCCCATCGGGCCGCAGTAGATGATCTGATCGGCAAACTTCGAGTTGCGCGCATACGTTGCAAACAGGTGCTCGAACGTATGCCCCGCCGCAGGCTGGATGTACGTGCCCGCATTCGGGTACACCATGCGGATGTCATAGGTGGTAATGTCACCGTCGATACGCGAGGTATACATACCCGGCTTCAGTTTGTCATGGTTTACTTCAAAGCTGGCAATTCGTTTCATGCCTTTGCCTCCCTTTCAACACCAAGGAATCGGAGCTCCGTGCGGTATTCGCGCCAGAGCAGGATATACGAGATAAAGAATGCCGCGATCTCCGCGATCGGGAACGAGTACCAGACGGCATTCAAGCCGAACTGCTGACCCAGAATCCACGCCGCCGGAAGGATAACGACCAGCTGACGGCAGACAGACACGATCAGACTGTTCATGCCGCGTGCGGTGGCCTGAAACAGCGTGGAGTTGATGATGCCGAACGCCGCGCCGAGGAACGACAGGCTGATGGTCTTGAGCGCCGGAACGCCGACCTCGATCATCTCCTGTGCTGCCGCCGCATCAGACTTGTCCACGAACAGCATGAGCATCTGCTCGGGCAGCAGCTGGAACAGCACCAGACCAAGCGCCATAATGACGACAGCCGCCGTCAGCGTGATCTTATAAGCACCCATCAGGCGCTTGCGGTTGCGTGCGCCGTAGTTGTAGCCCATAACCGGCAGCGCACCCTGATTGAGTCCGAATACCGGCATAAAGACGAAGGTCTGCAGCTTGAAATACACACCGAGTACGTTGACCGCCGTCTGCGAGAAGGCAATCAAAATGCCGTTCATGCCCGCCGTCATAACCGAAACCACGCTCTGCATGACGATGCCCGGCAGGCCGACACGGTAAATGTCCTTGATCGTCTGTCCGCGCCACTTGAACTCGCGCATGTTGACATTCAGCACCTTCTGTTGACGGAACACGCCCCACAGACCAAGCGCCATGCCGAAGATCTGGCCGATAACGGTCGCGAGCGCCGCACCGCGGATGCCCATCTCCGGGAACGGGCCGATGCCGAAGATCATCAGCGGGTCAAGGATGATGTTGATGATGGCGCCGGTCAGGCCCTGACACATCGGGATGATCATGTTGCCGCCGGACTGCTGGATCTTCTCGCACATCATCGAGATCATAACAAAAATACTCATGCCGACCGCAAGGTGCGAATACTGGATAGCGTAAGCCGAAACCGCCTCGCTCGCACCGAATGCGCCAACGAATACACCCGAAAATCCCCAGCCGAGGATGAAGAATGCGATGCCGCCAACAACCGCCAGCGCAACGCCGTGCTCTGCCGCCGAGTCCGCGTGCTTCTGGCGCTTTTCACCCAGACGGCGCGCAATGAGTGAGTTTACGCCCACGCCTGTGCCGACACCGATCGCCACGACCAGCATCTGCAGCGGATATACGAGCGAAACCGCCGCCAGCGCATCCTGCGAATACTTGGCCACGAAGATACTGTCTACGATATTGTACAGCGAGTTGATAATCATGGAGATCATCGCCGGCAGTGCCATCGAAAAGATCAGCGGACCCATTTTGGCGGTGCCCATTTTATTCTGTTGTTCCAAAAATTTCAGCCTCCCAACGTAAAAGGAAGCCGCGTTAGGATTTCTAACGCAGCTCCATACTCTCTTTCCTATATATAATAGGACATGATGCGTTATATTGCAAGTGTTTTTTACAATTTATCCGCAAGTTCGGCAAAGGAATGCTCGACGAACACATCGCTCACCTGCCGGAGCGTGTCTTCGCCCTCCGCGTAGGCGGGCTCTGCCATGCCGCAGAGCGCAAAACCGGCTTTTTTCGCCGTTACGCCCGCATACGGCGCATCCTCGAACACCATGCACTCCTCTGCCGTCAGACCGAGACGCTTTGCGGCTTCGAGATAGATGTCCGGCTCGTACTTGGGCACGCCTACGTCCTCGATGGTGAGCATGAACTCGAAATATTTCATCATGTCGCGGTCGATGAGCGCCTTCTCCGCGTGGCGGCGTGCCGTCAGCGTAGCGATCGCCATTTTGACGCCGCGTGCGCGCAGACCTTCGAGAAAGTCGATCACGCCGTCCTTCGGCCGGGCAATCGTCTCGTAGCGCGAGGTGATCATCTCGTCCATGCCGTCGAGCATCTGCTGCTGGGTCAGCGGCAGGTTCGGATAGCGTTTCAGAAAATACTCCGCGACCTGCGGCTGGGAAAGCCCTCGCATACCGCGTAGTCCGCGTCTGTGATGTGAACGTCGAACTGCGCAAGGTAGCGCTGTGTCAGTCGTTTCCAGACCGGCATGGAGTCCAAAAGCGTGCCGTCCATGTCGAAAATTGCACCTTTGAAATTCTGCATTGGTTTTGTTCCTTTCGAAGGATAAGATGTAGGGCGGGACACTCCAGAGTGGCTTCTCTTGCCTTTCGGGCAATTCACCTTCTGAGGTCACCCCGCTCTACAATTCAGCTTAGTGTGATTATTTGGTTTTTCGGTCGATATATCTCGGCTGGAGCTTGGAATAGACGATCTTCTGCTCACTGTACAGGCCGTAGTAGCCGGAGAGCATATACGAGAGGGCGATGACCAGCGCGAACAGCGAAAGGCTCTGACCGCCGAACAGCTCATACGCCAACAGGATGGATGTGAGCGGCGAATTTGTCACGCCGCAGAACACAGCCGTCATGCCGAGACCGGCCGCAAAGGACGGCGCCAGACCGAAAAAATCCGCCGTAGGCGGCGCCGAAGGTCGCACCGATGAACAGCACGGGCACGATCTCACCGCCTTTATAGCCGACGCCAATGGTAATCGCCGTCAGCACCAGCTTGAGGAAAAACGCCTCGTAGGCCGCATGACCGGCAATCGCGCGTTCAATGACCTGCATGCCTGCACCGTTGTAGTCTCGGGTGCCGAGCAGCAGGCTGATAAGCACAACGACAGCACCGCCGACCGCGATGCACGCGTACTGATTCGGCAGAAAAAATGCTTGAACAGATGGCCGATTTTATGGAAGATGATGCACACGAGCGCACTCAGTCCGGCGCAGACCACGCCGAACGCCACCAGCTTTACAATGAGCAGCACATCTGTATTTCCCGGCACACCGGAGAGCGTAAACGCGGTCGTGCCGCCGCCAAGCTGCAGCGCTACCTGATGCGCGATCACGCTCGCAAGGATGGACGGAAACAGCGCCGCGTAGTACATCACGCCCACGCTGATAACCTCCATTGCGAACACGCTCGCCGCAAGCGGCGTGCCGAACAGCGCCGAAAAGCACGCCGCCATGCCGCACATGGTGATTGTGCGGGAATCCTTGTCGTCCAGGTGCATCAGATGTCCGATATTGCCCGAAATCGCACCGCCGAGCTGCAGCGCCGCACCTTCTCGTCCGGCAGAGCCGCCGCACAGATGGGTCAGCACCGAGGTGATGAAGATGCTCGGCGCAAGCCGCAGCCGTACCGGATGATCCTGCCGCACCGAGGTCAGGATAAAGTTAGTGCCGCGCTCAAGCGGCATATCCATTTTACTGTACCAGAACGCAATGAAAACACCGACCAGCGGCAGAAAATACAGTGTCCAGCTCTGCTCCTGCCGGGTTTCGGTCGCCCATTCAAGCGCGTGCTCAAACGCCGCGCCGACCGCGCCGACGACCACGCCGATGATTACCGCAAACAGGCACCATCTCACAAAAAATGCTGATATTATGCCGCACGCGATACCACGAGCCGTACAGCTGCCGCAGCAGACGGCGTCCCGGCTTGTTATTCTGAGGCATAGCGCCCCTCCCCTTCATGCAATCTCTTTTCCGATAAGAATTGCCCCGCAGAGATAACCTGTGGGGCAATTTGTGAGTAAACTATGCTTATTTGCTCGTAGATGAGGTTTCCTTGAGCACAACATCGTGTGCGCCGCCCTCGACGATCGAGGTTGCGGATACCAGCGTGATCTTTGCCTTCTTCTGGAACTCCGGAATGGACAGAGAGCCGCAGTTGCACATGGTGGAACGTACCTTGCTCAGGGTCAGGCCGAGGTTGTCCTTCAGCGAGCCTGCGTACGGAACGTAGGAGTCAACGCCTTCCTCGAAGGACAGCTTCTTGTCGCCGCCCATGTCGTAGCGCTGCCAGTTGCGGGCACGGGCAGAACCCTCGCCCCAGTATTCCTTCATGTAGTTGCCGTTGATGTTGACCTTGTTGGTGGGGGACTCGTCGAAACGGGCGAAGTAGCGGCCCAGCATCAGGAAATCCGCGCCCATGGCCAGCGCCAGCGTGCAGTGATAATCGTGAACGATACCGCCGTCCGAGCAGATCGGAATGTAGATGCCGGTCTCCTCGAAATACTCGTCACGAGCGGCTGCAACCTCGATCAGAGCGGTAGCCTGACCGCGGCCGATGCCCTTCTGCTCACGAGTGATGCAGATGGAGCCGCCGCCGATGCCGACCTTGATGAAGTCCGCGCCGGCCTCAGCGAGGAAACGGAAGCCCTCACGGTCAACAACGTTGCCCGCGCCGACCTTTACACTGTCGCCGTACTTTGCGCGTACCCAGGACAGGGTGCGGCTCTGCCACTCGGAGAAGCCCTCGGAGGAGTCAATGCAGAGAACGTCTGCGCCCGCCTCAACCAGTGCCGGAACACGCTCTGCGTAGTCGCGGGTGTTGATGCCTGCGCCGACTACATAACGCTTGTGCTCATCGAGCAGCTCAAGAGAGTTTGCCTTGTGGCTGTCGTAGTCCTTGCGGAATACCATATAAACAAGGTGCTGCTTGTCGTCTACCAGCGGCAGAGAGTTCAGCTTGTTGTCCCAGATGATGTCGTTTGCGATCTTGAGGCTGGTATCTGCCGGAGCGGTGATCAGCTTGTCAAACGGAGTCATAAACTCCTCAACCTTAACGCTGCGCTCCATGCGGGAAACGCGGTAGTCGCGGCTCGTGACGATGCCGAGCAGCTTGCCGTTCGCGGTGCCGTCGTCGGTGACAGCCATGGTGGAGTGACCGGTGCGCTCCTTCAGCTTGAGGACTTCTCAAGGGTGGTGTCCGGCTTTACGTTGGAGTCGGATACGATGAAGCCTGCCTTGTAGCTCTTTACGCGGGAAACCATGGCAGCCTCACTCTCGATCGACTGCGAACCGAAGATAAAGGAGATACCGCCCTCCTGCGCCAGTGCGATCGCCATACGATCATCCGATACCGCCTGCATAATTGCGGAAACCATCGGAATGTTGGCATACAGCGCGGATTCCTCGCCCTTTTTGTACTTAACGATTGGTGTGCGCAGGCTTACGTTCGCCGGCATGCACTCCGCAGAGGAATACCCCGGTACCAGCAGATATTCGTTAAAGGTATGCGAAGGTTCACTGAAATAATACGCCATTTCGTCGTTCTCCTTTTCTCCAAATAGGTCGTTTTTGATAGTTAAGTTTATTATATCCTTTTTGCCCTGTAAAGTAAAGCGGGCATATGACGGTTTTTTCACGATTTTTGCCGCATGCGTGTTATGCAATCCGTGCAATAAACTGTCGCGGAACTACAGTTTCACCGACACGCAGGAACGGACCGTGGGCCGTTCCAAAGTTGTCCGAAAGTTCCCATACGGAAACTTTCTCCCTCTCAGGGGTGTAAAACCTGCGCTATCCTTGCGCGGATTCTTGGACGCGCTGCGCCGATACATGCTCCCGGTTTGCTCTCATTAAACATTTTTAAGGATAGAGGCCTACGGGCTACGAATTTGCACAGTAAATTCTATTTTATGCGCGCTATCGCGCTTAATTGATATAGCCTGTTCCTTTTCGATAGATTAGAGATAGAAAAAATCCGCAGACGTTCCCGTCTGCGGATTTTTCATTTGAAAATGAGGAATGAATGATGGTGGCATATTGAAGTCCTGCGGAGCCGTCCGGTATTTTTCCGGTGCCCCTTCGCTTTTGTTGTACTCAATTTACCATCGTGCGGCCGCAATGTCAATGCATGCAAATGAATCTTAACACGCTCTTAACTGCCGGGCGGTCAAATGCTGTCAGTCCTCGTCAAGCGACACCCATTCGGTATCGCCGGTGTGGAAAAAAGTACAGCACGCAGGCGCGGACCGGTCTGCCGTAAATCTCATGCACGGCACGCGCGTAGGCGGCCAGCTGCGGACGGTACTGCTCGGCTCTCTCGACCGCACCGCCCTTCTTGATGCGGTCGGTCTTGAAGTCAAGGATAACAAAACCGTCCCTGGTTTCGATCAGGCAGTCGATAACACCCTGCAGGAGCACATTTTCCTCGGGTGCGTCCGCCGCAACCGGAAAATACGCTTGCGCCGGAACGAGCACGGAGAACTTGAACTCACGCCGCACCTTGTTTTCCGCCATAAAGGTTTTGTACAGGTCGGAGGCGAAAAACCGTTCGATCTTGCGTTTATCCACAGCATGCGCCTGTTCTGTGGACAAAATCTTCTTTTCCGCCAGACGGTTCAGCTCGTTTTCCACGCCGTTCGGCGCACAGGCGGCGTCAAAGTCGCAGAACTGCATGAACAGGTGGTGTGCTGTGCCGATCTCGGCCGGTGTCAGCTTTTTTCTCCCTGCTCTAACAGCGGCGCGCGCAGCTGCACCTCCTTCCGCGGAGGCGGTGTCTCCTCGGCGGCCTCGTCTGCGCGCGGTAGCCGCGGCCGACACCGGTGGCGGTCAGCTTGCTCGGCAGATCCGCGAGGTAAGCATGCGGGTAGTCGAAGTGCGGCTGCACGGTGCAGTTGCCGGTCTCCCTGTCCTCGAAACGCAGGATTTCAGTTTCCTGCGGCTGCAGGTCGCTCGGATAATACACCTTGAGCGTGAATGCGTCATTGTCCGTGCCGTGCTCGGGCACCTCAGGCGCATACTCCTCGCGGAACGCACGCGCGCACGGATGCCGCAGCAGCGGTGTCAGAATCCACGCAAGCGGCGTGCGCACCGCGCCCATGGCGTACTGCGGCAGCTCATCGAGCGATGCCAGCAGCGACCATTTTTTCAGCGAATTCCGCAGACTGCCGGTGGCTGCCGTCAGAATCAGTTTTTCCTTGGCGCGCGTCATCGCTACATATAATACGCGCAGCTCTTCGGATATCATCTCGCGGCGCATCTGCACCGAGACCGCAATGCGCTCGGCGGTGTCATACTGCACACCGCGGTCACGGTCGCGGCACTTGCTGCCGAAGCCGAGGTTCTGGTGCACGAGCACCGGCTCCTTGAGGTCGCTGTCGTTGAACTGCTTGGCGCAGTCTGCCACGATAACGACCGGAAATTCCAGTCCTTTGGACTTGTGGATGGACAGAATGCGGACCGCACCGCCGGTGGCCTCGGCACCGACCGTCTGGAAATCCTCGCCCTGCTCGAGCATGCCGCGCAGCAGGCGCACAAAGTCAAACAGGCCGCGGAAGCCCTGTCCCTCAAACGAGCGCGCCCGCTCGAAGAATGTCAGCAGGTTGCTCTGGCGCTGTGCGCCGTTCGGCAGCGCGCCGTACAGGCCGAGTGCACCGGTCTGATCGTAAATTTCCCACAGCAGGCGGTACACCGGCTGATCGCACGCAAAAGTGCGCAGAAAGTCCAGCCGCTGCAGAAAGGTTTCCACCTTCGGGAAATCCGTTCGCGACTGCAGAAGCGCGTCATAATAGCTGATCTTGCGATCCACAAGGCGAATATCTGCCAGTTCCTGCTCGGTGAAGCCGAACAGCGGCGAGCGCATCACACCGATAAGGTCAACGTCCTGCCTCGGATTATCAATGACGCTGAGCAGCGACACCATCGTGCCGACCTCGGCAGTCTCCAGCAGGCCGCCGCGCTGCTCGGCGCTGGCTGTTACGCCGATACGCTCCAGCTCCGCAATGTAGGTCGGCGCCTTGCTTCTGGGCGAGCGCAGCAGGATTACGATGTCACCCGGCGTGACCGGACGCAGCTTTCCGGTCTGCTTGTCCGTCACCGGAAAGCCTTCATCGAGCAACGCACGAATCCGCTTCGCGGCAAGCCGCGCTTCGAGTTCGGTCTTGTCCGGCGCATCATCGTCTTCGCCGAGTCCGTCCGCATCCACGAGCAGGACTTCGGTCTTGTACCGCTCGTTTCCGGCCTCCGGATAGTAGTCCGCACCGAGGTGCAGCGCCTCCTTGTCCGTGTACGCGAGGTCGCCCACGGTCTCGCCCATGACGGCGGCAAACAGGTAGTTGCACGCGTCCAGCACAGCCGCCCGCGAACGGAAATTCTGCCCGAGGACAACACGGCGCGGCTGCCCGTCGGCGGCATCCGCCGCCTCACCGAAGCTGCGGTATTTCTCCAGGAAAATGGACGGGTCCGCCAGTCGAAAGCCGTAAATGCTCTGCTTGACGTCACCGACCATGAACAGGTTGGTCTCGTCTCTGGAGAGTGCGCGGAAGATGGCATCCTGCACGGCGTTGGTGTCCTGATACTCGTCTACCGCAATTTCGGTGAACTGCTCGGACATGGTTTTCGCCAGTGCGGACGGCTTGCCGTCTGTGTACAGCAGACGCACGGCAAAGTGCTCCAAATCGTTGAAATCCGCAGCATTTCTTGCACGTTTCGCTGCCGTAAAGGCATCGTCGAAGGCATTTACCATGTCGATGAGCGCGAACAGCGCGGGTGCTGTCAGGCCACGGTCGTACTCCGCCTCTTCTGCGGTGACGGTCAGCCATTTCTCCCGAATATTATTGGCAACGCCCTTCCACTCCTCGCGCATGGCCTTGATCTGCTCGAGGAACGCCTTGTCCTCAAATTTTCTCGCGGCCTTGAGTCGGGCAAACGAGATCGACCGGGCAGCCTTCACGCAGTCGTCCCAGCTGCCGTTATACAGCGCATCAAGCAGACGCTCGGCCTGATTTAAGTCGCTCGTCAGCGCGGGCAGATAGTTGTCCGCCAGCTCGTCAATGCCGGTCAATTCATCCACAGCCATGTGCAGAAATGCCGCACCGTGCTGTGCCGCCGACCTTGCCTGCTCGCGCAGAACACAGCCGTGCGGCGTGTCCATGCCGCGCGTGTACAACCCCGCACGCACGTCCTCAAGGAACGCCCGCGGATCGGGATGCGCCTGAATTTTCTCGTAGGTGCCGAGAATGACCTCGCCCAGCTTTTTATCGTCGCGCCCCGCCGTCAGCAGGTCACAGAGCGCGAAAAACTTCTCGTCCGCCTGCTCGTAGGCCGTGTCGAGCACTTCTTCGAGCACCTCGGCGCGAAGCAGCTTGCCCTCGTTTTCGTCCATCAGGCGAAAGTCGGGCGCGATGCCGAGCACCGCCGCCTGCTCGCGCGCGAGCGACAGGCACAGCGCATGCACAGTCGTGATTTTCGCGCGGTGCACGAGGAACAGCTGCCGCCGCAGACGGGTATCCCGCGGGTTTGCGGCTACGGCCGCACCGAGGGCCGCACCGATTCGCTCACGCATTTCGGCTGCCGCTGCATTGGTAAAGGTAACCAGCAGCAGGCGGTCGATATCGACCGGATCGTTCTCGTCCGTCAGCCGCCGGAGCACACGCTCGGTCAGCACGGCTGTCTTGCCCGAGCCGGCTGCCGCTGAAACCAGCAGTGCGCCGCCGCGGTCGTCGATCGCGGTCTGCTGATCAGGTGTCCACTTCGGCATTGTCGTCCCCTCCTAACTGCTCCCAGAATTCCTTGTCCTTGATGTTTTTCAGCCAGCGCATCTTGTCTCCGGCGGTCTCATCGAACCGGCAGGCTGCCCGGAAATCACACCATTCGCAGTAGCTGCGGTCGGTCTTGCGCGGGTCGGCTTCAATGCTGCCGTTTCGCAGAGCCTGTCCCATTTCGAGCAGCTTTTTCTGCGTGTAGCGTGCCAGTCTGCCGAATTTCGCCAGATCAGCTACCGCAGACTTGGCGGCAAGCGTCGGCTCATCCTCGCCCTTCCTGGTCTTGATAGAGACCGGAATAAACCGTCCGTCACCCTCCAGACCGTGCTCCATTGCCTCGAGCAGCGACATATCGTCGCTCAGCAAACCCGAACGCCGCAGCGCCTTATCGCGCAGGATGCGCAGCCCTTCCTCGTCCGTGTCGCGCGCGCCGCGTCCGGCAGCTCATCGCGCACCGGAACGTACAGCACGCCCGCCGGTACGATTTCGTTCAGCTCGGCAGTCAGGCGGGCACGATAGCGGCCAAGACCCTCCTGCTGCAGCGCGTACAGATAGATGATAAGCTGCATGTTGAGTCCGTACCAGATGTCGGACAGCGAAAATGACTTTTTGCCGCTTTTATAGTCCATAACGCGCAGATAGAGGCGGCCGTTTTTGATGTAGCCGTCCACGCGGTCCACCTTGCCGGAGAGCGAAACCGACACATCGCCGTCCTCGCACTGCACGGGCGGCAAATCGCCGCTGCGCGAGAAGTCCAGCTCATAGTCGATCGGCGCAAAGTCGGATACGCGAAGTTCTTCGATCACGTTGTCGAGGATCTGCTCCACGGCGCGCACCAGTCGGCGGAACAGGTACTGGAAACGCGCGGTTTTGTTCTCCAAGCCGCCCAGTTCCTCCGCGACATACTGCCGTACCGCTTCACGGCAGGCTTTGCGCACGGTCGGCTGATCGGCATGGGCGGCGCCGCCCTCGCACTTTCCAAGAGCATCCAGCGCATGCTCGAGCACATAGTGGATGAACGTGCCGGTCGAGAGCGCATCAAACTTCGCCACGCGGCGCGGCTTGGCCTTCAAACCATACTGCATAAAGAATGCAAACCGACAGGAATAGAACGTATCCACACGCGAAGCGGTCAGATTGAGGCTTTTTCCGTACAATCCGTCAATCGTGTGCGGACTGCTCAGCGGTCCTCTGCCGCGCCGCTGCGCGCCTGCGCGTTTTTGACGCGCTCATCATCCTTATAGTAGTCATAGGCAGCCCGCACGGCGGCTGTCCGGTCGCCCGAAAGATACGCACACGCGAGTTCGACCGCCGGTCGTTCTGCCTGCAGGCGGTCACGCACGGTCTCCGTCCGGTGGGTGGAAAACGGCACATCCGGCAGCAATTCGCGCACTGTGTTTACGAAGTAGGACGGCCGCGTTTCACCGCCGCCTGCGTCGATGGTATGATACGTCAGCAGCAGCTCGTCCGTCGGGCACGCGAGTGCTCGATAGAGCGTTTCCTGCTCCATCAGCAGGCGTTCCTCGCCGTAGGCTTTGAGTTCCACGCCGAGCGCGTCCATTTTGTCGCGGTCCATGTCGCTCAACAGCGAGGTCGAGGACGGGGTTTTCGGTATCAGGCCGTCGTTGACGCCCAGCAGGATGACATATTTCGCATTTTCCGTACACGCACGCTCGATGTTGCCGCAGGTCACGCGGTCGAGCGAAACCGGAATCGTACCCACATCATACTCGCCGAGCACCAGCCGGAACAGCTGCGCGAAACGGTCGAGCGTCAGCGGCATATCACCGCACACCCATGCAAACTGCTCCATCGCAGAGACCAGGATTTCCCACAGCTGGCGGTACTCGTCAGCCAGCTGCAGACGGCCCGCCTGCTCGTGTCCGGCGGCGCGGTCAGTCATGCGCTGCGGCGCATCCACCGCGAGAAGAAATGCATAGAGCGCACGCACGCAGTCGCCTGCAGGCTGCTCACCTGCAAGTGCCTCGCGCAGTGCGGAGAACGGCGCGATTGCCCGTTTGCGGAGTGTGTTCAGCTCGGCAAGCTGTGCCTTCGCGTTCTCGTCGATGGATAGACCGTAGCCTTCCGGATGCTCGGTCCACTCGCGTTCCCATGCTCCGCCACGGATGTTCCAGGTGAGCACATAGTTCTCTAATTTGTCAATTTCGTCCCAATCCAAGCCCGCGAGTCCGGTCTTGAGACAGGAGAACAGATCTTCATATCGGAAGTGATTTCGCACCGCTTCCAGTGCATTCGTGACCAGCGCCATCGGCGGACGGGACAGCAGATCCGGCTTTTCCGCGAGGAACACCGGAATGTCGTACCGCGCCATCGCCATTGCAAGGAACGCGCTGTACGGCTCGATATCGCGTGCCGCAACCACAAAATCGCGGCAGCGCGCGCCTTCGTCCCGCACCTTGCGCCGAATGTAAGCCGCTGCATGCTCACACTCGTCAAACGGTGAAGCCGCCTCGTACAAACGAACGCCGGCTGCGCTCTCCTGCGGGGTGCGCACCGGCAACAGGCTTTCGCGTTCGAGCGCAGCCAGTCCCTCCGGTCGGGCCACCTTGCTTTCGCCCAGTTCGATGCGCTCGACCGTCTGGTTATGATGCTTTGCCATCCGTGTTAATTTCTGCACTGTTTTACAGCCGGTAAGGAAAATCTCCGGGTAATCCGTATCACAGGTTACCGCCGCAGAGAGTGGCACACCTGCCGCCAGCATGGCATCAACTACTGCACTTTCCTGCACGGTAAAGCCGAGAAATCCATCCAGATAGACCGCTGCGCCGTCCAGCGTGTGACTTTCTGCCAGACGGTCGCGCAGGTGTGTCAGACGGTCTCTCGGGTCAGGCAGGGACTCATCGCACAGGCGCTCATATGCCGTCAAAATCTGTGCAAGGCCGGACAATTTTTCTGCAAGTACAGCGTCCTCACTCTCCTCGGCAGCCGCAAACAGCGTCTCCGGTGCGACTGCACAGGTTTTGCACTCGTCGATCAGCCGCAGTGCCTCCTGCAGCAGCTCCGGCTTGTCTGCCTGACCCTTCCACGCACTCAGCCCGCCCTGCACACGGCGTGCCGCCTCCTGCAAGGTCAAAAGCTGACCTGCCGGTGTCAGCATCTGCTGTGCCAGTCCGCCGACCTCAGAGAACACACGGTCAGCCAATCGTGAGAACGTCAGCACCTCGGCCGTGCGTGCGCCGTGGTTGTGCGTGGCCGCGGCAAGCCGCCGCTCCATCAGGTGCGAGTTCAGCTCGGGCACGAGCAGAATCTGCCGTCCCTCTCCCCTTTCACTCAGCGCCGCGATCTCCCGCAGGATGGCCGTTGTCTTGCCGCTTCCCGCTCGTCCGGTCCAGATCCGCATGGCACACTCTCCTTTCGTTTCATAGCTATTTGATTATAGCACAACCGAAGCAAATTGAAAATGGATACACCCACCGCAGTGGGCGTCCAGCGAGCAACCGCCCATAGGGCGGCTCTTAGCGAGTCGGAATAGAAAACAGGAAATTATCAATAAAGACCGCGCGGTCGTTTTATACTTTTTGTGAGTTATTCGCTTATTTTTCAGTCTTTTTGAACTTTTCCGGTGTTTTGTTTGCATTCTCATATTCTGTAAAATTATTTTTTCAAAAAACTCTTGCATTTTTCTCCGCTTGGGACTATACTTTCCTCAGGCAGAGTAATAAAGGCTTTGCCCCGCAAAACCAAATATTTGATTCTTCAGGGCGGGGTGCAATTCCCCACCGGCGGTAAAGCCCGCGAGCGGTTGCCATTCGGCGGAAGCATGATTCGGTGAAATTCCGAAGCCGACAGTATAGTCTGGACGAAAGAAGAATGCGCGGAAAGACCTTCCGCTTGTTTGCTGTTCTGAAATGCTGATTCGGTGTTTCAGACTTTTTATTTTCACAATGCTTTTCTCAGCGTCCCGAAGATTCTTGTCTTTGGGACGTTTTTTATGGCTGTCGCCAAACTATCGTGAAATTTTCTACAGAATTATATCAGGTGATTCTATGCAGGAGCAAAAACAGGAATATATGCGTCGGGCGCTGGCGCTGGCCCAGCGCGGAGCCGGTCACGTCAACCCGAATCCGATGGTCGGCTGCGTCATCGTCAAGGACGGAAAAATCATCGGTGAAGGCTGGCACGAGCACATCGGCGGCCTGCATGCCGAGCGCAATGCATTCGCGCACTGCACCGAGGACTGCACGGGCGCAGACCTTTACGTCACGCTCGAGCCGTGCTGCCACTGGGGACGCACGCCGCCGTGCACAGACGCAGTCATCGAGCACAAGATCGGCCGCGTGTTCGTTGGCTGCCTCGACCCGAACCCGCTGGTAGCCGGCAAAGGCGCACAGATCCTGCGCGACGCAGGCATCGAAGTCGAGACCGGCGTGTGCGAGGACGAATGCCGCCGCGTGAATGAAGTTTTCTTCACTACATCACGCACAAAACGCCGTTTGTGACGCTCAAGTACGCGATGACGCTGGACGGCAAAATCGCCGCGCACACCGGTGACAGCCGCTGGGTTACCGGCGAGACCGCCCGCCGTCATGTGCACGAAACGCGCAACCGGCTGCCCGCCATCATGGTCGGCATCGGCACCGTGCTTGAGGACGATCCGCTGCTCACCTGCCGCATTGACGGCGGGCGCGATCCGATCCGCGTAATCTGCGACAGCCGCGCAAGAACGCCGATCGACAGCAGAATCGTACAGACGGCGAACAAAATCCCGACCTATATCGCGGTCATCGGTCAAAATGAGCGCACCGCTGAACTGGAACGGCACGGTGTACACATTCTCGAATGCAAAACGAAAAACGAGCGCGTAGACCTTGCCGACCTGATGCGCCAGCTCGGCGCACTCGGCATCGACGGTCTGCTTCTCGAAGGCGGTTCGGCACTTGCGTTCTCCGCGCTGGAGGCCGGTGTGTGCACCGCGTGCAGGCGTACATCGCCCCGAAAATCATCGGCGGGGCAGGCGCAAAAAGTCCGGTCGGAGGTCTGGGATTTGACAAGATGGTGCAGGCGCTTCCGCTGAAGGACGTGACCTGCACGCCGATGGACGAAGATTTCCTGATTGAAGGGAGATTGTAATGTTTACTGGACTTATCGAAGAAATCGGTACGGTGCGGCGCATCGAGCGCGGCGCAAAGGGCGCTCGGCTGACGATTGCGGCGAATACCGTGCTCGAAAATACAAAAATCGGCGACAGCATTGCCACGAACGGCGTATGCCTGACCGTGGTCGCGCTGACGGACGACAGCTTCAGCGCCGACGTGATGGCGGAGAGCCTGCGGCGTTCCGCGCTCGGCAGTCTGCAGAGCGGCTCGCCGGTCAATCTGGAGCGCGCGATGCCTGCCGACGGACGGTTCGGCGGTCATATCGTATCCGGCCACATCGACGGCACCGGCTCGGTTCTCTCGCAGCGGCGCGAGGACAACGCCGTGTGGGTGACGATCAAAACACCGGCTCCCCTGCTCCGGTACATCGTCGAAAAAGGCTCGATCGCTATTGATGGTGTCAGCCTTACCGTGGCGGCTGTGACGGGCACCGACTTTTCGGTCTCCATCATTCCGCACACCGGCGCGCAGACCATTCTGCTCGGCAAAAAAGCCGGGCGAGCCGGTCAACCTCGAATGTGATGTGATCGGCAAATATGTTGAAAAATGCTCACGCCGCACAAATCCAGCGGTATTACGATGGATTTTCTTGCACAACACGGATTTTAACGGAGGTTTTCTCTTATGGAATATCAGTTCAATACAGTTGAAGAGGCGCTCGAAGAGCTTCGCGCCGGACACCTCATCCTCACCATTGATGACCCGGACCGCGAAAACGAGGGCGACCTCATCTGCGCGGCACAGTTTGCCACGACCGAGAACGTCAACTTTATGGCGACCCATGCCAAGGGCCTGATCTGCACACCGATGAGTGAGCAGGTTGCACTCCGTCTCGGTCTCGAGCAGATGGTAAAGGTCAACACCGACAACCACCACACCGCGTTCACGGTCTCTATCGACCATGTGGACACCACGACCGGCATTTCCGCCGAGGAACGCGGCTTTACCTGCCGCAAATGTGCGGATATTCACACCAAGCCGGAGGAGCTCCGCCGTCCGGGACACGTTTTCCCGCTTGTTGTACGCCGCGGCGGTGTGCTGACCCGCAACGGCCACACCGAGGCAACTGTCGATCTGTGCCGTCTGGCCGGACTCGAGCAGTGCGGTCTGTGCTGTGAGATCATGCGCGATGACGGCACAATGATGCGCACCTCCGAGCTGATGGAGAAGGCCCAGGAATGGGGCCTCAAGATCATCACCATGAAGGATCTGCAGGACTACTGCCGCCGCCATGACAAGCACGTTGTACGCGAAGCCTGTGCGAAAATGCCGACCCGTTTCGGTGAGTTCCGCATCTACGGCTACGTCAACGACCTGACCGGCGAGCACCACGTTGCGCTCGTCAAGGGCGAGATCGGCGATGGCAAGAACCTGCTCTGCCGCGTACACTCCGAGTGCCTGACCGGCGACGTGTTCGGTTCCCGCCGGTGCGACTGCGGTCAGCAGCTGGCGGCAGCCATGCAGCAGATCGACAAGGAAGGCCGCGGCGTGCTGCTCTATATGCGCCAAGAAGGCCGCGGCATCGGTCTGATCAACAAGCTGAAGGCGTATGAGCTGCAGGAAAAGGGCTTCGATACCGTTGAGGCAAACGTAAAGCTCGGCTTTGCGCCCGACCTGCGCGAATACTGGATCGGCGCTCAGATCCTGCAGGACCTCGGCGCGAAGGAGCTGCGCCTGCTGACCAATAATCCGGAGAAGATTTACGGTCTGGACGGCTTCGGCGTAGAGATCGCCGAGCGCGTGCCGATTGAGATTGCACCGCAGAAGGACGACGCATTCTACCTCAGAACCAAGAAGATTAAGATGGGACACCTCTTTAGTGAAACATTGTAATCAATCTATCCCGCAGGGCGGGATGATCTCACCTCGCCCTGCAATATATCTGTTCACCATATTGAAAGGAAGATTTTAAGATGAAGGTACTCGAAGGCAAGTTAGTAGCAACCAAGGGCAAGTTTGCAATCGTTGGTGCACGTTTCAACGAATTTATCGTTTCCAAGCTGATCTCCGGCGCGGAGGACACGCTGGTACGTCACGGTGTGGACACGGATGACATCACGCTCGTATGGGTTCCGGGTGCATTTGAGATTCCGCTTGCGGCGCAGAAGCTGGCGCAGAGCGGCAAGTATGATGCAGTTATCTGCCTCGGCGCGGTTATCCGCGGCTCGACCAGCCACTACGACCTCGTGTGCAACGAGGCTGCCAAGGGCATCGCACAGGTCAATCTGCAGACCGGCGTACCGGTAACGTTCGGCGTGATTACCACTGAGAACATCGAGCAGGCCATCGAGCGCGCAGGCACCAAGGCCGGCAACAAGGGCGCAGATGCAGCGATTGCGGCTCTCGAGCTGGCAAACCTGCTGCCGCAGATCTAAAGATCTAAAATTGTGCAGAAAACCCGCTCCCGGTTATACCGAGAGCGGGTTTTTCATTTATCGCGTGAATGATTGAGAATGGAAAATGGAGAATGGAGAATTATCGTGATGGTAAAACGTGTGTTCCCATACCAAAATCATTTGCAGATGTGTAACCGTAGGGGCGCACAGTGTGCGCCCGCAAAACGTTTGATATGGCGCTGCATAGGAGCACACTGTGCTCCCCTACGATAAGGCATATGCCAACGATTCAGAACAATGGTGAATTCCTCATCTCTGCGTTCATTTTCCATTCTCCATCCTCCATTTTCAATTATTATCCCGCAGATGCAAAAACCACCCGAGAAAATCTCGGGTGGTTTTCTATTTATCTCACTGCTCCGTCTCCTCCCATGAGCGCGGTCAGCTCCTCAATCCGCTCCAACGGGAACGGCGGGAACGCCACCGGCTTCATGGCGATAGACATCAGCTTCATCGGGTTATCGTCAGCCGCTGCGCGGTTGGAATGCAGCACACCGCAGCGTCGGCAGCGATGAATCACTGTCCACGCACCGTTTTTGCGGACCCAGACACCGATGGCGTCCATAATGCCGCCGCAGTCGGCGGCACGGTCGCCCGGCTCATCGTCCACATGCAGGCTGGACAGGCAGTTCGGACAGTGATTCCTGTGGTCGCTGCCCGCGCCTACCGGTACGACCGGATGGCCGCACACCCTGCAGGTGAAGCTGTCGTCACAGGCATGCGTTTTGTAATAACCCTTTTGATATTGCTTGCATTTATTCTCCCGATTCATGGGAATTCCTCCTGAAAAGTCGATTATTTTCGTCCTTTTGGGAGGTGGTTTATGGATTCAGCCGATCTCCCGGTCAGCTTACCGAATCCAATTCACCGTATTTCTTCAAAAAGCAAAACTCCTTTAATTATTTATCCTTAAGTGCGTCCTTTACCTTATCCCAAAAGCTCTTGCGCTTGATCTGATTCTCGTCGGTAGACGTTTCCTCGAACTCACGCAGCAGCTTTTTCTGCTTGTCGGACAGGTTCTTCGGCACCTCGATGTTTACGCGGACGTACTGGTCGCCGCGACCGCGGCCGTTGACGTTCTGGATGCCCTTGCCGCGCATGCGGAACGTAGTGCCGGTCTGTGTGCCTTCCGGAATCTTGTACTCGATGCGGCCGTCGATGGTCGGCACCTGCAGCGTATCGCCGAGTGCGGCCTGTGCGAACGAAATCGGAATATCGACATGTACATCCGGGCCGTTGCGAGTAAAGATCGGGTGCGGACGGATGGCAACCGTTACGAACAGATCGCCTGCAGGGCCGCCGTTTACGCCGGCATTGCCCTGACCTCGCTGCTGGATGGACTGACCATCGTCGATACCGGCCGGAATGTTGACCTTGAACTTGCGGGTCTTGCGGACACGGCCCTGACCGCCGCACTTCGGACACGACTTCTTGATGATCTTGCCGGTGCCGCGGCAGTTCGGGCAGGCGCCCTGCGTCTGAACATGCCGAGCGGCGTGCGCTGGGTCTGCGTAACAACGCCGGTGCCGCGGCAGTTCGGACAGGTCTCCGCCGTGGTGCCCTTTGCGGCACCTGTGCCGCCGCAGTCATCACAGGATTCGATGCGCTCGACCGTGATCTCCTTCTCACAGCCGAATGCGGCTTCCTCAAAGGACAGGATCACCGTCTGACGGATGGATTCGCCTCGCTGCGGTGCGTTGCGGCGCGAAGAACGTCCGCCGCCAAAGCCGCCGCCGAAGAATGAGCCGAACAGGTCGCCCAGATCGCCCATGTCAAAGCCGCCGCCGTAGCCGCCGGCACCGGCACCGCCGCCGTAGCTCGGGTCAACGCCGGCAAAGCCGAACTGGTCGTACTTGGCGCGCTTCTCCTTGTCGGACAGCACCTCGTATGCTTCGTTTACTTCCTTGAACTTATCCGCAGCCTCCGGATTATCCTTGTTGAGGTCCGGGTGGTACTTGCGCGCCAGCTTGCGGTATGCCTTTTTCAGCTCATCATCACTTGCGCCCTTCTGTACGCCGAGCACTTCATAATAATCTCTTTTATCAGCCATAAAAATCATCCTATACACAGGGATAGGCGCACCAAAGTGCGCCTCTCCATTAGAGTGGAGTGTGGAGAGTGAAGAGTGAGGAGTTTTTCTCTCCACTCTTCACTCTTCTATCTTCACTCTTGCTTATTACTTGTTATCGTCGTCCTTAACCTCGGTGAAGTCAGCGTCTACAAAGTCGCCCTGCTGGCCGCCCTGTGCGCCTGCACCCTGAGCGCCGCCCATGTTCGGGTCGCCCTGCGGTGCCTGCTGCTGATAGATCTTGCCGGCCAGATCGGAGAACTTCTTGGACAGACCCTCGGTTGCAGCCTTGATCATATCGGTATCGGTGCCCTTGAGTGCTTCCTTAACCTTTTCGATCTCAGCCTGAACGCCGCTCTTCTCGTCTGCGGACAGCTTGTCGCCCAGATCGGTCAGTGCCTTCTCGGACTGGAATACCAACTGCTCAGCGTTGTTGCGAACCTCAACTGCTTCCTTGTTCTTCTTATCCTGCTCAGCGTACTGCTCAGCCTCGTGCATTGCCTTGTCGATCTCGTCCTGAGACAGATTGGTGGATGCAGTGATGGTGATCTTCTGCTCCTTGCCGGTGCCGAGGTCCTTAGCGGATACGTTGACGATACCGTTTGCGTCGATATCGAAGGTAACCTCGATCTGAGGAATACCGCGCGGTGCCGGAGCGATGCCGTCGAGGGTGAAGCGGCCGAGGGTCTTGTTGCCTGCAGCCATCTCGCGCTCGCCCTGCAGAACGTGAATCTCAACGGACGGCTGGTTATCAGCTGCGGTGGAGAAGATCTGGCTCTTCTTGGTCGGGATGGTGGTGTTGCGGTCGATCAGCTTGGTGCATACGCCGCCGAGGGTCTCAATACCGAGGGACAGCGGAGTTACGTCGAGCAGCAGCACGTCCTTGACCTCACCGCCAAGTACGCCGCCCTGGATGGATGCGCCGATTGCTACGCACTCGTCCGGGTTGATGCCCTTGAAGCCTTCCTTGCCGGTGATGCCCTTAACAGCCTCCTGTACAGCCGGAATACGGGTGGAACCGCCAACCAGCAGAACCTTGGACAGATCGGAAGCGGACAGACCAGCGTCGCTCATAGCCTGACGAACCGGGCCCATGGTGCGCTCTACGAGGTCTGCGGTCAACTCGTTGAACTTTTGCACGGGTCAGGGTCAGCTCGAGGTGCTTCGGGCCGGTAGCGTCAGCGGTGATATACGGCTGGTTGATGGAGGTCTGGCTCATGCCGGACAGCTCGATCTTTGCCTTCTCTGCAGCTTCCTTCAGGCGCTGCATAGCCATACGGTCGTTCGACAGGTCAATGCCGTTGGACTTCTTGAACTCGTCAACCATCCAGTCGATGATGCGCTGGTCGAAGTCATCGCCGCCGAGGTGGGTATCACCTGCGGTGGACAGAACCTCCAGAACGCCCTCGCCGATATCCAGGATGGATACATCGAACGTACCGCCGCCGAGGTCGTAAACCATGATCTTCTGCTCGGATTCCTTATCTACGCCGTAAGCCAGCGCAGCAGCGGGTCGGCTCGTTGATGATACGCAGAACTTCCAGACCTGCGATCTTGCCGGCATCCTTGGTAGCCTGACGCTGCGAGTCGGAGAAGTAAGCCGGTACGGTGATAACCGCCTGATTTACCGGCTGGCCGAGGTATGCTTCTGCGTCAGCCTTCAGCTTCTGCAGGATCATAGCGGAAATCTCCTGCGGGGAGTACGGCTTGCCGTCGATGTTTACGCGGTAGTCGGTGCCCATGTGACGCTTGATGGAAATAATGGTACGGTCAGCGTTGGTTACAGCCTGGCGCTTAGCGACCTGACCGATCATACGCTCGCCGTCCTTGGAAAATGCAACAACAGACGGAGTGGTGCGCGCACCCTCAGCGTTAGGGATGACTACGGCTTCGCCGCCCTCCATAACAGATACACAAGAGTTCGTCGTACCAAGGTCAATACCAATGATCTTACCCATAATAAATACACTCCTTAATAGTTAGGGATTTAGTTTACTTTAAAGTTAGGATTTAGTTTACTTTAATTAGTAGTTAGTAATCAGTTTGCAACCTTCACCATCGCATGGCGAATAACCTTATCGCCGATCTGGAAGCCCTGCTGGAAGGTTTCTGCGATGACATTTTCACCGAGGTTTTCATCCTCAACGTGCATAACCGCGTTGTGGAAGTTCGGATCGAATGCGGTGCCTGCGGCAGCGTCGATGACGGTGACGTTAATGCCCTTGAGGCTTTCGGTCAGCTGCGTCATGGTCAGCTCGACACCCTTTTTTATATTCGGTGTCGGCGGTCTCTGCCTTGAGCGCCCGCTCGAGGTTATCGTAGGTCGGCAGCAGTGCGGTTACGGCGCGGCTGACTGCATCGGTGTACGCCTGCTCGCGCTCGCGCTGACTGCGCTTGCGGAAGTTGTCGTACTCCGCCGCCATGCGGAGATAACGATCGTTCAGGTCGTTATACTTGGCTTCCCAGTCCGTCGCGGGCTTTGCATCAGCCTTGGCGGTCTCCTCTGCGGGAGCCTCGGTCTTTACCTGCTCCTGCTCTTCCGCCTCCGGCTTTGTCTTTTTTGCTCATGTCGTTTTGTGCCTCCGTTTACAGGAAATCAGTGATTTCCGTCTTTTTCATCTAAAAATGTCTCGGCAATCAGCTTGTTCAGCCCTTTTGCGAAGCGGCTGAGCTGTGCGGACAGCTTGGCGTAATCCATGCGGGTGGGACCCACGATGCCGATCGCACCCTGACCGATCTTGCCGATATCGTATTTTGCGTAGATCGCCGAGGTTTCACTCAGCGGGTTTTCACCGTTTTCCGGTCCGATGAAGAACTGGATGCCGTCGATCTTGCGGGTGGCCGGCAGCAGGTGCTTGCGGTCGTCCTCCATGTAATCGAGCAGCGTCTGCGCCTTTTTCGTATCGCGGTACTCCGGAAAACGAAGCAGCTTGCTGGCACCGTCGAGGTAAACCTTCTGGTCGCTCAGCTCGGTGATCAGCTCTGCGATGTACTCGGCCACCGGAGCGAGCAGCGCGGTCAATCCCGCGGCGCGGCGCACAATGTCGAATCGCTCGGCGGTGATGCTCGAGAGCGGCAGTCCGGTCAGCGTCTGGTTGAGCACATAGGTGAGCAGTTCGGCCTCATCCTTGGAGACCTCAGCCACCGTGCGGACCATTTTGTTCTTAACCGTACCCGAATCCGTAACTACTACGATTACGAAATTCATCTTATCGACTGCGATGATCTCAAACTGCCGGATGGCGATCTGTGTCATGGCCGGTGTGATAGCAACCGACGCGTAATTCGTCAGACTGGTGAGCAGCTTGCCGGCCTCCTGAATGAGGTGGTCAAGCTCGCGTACCTTGGTAAGCACGCTGTTCTGCAGTGCGTTTCCGTCCTCCGCATTGTCGGCCGGACGCTCCATCAGTTCATCCACATACAGTCGATAGCCCTGCGGTGAGGGGGATTCGTCCCGCAGAGGTGTGCGGCTTTTCGAGGTAGCCCATGTCCTCCAGCTCACTCATCTCATTGCGGATGGTGGCGGACGAGAACGGCAGCTCGTGTCCCTCGGTCAATGCCTTGGAGCCGACCGGCTCAGCCGTGCGGATGTAATCGCCGATAATGGCTTTGAGTATTTGCTTTTACGTTCCGAAAGCTCCACCGAAGCAGACTCCTTTCTTTCGGTTGTTAGCACTCCATCTCCCCGAGTGCTAAACTTAATTTACCACCACATACGGGCAAAGTCAAGTGCTGTTTGTGAACAATTTATGAAATGATCGTCGGAATTTTATCACACCCGCCTGCCGAGTGCTGAAATGCCAGTTTTCACTGTATAAAAAACGCTCTGATTTGGTCGTTTTTCCTTGCGTTCGCGTCCACGCAGTGATAGAATTAGTATGAGAGAGACTGGCAATCGTTCGATTGCCGTAGAGAGAAAACCCGCTCTATAAAAAGGAGAACAAACATGAAGGAAATCAAAGTTGGCATCGTCGGTTTGGGCCGTCTCGGTTCGGTACACGCGCAGAATCTCGCGTTCAAGATTCCCGGCTTCAAGCTGGTCGCTGCCTGCTCGCTTGAGCAGAAGGAGCTGGACTGGGCGACGGACTACCTCAAGGTAGAGTACACCACCACGGACTACAAGAAAATGGTTGACGAGGCAGACATCGAAGCTGTCGTTATCGTCTCCTCCTCTCCGGAGCACTGCTGGATGATCGAGTACGCGCTCGATGCAGGCAAGCACGTTTTCACCGACAAGCCGCTCGGCTGCTCGCTTGAGGAGTGCAAGCGCGCTGAGGCTGCTGTTGAACGTCACCCGGACAAGATCTTCTTCCTTGGCTTTATGCGCCGCTACGATCCGTCCTATGCGGATGCAAAAGCACAGATCAACGCAGGCCGCATCGGCAAGCCGTATCTGGTAAAGGCTACCGGCCTTGACCCGGAAGCACTGGTCGAGAGCTGCATCAAGTTCTCCAAGACCTCGGGCGGCATCTTCATTGACGCGGCTTCGCACGACATTGACCTGATGCGCTGGTTCCTCGGCGGTGAGGTTACCGAGGTTTACGCCGCAGGCACCAACTTTAAGCACCCCGAGTTTGCCGAGAACGGTGACACCGAGACCGGCATGGCAATGCTCAAGTTTGACAATGGCACGGTTGCTTTCCTGCACGTTGGCCGTACTGCGCCGCACGGCTACCACACCGAGACCGAAATCGTCGGCACCGAAGCGCATATCCGCGTAGCCGGTGTACCGTGGAAGGACCGTGTAATGGTTTACGATCAGTACGGTGCCCGTCAGGAGATCGTCGAGAACTTCCCGCAGCGTTTCGCAGAGGCGTACCTGCTCGAAATGGTCGACTTCATCGACTGCATCCAGAAGGACCGCAAGCCCGAGCTGACCGTTTACGACGGCACCAAGGCAACCCTCGTTACCTACGCGATTACGGATTCGTTCCACTCCGGCAAGCCGGTTCAGGTACAGTATTAATATATTGTAAAATCGCATAAAAACAGAGCCGAAAGGCTCTGTTTTTTCTTGCACATTTTCACCTTCTCTGCTATTATGATGGTAAGGAGGTAGAGATTATGAACAACAACATTCCCATCGCCCGCTGGCTTTCCATGTTCTGGCTGTGCAGTGCCGTTTCGCTGCTGCTCGGGCAGTTCGGCGGCTCCGTCACTTCGAACGGCACAAACGGTGCAGCGCTCACCGTTACCGGCATTCTCGGTATATTCTGCACCCTCGTGCAGTTTTATCCGTTTTACCGGTTCAGCCGCTTGTCCGAGCGCCTGCAGCGTGCGTTCACAGCCAGCGTGCTCGGTATGGCAGCAATCGTTGTCGAACTGCTGGCTGTGATGCTCGTCCCGAGTGACACAGCAACGTACACGCCCAGCGCTTTTTATCGGCTGTTCATCCTGATCACGCTTGCCGGTGTAATTGCTGCCTATGTCTCCCAATTCTGGCTGTACACCGGACTGGACGATGTCTGTACGGAGCGCGGCTACGACTTTCCGCCCAAGCGTATTCGCTGGTGCTTTTATCTTTCCCTTATCAACATTTTGCTGCGCATGCTGCCAACTTCCATTCCGATTTTTCTCTCGCAGATTGCCAGCCTTGTGCTGCTTGCCCTGTTTATCCGCGCTGCATATCAAGCGGAAAAGCTGACCGTATAACCCAATATAAAGAAAAAGGACCGCTGAGGCGGTCCTTTTTCTTATATATGAGAGATTATTTGTAGAGAGCAGGTTTATCCATCATCTCGATCGGCAGGAACTGATTCGTGCCGCGGGAACGGTTGAGCGTGTCTGCTGCGACGCAGGCAGCGTAGCCGTCCCATGCGGACGGACCATCCGGCTCACCCTTCTCCTCGAGGGTCTTGACCCAATGGGTCAGCTCAATGTCATAGGCTTCAATAAAGCGGTCCTTCCAGTCGGTCAGGATCGGGAACGAACGGGTTGCGTTCGAGCGCTTGACAACCGCATACGGATCAGGCAGGTTGACTGTGCCCTTCTCGCAGACGACCTGACACTGGATGTCGTAACCGTAAGCGTCCGCAACCTGAACCTCTACGTCAATACGCGCACCGGACTGGGTTTCCAGCAGCACGATCTGCGGGTTGTCGTAACCCTTGGTAGAGCACGCGGACTGGCGCACCTTGAGCACCTGACCGCTCTTATACTCATCGCCGAGCAGCCAGCGGCATATGTCCAGCTCGTGGATTGCAACGTTGGAAACGCCCATCTCGGTCTGGAAGCCGTCCGGCTGAGACACGTTGCGGTGGCACGCGTGAATCATCAGCGGCGCACCCAGCTCACCGGAGTCGATGATGCGCTTCATCTCGGCGTAGCCTCGGTCATAGTGGCGCATAAAGCCGACCTGTACCAGACGCTTGCCGTGTGCGGTCTCGGCCGCGATGATTTTCTCGCAGTCGGCGGCACTCTGTGCCAGCGGCTTCTCGCAGAACCCCTGCTTGCCCGCTTTGAGAGCCTCGAGCACATAGCCTACGTGGCTCGGGTCGGACGAGGTAATAACGACCGCCTGCACCTCCGGTGCTGCGATCAGCTCCTCGCCGGTCTTGTATGCCTTCATGCCTTCATACTGCGCCGCAACCTTAATCGCAGCTTCTTCAAAATAGTCTGCACAGGCAACAACCTGACAGCCCGGAACAAGGTCCGTCAAGCGTCGAATGTGATCGCGGCCGATTGCGCCGCAGCCGATAACACCAATATTCAGCATGCTGATCCTCTCCTTTTAACAGCAGGAATAATCACTTAAAATCTCGTTAATACACGCGGATTCCCACGTTTTTCACACTTTTTCTTCATTACATACATTGTACCGCAATCTCTCCGTCACGGTCAACCGTCCCACCAAAACATTGGAAGCCTGCCTAAAAAAGCACCGCAAATTTATGGCAAAATGAAGGCTCAAAAGCAGATGACAGTGCATTTTTGATTGTGCACTGTGCGCAGTTATGCTTGACGTCAGCGCTGCTCTCCCCTATACTTTGAAGTAGAAAAAGGAGAATGTGTCAATGGCAGTTACCATACAAAAAATCGCAGAGCTGTCCGGTGTGTCGCGCGGCACGGTGGACCGTGTGCTGCACGGACGCCCCAACGTCAATCCGATGATACGCGAAAAAGTTGTCCGTGCCGCAGAAAAACTCGGCTACCAGCCTCCGGTGCCGCCGAAATCGGCAGATTGCAGGCAAGCGGCTATTCTCATTCCGCAATGGACGGATGGGCACTTCAACCGGCAGATCGTCAGCGGCATTCGCAAGGCACTGCGCTATATCGCCGATCCAGCGTTTATACTGACCGAGCAGCCGCTGCGCACCATGACCATGCAGGAGCTGCTCCGCGCGATAGAAGAGCAGATTCGTTCCGGCGTGGATGGACTCATCATCCGTGCCGAGAATACGCCGGAGGTCCGCGCCGCCATCGAGCAGGCAGTGCAGCAAGGCGTGACCGTCATTACCTACGATGCCGACGTGCCGGACAGCGGCCGTCTGTGTGCTATGTCGGGCAGGATTTAGTCCGCGCCGGCGCAATCGCTGCAGGCGTTATGGCGCGGCTCATTCGTCCGCCCGAACATGTACTCATCGTCTCCGGCAACCTGCGTATGGAATCACACAAGGGCCGTGTGGACGGTTTCTGCCGCCGGCTGCTCGAGCTTGGGTTCTCCGAGGACGCCTATCAGGTTATCGAGACCAACGAAATGCCCGATCTTACGAGCGAACTGGTCGCACAGTCGCTCGTCTCGGACAGCCGCCTGCATGCGGTCTATATGGCGAACCAGCCGCTGTCCGGCTGCATTTCCGGCATCCGAAAAGCACGCCGCGCCGTACGGCCCCATATCATCTGCAACGACCTCACACCTGCCGCGAAGCGGTATCTGCGGGACGGCACGGTGGATTTTGTCGTCGGTCAGACCTTCTCGCAGGAGTCGTTTCAGGCGGTTTTGGCAATGTATCAAATGCTGCTGCACGGTGTGAAGCCGAAGCGTGAACTGTATTATACCGATCTGCGGTTGATCACGCAGGAGATGTTGTAGCGGGAGATTTCATTTTTCATTTGTTCATTATCATGGTGCAGATCGGATAAACGGCGGGGTGAGGGCACCTCGCCCTATGAATATATAATAAAGATGATACCAATGAGGATAAAATTCGCAGCGGAGGTGAAACCGTATGTGCAGCAGTAATTTATCTGATACTGCGAATATGTCGAGACATGGGAGCACACTGTGCTCCCCCCTACGGCAGAAAAAATTCTCTGCCGTTCCCTATCCCCCCGCCCGGAAAGGGCGCAGCACTCTCTGCAAACTTCGTGCCGAATAAATCAATCCAAATTCACGCAAAAAGAGCCGCTTTACAGCGACTCTTTTTTGTTTGATATGCGCGGACTGATTACTTAGCAGCCAGACGGCGAGCCTTAGCAGCCATGCGCTCACGGGTAACGTCGAGCAGTACGGCGCCGATGATAACCAGGCCGAGTACGAGGTTCTGTACTGCCGAAGAAACGGACAGCAGGGAGAAGCCGTTACGCAGAACAGCGATGATCAGCGCGCCGAGCATGGTACCAACCATGGTGCCCTTGCCGCCCATGAAGGATGCGCCGCCGATGATGCAGGCTGCGATTGCGTCGGTATCGTACGGCTGAATAGCGTTAACGCCGTTGCAGATACCGGAACGACCGATGGATACGATACCAGCCAGAGCTGCCATGAAACCGGACAGGGTGTAGCAGAAGGTCAGCACGTTAGCGGAGTTGATACCGGACAGACGAGCTGCTTCCGGGTTGCCGCCTACACAGTAGATGGAACGGCCCAGAGCGGTCTTGGTCAGCAGGATGTGCATGATAACGTAGATGACAAGTACTACGATAAAGGATACCGGGAAGCCGGCTACGGTCGAAGAACCGAGCCACATAACAGCATCATTACCGGAGAAGGATACCATCTGAGAGTTGGTGATGATCAGCGCACCGCCCCACAGTACGTTCTTCATACCGAGGGTAGATACGAACGGATGCGGCAGGTGCAGACGGGTAAGAAGCATACCGTTGATCCAGCCGATCAGGGTGCCGCCAACGATGGCAACAACCAGCAGCAGAACCGGATTGTTCATGCCCTTGTTAACCAGCATACCTGCAAGGCAGGCAGCGAACGTTGCGTTCGCACCTACGGACAGGTCGATGCCGGCGGTGATCAGGCAGAGCAGCATACCGGTGGATACCAGTGCATTGAACGAGGTCTGCTTGAGAACAGACATCATGTTGGAATACTTAAAAGAAGTTCGGCGAAGCGATCGCCAGAACTACACAAAGGATTACCAGTGCGCCAAAAGTACCAGCATAAGACATCAAACTGCTGGATTTCTTCGATTTAGTCATCTAATTTACCTCCCCAAGCTGCCTTCATAAGGTCTTCCTGATTGAAATGTTCGCTGTCACGGTCTACTTCGGCCATTACTTCGCCGCCGCGCATTACGATTACGCGGTCGGACATGCCGAGGATCTCAGGCATTTCCGAAGATACCATGATAACGCACTTGCCCTGCTTGACAAGGCTGTTCATTACGTTGTAAACCTCGACCTTTGCGCCGACGTCGATACCACGGGTCGGTTCGTCAAAGATAAAGATCTCTGCATCCGTGTTGACCCACTTGCCGATTACGACCTTCTGCTGGTTACCACCGGACAGCTGGCCTACGATCTCGTCGATCGACGGGGTCTTGATGCGCAGCGACGCAATATTCTGCTCGCCTGTCTCGAGGATCTTCTTTTCGTTCAGGAACAAGCCCGAAGAGAAGCCCTTCATGTTAGCAAGAATCAGGTTGGTGCGAATGGTCTGAGCCAGTACCAGGCCCTGTCCCTTACGGTCCTCGGTGAGGAACGCAATGCCATGATTGATCGCCTGACGCGGGGACTTGATATGTACTTCCTTGCCCTTGATCTTGATCTTGCCGCTGTCGATCGGATCTGCGCCGAATACTGCGCGCATGATCTCGGTACGACCGGCGCCGACCAGACCTGCAAAGCCCAGAATCTGTCCGCCGTATGCCTTGAAGGATACATCGTTCAGGACGCCTGCCTCAACAACGTTGTCAACCTCGAGCATCGGCTCCTTGGACTTTTCGCCGAATTCCTTCGGGAACTGGTTGTCCAGCGAACGACCTACCATTGCGGTGATCAGGGAGTCATTATCCCACTGATCGATCGGCTTGGTTGCGATGAACTCACCGTCACGGATAACCTCAACGCGGTCGCACAGCTCGAACAGCTCCTCCAGCTTATGGGATACAAAGACGATGCCGATGCCGCGTGCCTTCAGTTCACGGCAGGTCTTCATCAGCTGCTCAACCTCTTTCTCGCCCAGAGAGGAGGTCGGCTCGTCCATAATAATCATTTTTGCGTTGATCAGAACCGCCTTCGCGATCTCGATCATCTGCTGTACGCCCATACCAAAGTTACCTGCCGGCTTGGTCGGGTCTACGTCCTGACCGAGCGAAGCCATAACTTCCTTTGCCTTTTTATGCATGGTCGGGTAATCCAGCAGAGTACCCTTTTTGATCCACTTGTTGATGAAAATGTTGTCAGTAATGCTCAGCAGCTCCTCAATGTTAAGCTACTGATATACGCACGCGATGCCAGCCGCTGCCGAATCGTTCGGGTCCTTAAAATGCTGCTCGACGCCGTCTACGAAATCTGACCCTCGTCTGCCTGATGCACACCAGTCAGCACCTTGATCAGCGTAGATTTGCCTGCGCCGTTCTCACCGATCAGGCCGAGGATCTCGCCCGGCTTGACGGAAAGCTGCATGTTTTTCAGAGCCACTACGCCCGGAAAACGCTTGGTCGCGTTTTTCAGTTCTACTACGTATTCACTCATTTGCATATCACCTTTCTTTCTCCGAGATGAAGTGCGGGACAAAGTAAACTGTTCTCGGTTCAGTTCCCTAAGGAAAAGCCTGCCCAGTGCAAGCTCTTTACCATTTCTTGTCCGCAGGGAGCATGTTTGAAAAGAGAACCCCTGCAGAGATTGAAATCGAGCAGGGGTTTCTTCTCGTTCACTTAAATGCTGGAACTAATGGAAAACCACAAGCGTGTGGGATGGATTGCTTAGCCGATGTAGCCCTTCAGCTTATCCAGGCGCTCCTGAGCGTTATCCTTGGTGACAACGGAGCAGCCGGAGTCGATGAACTTCTCCAGGGTCTCACCGTTAACAGCCTTTACAGCAGCCTCAACTGCCTTGTAGCCCATGTCGTATGCTTCCTGAGCAACGGACATGGTCTCCTCACCAGCGAGGATAGCGTTGCAAGCGGACTGAATGCCGTCGAAGCCAACGAAGATGGTCTTCGCGTAAGCAGCGTTGCCCTTTGCAGCACGAGCAGCAGCCATAGCCATATCGTCGTTGTTGCAGACGATGATAGCGACGCCTTCCGGATGGTTCTGCATGATTGCTTCCATCGAGGTAGCAGCCTTATCAGCAACAGCGTCAGCGTACTGGATCTCGTCCTTCAGGAACTCGCCGCCAGCCTCGGTAACGCCCTTCTCATAACCGGTCAGACGTGCGGTAGCAGTGCCGTCGCCCTGTACGCCGGAAATTGCGATTGCCTGAACCTTATCCCAGCCAGCAGCCTTAGCAGCCTCTACGGCAGCCTTGCCGCCTTCTGCAGCAGCATCCTCGTTGCCGGTACCTACGAAGGACAGAACCTCAGGTGCATCGATGTTGGTATCAACTGCAACGATCGGTGCGGTCTGGCCAGCGATCAGGGTCTTAACGAGGTCAGCCTGCAGCGGAGCGATAACGAATGCATCGTATGCGCCGGAGTTCAGGTCGGTCTCGATCATATTCTGCTGCTCGTCGTAAGCGGTCTCGGAGGTAGCGCCCTTAACCTCAACCTTTACGTCCGGGTTGTCCTTGGGTAAGCCTCAGCACCAGCCTTAACGTAGCTCCAGTACTCGGAAGCAGTCGTCTTCAGGATAACGTCAACAGAGCAGCCGGAAGTGGTGCCAGCCTTAGCGCCGCCATCCTTCTGGGTGTCGCCGCCAGCCGGGGTAGAAGAACCGCCGCCGCAAGCTGCAAGGCTTGCAACCATAGCGCCAGTCATCAGCATAGCAAGTAATCTCTTCTTCATGATAAAACCTCTCTCCTTTTTCATGCGGAGCAAACAGACTCTCAGGTTGTCTGCTCTGCGGTCGGTTCCCACTGCTGTGGGACTTAGGAACGCTCCAACGTTCTGGTAATATTTTAATGCAATAATACCGTTTTGGCAACCCTTCGTTGTTATTTTTGTAAGAGGTGGTGATTTTCGCATGTTTCGTTTTGTGCACATTCACAAATTCCTGCTTTGACAATCGAAAACCAGGCGCTGTGCATTGTGCATTTTTATTTTTCTTACGGCATTTTTCCTATAAAATCATGGGAATTTCATGGTCGTTTTGGGCATATTTTGGAGACATCTCTTGCCAGCAAAGGTTACAATGTGGTAAAATTACCGTATCCTAATGAGAGAAGGAATATGACAATGAAGCTTGCTATCAAAACCTGCACGCTGGATATGCCCTATGAGCAGATGCTCGACTTCTGCGTGGAGCAGAAAATTGCCGCCATTGAAATCGGCACCGGCAACTGGTCGGGTGCGCCGCACTGTGACCTCGACCTTCTGGTAAGCGACAAGACCGCCCGCGAAAAATGGTATGATGCCATGCGTGAGAAGGGTCTGGAGCTGTGCGCGCTCAACTGCTCAGGCAACCCGCTCGCGTATGAAAAGGACATGGATGTAACAAAGAAAACCTTTGAGCTGGCGCATCAGCTCGGAGTAAAGAAGATCGTTATGATGAGCGGTCTGCCGGTCGGCTGCGAGGGCGATAAAACGCCGGTGTGGATCACGACCTCGTGGCCGCCCGAGACGCAGGACATTCTGGATTACCAGTGGAATCAGGTTGCGATTCCCGCATGGAAAAAAAGCTCGTTAAGCTGGCAGAAGATTGCGGAATCGAGCGGATTGCGCTCGAAAACCACGGTATGCAGCTAGTTTACAACCCGGAAACGCTGCTCCGTCTGCGTGAGGCTGTCGGCCCGATGATCGGCATGAACCTTGATCCGTCCCACCTGTTCTGGATGGGCGGCGATCCGATCGAAGCAGCCCGTGTGCTCGGTGAGCACGGTGCAATTTACCATATCCACGGCAAGGATTCACGGCCGGAGCGCCGCTACTGGCAGCCAAACGGCATGCTGGATACCAAGCCGATCGACGCATTTGCCCGCCGCTCGTGGAACTATGTTGCCGTCGGCGCGGGACACGATGCCAAGTGGTGGAAGGAGTTTTTCTCGGTTGTCCGCATGTCGGGCTACAACGATGAGATGAAATGGAAGATTTGACGCTCTCCATGCTCGACGGTCATCTCGCCAGCCTGCAGGTGCTGCGCGAAGCGCTCAATATTGGTTAAGGCAACACCGCACAATTAAAGCGGCGGTGCTTTGCGGCAATTTTGTGTCCTGACTTTGTTGCAGTTTCACGGTAATACATCAAGTATTACCGCAAAACTGTGCCTCGTCAGTACGCAAAATTCACGCGCAAATCACTCTTGTTCAATTATGCGGTATTGCCTCAAATCTTATATCTATAATAACAGGTGCTGTAATTTCAACTTACAGCACCTGTTTTCTTTTATTATATTAAGTCTCAGCGTTCCTTAAGAGAAATATAAGGCTCCGCAGGCTGCACGCAGCGGTACGCCGGACGGATGATCTTATCCGTGTTGATCAGCTCCTCCAGGCGATGCGCGCTCCAGCCGACGATACGTGCCATGGCGAACACCGGCGTGTACAATTCCGGCGGCAACCCCAGCATAGAATACACAAAACCTGAGTAAAATCAACATTTGCAGACACGCCCTTATAGATGTGGCGTTCCTGCGCGATAACCTTGGGCGCCATCTCCTCGACCATGGTGTACAGCGCGAAATCCGCGTCTCTGCCCTTCTCGTGCGCCAGCTGACCGACGAAGGATTTGAACACCTGCGCACGCGGATCCGATATCGAGTACACAGCGTGGCCCATGCCATAGATGAGTCCCTTCTGGTCAAATGCCTCACGGCGCAGCAGCTTGACAAGATAGTCCGCGACTGCCTGCTCATCCGTGGTATCCGACACGTTTTTCTTCATATCCTCGAACATCTGCACGACCTTGTAGTTCGCTCCGCCGTGTTTCGGGCCTTTCAGCGAACCGAGCGCCGCTGCAATATCCGAATAGGTATCCGTGCCGGAGGACGTGACGACATGTGTTGTGAACGACGAGTTATTGCCGCCGCCGTGCTCCATGTGCAGCACAAGCGCCAGATCGAGCACTCTTGCCTCGAGCGGCGTGTACTGCATATCCGGGCGCAGCATGCGCAGGAAGTTGGACGCGGTGGACAGACTGTCCGACGGGTAGTGAATGTACATGCTGCCGCCGCACTCGTAGTGATTGTAGGCGTGATAGGAATACACCGCCAGCATCGGAAAGACCGAAATCAGCATCAGGCACTGCCGCAGCACGTTGGGCAGGCTGATATCATCCGCGTTGCTGTCGTAGGATGCCAGCGTGAGCACACTGCGCGACAGGCTGTTCATCATGTCGCGGGTCGGTGCTTTCATGATGACATCGCGGGTGAAATTGGTCGGCAGCGTGCGGCCCTGTGCCAGCAGCGCCTTGAAGTCGCCCAGCCGCTTTGCATCCGGCAGCTCGCCGAACAGGAGCAGGTACGCAGCTTCCTCGTAGCCCTTGCGGCCGTCCCGAACAAAGCCCTGCACCAGATCCTGAATGCGAATGCCGCGATAGTACAGCTCGCCCTCACAGGGCACGATTTCGCCGCCTATCTCCTTGCGGGAGATAATGTCCGAAAATGTTGGTCAGACCGGCCAGTACGCCCTGTCCATTGATGTCGCGCAGACCGCGCTTGACATCGTACTTGCGGTACAGCGCCGGATCAATGCGGCTGTTCGAGCGGCAGAGCGCCGCCAGCGCTTCCACGCGCGGCGTGACCTGTAAAATATCGTGTTCCGGTGTCATGATGATTCCTCCCTTTGACTGCATTGTGTGATATATTTATTGTATCAGAATCCACTCGCGTTTACATGACATTTTTTGCACAGTTCCGTTAACAATTCGTGAATTTTTTCGCACATTTCAGCAGTTACACAGGATATGCCCACCAATTTGATAAATTTATGCACAAAAAGGCACAATGAGTTTCTCATTGTGCCTCAGCTTGTCGAAAAAGCAATATTCGATTTTTATGCTTCGTGCGGCAGCACGCATTCAATCGAATTTGCTTTTGCAAATTCATAAATTCCGGGAGCATGTATCTCGGAATTTATACAAGGGACGAAAAAATGTGTCCGTAGGACGCGGTTTTTTCTTCGAGATTCGCTCGAAAGCGTGGTTTCGAGCGAGAGGCTGTTCGGAAAACGAAGTTTTTCGACAGCCTCAGGCACAATGAGTTTCTCATTGTGCCTTTTGGAACTCTGCAATTTTTGTTTAGCGGATAACCATGCGGATCAGCGGATAAAGTTCATCATCGTGCGCGGGTGGCTCTCCGGCGGCTCGATTCCGGCCTTGTCGATCACCTTGAGCATCCATGCGATATTGCGGCCCAGCTTTTCGATGACCTCAACGCCCTCGATATCCTGCACAGCCTCGCCCTTGTCTGCGCCGTGTACGGCGTTCCAGTAGTCCGAGGTGACAAGCACCATCTCCATGGTGTTGATCGTGCCGAGCAGCTGCTGGTAGGTCTCCATGCCACCCGAACGGCGCAGCGTACACAGCGCCGCACCGACCTTTGTGCTTCAGCTGATTATCGCCGCAGCCTGCCGCCAGAATCAGACGGTCGAGCACGCACTTCATACCGCCCGCAATGCCGCCGTGGTACACCGGAGACGCGAGCACGAAGCCGTCCGCCTCAATGCACTTGGCGATGATTTCATTTACACCGTCGTCGTCCTGCACGCAGCGCAGCGTGCCGTTGTCCAGGCAGTGATAGCACGCCATGCACGGATGCACCTTCGCCCCCGGCTGACATACCTCAAACTCGATGCCCTCCTGCTCGAGCACCTTGCCGAGCACCTCGAGCATCTGCGCACAGTTGCCGTCCTTGCGCGGCGAGCCGTTGATTGCTACAACTTTCATATCCTTTTCCTCCGTGTTTTCTCTATTTTCAGTGCGTATCCGCACTGTTTTTACTTAGATGTGTTTCTCGTTTTCCAGCCGGTACAGCCGCATCACGACCAGCGTGTGATTGAGCTGCGGACCCATCAGCAGGATCATGCTGACGATATACAGCCACAGCATCAGTACGATAATCGCCGCCAGAGAGCCGTACAGCACAGAATACCGCGCCATATTGTCCACATAGAACGAAAATCCAAGCGAGACCAGAATCCACGCTACCAGCGAGAACAGCGCCCCTGGCCACACCTCACGGAACCTAAGGTGCAGATTGGGCACGACCTTGTTGAACAGCATGAGGAACACGAAAATAAACGCGATCATCACCCAGAAGCTGTTATCGTGCAGTCCGTCCATCAAAGTCGGCGGCACCGGCAGATATTTCGGTACAACGCGGATGCTGGTTCGTCCGGCGACAACGAGCACAAAGCTGCACACAACCGAAACAAGAAAACCCGCCGTAATGCCGAACGAAATGAGCACGTCCTTGACCATGCCGCGCGAGATTTCAACGTGGTAAATATCGTTGACCGTGCGCATCATTGAGCGCACCGCACGGGACAGGAAATACAGCGTCAGACCCAGACCGACGATCATCGGACTGAACGACGGCGTGCCGGTCAGCTGCTGAATATAGCCGCCTATGAGCTGCTGCAGGCTTTTCGGCAGCATTTCCAGCACCGGCTGCATCCCCTCGATTGACAGGTCAAGCTGTGCGAGCATGGAGTTGACGAACATCAGCAGCGGGAACATGGAAAACAGCAGAAAATACGAAAGCTCTGCCGCAGACTGCGGAATGCCGTCATCAAAAAAGCGGTAAACCATGCGCTTGATCAGATATAGCCATCGGTTTTGACCGTTCATTGCGTCCCTCCCCTGTGTCGGTAAATTTTGCTGTACTTATCATATCAGCTTTTTATCAAATTTACAACTTGCGTTTTGGCTTCATCTATTGTATACTGATAAAAACAGAACATTTGTTCTGATTGGAGGGTGTGTCATGGCGGATCTGCGTCCGGTGACCTGCTGTTTCTCCGGCTACCGAATTGAAAAAATGCCGTTCCGGAACGAGGACTGTCCCGCTGCGCGCGAGCTGTTCGCCGCACTCGATGCTGCGGTCGCAGAGGCCGCCGCTGACGGCTGTACGCGGTTTCTCTCCGGTATGTCCACCGGCTTTGATCTGTGGGCCGCCGAAGCTGTTCTGCGCGCGCGCGCCGCACTCCCGGTGCAGCTGCTGTGTGCTGTGCCGTTCGACGGACAGGCCGATCGGTTTCCGCTCGAGTGGAAACGCCGATTCAACCGCTGACTGCTCGCCGCAGATAAGGTATACGCGCTCTCGCGGAGCTATCACGCCGGGTGCTTTGCCGCGCGCAACCGGTTTATGGTGGATGCATCGTCAAGGCTCATCTGTTACTATGATGGACGGTCAGGCGGTACGGCGCAGACCGTGCATATGGCCGAGCAGAGCGGACTGAAAATTGTAAATCTCGCGGATGGACAGCTGTCGCTGCTGTAAAAAGGACTGACCGGAAGGGCAGTCCTTTTGTTTTGGGTTAGCGCGTGCCGAATGGAAAATTGAGAATGGAGAATGGAGAATGGAGAATGGAGAATGGAGAATGGACGTGATGGTTTGGTTTTCCGAACCATCTTGTTATGGTGCACGTTATTCGTCCTCGCCCATTTAACGTGATGTGGGAGCGCAATGCGCTCCCCCCTACGGTGTAGTTTGTGCAGATGAATTTACATGCGGTGCGCCGAGGTCGGCGCACCCTACGGTATACCGTAATGCCTATTGTATGCACGTTAAACCATTTGCAAACGCGCAAACGTAGGGGCGGTCATTGGCCGCCCACAAAACGTTATACCGTTACGTTAATTCTCCATTCTCCATTTTCAATTCTCAATTATTGCAGATTGCATCCACTTTATCGAGAATCTCATTGCCGTTTTTCAGATTATGTACCCAATCTCGGTACACAAAGTTAATCTCGCCGATATCGAGGAAGGTCGGTGTATTATTGTACACCGCAACGATTTCGTAGCTGATTTTATCCATCGAGAAGCTGTGCTTCGGGTGCGGCACACGGCTGGCTTTGACCTGCGTCAGCACCTCTCGCAGAGCGGTCTGATTGACCTGCTCGGTCAGTTCGGTCATATCCGCGCCATTGACGCGCCAGATACGCACGTTCCAGAAGCCGTCCATATCCGGCACTGGCGTGTACGGTACAAGCCAAACCGCTGCTCCCACACAAATCAGCACACTTATCAATGCAAATACTATCCTTCGTTTCATCGCTATCCCTCCCCTTTGTTGTAGTAGCTGTCCGCCAGCAACGTGAGCAGTTCCTCACCGCCGGACACCTTGTGCATCCACAGCGTAGGACGCAATATACCGTCATACACATAATCCGGTCCACCCGGTTCGCCGAGATTGATACACATAGTTTTATCCCAGTATTTCACCTCAACGACAAAACTGTCTTCCTGTATCCCCTCAAGCCGCAGACTCGGTATACGGCGTGCCCGAATATGCGTAAGCAGTTCGCGTACGGTATCTGTATCAACCCGCTCGGTGAAATCATCAGCGTATTCTCCCCTGTCAAGCTGATACACCCGCATTTCCGTGATATTCACCGTATCCGGTATCGGCGAATACGGCACAAGCCAATATGCCCATCCAAAAATCAGAATACCTGCAATAACAGCTATAATCTTCCGTTTCATACGCTTTCCCTCCCCACTGAAAAAGCAAAATCCGCCGACGCGATTGAATTTTCACGTCGGCGGATTCCTTACTTATGCAATTATGTGTGTGCTGAAATTACTTCAGGCCAGCGGTGATGATCGCCATCTGGTAAACCTCGTCAGCGTTGCAGCCGCGGGACAGATCGTTGATCGGCGCATTCAGACCCTGCAGAATCGGGCCGTAAGCAGCGTAGCCGCCCAGACGCTGAGCGATCTTATAGCCGATGTTGCCAGCCTCGATAGACGGGAAGATGAAGGTGTTAGCCTGGCCTGCAACCGGAGAGCCCTTGCACTTGGTAGCAGCAACAACCGGAGATACAGCAGCATCAAACTGCAGCTCGCCGTCGATCGCCAGCTCCGGGTTCATCTCCTTAGCGTACTCGGTAGCCTCGCGGGACAGAGCAACCGTGCCGCCCTTGCCGGAGCCCTTGGTGGAGAAGGACAGAACAGCAACCTTCGGGTCGATGCCGAAAGCCTTAGCGGTGTTTGCGGTCTCGATTGCAACTTCAGCCAGCTTCTGGCTGCCCTTCAGGGTTACGTTGCCTTCCTTATCAACAGAATCCGGATAGTCGATGTTGATCGCGCAGTCGCCCATAGCCAGCTTCTCCTCTACGCCGTCCTTCTCGCGGACCAGAATAAAGCAGGAGCTTACGAGGTGTGCGCCCGGCTTGGTCTTGATCAGCTGCAGAGCCGGACGAACGGTGTCAGCGGTGGAGTAGGTAGCGCCGCCGAGCAGAGCGTCAGCCTTGCCCATCTTAACGAGCATGGTGCCGAAGTAGTTGCCCTTGGACAGTGCAGCGCGGCAGTCTTCCTCGCTCATCTTGCCCTTGCGAAGCTCTACCATCTTAGCTACCATAGCGTCCAGCTCCGGGTAGGTAGCCGGGTCGATGATCTCCATGCCCTCGATATCGAAGCCGCCCTTTGCAGCAGCAGCCTTTACCTCGTCAACATTGCCGACCAGGATGGAATCCATCAGGCCGTCCTTCTTCAGGCGTGCAGCCGCTTCGAGGATACGAGCGTCCGGGCCTTCGGTGAATACGATCTTGCGCTTGTCAGCCTTGAGTGCTGCAATCAGATTTTCAAACATATTGCATTCTCCTTCGTTTTCAATCGTCTGTGTGCAGTGTGACGCTGCAAACAGGCATTCTCTTGAATTTATTATACACCCTTTCCCCCTATTCCCACAAGAGGGAATTTCTGATGGACGCAAAACGCTTTCTCGGTTCCATATCACAAGGCGAACGTGAAATTTGTCGAATCTCCGGCCCATGCAAAATATTTCGTCGGTATATTTGAACAGGACCGCGGGGAAAATCCAGATAGTATCCTCATAGTGACGACCAACAGGAGGGAATTTTATGCAGACAAAAGTTGAGATCTGCGGTGTGAATACATCGGGACTGCCGGTGCTCTCCGCAAAAAAGACGGACGAGCTTTTGAAAAAATCCGCTACCGGAGACAAGCAGGCACGCGATGAGCTGATCCGCGGCAATCTGCGGCTGGTGCTCAGCGTTGTTCAGCGGTTTTTCAGGGCCGCGGCGAATCGCCGGACGACCTGTTTCAGGTCGGATGCATCGGCCTGATGAAAGCCATCGACAATTTTAATACCGAACTCGGCGTACGCTTCTCCACCTACGCCGTACCGATGATCATCGGCGAAATCCGCCGCTACCTGCGCGACAACAGTGCCATGCGAGTCTCGCGCAGCCTGCGCGACACGGCGTACCGCGCTCTGCAGGCCAAGGAGGCGTTCATCCGCGAGCACCAGCGTGAGCCGGACATCGTGGAACTGGCCAAGCTGATGGACGTGCCGAAAGAGGAGGTCGTGTTCGCGCTCGACGCGATACTCGACCCAGTGTCGCTGTTCGAGCCGGTGTTCCACGACGGCACGGACACGGTCTGCGTCATGGATCAGGTCGGTGACACGAAAAACACGGACGACAACTGGCTGGCCGGTATCGCTCTGCGGGACGCTATGCGCAGCCTGAACGACCGCGAGCGCCGCATCATCCGGCTACGGTTCTTCGAGGGACGCACCCAGATGGAGGTGGCACGCGAAATACACCTTTCGTCAAATAAAAGGAAGGAAGATTCCGGTCCTTTTCCTACTATATAATAGGAGTGGCAGAAAACGCGAGGATAGGTGCAAACGGTTTGCGCCTATCCCCATCTGAATATCCACACAATATTTGACGCTTCAAACAGGATATCTCATGGCTATTGATAGATTGATCTGCTCTCTTCCGAATGCAATGGCATCAAGTTCATTCGCAAGGCGCTCAACCACTTATGACAGCGGTTGAGCGTCTCCGTCTGTCCAGAACCTTTGTTATTTCAGCATATCCCGCTTGATTTTCCCAATCCGCATATAATACCATACCAGATTGAGCGCTGCCGCACACACCCATGCTGCGCCTTCCGCAAAGAATACGCCGCTCTGCCCGATAAAGGTCGGCAGCACGAGCGCCGCGCCCATGCGCATGAGCATTTCCGCAAAGCCGGAAAGCGTCGGCACAGTCATCTCGCCCAGCCCCTGCAGTGAGGGCGGTATGCCTGCAGCATGAACAGTGCAAACAAAAACGCCATCAGCACCATGAGATACTGATAGGCCACCGCCAGCGCATCTGCCGCGCCCGCCTCCTCGGTCGAAAGAAACAGTCCCAGCAGCGGTTTGCCCGCAACAAGCATAGCCGTCACGATGGCGGCTGTAAATTCAGCGGACAGCACCAGTACCGCCCGAATGCCTGCATCAATGCGTGCCGCGTTTCGTGCACCGCGGTTCTGCCCCATGTAGGCTGTCATGGCATAGCCAAACGCCACTGATGCACTTTCGAGTATGCCGTACAGCTTGTTTGCCGCCGTGTAGCCCGCCACGAACACTACGCCGAAGCCGTTCAGCACGGACTGCAGCACCATTCCTCCCAGTGTGATCATGCTCATCTGCAGACCGGTCGGAATGCCGAGGCGGCACAGGTGCAGCAGAATGGCGGGGTCGGTTTTCCAGTCGGCCTTTGTCAGCTGCACGAACGGCAGCCGCCGCAGAGAACGCAGACACAGCAGAAACGCAATCAGCTGCGCCAGTACGGTTGCGAACGAGGCTCCGAAAATGCCCCAGCCAAAACCCATCACGAACAGCAGGTCGAGCGCAATATTAGCAAAGCTCGCCGCGATAATCGCAAACAGCGGTGTTCTACTGTCGCCCAGACAGCGCAGCACGGCCGCCGCCATATTGTACGCAATGATGATGAGCGAGCCGCCGAACTGCACATATAAGTACGTCTGTGCTCCGCCGAACACCGCAGGAGCGGTGTGCAGCAGTGTGAGCAGAGGTCTTACCAGCAGCAGACTGATGATCGTCACCGCAATGCCGAACCAGCACGACAGCTTAACGATCATAGCCAGTACACGACGCAGCCGGTCGTATGCGCCCGCGCCGAACTCCTGCGCCGCGAGAATCGCAAAGCCCTGCGTAAAGCCCTGCAGTCCCCATAAAACCAGCCAGTTGATCCAATCCGCCGCACCGATGGACGCCAGCGCCTGCATGCCGACACCGCGTCCGATGATGATCGTATCCACGATAGTATACAGCTGCTGAAACACGCTGCCCAGCATCAGTGGCAGCGAAAACAGCAGAATCAGCCGTATCGGACGGCCGTGTGTCATATCGGTAACGCGCACCATATCGCACCTCCCTTGCGAAAAATCATAAAACCCAAAGCGCAGAAGGAGACGAAACTGCACTTCGGGTTTCAAAACGACGGTACCGCAGAATGCTGTTGATTTACCGCACGGTAAGATAAAACACGGTACCGCCGCCGTTATGATCAGGAATCAGAGAAAATCGCCGCACAGGCTGAGAGCTGCCTCATCTGCGATAACGATCGCGTCGTTGTGCAGCTGCAGAATCGAACCGGGCACCTTGGGCGTTACCGGACCGAAGCAGGATTCACGGATAGCCCACGCCTTGTCCTCGCCGCTGGCAACGACCAGCACTTTTTTGCGGTCATGATGGTGTGAATGCCCATCGAGTAGGCACGGCGCGGCACCTCATCCTCGCTGGCGAAAAAAAGCGCTTGTTTGCCTCGATGGTGGACTCGGTCAGCTCCACGCAGTGCGTGCCCTTGGCGAAGCAGTTGTCCGGCTCGTTGAAGCCGATATGGCCGTTGCGGCCGATACCGAGCAGCTGAATATCCATCGCCCACACTGCGAAGCACCGCATCATAGCGGGCGCACTCCTTTTCTCGTCCGGCTCCATGCCGTTCGGCAGATTGATACGCGACGGGTCGATGTTCACATGGTCAAAAAAGTGGTCGTGCATGAAATAATGATAGCTCTGGTCGTTTTCCGGCTTCATGCCGTAGTATTCATCCAGATTGACCGTAGTCACATCCGCAAAATCCAGATCGCCCTTTTCGTACCACTTGACCAGCTGCTCATATGTGCCGATCGGCGACGAGCCGGTGGCAAGACCGAGCACGGAATCCGGCTTGAGGATGACCTGCGCGGAAATGATATTTGCCGCCTTGCGGCTCATGTCCTTATAATCCTTTGCACGAATGATTCTCATAACGAAAAAAGCCTCCAAACGCTTATAAATCCTTATACTTTTCACGCAGCGCGAGCAGCCTCGCTCTCCTGCACATACTCGGTCAGGCAGCCTACGCCGGTAACACTCTTGCCGCCTGTGATGTTGCCGAACCGCACACAATCCGCAAACGGATAGCCGTGGTACAGACCGTACATCAGTCCTGCAAGGAACGCATCGCCTGCACCAGTGGAATCCTTACAGGTGAATTCCGGAATATTGCGCAGCAGACGCGGCGTGCCGTCCTCGAGAATGAGACAGCCGTCCTTATCCAGCTTGACCAGCGGATGCTCAAAATACTCAGCCAGTACGCGGAGCGCCTCCTCCGGCGTGTCCCTGCCGGTGATCTTGAGTGCTTCCTTGGTATTCGGCGTGTAGTAATCCGCCAGACGCAGATAATCGCCGTATTTCTCAAAGCTCAGTTCATCATCCCATCCCATGTCGAAAATCAGAATGGTGCCTTCCTCGTGCAGCTTGCGATATACCGGCAAAAAGCCCTCCTGCATCTGCACCAGCTTAGCGCCCTTAGACATGGTATATACCCGCTCGAGCAGCTCGTCCGTGATGGCGGTCGGCTTGCAGTAGGTCGCAAATGTACGGTCACCGGGCGTGAGCATGGCACTGGTGACATTCACCGGAATACCAGTCTCGCCCTCCGCCGCCAGATTGTACGGAGAAACGCCGTTCTGCTCAAACTGCGCGCGGGCAAAGCCGGAAAACAGATCGCTGCCGAGATAAGTCGCCAGACGGGTCGGAATGCCCAGCCGGGCGGCGTTTACTGCCGTACCCGGTGCACCGCCGCCGAGCAGCACGCGGAAATCCTGCGAAAAGATCTCCTCGCCCTCCTGCGGCACGCGCGGCATGCCGACATACATCAAATCCACATTGGTCACACCGACCGAAGCGAGAAACGACATGCGTCAGTCCCTCCAGTCCCCGATATACGGCGCGTTGAGCTTGATATACTCGTCGGTCAGCTTGCTTGCCAGCGAGTAAGAGCCGACCAGCGGGTGCATGGTCAGGCACTCGGTAATATCCTTCCTGGAGCGGTTGACGATACCGCGTGCCGCCAGACGTTCGTAATATTTTACGCGGCGGATCATTTCGAGGTTGCTCTCCGGAATGTTCTCGATATGGTGCGGCTTGCAGCCCTCGCGGGAGATATCGCAGGTAACCTCGATAATATCGGTCGGCTCGAGGCCTTCGATGGCATTGCCGTTCGGTGCGCACAGGATCATCGTGCCCATGCCGCCGGAGGCTGCAATCTCGATGAACTTGAGCGCAACGCCTGCGTAGCCGCCCGCGTCCTTGGAATACACATCAAACGTCCACGGCTTGTCGCGGTGAATACCAGTCTCATTGGCCATGTAGTTGTTCTCGCGGATGCCATACCACTTCTCAAAGCACTTGAGACCCGCCTCAAAGTCGTTCTCGATGTCGATCTTGGACAGCTCCTCGGTCATGTGGCGGTTGATATCGCAGATCATCTCGCCGCGCGTCTGCTTGGCGTTCAGAATGTTGGCAACCGCCTTTTCACGGTAGTAGAAGTAGTACAGATATTCATTCAGCACACAGCCGCGGTCCTCGAGCAGACGCTTCTCGAAAAAGCGCATATCAGTCTTGGCGTAAGCCTCGTCATTGGCGATCAGCTCGGGCATAATCTCCTTTCCGTCCACCTTGATGCTCTGGAAGTAGGACAGATGATTCAAACCGTAGCACTCGCCGTAAATGCGGGACGCATCCACGCCGTACAGGTCGGCAAACTGGTGCAGCATGCCGCTCGGCGCGTCGCAGATACCGTAGGTGAAATCATATCCCATATCACGCAGCGCCTGTGAAACCACGCCCGCCGGATTGGTAAAGTTGAACACCTTGACGCCCGGCTTTGCCAGCTTCTTAATCAGCTCGCAGTACTCAGCCAGCGCCGGAATCGAGCGCATGGCGAACGAAACGCCGGCCGCACCTGTGGTCTCCTGACCGAGAATACCCAGATCAAGCGCCAGCCGTTCATCGCGCACGCGAGTAGCGTCACCGCCGACGCGGATGGTCGTGATGACGTAATCCGCATCAGTTACCGCCTCCTCCGCACTGGAGGTCAGCGTGAACTTCATAGTCGGGCACAGCATGCGCGCAACGTGCGCCGCCAGACCACCGTAGATGCGGAGCTTTTCCGGATCGTTATCCATAAATACCAGCTCATCGATGTGCAGCTCCTCCGCACGCTGTGCAATGCTCTTTGCGAGGAACATGGAGCGTACACCGCCGCCGCCGATTACCGTTAATTTCATAAAAAGATACCTCCTGTTATCGAATCAGATACCGTTTGCAGCTGGACCAGCCGATCATGCCCGAGGCAAATCCGGACAGACCGCACGGGAACAGCAGCACATACGGCAGCGAAAGCGGGAAAAACAGCACTGCAGGAATCAGCAGCAGCGCATTTACGCCCAGCCCCAGCACGGTCATGCCGGGACGGAGCAGACACAGCAACCACGCATTTTTCGCCGCCACTGCAAATGGGATGTCCACCGCTGCCTGCACCGCCCAGAAATTCTGAAAAAACGCAGCTGTGACGCAGAGCAGCAGCATACCCAGTAAGGCCGGGAAAAATCCGTCCGCCGTTACCAGCATCACGCCCATCCACAGCAGCGCAAGCTCGGCCAGTCCGCACAGAAGATTACGCACCGTATCCTGCCGCAGTGCCGCAAGAAAGTCGGTCCACACATCATTTGGCACATCACGCGCCATATTGACCGTGCAGCGCGCCATAGCGGCTCGAGCCGCGCCAAAGGTCACAACCGGCAGACAGCACAGCAGAAACAGCACGTTCAGCTTGACGAGCTGCCAGAACTCCCGTACAAGGGTCTCCCCCGACCCATGCGGCGCCGGTCTTTTCCGGTGCATCCTTGGCAATGCCCGGACCTTCCTTCAAATAGGATGGACGAAACACAGATTTTCCTCCTGTCAGAACGCGATCGCGCGTTCGGTCTGCTTATCGAACAAATGGATGCGGCTCATATCCACAGCCGCGGTGATGGTGTCGCCCGCATGAATCGGCTCACCGGACGGCGTACGCACGGTCACGGACGTACCGTCACAGGTGCAGTGCGCGTAAATCTCCGCGCCCATCAGCTCAGCAATATCCACATGCATGGTGAGCGTATGCGCCGCATTCTGCGTAAACTTTTCACCCGAGGTGTGCAGATTCTCCGGACGGATGCCGAACACGACCGTCTTTCCAACGTACTCACTCAGCGCATCGCTGCCCGCAAAGTGCAGGCTCTGGTCCGCAAAGGTCAGCTTGTAGCCGTCCGCATCACGTCCCAGTTCGGCGTCCATGAAATTCATCTGCGGCGAGCCGATAAAGCCCGCTACGAACAGATTGCACGGATGGTCATACAGCGTCTGCGGTGTGTCCGCCTGCTGAATCTCGCCGCCCTTCATAACAACAATACGGTCGCCCATGGTCATGGCCTCGGTCTGGTCATGCGTAACGTAAACAAAGGTCGTATCCAGCTTCTGATGCAGCTTGATGATCTCGGTGCGCATCTGGGTGCGCAGCTTGGCATCCAGATTGGACAGCGGCTCATCGAGCAGGAATACCGCCGGGTCGCGCACCATCGCACGTCCGAGCGCGACACGCTGCCGCTGGCCGCCGGAAAGCTGCTTGGGCTTGCGATTGAGCAGATGCTCGATGTCCAGCACCTTAGCCGCCTCGTGCACCTTGCGGTCGATTTCGTCCTTGGGCGTTTTGCGCAGCTTGAGTGCGAACGCCATGTTCTTGTAAACCGTCATATGCGGATAGAGCGCGTAGTTCTGGAAAACCATCGCGATATCACGGTCCTTCGGCGCTACATCGTTCACCTTGCGGTCGCCGATGTACATTTCGCCGTCCGAAATCTCCTCCAGACCCGCAATCATGCGCAGTGTGGTGGATTTGCCGCAGCCGGACGGTCCGACCAGTACGACGAACTCCTTATCCTTGATCTGCAGGTTCAGGTCGGAGATAACCTCGATATCACCGGGGTACACCTTCTTGATGTGATTCAAACTAATGCTTGCCATGTAATTTCACCTCGTTTATTCTTTTGACCGAACCCGCGGTCAGGCTGGAAACGACCTGCTCCTGGAAGATCGCAAACACGATGATCGAAGGAATGACCGCAATGGTAACTGCGGCAAACAGCGCCGTGTAGTTAAAGCTGAACTGGCTGGTAAAGTAGCTGAGCGACAGCGGCAGCGTGCGGGCACTCTCGCTGCTGGTCAGGATCAGGGAGAACGTAAATTCGTTCCATGTATTGAGGAAGCACAGCACAGCTGCGCTCGTCAGACCGCCCTTGGCGCACGGCATCATGATCTGGAAGAACGTGCGCAGGAAGCCCGCACCGTCGATGTAGGCGGCCTCCTCAATGGCCTTGGGGATAGACTGGAAAGCGCCGCGCAGGATGAGCAGGCTCATCGGCATATTCAGTGCGGTGTTGACCAGAATCAGACCCGCCTTGGTATCATACAGACCCAGATTGTTGACCACGCTGTACACCGGCTGCAGCAGTGCCGTCATCGGGATGACGAGCGACAGGCTGAGCAGCATGTACAGCAGCTTATCGCACGGAAAGCGAAACCGCGCAAACGCGTAGCCTGCCATAGCGAAAACGAGCACATTGAGTACCGTCGCGCAGCAGGTGACGATCACGCTGTTGCCGAAGAACTTGAAGATCGGCGCCATATCCAGTGCGGATTTATAGCCGTCAAACCCGAAGTGCGTCGGCAGCGAAATACCGTTCGACAGGATCTCCGCATTCGTCTTGAACGAGGACAGGATGACCCAGATGATCGGGAACAGCGCAACGACCACGCACAGCGCCATAAACAGATATTTGAGCACAAAGCACAGGCGTTCTCTGCCGGTCATTGCACCGAAGCTGGTTTTCATTTGTCGAACGCCTCCTTAGTAGTCTTCTTCGTTGACACGCATCGCCTTGTTGATGAGCGTCATGCAAACGACACCCGCGATGACGATGCAAACGCCGATCGCATTCGAGTAGCCGTAGTTGTTTTCGTTCTTGTACACGCTGTACAGCATGAGCGGCAGGTTCATGGTAGTCGAGCCGGGGCCGCCCTTGGTGGTAATGTAGATGAGGTCGAACATCTGCAGCATATAGGTTGCCGCCATGACCATGGTCGTGCCGATGATCTTGCGCAGCAGCGGCAGCACAACGAACATATCGGTCTGGAACGAGGTCGCACCGTCCACACGGGCCGCTTCGAGCACCGAATCGTCAATGGTCAGCGCCTCGGCGAGCACGAGCGTCGTGGTGTAGCCCGCAAACAGCAGCCACGTCATGGTGACGGACGGGAACGCCGTTGTGGTATCCATCAGCCAGTTATGCGTCAGGCTTTCCAGACCAACAGCCTTGAGGATGGAATTGACCACGCCGTACTGCGGGTTGAAAATATTGAGGAAGATCATGCCCATTGCAGCGTTGGAGATGATATTCGGGATCATGTATGCCGTACGGACAAATTTCCAGCCGCGCGGCTTTTTGTACAGTACAAGCGCCAGGATAACGCCGATGGAGACATGAATAATACAGTGGATCAGAATCCAGACGACCGTGTGGCCGCACGCCTGCCGGAAGGTCGCATCGCTGAACAGCTGTGTATAGTTCTCCAGACCGATGAATGTCATCGAGTCGCCCGTCAGCCGGTAATCAAACAGCGAGGAAACAAACACGATCACCAGCGGAACAGCATAGATCAGCAGGAACAATGCGACAGCCGGAAGCAGGAATACCGGCAGCCAGCCCTTTTTACGTTTCATAAAGCGGTTTCCTTTCTTGTTGAGGAGAAAAACAGGGACCCGTTTTTTGACGGGTCCCTGCGGTAAACAGTTTACTGGTTCTTCGCTGCAGCGTCCGTCAGCGTCTGGCAGAAGCCCTTTGCGTCCAGCTCACCCGAAGCGAGCAGCGGGAGCTGCTGGCTCATAACGTCGAGCAGGTTGGCGTACATCGTAGCCTGCAGAGTATCCGAGCGCTTTTCGCCCTCAGTGGTTGCAAGGTCAAGGAACTCAGCAAGCAGCGGGTACTTGTCCTTTGCGGTGTCGGTCAGCTCTACCGTGTTGGAGGCCGGAACCATGCCCTGTATCTCCATTGCGGTCTGCTGTGCCTCAGCCGAGGTAAAGAACTTGACCATCTCAATGGCAGCCTCTTCTACCTTCGGGTCGTCCTGCTTGGTAACGATGTAGCCCTGAATCGGTGCATCGTATACGAAGTTGCCCGGGAACAGCGCTACGCCGACCTTATCAGCGAAGCCTTCCTCTGTCATGGAGGTATCAGAGAAATCACCAATCATCCACGGGCCGTTTGCCAGCATTGCGGTCTGGCCGGACAGGAAGTTGTTTGCAGCATTCTCATACTTGCCGCCGATTGCATCCTGCGTGGTGTAGTTCTGGTACATTTTCTGGATCTTCTCGGATGCTGCGATCATTTCCGGCGTGTTGTAGTCGGTCGGGTTCATGGTGTTCATGAACTCCAGGCCTGCGTCGGACTCAGTGCCGACCATAGCGCCCATCCACAGCTGGGTTACCCACGCAGAATCTGCGGTATCCATGGACAGCGGGGGTGATGCCGGCTGCCTTCAGCTTGTCGCACTGCTGGAAGAACTCGTCCCAGGTCTTAGCCGGCTCGGTGATGCCTGCCTGCTTAAACAGGTCCTTGTTGTAGAAGTAACCGATAACCTGGCCTTCCATCGAGGAAGCGTAAATCTTGCCGTCGCGGCTGTTGGTAGCCAGCGCGGTATCCGAATACAGTGCCTTCCAGTCTGCATCGGAATTTACCGCATCGGTCAGGTCAACTGCCAGGTCCTTGGCAACGACCATATCAAGCAGATTGTAGCCGCCGCCGTAAATAACCGGCGGGAGATCGCCCGTGCCAAGCTGTACCTTGATCTTGTCGATGTAGTTCTGGTCGCCCGGAACGTCTTCCTTCTTGATCTCGTACTTGCCTGCGTACTTCTCATTGAATTCCTTAATCAGTTCATCGCATACCGGAGCGGACGTATTCGTGCCGCACTGGGCTGTCGGATAGTTGATGGTGATCACACCGGAGCTGTCACCGCTCTGTGCAGAATCATCCTTCTTGCTGCCGCAGCCGGTCAGTGCACCTGTCAGCAGCGCGCCTGCCATCAGCAGGGAGAGGATACGCTTTGTTTTCATGTGGGGTTCCTCCTCTTTCTCTCCGTGCGGCATTTGTCTCATTCAAATACCGCTCTGTGTTTTGTTGTATTCATTATACCCGAGGAACCGTCTGCCCTCAATGCAGTAAACCGGTCAAAACATATGACGATTTTGCTTTTCGTTCACACGCTCTGCACTCCTCTTTGAAAACATAGGATTATTTTGCGCCAAAACAGGATATTTTTTTCTAATGCCGCGTCTCCCCCCTCCGGATGGTACACAAAGCGGTCGAATTGTGGTATATTTAAGGTAACTCCGCAGCTCTATTATATGGTGCTGCCCTTGTATCGTTCGCAGAAGCTCCCGTGAGGTGTATTGTATGGCAAAACGCAAGATCTCTCTTATCGGGCTGGTCGTTGTGATGATATGTGTTCTGGTATTCGCACCTGTTGTCACCGCCGGCATCTATTTTATCCATACCGTATCCGGTCAGCTGCAGCATACCGCCAGCGAGACGGTTTCCATGTATCTGAACGAATTCACCGACCGCACCGACCGCATGATGGAGACCCTGCGGGATGGTGTGTACTACCTGACCTCAGACAGTGCCGCCCAGCAGATGATGAGCAGCAGCAAACCGCTCACCCAGATCCAGATTCTCCAGCTGGAGCAGAATTTCAGCCGTGCATTCTCGCTCGGCGATTCGCTCAACCCCGATGTGGTCAGCGCCATCTACCTGATCAAAAACGACCAATATGTGCCGGTCTACGGCGGCAACTACTATTTGAATACCTCGTGGCGCGTCCGGCAGATGTACCAGACGCACGAGGACTGCAACTCCGCACGCACGCTGTACACGCACTACGCCATCATTGGATACGCATATATGATCGTCGATTTTGTTGACCTCAACACCATGCAGCCGCTTGGCAAAATCATCGTGGAGCTGAACATCGACAAGCTGCTCTCCACGCTGTCGCTGAACCAGCTTTACCCTTCCACTGTCGTCATTTTCAGCGGTGCTCAGGGCAAACGCATCGGCTCTCTACAGACCGACCTGTTCCGTGAGAACGAGGATATGAACAAGTGGTATCATGCGTCCAGCTCACTCCGAAAAAAGCCGTGAGCGCGTTGACATCTATATTCCAAACGCCGAAATCCTCGCCGGTGTGCGCCAGAGTACGCGTGTGTATTTTCTCGTCTGTGCTGCCATCCTGATCCTGGCCCTGCTGCTGGCCGCCACCTGTCTCATCCTGCTGCTGCGTCCTCTGCGGCAGATGCTGCACACCATCGGCAGTATCGGCAGTGGTGATTTTTCCGTGCGCATGGATGAAACACCATACACCGAAACGACCGCTATCTCGCATGCCTTCAACGACATGGCCGACCGGCTGGACACCCTGTTTCAGGAGGTCTATCAGCGCGGTCTGCTGCTGCGCGATGCAGAGATTCATCAGCTGGAGAGCCAGATTCAGCCGCACTTCATCTTTAATATTCTCGAGCTGATCAATGTCCGCTGCATGGTAGCCGGTCAGCCGGCCATCTGCACCACGGTGCAGAATCTGGCGCAGCTGCTGCGGGCAAGCGTTGTCAACCATGGCAAGCAGATTATCACCCTGCAGGAGGAGCTGGATTCGGTAAAATACTATCTTGCCCTGCAAAAGGAACGCTTTGAGGAAAAGCTGCAGTATACCGTCGATGTGGAGGACGACAAGCTGCTCGGCTGCTACCTGCCTAAGCTGACCATTCAGCCGCTGATAGAAAACAGTATCGTACACGGACTCGAACCCAAGCGTCACGGCGGCTGGGTGCGCGTCAGCATCTGGGAGGAGGAGGACGCCGTGTATATCCGCGTGCACGATGACGGCGTAGGCTTTGACCCGTCCGCCATCCCCCAGCCCGGCAGCGACGACAAGCACCACACACATGTTGCGCTGCACAACATCGAGCGCCGTTTTCAGCTGCTGTACGGCGAGCCCTACGGCATGTCGATCAAATCCGAACCCGGACACGGCACGAGCATCGTGCTGACGCTCCCCATCATCACCGCACCGCCCGAAAAGGAGAAAGACCTATGCTGAAAGTTATGATCGTTGACAATGAATCCGCCATCCGCAAGGGTCTGGTACACTGCATCCACTGGGGCGACCTCGGCTGTGAGATTGCCGCACAGGCAGACGACGGCATGATGGCGCTCGAGCAGATTCCGGTCATTCAGCCGAATATCGTTATCAGCGATATCCGCATGCCCGGTATGGACGGTCTTGAGCTTGCCGAGATCATCGCCCGCGACCATCCCGGCATCAAAGTCATCATTTTGACCGGCTATCCGGATTTTGCCTACGCGCAGCGTGCCATCCAGTATCATGTGGTGGATTTTGTACTCAAGCCGATGACTGTAGAAAACCTGACCAATGCCATCGAAAAAGCCAAGGCCGCCATAGCGGAAGACCGCAGCAGTCAGGATCTGCAGGAAAAGCTCTCCACGACCTCGGCGCGCAACATGGAGCTGCAGCAGAGCATGCTGCTGCATGACCTCATCCACCGTGTTGCATGCTCGCAGCTGTATGTGCTCAACCGCCTGGCTCAGCTGAAAACGGACCTGCGCAGCTATTTTGTACTCAAGCTGCATATTACCTCGCTGTCCGAGGAAGCGCTGACCGAGGAAGAATACAACGAGTATCTCAACCAGTCGCAGGAGATTCTGTCCGACTGTCTATCCTCCTACCAGCATTACTACATTGCCCGCGGCACGCAGGACTGCTTTGTGGTCATCTGTGCCGCCGGGGAAGCGCCCATTACCGCATTATGCAGGGAAGCGGTGAATATTGTCGGCAGTCTGGCACATTTTCTGCTGTTTATCGGTATTTCCAACTGCAATGACAATCCCATCTGTCTTGCCGACGCCGCCGATGAAGCCGCACAGGCGGTGCGCTTCACCGTCTTCACGCCCGACCATCCGGTGACGCACTTCGCTGAGCTCAGCTCGTTCCCGCAGCAGCTGACCGACGAAATCTTTGAAATGCTCTCTGCCCTTAAATCGGCGATGGAGCTGCGTAATCCCGCCGACACAGAGCAGCTGCTCGACTGCATTTTTCGCCTATGCGGACAGCAACAAGCTGCCGCCGGATACCGTGCGCAATATCTGCTATATATTCACCAGTTCGGCATGGAGCTGCAGTTTCCCGGAATGGCCGGACATTCGCTCGAGGGCGGCAGCATTTCCTCGCTCAAGCGCATTATGGAGACCAACTCCATCGCCGAGATGGAATCCTGCACCCGCGCACTCGTGCAGCAAACGCAGGACATGGCGCAGAGCAGCGCCGCCAGCGCAGACCATATCGTTTCCTCGGTGCAGGCCTATATCAGCGCACACTACGGTGAGCAGCTTTCGCTCGACCAGCTTGCCCAGCAGTTCTATCTCAGCTCAAGCTATCTCTCGCGCCTGTTTAAGCGCGAGACCGGCACAACGCTGACAACTTATCTGCAGAACGTGCGCATCGAAGCCGCAAAAATCTGCTGCGCACTACGGCGCTCAAAAGCTATGAAGTTGCCGAGCGGGTCGGCATTAACGATCCCGTGTATTTCTCACGCATATTTAAGAAGATCACCGGTCTCAAGCCGAAGGATTACCGTCACAGCGTGCAGAACGAATCATCCGTATAAACGGAAAGAAGCGAAAACCGCTCCGGCACGCATCCCATCAGAACCTTTTCCGCAATTCTCAAAATGATCTGCGTGCCAGCAAATCGGTTGCATTTTCCGTACCTTTACTGTATAATATATAATCAAATATATTTAATTATCAATAAAATTCATGGCAATACCGCATGATCGAACAAGCGTGATCTGCGAGCAAATTCCACAGCCGGATCCGTCGCGGTACTGCCTGTATAAAGGTAATCAGGAAGATGAATACAACTTGGGAAACACACAAATTTGAGCACTACATATTCAGCCTTTTGCTGGCAGTGGAAGTCATTATGTCCTTTACATTTTTAGGATATGTGCACATTCCGCCGATTTCCATTACCACGGCGTATATCCCTATCATCATTACCGCCTGCCTGTTTGGCCCGGCCGAGGCTTCCCTCGCGGGACTGCTGTTCGGTCTTGGCAGTCTGTATAAGGCTTCCGCGACCTATGTCATGCCTGCAGATGCGGTCTTTTCTCCGTTTCGGAGTGATTTTCCCATTGGAAGCATACTGCTGAGTGTCGGCACGCGTGTGCTGTTCGGTTTTCTGCTCGGCTGTCTGTTTCAGCTGACACGCAAAAGCAAACGAAAGAATCTGTGCAAGCTGCTCATCACAATCGCGGCACCTAAGCTGCACGCGCTTTTAGCTTATACTGCGATGGGGTTGTTCTTCCCCTCTCTCGGTTTTAATTTTTCATCAATCTTTATGCTTGAAAAAGCGACCTCATCATCCTGCTGTTCTGTGTTGCGGTCGTTCTGGCGATTGACAAGCTGTATCACAGTTCCTTTATCCAGACCTATAAAAAAAGCGGTCAATGAATACGAAAACACCCCGTACTGGTCTCCGAAGATTGGTTTCGTGCTGGGGGCCGTAAGTACGTTTATCTTCTGTATGGCGGTCCTCTCGACCGTCTACTTCTCCAGCCGTATGTACTACATGCTCGGGCAGCACGGCATAGATGTCACACAGGACATCCATCGGGATATTCTCCACCTGCAGGTGCAGTTTTTGACTGCCATGCTGGCGCTCAACTTCATTCTGCTCATCCTCATCCTGATGGTCTATCGCTACATGAAATTTCGTGAGTACACCGGCGAGCTGGACTTCCTGACCGGCATTATGGGCCGCAGGCTGTTCCTGCACACCTGTCTCCGCAGCCAGAAGTCCCACGCCGGATCAGCCGGCTGGTTTCTGGTCTGTGATCTGGATTATTTCAAGCACATCAACGACAAATACGGCCATTCTGTCGGTGATGAGGTCCTCAAGCAGTTCGCCGAGCATCTGCAGAACACCTTTCGTTTCTGCGGCTCTGTCGGCCGTATCGGCGGTGACGAGTTTGCCGTAATGCTCGATATAAATCTGTCGCCGGACCAGCTAGAGCATCTGCTGACGCAGTTCCTGCGCGATATTTCCGGTATTCTCGAGCAGGTCACGGTCAGCTGCAGCATCGGCGCGTACCGCTTTGTTTTTCCGCAGGAGATCAAGCACCTGCTTACCGAAACCGACCGCGTGCTCTATCAGGCCAAGGAGAACGGCCGAGCGTGCTTCGTGATAGAGGATTCGACTGAAAAGTAAATTACAAAAGCCCGCACAGCGTAAAGCAGCTGTGCGGGTTTTTGTGTCTGTTCGATGAAAAATACATGTAAATTCATGCAGCTGCACTCCGTTCTGTCAAAAACGTGCTGCAATGGGTCAAATGAAAACGACAGCATTTGTCGTTGTTGGATGCTTCGCACGAGCAGATTGCCCGCATGGACGGCCTGATCAAAAACCTGGTCGAACCGGCACGCAGTGAGGAAGATCTGCCCGCGTCCGCCGTGGCCGAGGTGCCGCTGAGTGAAATCGTGCAGACCTGCGTACAAACCTTTATCCCGCTTGCAGAATCGAAAAACAAAGTATGAAAAACGAGGTACATGCCCTCGGTTTTCATGCATTTGTGCCGTACATGCTATTTCATGCGCGCTGCCGCGCGGCAGCGTCAGCATCGTGAAAACGGACTTTCTTAACAAGCTGAAACGGAGTGCAAACGCACTCCGTTTTACTTTCGATTTTAGAAAGGCTGTGTATAACTCCAGGTGCCGATACCGAGCGGCGAGAACGCAAGGTAAACCGCTGCAACACAAATGAGAATCAGTGCGGTGGCAACCCAGCGATACTTCCACGGGGTAAGATCGACAGCGCCGATGTCCTTCTGCACCCATACCTCCGGATGCTTTGCCTTGTTTCGCTGATTGAAAATGAACATGACCAGCAGCTCAACCGGCAGCAGAACAAAGACAGCGTACAGATAATGGAGCTTGCTGTTGAGGAACAGCAGGAACGAGCCGTAGCAGACCACATGCAGCACCAGAATGACCTTTGCGCTGTATTTCGGCAGGTGTTTGAAGAAGAAGCCGCCGAATACGGCCGTCAGAACCGGCAGTGCAATCAGCATTACGAGGGAATCCAGGAAGGTTTTCAAGCCTGCCGGGAAGAAGTAGATCAGCGGACCGACGATGGTGGTCAGTACCGCGAAGATAATGCCGACATTCTTGCCGACCTTGACGAGTTTTTCCTCGGAAGCGTCCTTGTCGATGAATTCCTTGTAAATGTCCATGGTAAACATGGTATCTACCGAGTTCAGCACCGAGTTGAACGAGGACAGGATCGCACCGAGCATTACGGCTGCGAAGAAGCCCATCAGCGGAGCCGGAACAACCTGCGAAACCAGCTGCGGGTACGCTTCGTCCATCATGGATACCTGATCGCCCTGCAGCTCAAACAGCGCATACGCGATAACGCCCGGCAGCGCAAGGTACATAAAACCGATAATTTTAAGAAACGCGCAGTAGAGAGCACCCTTCTGCGCTTCCTTGAGGTTCTTTGCAGCAAGTACACGCTGGATGAACGACTGGTGCGTACACCAGGACTGCAGACCGAGGAAGAACAGACCGGTAAATACGGTCGGCCACGGAACCGCAGGCGGCAGAGAATCCGCCGGAGCGATGGAGTTGAGCATGTCCGAATGGTTTTCGATCAGGAAACGCATACCGTCGATAACCGACAGACCGTCACCGCCTGCCGTTTTGCCGAGCACGCTCAGTGCGAAGAACGGGATCATGAAGCCGCCGATCAGCAGTCCGATGCCGTTTACGGTATCCGATACGGCTACGGCTTTCAGTCCGCCGAAGATCGCGTAAATCGAGCCGATGACACTGATGATGATACACAGAATGATGACTGCCTGAAACTTGGTTACGCCCAGAATGCCGGATACGTTGAAGATATTCTCAAATACCAGCGAACCGGAGTACAGGATAACCGGAATCTGTACCACAATGTACAGCAGAATATACGCGATGGAGAACCACAGCTTCGTGCTGCGGTCATAGCGCAGACCGATCAGCTCCGGAATGGTGGTAATGCCGCTTTTCAGATAACGCGGCGCCGCAAACAGCGCCAGCACGATACAGCACGGAGCTGCTACGATCTCGAACGCCATCGGGCTCATACCCACACTCCATGTCTGGCCGTTCGTGCCGACCAGCTGCTCTGCCGACAGGTTGGTCAGCAGCAGCGAACCTGCGATAACAAAGCCCGGCAGTCCGCGCCCGGCCAGAAAATAGCCGTCTGCGGTGCTCTGGTCATCGCCCTTTGTTTTTACATACGAAATAACTGCAACAAGTATCGTGAAACCGATAAACGTCGCCATAGTCCAAACCATTGGAATCCCCTCTTTCACGCGGTCCCTCAACCGCTTCAATTTTCCATATGTATAATTTAATTCTTAAAAATGCGTATAGTTAGGGCGGACGCATGTGTCGAACTCTGCGTCCGCCCTGTCTATAAACCGTTTATGCTGTCAAATGTGTGTTTGAATTACTCCCACAGGCCCTTGGACTTCATGTCGGAGACGTACTCGTCGATATTGGAGGAGTCGATAACCTTGGAGCCGGAGTCGATGAAGGATTCAACAGAGCCGCCCTCAAGTACGGTAACTGCTGCTTCAACAGCCTTGTAGCCCATGTCGTAGCCCATCTGAGCGATGTCGATGGTCAGAGAGCCATCCATAACAGCCTCAATGGCAGACTGGTTGCCGTCAAAACCGCACAGAACGGTATCTGCGTAATTGGTGTTGCCGGAATCCTTGATAACCTTTGCAGCTGCAAGCGCCATGTCATCCGCGATGGACAGAACTGCGTCTACGCCGTTCGGGTACTTCTGGATAACCGCCTCCATAGCGGCTGCTGCCTTGTCCGGCATGGTGTCGGTGTACTGCACTTCGAGCACCTGACCGCCTGCGGCTTCGATCGCATCGCGGTAGCCGCGCAGACGTGCTTCATGGGTCTCGTCGCCCTGTACGCCTGCGATGATAACCGCCGTCGGCTTGTCCTTGCCGAGTGCCTTGCAGGCCTCAGCAACCGCCTTGCCGCCGTTCAGCGCTGCGTCCTCGTTGCCGGTGCCAACGAAGCATGCTTCTTATCCGAGGTGAAGTCGGTATCGAGTGCTACGACCGGCTTGGTCGCGGTATCTACCAGCGTTGCGGTAGAGGTGGACTGCTGCGGAGCGATAACAACGGCGTCAATGCCCGGATTGCCGAGTGCAGTCTCGATCATGTTGACCTGCTCATCATACGAGGTAGCCGAGGTCGGAGACTGGATTTCGACGTTTACATTGTCGTGCTCGCTGCCGTAAGCGCGCGCACCGGCAATAACCTTGTTGAAGTGACCGTCCGTATGCTTTACGATAACGGTTACGTTGTAGGCATCACCGGAAGCGGTGGAGCCGCTGTCGCCCGTGCTGCCAGTCGATGCGGACGAACCGCAGCCTGCCAGCATGCCGGCACACAGAGCACTTTGCTAACGTCACTGCTAAAAGCTTCTTTTTCATGGTTCAAACACTGCCCTTTCTCTTCTTCTCATATTGATTTTCTTTCTTCTCTACAGGGGTGCTGGAATTGCGAAAATGCTGTGGACTTAAGGCAACACCGCACAATCGGCTCCTTGTGCAGGCTCCGGTCGCACTGCCGCGGTGCTTTGCGGAAATTTTGTGTCCTACCTTTGGCTTCGGTTCCTTGCGCGAGTTCCGTCCGCGCTGCCGAAGTTTCACGGTAATACATCAAGTATTACCGCAAAACTGTGCCTCGTCAGTACGCAAAATTTACTCGCAAATCACTCTTGTTCAATTATGCGGTATTGCCTTAATGAAAAATCTTTTTTCTTTTTACGGTATCACCGGACAATTCGGCAAGAGCAATTGTTCGGTGATTCCGCACCAATTACTGGCTGATGGTCTGGCGCAGTGCGTCGATAGAGGTGTTGACACCGGCATCAACGGTCATGGTCAGGTCCTCCATCTCGAGCGAAACATCGCCGTCGTAACCCATCATGTGGCATACAGAGAAGAATTCCTTCCACCACTGCAGGTCCTTGCCGCAGCCGACTGCAACATAGTTCCAAACGCGGTCAGCGGACTCGGTAACAGGACGAGGCTCGAGCAGACCGTCGGTGTCAGCCAGACCGCGCTCGATACGGGCATCCTTGCCGTGAACGTGGAAGATGCAGCCCTTCAGAGCACGTGCAGCTGCGATCGGGTCAGCACCCAGAACCATCATGTGGGACGGGTCGAGGTTGATGCCGAGCATCGGGTCGGTAGCCTCGCGCAGCTTGAGCAGGGTCGAAGCAGACCAAACCATCGTGCCCGGGAACTCCTCGATAGCGATGTGCTCGATACCACACTTCTTGCAGTGTGCGATGAACTCATTCCAGAACTCGATCGTTACCTTCCACTGGTACTCATACGCTGGAGCCATGAAATCCGGCCAGGAAACGGTAGAGGTGATCCAGTTCGGGGTGGTGTCGGTCTCGCTGCCTGCCGGCAGGCCAGCCATAGCAACGATCTTCTTAACGCCCAGCAGACCTGCCAGAGTAGCGCAGTCGTACATGGACTTCTTGTATTCCTCGCCGGTCTTGCTCGGCCAGAGCGGGTTGCAGGACGTGTTCAGAGCGGAGATGCGCATGCCGCGCTTCTCGAGCTCGCCCATGAATTCCTTGCGCTTGCCTTCGTCCGCGAGCAGCTCAGCGGTGTTGCAGTGCTTGCGTGCGCCCCAGCCGCCGGCGGTCATCTCGACCGCGTCGATACCGAGGGACTTTACTTTGTCAAGCATGTCCGTGTAGGACAGATCAGCAAAAACATCAGTGCAAATTGCGAGTTTCATATAAAAAAACCTCACTTTTTTCTTCTTTTTGTTGTAGTAGAAATCGTTGGAGCGATTTTTTAGAGAGAGAATTCTTTCAAGTATATTATCAGGAGGGAATTTTAGCGTTATAAGCGTTTAAGAGTTTACCGCTGCCCGCCTTACGGAAGGCAGCGGTACAGAGAAAAAAATGAGAGAGTGCCTTAGTTTAGATGGAAATCGGGAGACTTACTTGAAATCTACCCATACGCCGCCCTTGTCAGCGGACTCTACGCACTTGGTTACCCAGCGGATGCCGTCGATGCCGTGCTCCAGATCCGGGTAAACCAGATTCTTGAGGGTTTCCTCGTCGCCACGGTTCTTTGCATCCATTGCGATAGCAAAACGGGTGTACAGGTTGCTCCAGGACTCGATCAGGCCGGTGTAGTGCAGAGCACCCAGGCGCTCGTACTCGAGAGCTTCCGGATTCAGGTAATCCATTGCACGAACCAGCGTCTGACGCGGCTGACCCTGTACTTCGTAGTACAGCTCATCCGGATGCATGTCGTTCCACTCGAGGGAAGCCTTGGTGCCGACAATGCGGATGTGCTGGCTGCTCATGTCGCCTGCGTTAACTGCGGATGCCCACATACGGCCAACTGCGCCGTTCTCGTAACGCATCAGGACGTAAGCATTGTCCTCCAGCGGTGCGCGGGACTTGATGAAGCTCTGGCGGTCGCACAGCAGCTGCTTCAGCTTCAGCTGCGGGCAGATCAGCTCGGACATGTAGAAGGTGTGGGTGGACAGGTCGCCGAGTACGAAGGACGGGCCGGACTTTGCCGGATCAACACGCCACTTCTGACCCTCAGCCTGCTTGTCGCCGGTCGGGTCGCAAGCGAAGCCGTGTGCGTAGCGGAGGTCTACCATAGTAACCTCACCGATGTCACCGTTCAGGACCATGGAGCGCATCTGGCTCAGCAGGTCGAAACCGGAGAAGCCGTAGGTTACGCAAACGATCTTGCCCTTTTCCTCAGCCAGCTTCTTGATCTCCTCGCCTTCCTCAACCTTGAAGAACAGCGGCTTCTCGCAGATTACATGCAGGCCGGCCTCCAGAGCTGCCTTGCAGACCTCAAAGTGCTGGAAGTTCGGGGTTGCAATATCAACAGCCTCGATGCCGTCCTCGCGCTTTGCTTCCTCAGCGAACATGGTCTTGTAATCCGGATAGAGGCGTTCCTCATCCATGTTCAGGTTCTTGCCGAAGTCTACGCAGCGGGCGAAGTCCAGGTCGAACGCTGCAGCCTTAAGTACGAACGAGGTGTTGTCTCGCATAGCGCCCAGACGATGCTTGTAACCAACGCCGGAAGTACGGCCGCCGCCTACGATACCCCAGCGGAACGGACGAGCAATTTTCTTTTCACCGATAAACATAATGTTTTCCTTCTTTCTTTGATTTGCAAAAAGTGTTTGATTCTGTTTTTTGTACTGCTCATTTTGATGTTTTGTGAAATGCATACAACAAATTCGATTCATCTTTGTTTATTGTATCCATTTCCTAACTTCTGACCTAAGTATAAAATGTTTTATGGATATATTCAATAAGCGTTTCTGCCGTAAAGTTCATCAATCCTGCTTTCTATGAGAAAACGCAGAAAACCAGTTCATCAATCCTGCTATTTCGTTCACGGATTCTATGAGGGCAAAATAAGGAAGGAGAAGAGTATATGCAAAGTGTTGATCCCGGCATCCGAAGTGAGTCGGTTTGTTTTCCGTTTACGCCGTCGCAGACCGCGAGAGAGCTGCTGTTTTACCCGACATGGTGCGGTCACTACTACTGCACCGCCAACTATTTTATGAAGCGCGACAGTTATCCGCCGCTGCTCATCGCCTACATCCGCAAGGGGACGCTTCCGCGTGGAGTACCGCGGTGAATTCCATGTCGCCGAAGCCGGTGACGTGCTGCTGCTCGACTGCATCGAGCCGCACTACTACCACGCCGAGGACGGACTGGAGTTCGTGTATATGCACTTTGAAGGCTCGAACGCGCGCGAGCTGTGCCGCCGCATCACCGACCGACACGGCTGGCTCATCCGCCGCGACAACAACACGCTGATCGGCAATCTGCTGTATGACATGGTGCGCTTTTACGATGAAAACGGTGTAGAGACCGACATGCAGCGCTCGGCACGCATCTACCGCATGTTTGACCTGCTGCTCTCGCCGAGTGCCGCCGAGCAGTCAGCGGATACGCCGGTCGAGCAGGCCATCCAGTACATTCGCTCGCATATCGGTCAGCCGATTTCTGTGGAGGAGCTGGCGTCTACCGTGTGCCTGAGCGCATCCCATTTCGCGCATATGTTCAAGCGCCGCACCGGCTTCTCCCCTGCCGATTATGTAATCAACTCGCGCATTGAGCGGGCAAAAGTCCTGCTTGTGCGCACGCAGAAGCCGATTGCGGAAATCGCCGAGGAGGTCGGCTACTCGACCAGCGGCAGCCTGATCAACCTGTTTGTTAAGAAGGTCGGTACGTCACCGCGGCAGTACCGTATCCGGCATATGTCCAAAGCGATTGATGCGGTATGCAAAACAGATGTGCCGTTCATAGATACAGATGTGCCGGAGCTGTAACCGTGCAAATACACAAAAAAGACGCATATCGCAAGATGTGCGTCTGAGACTGTCGAAAAACTTCGTTTTTCCGACAATCTGTGTTCTGACTATACAGAACACGAGTCGTCCGAAAGTTCCCATACAGAAACTTTCTCCCTCTGAAAGTATGAAAGCCGAGGTACACGCCCCCGGTTTTTCATGCATTTGCGCCGCAAATGCTATTTCATGCGCGCTGCCGCGCAGCAGCGTCAGCCTTGTCAAAAAGGTCCTATTCCTGCAATTTAAATAATTCGCGCGCCAGTGCGCGTTAAAAAGGTTCACGATCTGTTAAGACAACACCGCATAATGAGAACCACAGCTTCTTGCGCAGACTCCGGTCGCGCTGCTGCGGCGCTTTTTGCTGAAATTCTGCGTCCTGACTTTGCTGTACTTTCACAGTAATACTCAAGTATTACTGCAGAACCCAGCCTCGTCAGCACACAAAACCTGCTCGCAAATCGCCTTTTGTCTCATTATGCGGTGTTGCCTGAAAGGATGAAATGCAATAGATTTGTTCTGTTTTACAGTTCCTCGACCGACACGATGCCTTTTTACGCTTGCCGACCAGTGTCATCAAACGGTTTACCGTACAGCTGCGCGGCAGGCGCAGTGTGAAGATGGCGCAGGCATTGTGCTCCTCGTTTTCCGCCGCACGGGTAATCTGGATATTCAATACCTTGACATTGCAGCTGCGGTAGAGTTGGAGCACATCGTCCAGACACGTTTTATCCTCGTATTCCATATACACATTGATCTCGGGAACGTGCTCCAGCACACGGTACTCCAGCCGCGAGAACACCTGCTCTGCCAGCATGATAAAGCCAGTGGCCAGAATGCCGCCCTCATAAAAGCCGCCGCCGAACGCCAGACCGATGATGGCCGAGGTCCACAGTCCGGCCGCCGTTGTCAATCCCTTCACATTCTGCCGCTTGGTAACGATGATCGTGCCTGCGCCGATGAAGCCGATGCCGGCAACAACCTGCGCGCCCAGACGCGCCATATCAGTAAAATAATGCATGTTCAGATACAGATACTGACTGGTCAGCGTGGTGATCGCTGCACCGATGCAGATGAGGATGTGCGTGCGGAAGCCTGCCGGACGACGCTTGTACGAGCGCTCGATGCCGATGATGCCGCCGCAGATAAATGCACAGGCGAGACGCACAAACACAGAGAGTGTGGTAACGCTGCGCAGACCGTCAAAAACAGATAACATATTGTCTTCCTCCCGTTACAGCTCTTCGATCGCGCACAGGCAATCCAGCCCGGCCAGTTCGGACAGCAGCTGCGTATGCGGTATTTTTTCATTCAGACGGATCGAAAAGATCGAGCTTGGATGCAGCTGCTCACCGCTCCGGTTGCGCTCGATGTCGATGTCATAGATTTGCACATTCTGCGCCTTCAGCTGATTGATGATCGTGCTGACATCATCCATCGAGTTAAACTCCAGATACAGATTGATGTCGCGCGCGTTTTCCTGAATGTATGCATCCACGATTGGGAACAGGCGGATGCTCAGAAAAGATCATAGCAAACGCGATCAGTACGCATTCGTAAAATCCCGCGCCGACCGCAAGGCCGGTGCACGCTGAAGCCCACAATCCGGCGGCGGTAGTCAGGCCCTTGACCTGCTGACGACCGGTGACCAGAATCGTGCCTGCGCCGAGAAAGCCGATGCCGTTGATGACCTGTGCATCGAAGCGGGAAACGTCGGTTTTCATACCGAGCTCAGCCGCAAGCGCCGACCACGGGCCGGTTACCAGCGTATACTCATACAGACTGAGCAGCACGGTCAGCGCCGCACCCAGACACACCAGCATATAAGTGCGGAAGCCCGCCGGACGGCGTTTTCGTTCCCGCTCCAGACCGATGCAGCCGCCGAGCAGCATCGCAAGGGCGAGCCGCAGCACGACCGATGCAAAATGAAATTCGCGAAGATATGCAATCGTTTCTGTCATGTTCTGCTCCTCCTCATTTCCTGCGGAAACCGTTACGCACACGTTTGCGCTGATGGTCGGTTTACACACCGTACTCCTTGGTATATATACAGTATAACACCGAATCAGGCAAAAGTTTCATCCCTCACATTGTAAGAAGTATTTTGTTTATTTTTGTGTAATTTGTACATTCGAAAACGTTTGTGTATTTAATTATCACCGTATTATTATATATTAAGTTCTAAATATCTGCATTTGTGAAAATTTTTTTTTTGATACAGCCTCTCCGAACTGTTTTTTCCTTCCGCAGAGCGCAAATACCCCCATTCTGCACAGATTGTGCAGGACGGGGGTATTCGTTCCGTATCGCACGAACTGCGCCTGCACGCAGCACAAGGCGCTTCCGCCTTACATGGTCCCTTCCTCCTCCATTGCGCTGAGCAGCGGCGTTACCATCTGCTTTTTGCGGCTGACTACACCCGGCAGCACGACCGAATGCTCCCCGCATTCCTTGCGGAACGCGGTATGCACCAGATTCTTTGCGCCCCTGCCGACATAGAGCAGTTCGGTCTTTTCCTCGATGATATCGGTCAGCATGACAAACTGCATGGACAGTCCGCTCGTCTTGAGATAGTCCTCCATATAGTCCAGCATTTTATCCCGTATGCCGTTCAGCTCATTCTCGCTGACACTCGTGATCTGCGAAATGGCGATTTTTTATTCTGTACCTGAAAGTACTTGAAATCCATGTGGAACAGCTCATCCATCGAACGGTCGCGCAGGCGCGAGCTGGAGCGAAACATCTCCGTTGCATACTCTCTGATGTCCAGACCTGCGATCTGCGCCAGCTCCTCTGCGGCGGCGCGATCGAGCGGCGTACAGGTCGGAGAACGGAACATCAGTGTATCCGATAGAATCGCAGAGCACAGCAGACCCGCGATTTTCGGTTCGATCGGCACATTATGCTCATGATACATTCCTGTGATAATGGTCGCAGTACAACCAAGCGGCTGATTGCGGAAATAGATCGGCCCGCTCGTTTCAACCGAATCAATGCGGTGATGATCGATGATCTCAATGATATTGGTCGAACGAATGCCGTCTGCCGCCTGATCCCGCTCGTTGTGATCGACCAGAATGACCGACGGACGCTCCAGATCCAGCAGATTGCGCTGAGAAAACATTCCGATATACCGTCCCTGCTCATCCAGCAGCGGATAGTAGCGCATACGCTTTTTGGATACTGCGCGCTTTACATCCTCTACCACGTCATCGGGTTCAAAGGTGATCAGTCCCCTGCGGCGCATGACATGGCGCACCGGCACAGCCTGACTGACCACCTTGGCGCAGCTGTATGTCGTCAGCGGCGTTGCGATAATGGATACCTGATTTTCACTTGCCAGCTTGCGGATGGTACGCGAGACTTTCGCGCCGAGCCCAATAATAATGCAGCCCGCATTCATCTCAATGGCGCAGAGCTGACTCTCATAGCGGTTGCCGAGAATGACCATGTCATGCGGCCCGATATAATCCTCCAGAACATCCGGATTGGCCGCCGCAACCACCACGCTGCCCTGCTCGAACCGCTTTTCGATATCACCAACAATCAGCGTACCATCCAATACATCCACCAGATTGCGATAGCTTGTGCCGGCCTCCGCCAATGTGTTCGCGTCCTTGTCCTCCATATAGAAGCGCGCAATATCACTCAGCGTCAGCAGTCCCTTGAGATGACGGTCCTCATCGACAACGGCCAGCGTCTGAATATCATTTTCGTTCATGTAATTCCATGCGCGGTGCAGCGACATCTCCTCATCAATACCGGGGATCCTGCGATACTGTACATCGCTCAGACACGGCTCAAACGACTTGATATACCGCGGTGCTTTTACACCGAAGCGCTCAAGGACAAATTTGGTCTCTGTATTGACATGGCCTGCCCGGCAGGGGATATATGGTTCTCCGGTCAGCCTGTGCTTAAGCTCTGCATAACAGATCGCAGAGCAGATCGAATCTGTATCCGGATTACGGTGTCCGATAACAAAAACCGGGTTCATACTGTACCGACTCCTTTGTCTGAGAAATGACCGCGGGAACTGCTGTGGTTTTCCCGACGGTGTATGATTGCGGGTAAAAGGAAACAGCAGCACCGACCATGCCACTGATTCGGGTGCTGCTGTTCCTCCTCGGGAAGAAATAGGACAATACCGCATAATTAGGTATCGTTTAGATATGGTCAATCTGATTTTCCATGCGGATCATGCCGGAAACACCTGCCAGCTCCTGACAGAATGCATTCTGCGCGGACTCATATCCGTGCGGTGGAAAGCTTGCACGGAAGCTGATGATGTAGGTGTTATGCGGAGTTCTGCCAAAGGACAGATTAAGCAGCTTTGCGAAATGCCGTTCTGCCAGATGCGACAGCTCCACCATGATGTCACCCATGTGGTCACATTCGATCTGCAGATCCAGCTCCGGGCGTCTTCTGGTGCGGATTTTCTCCTGAATCCCGTCAAACGCCACCAGCGTTACAAAGGCAATCACCGTACCGACCGCCGTGAGCACATAGTATCCCATGCCGACCGACAGACCGAGACAGGCAACGACCCAGACACTGGCCGCCGTTGTCAGTCCGCGAACGGTAAATCCCTCACGCAGGATCGCACCGGCACCCAGAAAACCGATGCCGTTGATGACCTGTGCGCCCAGTCGCGCCGGGTCAGAGGGCGTTGTGCCGAATACCGCGATCGTCTGCTCATACATGATGCAGCTTGTCACCATGACCACGCACGAGCCGAGTGCTACCAGAATATGTGTGCGGATTCCCGCCGGATGCGAGGTTCGTGCGCGCTGCGCGCCGACGGCAAACCCGACGATCACTGCACCCAGCAGCCGCAGCACGATATCCACCACTGTAATTTTCCCCATTTTCGTTTCCCTCCTGTCTAAAATATTTGACCGCACCCTGCAATGGCAGGGTACGGTCAGAAAAAGAGAGAGAGATTGTTACGGTTACGTTCTTTTTCTTATTGCATCGTCAAGCGCTCTGCTCGATTTCGCTCCTCCAGATAATCTACCAGCTCCGGCAATTCCCGAATGATATGATCCGGCTGGTAAGCAGCATCTACACCGGCATCCTTCTGCGCCGACAGGAACGACTGGATCTGGATCGCGGCACCGAAATGCATTCGCTTTGCACCGATGATATCACGCGAGATCGTATCGCCCACATAGGCACATTCCTCCGGCTTCGCCTGCATCTGGCGCAGCGAGATCTGGAAAATAGACGGATGCGGTTTTCGGTATCCGGTCACGCTGGACAGGGTAACATCTTCAAAATAATCGCGGATTCCGTACTGCTCCAGCACATCGAACACCGAATAAAGCGATGCCGTATTGGAGATGACGCCCAGATGATACCCGCGTTTTTCAGCTCCTCCAGTGTTTCCTTGACCTTCGGACGAAGCTCGCGGTGATAATAGGTCACTTCCCACATGCCGGCCAGCCGTTCCGCTACCTCCTGCAGCCTTTCACGGTTCAGATTGAAGTCCGCCATATAATACTCCGGCCAGATTTCCTCCGGTTTTTTCTCAAGTTCGTTGGATTCGCTCCATTGTTTGTAGGTACGGATACCGCTGTTCAGCTTGTTCCAGAAGGTAATGTCATTGCAGCCTGTACCCAGATCATGTTCATCGAGGAACGTCCGCAGCTCTCCGGTAACCGTGCGGATCGTCTGATCATTATACCAGATATCCTCGAGCGTTCCTCCCATATCAAATAATATAGTCTTAATCACGTTTACTCCTCCTTCTGCGGCAGTGCAAGGGAGGCACGAACCACATTGTGATCGCTCAGCTCCGGCTGTGCATACCGGGCCAGCGCACTGTCCGGCGCAGCAAAGCCGCAGTCTGCCGTCAGTGTAGAAATCACACTGCTGCAGTGCACGGTAAAGCCGCGCGGCAGCAGCCAATCCAGCTTCATATGCAGGCAGCCGCCTTCCGGCAGCGGTTCGCGCCGTGTGCAGTCCGCGCCGCCCGAAGCCTCCCGCCATGCATAGCCTGCTGCAGTGCAGTCCTGCAGAAGCGGTTCATACCGGTCGATCATTTCGATCGCCGCAGCCAGCTCCTCCGGCTCGTCACACAGATGACGAATCACCGCCTTGTCGCGTCCGTCAAAGGTATTGGTGTTGAGATCGCCGCCCAGCACAACGGGAATCCCCGGAAATACACGCTCGGCCTCCTGCAGCACAGCCTTCATCTGCTGCAGGCGTCCCGCGCCGCTCGTCCGGTTTTCCAGATGGATGGATACAGCGCCGACCTCCTGCCCCTGCACATCCAGCTTTGCAAAAACCGCATTGCGGCCGCCGATGCGCTTTTGACGGTCAAAGTACCAGTTGTACTGCTCCGGCAGGCGGATCACGCCTGCCCGGCGGATCGGCCAGCGGGAAAAGATCGCATTGCCATGAAACCCGTGTGCAGCGTCCTTCAGTTCGACAAACTCCAGCCCGAACACATACTGCATTCCCAGCGCACGGGCGATCTCTGCGGCAGTATCCCGCTCACCCGACCGGGCACAGCCGCTATCCAGTTCATTGGCCAGGATCAGGTCATACGGCCGCAGCGCCGGGCATCCCCTGAGAAAATCCACCGTTTCGGCAAGGCATATGCCCCGCTCCATGTTGAACACCAGCGGATTCAGTTCTTTCTTCTGCGCCGCCGCACCCGCAAACCGGGTCACGATCTCCGCCTCAAAAACTGAGGAATATCCCGCATCACCGCATCCTGCGATTCCTGCTCCAACCGTGCCGCAGATTGCAGCACGCATTCTTTTGTCAGTTTTTCCATACTGCTCCCCTTTACAGGCGGCGCGGCATCGGGTTTTTGCACAGCTTGAAATATACCGTCCACGATACTGCGTTGCCGACAAGGATTGGCATCAGGGTATACAGGAAGGTCACATACAGCATCATATTCCGAGCAGCAGGCTCCAGCTGGAACGCTGCGACCACGCACATGATCGTGATAACCGGCAGGCTCGCAAAGCTGTAAGGCACGATTCGCTTGTCCGGCAGCAGAAACAGGATGCAGCAGACCGCAGTGCCCACCACAGCGATCAGACCGCAGTGGATCCAGTTTTCTGCCATGCCTCCGCCGAGAGGCAGATGGTCATGCAGTACGCCGGTCAGCAGTGCATACATACCGCCGAATACCAGGCAGAACAGCAGGTCCACGAAAAAGCAGGTAACTGCCATCGGACTCTTGCGCTTGCCTTCCTTGGTTACGAATAAAGCCATTCTGTATGCTCCTTCCGCTTTTACTATCCGCGGCAGGCTTTTCAGCCTGCCGCGTCCGTATCGTTTTCTCTTTTGATTACTTAGCCAAGCAGCGTCCAGAAATCACGAACCGGGTTGATGTTCTCATAGATATCGGTAACGTTGAAATCAGAAACGTGCAGCTCGCTGTACGGGGTGGAACCCTCAGCCGGTTCGATATCATCGCGTACCGGCCAGCCGCCCAGCGTATTGAAGTACTTGTAGCCGGATACATCGCCGTCTGCGCCGCCCATCATGAAGCGGATCAGCAGCTTGGCAGCATTCGGATGCTCGCACTCGCCGACAACGTACAGGGTGTTGATTGCAGGGATACCGGTGGTCGGCTCAAGGTTTACAGGAGCGAGGCACCAGTTGTTATCTTCGTTCTTACGCAGCTTGGAGGAAGCGCAGAAGCCAACCGGCGGGTTGGTCTGACCCTTGGTACCTACAGCTTCCGCGATCTCGTCAGAAGAAGAGGTGAAGATGGGTTCGTTGTCATGCAGACGCTTGAGGAACTCATAGCCTGCGTTCTCGCAGCCGTCGGACAGCGTCAGCTCTTTACCGTACAGCTCCTTGTAGGAAGCAGCCAGCTGATCCGGAACATCGCCTACACAGAAACCGGTGATCCAGGAGCCCCATGCGAGGTTGTCCAGCGGGTTCTGCATCATGACACGGCCCTTCCACTCCGGCTCGGTCAGCTGCCAGATATTCGTCACCGGAGAACCGTCCGGATAGGCTTCACTGTTGTAGAACAGCTGCGTCAGCTCGACATACATCGGGGTCTGCGTCTTGGTGTACTTTTCATCAATGTGCGACAGGATATCTGCCGGCTTGTAGTTATAGAACTTGCGCGCCAGAATATACTCGTTGTACAGCGTACCGTCCTGATCCTTGATATGCACCACATCGGCAACGTGCTGACCGGCATCATACTCACGGGTGACCTTTTCCAGCAGCTCGTTGGTGGAAATATCGAACGGCTCTACTTCAATGCCGGGATACTTCTCCATAAAGGCATTGGCGACCTTGGTGATACGGGAGGAAATCGAATAGATGGTTACCTTGCCCTCTTCCTTCGCCTTCTCGTACAGTTCCTCATCGGTCTCATCCGTGTTGAAGATACCGGAGGACTCTTCCCACTCGCTCAGCTGGAGCGTGCCCGCTGCCGCTGCCTCATTCGGATCCTGCGCGGCATCGCTGCCCGGGTCCGTCGTCGCTCCGCCTCCGCCGCACGCGGTCAGCGAGAACATCATCGTTGCTGCCAGAATACCTGCTAAAGTGCGCTTGTGCTGTAACATTTGTTTTTCCTCCTTCAGTTTCCTCTCTTCGTTTCTTGTGAAAGTGTGCATTGATGGTATGGTGCTTATTCAACCGAATACTTGATGAGGTTTTCGGTTTTCTTATCAAATACGTTCATCTTGGTGGTGTCGATCGACAGATAGACCACCTGATCCGGGTTGTAATGCGTAATGCCGAGTGCCTTGATGACCATGCTCACGCCGCCGACCTTGATGGTGACCAGAGTCTCGGAGCCGGCAGGCATCGAAGTGTAGATATGCGCTTCGATGTCGGACGGGGACTGACGCGAGGTGTTGATGGCAATCTGCTCCGGACGAATGCCGAGCACTGCATCGAACGATGCTTCCTGCGGCATATTCTCGTCCTTGAGATGATCGGCCGGGAATGTCATCCGGCCCAGCACGCTGTTTACTGTCAGACCGGAAGCGGAAACCTCTGCCTTGCCGTCAACAAAGTTGATGCGCGGGTTGCCGATAAAGTCTGCTACATACAGATTGGCGGGGTTGTTGTACAGCTCCAGCGGATGTGCCACCTGAATGATGATGCCTTCGCGGAAAATCGCGATCTTGGTGGACATGGTCAGCGCCTCGACCTGATCGTGGGTAACGTAGATCATCGTCGTGCCGGTTTCGGTGTGCAGACGCTTGAGCTCGCTGCGCATATCCACGCGGAGCTTTGCATCCAGGTTGGACAGCGGCTCATCCATCAGCAGCAGATGCGGCTCGGAAGCGATAGCGCGGGCGATTGCAACACGCTGCTGCTGGCCGCCGGACAGCTCGGACGGGTAACGGTCTACATACTGGCCGATCTGCATTCGTCCAAGGGCATCCTTGATGCGGCGATCTACCTCATCCTTGGGCAGCTTCTGGATATTCAGACCGAACGCGATGTTCTCGCGCACCGTCATATGCGGCCACAATGCATAGGACTGGAATACCAGGTTGAGGTCACGTTCGCTCGGAGGCGCGAAATGAGCCTCCGCAGCGTTGACGATTTCCTTGCCGTCCATGTGAATGGTGCCGTTCTGCGGCTTCTCCAAGCCGGATACTACACGCAGCGTGGTGGTTTTGCCGCAGCCGGACGGGCCGAGCAGCGTCATAAAGTCACCGTCTTCAATCGTGAGGTTTACATCCTTCAGAATGTGGTTCTTACCGTAGAATTTATCAATATGCTTCAGTTCAATTTTGCTCATTTTCCAAACTCCTTTTTTCCGGTTATACCATGCGGATCAACCGCCCATGCTCTTCGCCAGATCTGCGTCGCCAAAGATATTCGCCAGTGCGTATACCAGGAATACGATGGAGAACATGACGATTGCCACGCAGTCAGAAGCCTGCGGAGAGTTACTGTTCTGATACTGGAATGCCAAATACGGCAGCGTGGAGGTTTTCGGGGTCATCAGCAGGATGATCAGATCGAGTTCCTTCATAATGGAAACGAAGATCAGCATGAAGCCCGAAATGAAGCCGCCCTTGGAAAGCGGGAATACAATGCGGATAAAGCGCTTGAAGAAGCCTGCGCCTGCAATCTCAGCTGCTTCCTCCAGCTCGCCGCCGATCTGCAGCATATTGGAGGTGCCGGCGCGGGAAGCGAACGGCAGATGCTTGACGACCGAGGTAATGGTCAGCAGTGCGAACGTGCCGTACAGGGACGGAACGAGCGTTACGCCGAACAGCTGCTGCGGAGCGGAGAACATCGACAGGAAAATGCCGCCGAATGCGATGGACGGGATCAGATACGGAATGAATACCAGCTGCTCTACGACCTTGCCGTGCAGCTTGCCGCGGCCCTTGGCGCAGATATAACCGATGATCTGGCCGAAGATGGTGCCGAATACACCGTTTACAAACGTCAGCTTGAGGGAATTGATCAGCGAATTGATAAAGTTAGCATTCTTGAAATACCCGGCTGACCTTCCATTACCGTTGCGATCGGATCGCCGATCCAGTAGTGCAGCGTCAGGTTGGACAGCGAGTAGTCGCCCTGCCGGAGCATAAAGGACTCGAGGATCAGCAGTGCGATCGGCATGATGATGCCGAAAACGAAGAACAGGAACAGCACGGCCGTGATCAGCGGCTTATGCTTGCCCAGACGGATCGGGGTGGAACGGCCGCCCTTGCCGCCGATGGTGGCGTAGGACTTGCGCGAGCCGATCAGCTTCTGGTTAACAAATACCGAGATCGAAGCGATGCAGATCATGATGAGTGCCATGGCAAACGCGGTCTGGGTATTCTGGGACTTGCTGTTCATGTACAGCTGGCTGGACAGGGTCACGAAATTGACCTTGGAGCCCAAGTAGTTGATAACGCCGAAGGTGCCGATCGCCTTGGAGAAGGTCAGGATAACGGCGGAAAGCATAGCCGGCAGTACCAGCGGGAAGGTGATCTTGCGGAGAATGGTCGCCTTGCCGGCGCCCTGGATCTCGCCCATCTCCTCCAGCTCGGAGTTGATGGAGTTCAGTGCTGCGGAAACCAGCAGATACGCATATGCGTAATAATGAAGCGAAAGCACGGTGATGATCGCGACCGGACCGTATGCCAGCCAGTCGGGAACATTGATGCCAAGACTCATCAGGAAGCCTGGCGCACCGCCGATGCGTTCGGTCTTGAACATGGTCAGCCAAGCCTGCGACTTACACCAGCTCGGGATCATATAAGGAATGATAACTGCCAGCGAGAAGAACGGCTTGAAGGGAAGATCCGTGCGGACCATCAGCCATGCAAGAACCGATCCGATCAGGATAGCGAAGAACGATACGCAGACACCGATCAGCAGCGAATTGAGCAGCGGCTGGAGCAGCATCTGCTTGGTCAGTGCGCTGCCGAGCAGGCGCTGCCAGTAATACAGTGTGAACGATCCCGCTGTGCCGCCCGCCAGTCGTGCATCCTTCTGTGCCAGCGTAAACGAGGTCGAAATCATATCCAGCAGAGGAAAAACGATCAAGTAGGTCAGCAGCACGATCGCAATCAGCACGATCAGGTTATACGGGTTGGTGACAACCGCCTTGATCTGGTTCTTTAACCTTCTGGATTTGGAGTAGTTCTGATCTTTTGGTTTCATTTCAGTTTTGCCCCTCCTTCAAATTCCGATTGTATTGTTCCACCGCGGTCACCACTTCGGGCAGCGAGCCGATCTTGACATCCGGCTCATACCCCATGCCGCGGTACTTTTCGTCCTTATGATAAATGCGAGGGTTATCGATCTGAATCATCAGCGGCCATCCGGCGTTCCGCACGCCGCGCACATCGCGGGAGATGGTATCTCCGACGTAAGCCGCCTGTTCTTTCCCGATTCTCATTTCGTTCAGCGCGATCTCGAAAATCTCCGGCCGCGGTTTGCGGATGCCGCAGACGCTGCTCATGGTGAGCGTTTCGAAATACTGATCGACGCCGTGTTCCTTTAGAATACGCGGTACGAAGGTCGTGCTCATAATGTTGGAGATTACACCCAGCCGATATCCGCGCTGCCTGAGAGCCTCCAGCGTTTCCTTCAGCCCCTCGCGTTTGACGATGTGCTTGCGGTATCGGTCGAACATGTAGCAGAGCTCTTCGCCCAGTCCCGCAAGTTTTTCTGCCGGAATGTCAAAGTCCTTCAGGAAGAACTTCTGCCAGATCATATCCGGCGGCAGCTCGATCAGTTCCTGTTCGGTATAGGACTTGTATGCTTTGGCGCCTGCATTGATGTGCTCCAGAAGCTGCTCCGGCGTTTCTGCTGTGTAAATATGATTCATATGAAGGAAGCACCACAGTCGGCGGATATAATCGCGGTCACTCTCCGGGGTAGCGTCCTGTGTATGTACGGTGCCTCCAATATCGAAGAAAACAGCTTGTATCATAACAACTCCTCTCGCTTCTCTTTTTTCTCTACTCTTGTACTCTTGCATTTTCATTTGCATCGCGTTTTACGCAAACGTTTTCATTTCTTGATTCAACCGTACCACTATCTCCCGGCTATGTCAATAAAAAATCACATTCTTCTATCAAAGTTTTATGATATTCACAATTTCAATCCAGGTGTTTTCGTTAATTATGCACAGTTGCTTTTCTCTCCTTATTCCCGTATACTGTAATCAACGCAAACGTTTCCGTAGAAATGAGAAAGAAGGATTCGTATGAAATATGATCTTATGCTGATCGGACCCGCCACTCGAGACATCAATATCGACTATACCGGTCAGGAAGTCCGCGAAATCGGCGGTGCTGTATTCTTCTGTGCATACGCTGCTGCTGCAGCCGCTTCCGCAAACCTTTTCGCTTCAGTCAAGATCCATCCGGACGATACCGATGTACTGGATGCATTTCATCTGGACAGCGACCATATCGCCGTGCTGCCCGCCCAATGCACCACCCTGATGCAGAACACCTACTTCACCGCCGACCGCGAACGCCGCAAGGCCGAATGCCTGGCACAGTCGGATGCAATCACTCCCGATCAGATCCCCGATGTGGACTGCGGCCTGTATCATCTGGCCGGTCTGCTGTACGGCGATTTCCCCAACGAGCTGATCACCGCGCTTTCCAAAAAGGCAAGGTATCCGCAGATATTCAGGGATTTCTCCGACACAACGAAAACGGCCTGATGAACTTCCACGACTGGAAAGATAAGCTGACCTATCTCCCTATTTCGATTTTCTCAAAACCGATGCGGCAGAAGCCGAGATCCTCACCGGTCTGACCGACCGCCGCGCCGCCGCCAAGCAGCTTTATGAATGGGGCGCCAAAGAGATCCTGATCTCGCACAACAGCGAAATGCTGGTCTATGACGGCAAGGACTATTATACCTGCCCGGTCAAGGCACGTAATCTGTCCGGCCGCACCGGACGCGGTGATACCACCTTCGGCGCTTATCTTGCCAAACGCATGATGGGCGTTTCTATCCCGGATGCGCTGCTGTTCGCTACCGCAGCCGTTTCGCTCAAAATGGAAACCCCCGGTCCGCTGCAGGGTCCCGAACAGGCTGTCCTCGACTATATCAAGGAATTTTACGCCTGAGCCCATCCGGAACCACTTCGGCACCTGAAACACATCTGATATTTTTTCGCGCCTTCTGCCGTTATCCTTGTCTTTCCCCGGCAAATACGGTATTATATTCTTATTAAATTTACTATGGGAAGGAAGCGGCATCTATGCGACAGCACATTACCATCAAAGATATCGCCCGCATTGCCGATGTTTCGACTTCTACCGTCTCCCGCGCACTCAGCAATTCGCCTGAGCTAAGCGAGCAAACCCGCCAGCGGATCCTGGAAATCTGCCAACGGGAGGGCTACCGTGTCAATGCACTCGCACGCAGTCTGATCTGCAACAAAACCAACGTCATCGGCCTGATCGTTCCCGAGGTGACCAATCCTTTCTATGCCGAACTCTCTCTCGGCATCGAAACGCACGCACGCAGCCTCGGCTACAACGTGATCCTGTGCAATGGGCAGAATGATGCCAAAGTGACCGAAGAGCTGTTCGGTTTCCTGATCAGTCATCAGGTGGACGGCATCATCCTTGCCAGCTCACAGCAGGATGCAGGAACCATGATCCAGAAATTTGTTCCCCGTTTGCCCACCGTTCTGCTCGGAACGCCGGCGCTCGTCAGCGGCGATGAGGTCAACTCGGTCTGCATTGATAATCTGGCAGGCGGCCGTCTGGCAGCAGAGCATCTGCTGGAGCTCGGCCACCGTGACATTGTCTATCTGGGCCACCGCCCCAACAGCCTGACGCACCAGCTTCGTCTGCGCGGCTTTACCGAAATACTGGAAAAAGCAGGTATCACCCCGCAGGTCATCGACAATCCGCATGGTTGCTCCTCGATCGACATCGGCTATGCACTCAGCCGGAAGCTGTTCGCAAACGGCTGTTCCGCCACTGCGATCTTCGCCTCGACCGATTCCATGGCGCTCGGCGTATTGCAGGCAGCAGACGAATACGGCATCTCTATCCCCGAGGATATTTCCCTGCTCGGCTTTGACAACATCATTTATTCCGCACTGCCAAAGATTGAGCTTTCCACCATCGATCAGCGCAAGCAGCTTCTTGCAGAAGCCACCGTTGATCTGCTCACGCGCATCATTGATTCGGATGCGCAGGACGAGTTCACGCACCGCATGATCCGTCCGACACTGGTTTCGCGCAGCTCATGCCGCGCACAAAAAAAGTAAATCCACAGCACTGCGCACCGACCGCCTTTCTCTCTTAGCCCTTTTATCACACACAATACACCAACAGGTCAACCGCAGCGCTGCTGATCGAGAATGCCGCAGAATCCTGCGGCATTCTCATACACAAAAAGGAGGAGCTTATGTACCGCATCGAAACCCATCTGCACACCACCTATATCTCCCACTGCGGCTGGCTGGGCGCTCAGGCCATTATGAAATACTACTCCGCGTGCGGCTATGATGCCATCTGCGTTACCGACCACTACAACCGCGAGTGCTTCGACTACGCCGACATCGACCTGACCACGCCGGGCAGCAAGACGCAGGCGTTCCTGCTGGGCTACCACCGCCTCAAGCGCGAAGCGGAGAAGTACAATATCCGCGTGTACGCGGGCGCTGAGCTGCGCTTTGACGGCTCGGATAACGATTATCTGCTGTACGGCTTCCACGACGAGCTGCTGGCCGATCCGGATCGCGTCATGCGCGAGGGTCTGGCGGCCTTTGCTCCGCAATACCGCGCAGACGGCGCACTGCTCGTGCAGGCACACCCGTTCCGCAAAAATGCACCCCCGCTCCGGCGGAATAACTGGACGGCGTCGAGGTGCTCAACCTCAACCCCCGCCATGACAGCCATAACGATCTTGCGCTGGCTTATGCCAGGGAGCATCATCTCATCATGACGGCCGGCTCGGACTGCCACCGTCCCGGCGATCAGGGTACGACCGGTATTCTGTCCGACACCCTCCCCGAAGACAGCTTCGGTCTTGCAGATCTGCTGCGTTCGGGCAACTATACCATCATCCATCCCGAATGCACCGAGGATTGAGACAAAACGATACCATGTAAAGCTGCTGTTGCTCCAACGCAACAGCAGCTTTTTTCTCATACACCGCGTCTTATTCTCAGTGTACCGCAAACGTTTTCTGTTTGTATTTCACCTTTTATTCTTCTTGTTTCATGCAGTTTGCCTTTTCGATTGTTCATTATGCATAAAAGTATTTTTATTTTGTTGTATATTCCGTATACGTTTGCGCTTGTTTTGCACAAAATAATCTGCTAGAATATCATCAGTTAAAAAACAAGACTGAATTGAGGTAATTGTAATGCGTAAGAATTTTTCCAAGTTTCTGATGAACACCGCTATGTTTGAGCTGTCCTGCGATCCCTGCACCGCTAAGCTGTTCACTGCACGCCGCACCAACCGCAAGTAAGCTGCTCCTCAGAAAACACAAACTCCGCAAGCGAAAACGCTTGCGGAGTTTTTTCTGTTCCGGGCAGCGGCAGCCGCCGGCTGCGCCCCCGTTTATGGTTTATCTTTCAAAGAATCATGCTGCAATACGCTGCATGATGGTCGCCATCTCCGCGCGGGTGATGGTGGACTTCGGTGCAAATACCTTGCCCGGCTTGCCCTGCACCAGACCGGTCTTTGCACAGTAGGCTACGCCTGCTGCTGCCCAGTCGGCAATCGTGCCGCCGTCGGTAAACTGCTTGACGATACTGCCGTCTGCCGCGGTATCCTCACCGCTCAGCTTGCGCTGACGGGTCAGCAGCGTTGCCGCCTCCTGACGGGTGACGCTGCGGTCGGGCGAGAACTTGCCGCCGCCGACACCCTCCATGATACCGGTCTTTTCCGCCCACGCAATAGCCGTGCGAGCCTGATGCGTTACCGGAACATCGCTGAAGCTGTCAGTCAGCTTGGTCTTGGGCTGGCCTGCCAGATTATACAGCGCCTGTGCGACCTGTGCGCGGGTCAGTGCCTTGTTCGCGCCAAACGTATACGCCTTGTCGCCGGAGAGCAGACCGTTCTTGGTGACGTAATCCGCCGCCTTGTAGTACCATGCGTTCGCCGGAACGTCGGTATAATCGGTAACGGATTTGCCTTCGCGCAGGGTGTTGCGGATCTCGTAGCTGTCAACTGCCTTGAAGCTGTTCCAGTTGTCCTCGTCCTGCTTCTGGTAAGCGGTGCCCTTGATGGAATCCTCGTTGAACTCGATGATGGAGAATACCTGCTTATCCTCTTCATCGGTGTAGAAATCGGTGGAGTAGTCCGAACGAGCCGGAATGTACTCGTAGAACTTATTGCCTACCGTACCGCCGGTCAGATAGGTCGTGCCGTCGCCGGTGTTGACCTTGATATCGTTCTTCACGGTAGAACGGATATAGATATGGTCATGGCCGTTGAGGAACAGGTCAACGCCCATAGCGTCGAGCGAATACTCGCTGTCGTTGATGTAGTAATCCCGAACGTCCAGCGGATCATGGTTGGAGGTATACGGGCCTGCGTGCGTCATAACGATGCGCCATTTCTTGTCGGAAGCATCCAGCACGCTCTTGCACCACTGGAGCTCTTTCTTCATGATCTCGGCCTTCTGATCCGCCGGAGTGACTTCGCCGTTGAGGATAACGAAGATAGCATCGCCATATTCGAAGTAGCCCATCGTGCGGTCAAACTGGGGGTAGCCGGTCTTTGCGCCGGACATATTGAAGCGCTGTGCGAAGGAAATGAAGTTCCAGTCGCCCTTCATCTCGTGGTTGCCTGCGACCGTAACGGTCGGGTACTTCGCGTAGTAATCGCCCATAACTTCAAAGCATGCCTCCCATTCGGTGGACTTATAGCCGTTCTGGGTGGTGTCGCCCGCGGAGATCATCAGATCCGGCTTCGGGCAGATCTTGAGTGCCTGGTCGATGGAGTCCTTGAAGCTCATGTAATTTTCAACAGATTCAGACTGCGGGTCCGAGTAGAAAATCACCTTAAAGCTCTTATCCGCTGCAGACTTCGGGGCGGTGAAGGATTTTTCTTCGCTCATAAACGAACCGCCGTCGCCTACGCGGTAAACATACTCGGCAGACGGTGTCAGACCGGTGATCTCCACACGATGTGCCGCCTTTTCCTTATAGCCTGCGGTTACGGATTCTACATAAGAGGTGCCGGACTTGGTTTCCCACTTGGAAGCACCCTTTACCTTGTACTGGATAACGGTCTTGGTGACAGCGGGGTCAGTCAGCCAGCTGAAACGCAGGCCGCCCTGCTTGGTATCCGGCGTAATGGTAATCTGGTCGGGTTCGCCCTTTACCTTGCCGTCATCAATATTCAGCACGATCGGCTCGGACTTGGTGTACGGCTTGGTTACGGTTTCCTTGTCGGTCTTGACCTCGATGTAGTAGAACATATCGCCGGTCTTGTCGGTCGGCAGAGAAGCGGTGTAGGTGCCATTCGATTCCTTCATGGCAACAGCGGTATCGACCTTGGAAGAATCATAGCCGTAGTACAGGGTCGCGCTCTGTACCTTGTCGCTGGTGACGATGCGGGCAGAGACCTCGGCCTTGCCGTTATGCGGTGCGGTGTTCAGCGCGCGGGAGATGATGCGCGTACCGCTGACGGTGTAATCCACTGCGGGGAAGATGGAGGCATCATAGCCGCGCAGAACAGGCTGCTTGCCGGAGGAACTCCAGTCCCAGACCTTGTTCATATCCCAGCCGAGTGCTTCATAGGTGGCCTTGTCCTGCATTTTTGCAGCGGAAACGTCCTCCCACTTGATGGGCTGCTCGGTCGGCTCGTTGCCGGACAGCAGCGTGCCCTCCCATGCAATATTGCCGGTGATGTTGGTAGCTGCCTCATCATCGAGCTGGCCGACGATCTTGTCAACATCTGCAACGCCGTTGATAACGGTCTGTGCGGAAACGCTGTCCTTGAGCGTTTCACCAGCGTTGAACGAGCCTGCAATACCGCCCGCATGACCTACCGTGCCGCTCTTTGCGGTGGTATCGACCGTACCGGCTGCAAAGCAGCGTGCCAGATAGCCGCCGCCGTCCTGAATGCCGGCAACGCCGCCCGCATCATACGGAGCGGAAACGTCTGCGTTGATATAGCAGTCCTCAACATGGCCGACGATCGGGCCCTCGCCCTCTTTCAGCTTGCCGCAGATGCCGCCAGCCGTGTGCGAGTTAGACAGGTCAAGGCACTTAACCTCGCCGGTGACAACACAGCCGGTAATCGTACCGTAGTTGACGCCTGCCAGCGCGCCGACGTTCTGCTGACCGGTAACGTAGCAGTCGAGCAGCGCAACATCCTTGATGTACGCCTGATCGTCCTGATTGCCGACATAGCCGAACAGACCGGCGTATTTCTTCTCATATTCTACGCGCAGTCCCTTGATGGCGTGGAACTGGCCGTCGAACGTGCCGATAAAGCCCTTATCTTTCTTGGATGCGATGGGCTTGAAGCCCTTGACACCGGACATATCGATGTCGGCGGTCAAAACATAGTGTCCGTCGCGAGGTGCGCCGTCTTTCCAGCTGCCGGACAGATAGAGCAGCTGGTCCGGGGTGGAGATCTCATAGCAGCCCGTCGCCTTGTTGTATACCGGCGGCGTGCCCTTGTCGCCTGCGGCCCGCGCCCCGGCGGGAAGCATCGTCAAAACCAGTGCTGCGGATATAGCTAAACTGAGTATGCGCTTTTTCATGTATCTCGGACCCTCTTTCTTAAAATTCTTTTTTCTTTCTCGATTCTGCAGCGAAATCTCATTCCTCCTCCCCGTGCAACAGATTCGTATGGTTATGCATTCCGTTTTCTTTTTCGCAAACATTTGCGTAACTTATACTTATAATTCTATCCCTGTTCCGTCAGAAAAAGCAATCTCACTTCTCACCAATCTTTTCAAGCAAAAATTATGCATTTCTTCCTCAGCGCCGTGTCCGCTGCTGCGTGCAGCAAAGCTCCCGCCGGAACCGATCAACCGTTCCGACGGGAGCTTTACTGTAATTAAATTATCCCTGCCTGCGGGCAATGGCGCGCAGAGCCGCCGCCGCAATATCCTCTGCAGTAAGGTTATACTGCTGCATAAGGAAATCCTGCGGACCGACCTGACCGAAGCGGTTCTGGATGCCGATGCGCTCCACCGGAACCGGATTCTTTGCGCTCGTCAGGTTGGTAATGGCAGAGCCGAGACCGGTGCCGACCTGATGGTTCTCCGCTGTGACGATGCAGCCGGTCTCTGCAGCCGCACGGAGCACCAGCTCCTCGTCAAGCGGCTTCCAGGTGTGCATGTCGATCACGCGAGCGGAAATACCCTTTGCTGCCAGCATTTCTTCGGCCTTGAGTGCCTCGTCTACCAGAATACCGGAGGCAATAATGGTCACGTCCTTGCCGTCACGCAGCGTAACGCCCTTGCCGATCTCAAAATCAGAGCCATCCGCGTAAACCGTGGTAAAGCCCTTTGCGGATCAGGCGCATGTAGGACGGACTGCCGCAGGCAGCCAGCTTTTCGTCAGTGCCTTGGTCTGTACAAAATCGCACGAGTCGATAACGACTGCGTTCGGGATGTTCATGTACAGCGCACAGTCCTCAAACGGCATGTGAGTTGCGCCGTTGAATGCTGCGCAGACACCCGGGTCGGAACCGATGACATGCACCGGCAGTTCGGAGTAGCCCGCTGCCAGAAATGCCTGATCGAACATACGGCGGGCAGCAAAGCAGCCGAACGAGTGCGCGAACACGGTCAGGCCGGTGGCTGCCATGCCGGAGGCAACGCCCATGGCGTTCTGCTCCGCGATGCCTGCGTTAAAGGTCTGGGCCGGGAACGCCTTCAGCAGCTTTCCGGTGTTGATGCAGCCCATCAGGTCGCAGTCGATATGCACCAGCTTTGGGTTCTCCGCCATCATTTCGAGCATGGCTTCTACATAGCCGTCGCGGTTGGCGCGGCTGTCCTTTTTCATGCTTGCCGATCAAAGTAAAACTCATTGTGTTCCCCTCCCTTACTTTTCGTTTTTTACTGCAGCCAGAGCGGCTTCGGATGCGGCAATCGCTTCATCCCACTGCTCCTTAGTCGGCTGCGAAGAATGTGCGCCGGACGGCTCGGCAAAGGTTGCTCCCTTGCCCTTTACCGTGTTCAGAATCAGGCAGGTCGGCTTGCCCTTGCACGCCTTCGCCTGCTCGAGCGCGCCCAAGATCTGCTCCACGTCGTTGCCGTCGGCTACGTCGATAACATTCCAGCCGAATGCGTCAAACTTGGCGCCGATGCCCTTGCCGTGGCTCATAACATCGGCAACCGCGCCGTCCAGCTGGCGGCCGTTGTTATCCACGAGACATACGAGGTTATCCAGCTTGTAGTGCGCGGCAAACTGTGCGCCTTCCCAGATCTGGCCCTCATCGCACTCGCCGTCGCCTACGGCAACGTAAACACGGCTCGGGCGGTTCTGCACGCGGCTGCCGAGTGCGGCGCCGATGGCTTCGCTCATGCCCTGTCCGAGCGAGCCAGTTGTCAGGTCAACGCCGAGGGTCTTGTTGCGGTCAGTGTGGGACGGGAAATCCGTGTTCGGCTGGTTGAGCGTGTAGGCACTCTCCATCGGATAGTAGCCCTTGAGGCCGAGCGTCGCATACATAACCGGGCCGCCGTGTCCCTTGGACAGAACGAACCAGTCGCGGTCCTCCCAGTGGGGATTCTTCGGGTCGATGTGCATGACCTCGCCGTACAGAACGGCCATTGCGTCCGCCATCGACATAGAGCCGCCAACGTGACCAAAACCGCGGGACGCGATCACCTTTGAGCGTTTCCAGACGGATTTCCGCCGCAAACACACGCAGCTCGTGCAGTTTTTGCTTATCCATTGCTTTCCTCCTTGAAATTACGGTTTGCAGAACAAAACCCGCCCTTCCGCAATAAAAAGGACGGGTCTTGTCAGTTTTTATCGGTGAGGCTGCGTTTCGGGTCTGCCCTGCCGGTTAGACATACTCCATTTTTGACATGGAACCGCCAGAGCTTCTCCTGTGCCGCAGCTTTCACAGAAATTACTTGATTCTTGCGATCTTCTTCGCCAGTTCCTTCTTCATTTCCATGTTGGACTGACGGGCGATCATGATGCGCTGAGCCTGCGGGGAGCCTGCGCCGTGCATGGACTCGGGCAGGTAGCCAACCGCGGCCGTACCCATCGTCATGTTCTCGATCAGCCGGAGCACGCGCATGCGGTCCTCGGTCGGAACGGAAGCCACACCCTTGAGGTACTTCTCGATGTAATCGTGGGTTGCCGGGTTGCGGTAATCCGCCTCGGACGGCTGGGTAACCATGATGCCGCCGGCCAGATCCTGTGCCAAACGAGCGATCTCATACGGGAAGCGGGTGACGTTCTGCTTGCAGACGTTTGCCAGCAGCAGGTCGATCAGGTAGTTGCCGCTCTTGGTCTTAGTGCCCTGAGACGAGCATGCAATGCCGCAGCAGTACAGGGTTTCGTTCAGGTGGGTCATCTCGATCAGCTTATCCTTAACATGAGAAGCCTTTGCAGAGCCAGCCATCTCACCTGCCAGTGCGGTAGCGCCGATGAGCACATCGCCAACGCCGACCTTGCAGCCGCCGTAGGACTGACGGTGATAGCCCGCGAATCGCTCTACCATCATGCCGGCAAACTGGGTTTCGCCGTTGAGGAAGATCATATCGTTCGGAATGAATACACGGTCGAAAATAACCAGAACCTCGTGACCGCCGTAAACCTTGTTGCCGACATCGATGTCGTTATGTTCCTCGGTCTTGCGGGTGTCACAGGACTGACGGCCCAGAATCAGGGTGATGCCCTCCGCGTCGGTCGGACACGCGAAGGAAATCGCGTAATCTTCGTCGCCTTCACGCATGGAAATGGTCGGCATAACCAGAACGTAATGGCTGTTCAGATAGCCGGTCTGGTGTGCCTTTGCGCCGGTAACGTAAACGCCGTCCGCGGTGCGCTCAACAACGTGCAGGAACAGATCCGGATCCGCCTGCTTGGACGGAGACAGACCGCGGTCGCCCTTAACATCGGTCATCGCGCCGTCAACACCCCAGTCGTTGTTCTGCACATCGGTCCAGAACTTGACGAAATTCTCGTGATACTTGGTGCCGCACGCCTCGTCGGTCTCAAAGGTGGTGGAGTAAACCGCGTTAGCGGCATCCATGCCGACACAACGCTGGAAGCACGCTGCGGTCTTCTGGCCGAGCAGACGCTGCATTTTTACCTTTTTGATCAGGTCGTCCGTGGACTGGTGCAGATGGGTAAAACGGTTTACCTTTTTGCCGGTCAGGTTGGACGTTGCCGTCATCAGATCTTCGTACTGCGGGTCCTCTGCCAGCTCGTACGTTGCCGCAAACGAGTTGAGCGACGGACGAACGATCGGGTTGTCCACTACGTTTTCAACCTTCTTGCCGAAGCTGTACAGGTTCAGGTGCAGCCCCCGCAGAGAGTCGATGTACTGGTCTTTTGTCATCATAATATCATCTTCCTTGTCCTTTTTCTTTCTTTTCAATAGGAAAAAGCGCCGATTCACCAATTTTTATAACATATTTGAGGAGACATGAAGGGAATAGTCTGATTTGTAATGAGAATAGCAGAAAAATCGGTTTTTCGGCGCATATCCACGAAATTATACGCTCAGCATCAGGCTTGTGATATAAACGCACCAGCCGGAGAGCATGATCAGCAGCAGCAAAATCACATGAATATAGGCGATTTGAAAACGGGAGAATGTCTTTTTCATCGTTATGACCCCCTGCTGTATGTTGAATTTTAATTGGTTACACCTTGAGTTTTTCACCGAAGCGCTTCTCGAATTCCTCGGCAAGTTCTTCGCGGAATTTGGGATGCGCAATGGCAATCAGACGCTTTGCGCGCGCGGAGCGTTTGACCGCGAAGCTGCGCCACGCCGTACTCGGTGACAATATAATTGACATCGCAGCGGCTGGTGGTAACCGGACCGCCGGTGGTGATGGTTGTAACAATCTTAGATGCAGACTCGTCCTTGGTGGTCGAGTGCAGCGCAATGATGGAACGGCCGCCCTTGGACAAGTTTGCGCCGCGCACAAAGTCCATCTGGCCGCCGATGCCGGAAATCTGGCGCAGGCCGATCGCCTCGGCACAGACCTGCCCCTGCAGATCGACCTCGACGCAGGAGTTAATGGAAACCACGTTGTCGTTCTCCGCGATAACCGCCGGATTGTTGCAGACATCCACTGGAAGCATGTTAATAATCGGGTTATTATCCACGAAATCGTACAGCTTGCGCGTGCCCATCAGGAAGGTGACGCTCACCTTGCCGACGTCGCGCTGCTTGCGCTTGCCGTTAATGTTGCCGTTTTCAAGCAGCGGCAGCACGCCGTCCGAGATCATCTCGGTGTGCAGGCCGAGGTCGTGCTTGTCGCCGAGGAACGAGCAGACCGCATCCGGCACCGCACCGATGCCGAGCTGCAGACAGTCACCGTCGCGCACGAGCTCGGCAATGTACTTGCCGATGGCGCGGTCCTCCTCACCGATCCTGGGTGGCTTGGACTCGGGCAGCGGCTCCCACGAGCACAGGAAGCCGTCGATCTCGGAAACGTGCACAAAGCTCTCGCCATAGGTGCGCGGCATATTCGGGTTTACCTCAGCGATAACGGTTTTCGCAGATTTGACCGCCTGTGCGCCGTAATCGCACGACAGGCCGAGCGAAACGTAGCCGCGCTCGTCCGGAGGCGAGCAGGTGAACGCGAAAACGTCCACCGGCAGGGTGTTGTCGCGGAACATACGCGGTACGTCCGAGAAGAACACCGGGGTGTAGTCCGCGCGGTGCTCGGCAATGGGCTTGCGTGCCGGACCGCCGACGAACAGGGCGTTGTGGCGGAAATGACTTTCCATGCCCGGCTGCAGATACTCGCCGGAGCCGAGGTAGACCATGTGGGCTACCTCAACATTATGGAACTGTTCTGCCATGCGCGCCATGGTGCGCTGAAAAATGATCGGCTCGCCTACCGCATGGCCGAATACCACGCGGTCGCCGTCATGGATCACACTGACCGCCTGCTCAGGGGTCATCGTGTGCTCTTTATAGTATGCTCTCCAATCCATGCTTGTCCCTCCGCAGTTAAAATGCCTTGCGGTAAATGTCGAGCAGATCGTCCTCGGTCAGCTCCACATAGTTGTTACCGAGCAGACGCTGCTGGGTTTCAATGACATTCTTTGCAAAGACCGGCAGCTCGTCAGCGGTTACTCCGTGTTCGTGCAGGGGATCCTTTTTCAATACCTCGTCCATCAATTCGTACAGATTTTCGAGTGCAAATACCGGTTCAACATCCAGTTCTGCGCTCAGAAGTTCTTCCAGCTGATTCAACTTGCCGATGGGCTTCTTTTCCTGATACTTGCGCATTACGTCAGCGAACATCAGCTGATTTGCCTGCCCATGCGGAATATGGTGCACGCCGCCGAGCGGATATGCCATCGCGTGAACAGCCGCGCAGCCTGCATGGCCGAACGCGATACCTGCGTAGTTGGAGGCGCGCAGAAACTCAAGTGCATGCTTCTTCCACGCATCCTTGCCGCCCGCTGCAACAGCGTCCTTCCAGCAGGACAGGATGAGGTGCAGCGCCTTGGCGGAGAACAGCTCGCTCAGTGCACACGCATTCGGAGAGAGATAGCTCTCCACCGCGTGGACCATCGCATCGATGGAAGAAGTCGCGAACACCGGATACGGCAGGCTGAGCAGCATACCGGGCACGAGCGCCGCCTCATCCGCGAACATCGCGGGCGATACCAGACCGACCTTGACACCCTTAGTGGTGCGGTTGATGATGGAAATGTTGGTAACCTCAGAGCCGGTGCCGCAGGTAGTCCGCACGATGATCAGCTCATGCTCCTTCTCGAGGTTTGCCATGCGGTCGTACAGATCGTCCACACGGTCGGTGGCCTTGGCAACGGTCAACACCTTGGCAATGTCGATAACGGTGCCGCCGCCGACCGCGATAATACGGTCAAACTCCTTGCCGCGCAGGTCGTCGAGGATGGCGTCAACCATAATGTCGGTCGGCTCACCGCCGCCAAACTTTTCCTGAAAACAGGTATGGCAGCCGAGATTCAGTGCCGCAATCGTCGGATTGTAAATATATTCATTCGTCAGAATCAGGTCACGTTCGCCGAGGTTTAATTCCTTCGCCAGCGTGCGGAAATCCATATACTCCGCGATAGAGGGAACGATCTTAAATGCTTTCATGCCGCTTGCCTCCCTTAAATGTCCGGGAAATACTTCGCGTCCGCCTTGGTCACCCACTCATACTCGGGTACAACGGTGGTCACGATGTTCTTGTCGTCCTGCAGACGGATGCACCACAGGTAATACTCCGCATAGCCGGGCGCAGCGGCCTGAGAGTGCGTTACATTTTCCGGCATGCCGGTCAGGTCGTTGTTCTTAACCTTGAAGGCATCGTCGCCATATTCTGCCAGACCGTAGCCGTTTTCCGGCAGGAACTTGTAGTAGTACAGCTCCGGCTCAACGTGCTGATGCGGCGGATAAGAGGACCACTTGCCGGGGAAATGCACCACTTCACCGATAAAGAAGTTGGTTTCCGGGCAGTTGGGCGGTCAAAGAACGTGCGCACCAGACGGGTCGAGCACTCGTTCATCTGACCGGCGCCGCGCTCCTCGTTTGCACACAGGCAATCCTCCGGACGCAGCAGACGAGCCGCGAAATCGCGCTTGTTTTCCGTGCGGGATACTGCAATCTCCGCGTCACTCTCGGCAGAGATGGTCACTCTGGTATTCTGCGGCACATGCAGCAGGATCGCACCCTCATGGAACACGTCTTTGCGGGTAACGGTCTCGGAATTGCCGTTCCATGCGAAGGTCACGCTGCCGCTCATCAGGTCGTAAACAACCTCCTGCGCATAGTCGAAGTGCATCACATCGCCGGCTGCCATCTTGACCACGCCGAACTCCATGCCCATCATTTCCGGATGCTCAACTGCCGAAACCATGCCGTTATAGCCCTTATCGAAGGGGGCCTTGTGCGTATATTTCATAATTCTTGCTCCTCTTTTCTTTGCTCTATACCAGATTGCGTATCTATACCTTATATACAAGGAAAGCCGCCCGTCCGAAAACGGGCGGCTCATATTGAATCTGCGTTTAATTAGTACATGCGTGCTTCTGCCAGATGATCATCGATTCGCTTGCGTGCAGCCTTTACCTCATCAGACTTGGAGGTAGATGCCACGCCGATGTGCCACCAGGACTCGTAGCCCTCCGCCATGGTCTTGGGCAGAACCTTTGCGTCGATGATGCAGGAAACGCTTTCCTTCTTAGCATCCTGAACGGCCTTGCGGAATTCGTCCGGAGTCTTGGCGTAGAACGCCTTCATACCGAAGCCCTCACCGATCTTGCCGAAGTCGGTGTAGCAGTAGTCGCCGTCCAGCTTGCCGGTGGTCTCGTTGCGGTGACGCATTTCGGTCGCCAGAGAGCCAACGCCGTTGCCCATCTGCAGGTTGTTGATGCAGCCGAATGCGCAGTTGTCGAATACAACAACGGTGATCTTCGCATTCTCCTGCATTGCGGTCGGGATCTCGGAGTTGAGCATCATAAAGGAGCCGTCACCAACCAGAGCGTAAACTTCCTTGTCCGGCTCAGCCAGCTTGGCGCCGAACGCACCCGCGATCTCATAGCCCATGCAGGAAGCGCCGTATTCCATATTGTAGGAGTTCGGTGCGACGGTGACCCACAGACGCTCGAGGTCAGCCGGCAGCGAGCCTGCTGCTGCAACCACGATTGCGTCGTCGTCTGCCTCCTCGCGGAGGATGCCGACTGCGTTGGACTCGGTGATGGTGCCGCCGATCTGGTCAACGAAATCGTTCATGATCTTCTCGGTCCAGCTGGGAACGCACGGTACGAACTTGCCCTCGCCGAAGCCCTCGCCCTTGTACTGAACGCCCAGAACGCGCAGACGCTCTTCTTCCCAAACCTTGCGGATATCCTGAATTTCGGTGGTGTAGCCGGACTTGTAGCCGTCTGCCTTGAGCTTTGCCATGATCGCTTCGAGAGTAACCTTTGCGTCGCCGATGCAGCGAGTTGCGTCCAGCTTTTCCGCGTGGAACTCAGGAAGTATTGATTGCCAGAACCTTAATATCCGGGTTGCGGAACAGCACCCACTTGGAGCCGGTTACGAAGTCGTTGAAACGAGTGCCGACACCGATAACAAGGTCGCAGTCCTTGCAGAGTGCGTTCGCCGCCAGACCGCCGGTTACGCCGATGCCGCCGACTGCCAGATCAAACGAATCCGGCAGGCAGGAATGGCCGGCCTGGGTCTGAGAAACCGGAATGTTGAACGCCTTGCAGAAGTCCATTGCGGTCTGACCGGCCTCGGAGTAACGAACGCCGCCGCCTGCGATGAACATCGGCTTCTTGGAAGCCTTGATCATCTCAACTGCCTTCTCGATATCGTAGTCATCCGCTACGCGGCGTGCAACGTGATGTACGCGCTTCTGGAAGAAGTAATCCGAAATCGAAGCTCTCACCCTGTACATCCTGCGGGAGCGAGATAACTGCCGTGCCGCAGTTTGCGGTGTCGGTCAGGACGCGCATTGCATTGACCATCGCGCTCATCAGCTGCTCCGGACGGGAAATGCGATCCCAGTACTTGGCAACCGGCTTGAAGCAGTCGGAAGCGGACATGGACAGGTCGTTCGGAAGCTCGAGCTGCTGGAGAACCGGATCCGGCTGACGGGTTGCGAAGTAATCGGACGGGAACAGCAGCAGCGGGATGTTGTTGATGGTAGCGGTCAGTGCTGCGGTTACCATGTTTGCTGCGCCAACGCCGATGGACGAGGTGCAGGCGATGATCTTGCGGCGGTTGTGCTGCTTTGCGTAGCTGATGGCGGCGTGTGCCATGCCCTGCTCGTTGCGGCCCTGGTAAACTCTCAGGTGGCCCGGATCCTCTTCCAGCGCCTGTCCGAGACCGACTACCATGCCGTGACCGAAGATCGTGAACATGCCGTCTACGAAGGGTTCCTCTTTGCCGTCCATCTCAATGTACTGCTGGTTCAGGAACTTGACGATCGCCTGACCGACTGTCATTCTGGTTTTGCTCATTGTGTTTTCCTCCTCAAATGCTTTACTCATTTCTTTCCTGCCGAGGCTCTTTCTTTTCGCTCCCGGCGGTGTTCTCTTTGATGATTTAAGTTTAGCATTTGAGGGTTTGCTTTTCTTCTAACATCTTGAGGAATTGCCTTTTTTCTTATATTTTTACGTTACATACAAATATTTTCACATTTTATTATAGAATCCAGAACTTTTCTCTCCCCTATCGCATTATTTTCCGTGCCTGCCGCTCCCGCTTGCGGTCTGTGCTTTGCACCTGTTTTTTAATATCTCGCTATCGGGCTGAAAACGTGGTATAACACCATTGCAAATTTTCATATTTTCCGTCCCATACAATAAGTAAAAATGTATATATCTCAATATTTTATAAAAATATGCAATTTTTCTCTTACTTTTATTTTCGCTCACAGACTGTATTTTCACCGTTTTTTACAAGTTATTGCTGCCGTTTTCCCGCGTATGCTGGCCGTCTGCGCCGGTCAAATTGCAGATTCTTGCTCAACTCTATGAAATACAAGAAGTTAGAAGAAAAACCGCGTCCCAGGGGCTACAATAGAATCATCAAAAGAAAGCCGAACTCAAACGGCGAAAGGAGCGTTCATTATGTTATTCACTATCATTTCTATTGCAGTCATCTTCGCAAATATGTACTTCACGCAGAGCGCGCTGCCGTGTGAACCGACGGCTCCCTCAGAATACGATTACCGCTAATCTCTCTAATTTCACACACATCTCCATTTCACCGGCGCAGCCGCCCTCTCTCTCGGCTGCGCCATTCTTCTATATGCTGTCGCCAAACTACAGTTTGGCCGACAAGAGGAACGGACCGTAGGCCGTTCCAAAGTCGTACGAAAGTTCCTCTCTATGGTCGAAACTTTCTCCCTCCAGAAGTCAAAAAAAGAGTGATGCATGCTCCCTCTTTTTTGGCATTTGCAAAAACAAATGCTATTAAATGCGCGCTAACGCGCGAATCAGCTGCAGTCGATTACTACTGCTTCTATTTGTAAGTAAGATAAAAAAAACACCGTGCAAAGCGTTACTGCTCTGCACGGTGTTTTCCGTTTTACGATTCCTTTTCTTCACTTTTTCCTTTTTTCGCTGTGCGTGATGCTCTGCTTGAATGACTGCCGGAACTTGCCGGGCGGTGTGCCGGTGTACTTCTTAAACATGGCGTTGAAGTGACAGATACTGCTGAAGCCGAGTGTATCCGCAATCTCGGCGATTGGAATGCTGGTATTCATCAGAAAACCCTGCGCCTCACCAATCCGGCGTTTCATCACATACTGCATAGGCGGCACGCCGAACTCCTGCTTAAACACATGCGCCAGATAATACTCGCTCACGCGCAGTCGCTCCGCCACCATACGCAGCGTGATCGACTCACAGTGGTGTGCATCCAGATAGCGCCGCACGCGGTGCGCCAGCACAGACGGCATTTCACGCTGCTGCTCCTGCTGGTGGATACGACTGCGGAGCAGGGAATCGGTCAGATTCAGCATTGCCTCTGCCAGACTGCAGCACACGGCATGCAGGTTTCCCGCATCGGCGCTGAGCAGATACAGCAAGTGCATGGTCTCGCCTACCTGCCTGGCGAGCTGTCCGCACGAGACGACCGGACACTCTCCTTCCGCGATCAGGCAGTTGGGCGGCAGACCTTCTGCATTGACATCGGTAATTGCGACGCTGTACGACCGGATCTGCCGCACCTGATCAGGTTCCTCGCCGTGCAGCACACCCTGATTGCAGATAACAATGTCGCCCTCTCCAATCGGATAATACCGGTTATCCACCATGTACTGTCCTTGTCCGCTGCACACATAGAACAGCTCCAGACGGTTGTCGTGCATATGCGGAAGTATAGACTGCTGGTTGTTGTAATTGCGGTCGATCGAAATGCAGTTGAAGAATGTTCCGCTCAGTTTACGCGGCTTGTTTTCCATGTATGCTCCCTCCTAAGAATCACAAGATTACGAAAGCCTTTCCTCGATTTTCTTTCTTCCCCTCGGAAAATCCTGCTGTTTTTTCCACAAGAACACGATAACGCTCTCACAGGCTTTGTTTGTATAATAATCACAAGAAAAGCGCAAACGGTTCAAAAACAGCAGTTTATATCGTTGTTTTATTCGATATTTTTACATCATTCTTCTCTGTGTGCAATTATTATATCATAAAATCACAGAAAAAAAACTTCTAACATACTGCTTTTTGAGCAAGCGCGTCAATTCAGGTTTCAGAGTAAAAAGGAGTGCAAGAAAAATGGCAAACAAGGTAAGAATCGGTCTGCTGGGTGCAGGCAGAATCGGCAAGCTGCACGGCGAAAATCTGGCACATGCCGTGCCGAACGCAGACCTCTACGCAGTGGCTGATCCGTTCATGAACGATGCGACCCGCGCATGGGCAGCGGACATGGGTATTGAGAAGTGCTACGATGATCCCGAGATGATCTTTGGCGATCCGACCATCGAGGCCGTGTTCATCTGCTCCTCCACCGCAACGCATGCAGACTTCATCATGCGCGCTGCGCAGACCGGCAAGCACATCTTCTGCGAGAAGCCGATCGACACCAAGCTGGCAAAGATCGAGGAAGCCCTCGCTGCGGTAAAGAAGGCAGGCGTTAAGCTGCAGGTCGGCTTCGTTCGCCGCTTTGACCACAACCACAAGGCCGTCCGCGATACGGTCGCTTCCGGCAAGCTGGGCAAGCCCAATCTCATCAAGGTCACTTCCCGCGATCCTGATCATCAGCCGATGAGCTATATCAAGGTTTCCGGCGGTATCTTCATGGACATGACCATCCATGATTTCGACATGGTTCGCTATCTGGCAAGCAGCGAGGTTACCGAGGTTACCGCTTACGGTGCAGCGCTCTCCGGTGCAGGCTACGAGGAATACGGCGATGTGGACACCGCCATTGTAATGATGAAGTTCGAGAACGGCGCACTCGGCGTGATCGACAACTCCCGTGCCGCACACTACGGCTACGACCAGCGCACCGAGGTTCACTGCGACCAGGGCTGCGTGCAGGTTGCAAACGATCTGAACAACACCGCCATGATCTCCTCTGCCGCAGGCGTCGAGGTTGCAAAGCCGACCTGGTTCTTCCTCGAGCGCTACAACAACGCATTCATCGCAGAGGCAAAGGCGTTCACCGATGCCGTTCTGAACGACACCGACACGCTGGTAACCGGTTTTGACGGTCTGCAGCCGGTCAAGATCGCCATGGCAGCAAACCTGTCCATGAAGGAAGGCCGTCCGGTCAAGCTGAGCGAAATCGAGTAATTTATCCTCGCATTACCACAAGCAAAGAGAAGAGAAAGAGTTAAGGCAAGCCGCCGCACCCGGCGGCGGCTTCCGTTTTCTGAGAAGAGAAAGAGGGGTTGCTCCTTATGAGTGAAAAGAACAACACTGCCTCCCTTGGCTGGGGAACCCGCATTGCCTATGGTTTAGGCGACACTGCCTGCAACGTTGTGTTCGGCATGATCACCGCGCTGCTCACCCTGTTCTATCCGGATTACTGCGGTATTCCGGTCGTTACCGTCGGTCTGGTCATGCTGATCTCGCGTATTTTTGACGGCTCGTCCGACGTTATCATGGGCATCATCGTGAGCAAGACCAAATCAAAATGGGGTAAGGCCCGTCCGTGGATTTTATGGATGAGCGTACCGTATGTTCTGTGCGCGGTTGCGATGTTCTGTGTGCCGCACAGCAGCACAACCGTTCAGTTCTGGTACATTTTTGTTACTTATAACCTGTGCACCACCGTATGCTACACCGCAATCAACGTGCCCTACGGCACCCTGTCCACCATGATGACCCGCTCCTCGCACGAGCGCGACCTGCTGTCCGTTGTGCGTATGGCACTGTCTCCGATCGGCAAGATCATTGCCGTAACCTTTACTATGCCGGTCGTCAAGCTGTTCGGCAACGATCAGGCCGCCTGGATCAACACCATGAGCATCTGGTGTGCCATCGCACTTGCTCTGCTCGTCATCTGTTTTGTTCGCTGCAAGGAAACCGTTAATTTTGAATCCACCGCACAGGAGCAGCCCAAGGTACCCGCTTCCCGCGCGATTAAAGCGCTGCTTGGCAACCCGTATTTCTGGGCAACGCTCATTCTGTGGACTGTCACCTGCGTTCATACCACCATCATCGGCACCGACCTGCCGTACTACTGCAAATATGTTCTCGGCAACGATGAATGGTATTACAGCGTCATTTACACCTCCGAGATCGTCGCACTGATCGTTGGCGCGCTGCTGTGTCCGATGCTGCTGCAGAAATTCAACAAGCGCAATCTGTCGCTCGCCGGCTGTATCGTAGTTGTTATCGCCCATGCCCTCATTATGGTAAACCCGATGAGCTTCAGGTGGATTCTGGTAATGACCATCATCCGCTCGCTCGGTCAGGCTCCGCTGACCTCTCTGGTATTCGGCATGATGGGCGATGTTGTAGAGTACGGTCAGTGGAAGAGCCATCTGCGTCAGGAAAGCCTGATCTTCGGCGGCGGCTCGCTCGGCTTTAAGATCGGCACCGGCATCACCAGTGCGGTTATGACCGCCATGCTCGAGGGCGCAGGCTTCCTCAGCTCGGTTACCGGCGGTGCCATGCAGCCGACTTCTGCCCAGCAAATGATTTCCTCTATCTTTAGAATCGGTCCGATCCTCGTTTGGATCGTTGCCATTATCGTCCTGCTGTTCTACAAGCTGGATAAGATTTACCCCACCATTATGAAGGAACTCACCGAGCGTGAAGCGCGCGGTGAAATGTAAAGGAGACTGTCTTATGCTGAAACTCGGATATAACGAAGCAACCTGCAAGGAAAATTCCACGGTTGAAAACGACCTGCTGCTGTGCGAAAAGTACGGCTATGACTATATCGAGCTGCGCCTTGATATGCTGCAGGAGTATCTCAAAACCCACACCGTGGACGATCTCAAGGCTTTTTTTTTGCAAAGAGCCATATCAAGCCGTTTGCATTCAACTCCATTGAAAACATCAACTTCTGCACGCCGGAGGAGTGGGAAAAGCTTGTAGAGCTGTTCACCTTCGGCTGCAAGGTGGCTCAGCAGATCGGCAATCCGTACATTATTGTTGTGCCGACTGTTACCAACGAGATCTGCACCAAGAACGAGAAGGAAATTTTCGACGACTCGGTGAAGGTGCTGAACGAACTCGCCGACATTGCCGAGCCGTACGGTGTCAAGCTGTCCTTCGAGCCGATCGGTGACAAGAAATGGTGCGTCAACAGCGTTCGTCAAGCGCTCGAGATCGTAAACGCCGTCAACCGCGACAGCGTTGGTCTGACCGTGGACTGCATCAATGTTTACCTGCACGACAAGTGCGCGGACGTTGATTTCATCCGCAAAATTCCCAAGGAGAAGCTGTTCGTGTTCCACATCAACGACTGCGAGGACCTGCCGCTCGGCATCCTCGACCACTGTCACCGTCTGATGCCCGGCCTGGGTGCCATTCCGGTGCAGGAGGTTGCTGATGCGGTACAGGCAGTCGGCTACGACGGCCCTGCGTGCCTCGAGCTGTTCCGTCCGGAATACTGGAGAATGCCTGCTGAGGATGTGATCCGCATGGGCGCGGAAACCACCCGTCCGTTCCTCGGTTAATTTTCCCGAATCGCAGATTAATTCCATATTCACACCCAAAGAGCACAGCCGTATATCAGGACCCGAAGGAGCTATGCGCTGACCCGAACGTCGAGGCGGTTGCCATCATCCCAATACTGCATCTCATGTTGAGACCGAAATCGTTGGTACCCGCAGCACGCTGCGTATCGCATCCGTTCCGACTGATTCTCCGGTCGAGGTTATGAGCCGGTACGGTATCTGCCGCGTGTGCTATACTGCATTCTTATTTCACATTCAATTTATTCTCTATTATTTTATATTCAAGTCTCCAAACAGAATACAAATATAATTTTCTCCGCAAAAGGACAGAAGGTACTTGGACCCTTCTGTCCTTTTGCTTTCCATCACCTCAGACAATCCTGCAAAGAACCCCAAAGAGCGCTCTTTTGAGCGCCCTTTGGGGTTATGGAAAGACCTTACTTTCGTCAGACCGATCGCACAATTTTCTTTATCGCAGCGTGAGCACTATCAGCACGACTGCCGACACGCTCAACACAAGGCCGATAATGCGCGTCAGCCGCGTTACGCCGCGGATGCTCATCGCGTGAAAGCTCTCAAACGAGGTGACCGGATACGGAAACGCGATAAACGTCAGTCCCGCAACAAGCTGACCGGCATACGCACCGATCATGCGCAGCGGACTGTCACCGCCGAAAAATGCACTGATAACAAATCCGATGCCGCCCAGAAAGACCAGAAGATACAGTGCGGTCTTGAATCGCTTATCCAGCTTGATATACTGTTCGGTCTTTTCCGCACAATCCGCACAGCACACCTCAAACGAGCGTGTGCGCACCTTTACCTTAGTCGGCTTTTCCGGCAGATCACCGCCGCAGTATACGCATTTTTCCTCCATAATGGTCCCCTCCTGCAAAATTTATTTCTGTCGGTAGGTCTGGAATGCCTCCAGCACCGAGCTGATCTGCTCGTCATTCAACAGCTTCGGCTCCTGACCGGCTGCCTTACAATTATAATAAAGCTGTGCGAGGAAGCCATGCGCGCTACCGCAGTTCTGAAGGAAAAGGGCATTTCCGTACAGCATATGCACGTTTCCACCCTCAAGCCGTTCACCGACCCGACCATCGTTGAGGCCATCAAGAAGAGCAAGTACGGCGTTGTTACCATCAAAACCATCTGGATATCGGCGGTCTCGGCTCCGCTGTTGCTGATGTTATCGCGGAGAACGGACTGGGCAAGCGTCTGGTCAAGATCGGCCTGCCGGGCTATCCGCACGGTGCATCCCAAATGTACCTGATGAAGAAGTACGGCATTGATGCCATGCACCTCGTATCCGCTGTCGAGGATCTGACCGGCAAGAAGCTCGGCGGCTGCCCGCCCGATCGGGTCGCCGCACTTCAGCCCGCGATACGCGATTACGACTGCGCCGCATACCTCAGCGATTTCACCTATCTCACCCAGCCGTATGCAGGGGTGTGAAACGCTTGCGGAGCTGAACCCCGCGGCATCAAGAACGCCGTTCTGACGAATAAACCCAATGCCGTTGCCTGTGCGCTCATCGACCGATTTTTCGGTGATGCGATGGAACTGTGCGTCGGACAGACGCCGGAGACCATCTCCAAACCCGATCCGTACTCGATGGACCCTGTGCTCGAGCGTCTGGGCATACCGCGTGAGCAGATACTCTACGTTGGCGACACCGATGTGGACATGCAGACTGCACGCAACACGCAAACGGCAGCCGCTGCTGCCGCCTGGGGCTATCAGCCGCTCGAAATGCTGCTACCCTACCATCCGAATTCATCGTCCGCAGACCGAAACAGCTGCTCACGATTTTTTAGGAGGAATTCATCATGTTTTCGGAAATGAAAAAAGAAATCATCGAAGCCGGTATCCTGCTCGACCGCTATGAACTGGTATCGCTGACCTGCGGCAACCTGAGCGTGCGCATGCCGACCGGCGAGATTCTCGTTACGCCGTCCGGCATGATGTACGAGAAGATGGTCGAGGATGATATGATCGTCATGGATATCGATGGCAATGTCATCGAGGGCACCCGCAAGCCTTCGTCCGACACACCGGCTATCCTGCATATCTTCCGCGAGCGTCCGGACATCAACGCCGTTATCCACACCCACCAGCCGTACGCAACTGCGGTTTCGCTCATTCCGGGTCTGACCGAGTTCCGCGTATGTATACCGCACTGGCCAATGCCGCCGGCGGCAACGTGCCGATCACACCCTTATTCGGCTGCCGGCTCGATCGATATGGGCATCGATACGGTTAAGTACGTCGGCAACGGTCATGCCGTTATCCTGTCTCAGCACGGCGTTATGACGGTCGGCAAGGATCTCAATCAGGCGCTTTACGCTGCGGTCTACCTCGAAGAAGCCGCAAATGCTATCTGGCTGCCCGCGCGGCCTGCGTCAACGGCGAGATCAAGCAGATGAGCGACGCACAGATTCAGCAGATGGTTGACGTATTCCAGTATTACGGTCAGGGCACTGCCAAGATTCCGGAGGATCTGGTAAAGCGCATCGACTGACCAATCTCACACAAACTACCAATTCACTTAGTTAAAAAATTTCCAAACCAAACCATATCACCAACCCCCTCTAATAAAATCAGGACAGAAGGTCTCTCGAGCCTTCCGTCCTGATTTTTTGATTTATTCTGTTAATTAATCGATCGGCGTAAATTCGCCAAACTGCTCGGTGCCGGTCACGATTGCCTTTCCGTTTTCGACCGTCACCACATAATTTTCCTCATAACTGTTATCCGAGTCGTCTATCTTCATCACATTGACATAATATCCGCCCGCCGGACGGCTTTCCACAAAATTGACGCGGCTGTTCGTCCAGCCGGTCGTCTGGCAGTAATTCAGCGCGGCCTGCGATGCCATATCCTCCGGCCGGGTCTTCTCCTGCTGTCCGCCTGCACTCTTTTCGTAATTCAGAATGGTATCCACATTCGCTTTTTCCGTGGCATTCAGCATATCGTTGGAGTACGCACTGTCCGCATGATACCACTCCGCCGAGGCAAAGAAAATTTTCCATTCATCCGTGGTAAAAGTATAGCCGTGCCGCGCATAAATCTCATTGCGCACGGCCGCAACCTCATTTTGCGTCAGCTTGGACAGATCATCCGTGGTAATGGTTTTCGTGTCCGTCGGCCACAGTTTATTGCTGCCAATTACGGTATCGGTCAGCGAAAGGTCGATAGACTTGGTCGCTGTGCCGTCGTACAGCATGTAGGTCGGCGCCGCCTGTTCCGCCGCTAGCTCCTGCTGAGTCTGCGCTGCCGCGTCATCGAACGTGCAATGGAACGTAAACGGCGCAATGCTTTCGTCCCAATCATCCGACGAGCCAGTCAGCGTGATGTCAAAATCCGCCTTTTTCCAGTGCCGGGAAGGTGATGATGCCGGTCGTGCTCGCGCCGACAATCAAATCCGACTGCAGCTCTGGATAATCCGCATAAGAGTTGTACTCCCGCTCGAACTGCTTGCCGTTCTGCACAATTTTTGCGCTGGAATCGTAGATACTGAACGCCGCTGCACCGTTGTTCGTCACCGTAACCGCAACGCGTGTTTCCTTTTCCGCCAGCTCCACCGAGTCGACCGAAACCGTGTAGCCGCACTGTGTCTGCGCCGCTGTCTGCACCGTCGCGGTGTACAGCGTCGGCGCACAGGCCTCCTGATAAGTTACCACCTCTACCGAATCCGCAACGATCGCAGGCGCGATGATTTTGCTGCCCAGTGCGTTTTCGCCCTCGTGTTTACCGGAAACACTGCCCAAAATATGCACATAATCATCATCCTGCAGCTTGAGCGAGGTGTCCTTGCAGGCTACGATCGTGTTGCGCTCTCCGTTCTCCGGGTCTCCCCACATCTGGAAATACACGCCGTCGTCATCGTACTCTGGCTCGTTGAACACACGGCCGTACAGCTCGAGCGTGCGGCCCTTGAACGAATCCGGATCGCTGTACATCTGCGTGATCTCGTCCTCGCTCATCGGCGAGGTGTCGGTCGGGGTGCTTGAGCCGCAGCCGGATAACAGCAGCAGCATGGCAAGCAAACCGCAAATCTTTTGTTTCATGATTCTCCCTGCTTTCTTTTACTTGTTTAACAATTCCTGCATGTGCTGGCTTGCCTCCACGATCGACATACCGGCTACCGAATACGTTTCGTAATCCTGCCGGATTGTGTCCCGCGTGGTACTGTCCATCACGCGATAGCACTCGACCTCCTTCTCAAGGCCGTCCGAGGTTGTCAGCGTGCGCGTTCCGCTCTGGTAAGCATACACCGTCGTTGCACCCGCCTGCGAAAACGGCTTGGTCGTGATGAGCACATACTGCTCATCGCCCGGGTACATTTCATATCGATGTTGCCCTGCAACATCGACGGAATAAAGTCGTTCGTCACGTTGTTCGCCAGATACTCATAGGTACCGGTCAGCGACTCCTGCGCCGCGCCGATTGCCTCGCCCACTGCGCTGATGACGCTGTTTTTGCTGTTCGCGGCAGAGTTTTTCAGCTTATACTGCAGATAAAACGTGCGCTCCTCCGCCTTATCCACAGCACTTATCGCACCGGACATGCCGCCCGAATAGTCCGAACGGTATTTCTTGTCCAGTTCGTCCATCTTCTTCTGGTCGTCACAGATCTGATCCCACGCCGTGAGCACGTCCTTCATCTGCTCTGTCTCCGGAAACGCCTGCCTGTAGATTGTGAGATAACGGTCGAGCTGTGTGCGGTCGTCCTGTTCGATCAAATCCGGCAGCAGCCCCTGATAGTAGGCGTATACCCAGTTTTCCTTCACGTGGGAGAGCTTTTTGCCGCCTTCTCGATTTTCTCCTTACTCAGTGCCTTCTCGATTTTCCGGTTGGCACGTTTTTGCTGACGTACCAGCTTTTAGCAGCTTTCTCCTCCTGCCTTTGCTGCTTTTCTGCCTCCTTCTGCTGTTTCTCTGTCTCATCCTTCGCCGCCTGAACTGCCTCTTCCTGCTTTTTTCTGTTCGGAGGCCGCCTGCTGTTCCGCCTGAGAAGTTGTTTCTTGCTCTACGGTTTTGTTTTCTGTCGCTTCAGATGTTGTTTCGGTGGCCTGCGATTCACCCTGTTCTGTTGGTACTGCCTCTGCTGATGTGGTCGTGCTGCTCTCGGGCGCTGTGACAACAGCCCATATTACGAACGCAATGCGGAGTGCCGAAATAATAAGTTTTGTCCACAGCTTCAGCTTATATTTCGGATATTTGTGGTTAAAAATCAGCCGTGCAACTGCTAATCCAATGCCCACAGCCGTGCCGAATGGAGGCATGACGAACAAAAGTATGATACTGATTGGCCAGCGCAGAATCAGCGGCAGTTTTCGCTCAGCAGACGATTCTGCTGACACTACCGCTAGTTCTGCCGATTGTTCCTGTTTTTTTTCTTAAAAACATACGGTTTCACCTGCTTTATATTCATTCTGCACTGGATACCGTCCTCCGGACGAATCCGTCTCTCCGTAAACCGCAGAGAACAGACCTGCCGAAATCAGCGCCGGTGCCTCCTTGCCGTTGATCTGCACCGAATCTACCTGGAACGTATCCCCGTAGATGCCAAACACAATGCGAACCTGTACCTGCTCGCCAGAATACGTGCAGTTTCCTGAAAATCGACTCGCTCCTGCGTACCTTCCTCGTACGCCTTCCACTTGGGCGAGCCAAAGAAATTATCGAACGCATCGCCTACCGTAACCGTTGTGCTATACTGCGACAGATACGCATTACGCACCTTTGCCGTATCGTCCAGTGCCGGAGACAGCACAGCCATAGAATATGCCGCTGCAGCGATAATCAGCACTACGCTGATTATTAAGCCGTTACGCCGTGCATGTCTCATGCGCTTGTACAGCTGATACGGATTGACTGGTGCCGCAGGCTCAAAATCTTGCGGATATACGCTGCCAAGCACATTGCCTCCTCGGTCTGCCGCATGTTTTTATTCAGCTTGCCGTTTGTTTCCGCCTGAACAGTCAGCAGCGTATCCTCTGTGTGAATGGTATACGTGCCATATCGTCCTGCAATGGAAGGCTGTCCAAATTCATCATAAAACAGATTGCGATTGTCCGGATACTGTAGTCTCTCCTTTAGCTTCTGATAAATGGCTTCATAATCCAGAGGTTCAGACAATTTGAACTGACTGCCGCCTTTTTTATACTGCCCGATCACATGGAAAGCGCGTCCCCAGAATGTCCAAACCAGATACGCTACGACCGCAAGAATCATAATTGCGCCTATCATACTAATTTCCTCCGTCTTTACTGTGGGGCGGTGCCCCCTGTGAGTTACTTCCATTATACGCTATAAGTTTATATATTTCCACCCTAAAAGTTCATTTTTCATTACAACTGTACGGGGTACACTAAATAGAAAGAATGAACGGAGGAACAGCATGGACTGGGTGGCTATCGGAGGACGTATCCGCAAGCAACGCGAATATTTAGGACTGACACGCGAGCAATTTGCTGAAAAACTGGATATTACCCCCAAGTTTTGTGCAGATATTGAACTGGGAACCAAGGGTATGTCCGTGCCGACACTATGCCGTATTGCAACTACGCTCAGTCTATCCACTGACTATATTCTGTTCGGAAAACAGGAGAAAAACGATAAGCTAGGGATGCTCAAAGCACTTTCTCCGATGGTGGAGAGTGTAACACCCGGGCAGCTTCCGTATCTGGAATCCATACTGAAAACGGTTATCAGTGCCATGAATCATAAAGATACAAAGTGAAAGAAAAGCCGTATGCTGAAAGCATACGGCTTTCAATTACTTGTTCAATAGCTTTGCTCTTTCATAAAATCGCGTTTTGCTTATACCGAGCTGCTTCATCGCTTGCACCGCAGTGATTTCTCCATTACGCCAGCGAGCAACTACGCACTCAAAATTGGGATAATCCTTTGCCGGTCTGCCTCGATATTTCCCTTGAGCCCTAGCGATGGCGATACCTTCTCGCTGGCGCTGTAAGATATACTCACGTTCCAGCTCTGCGACTGCTGCAAATACGGTCAGCATAAATTTGCCGGTCGGCGTAGTGGTGTCGATCGCTTCTTTGCGGCTGACAAACTCTACCTGCTTTTCGGTCAGACGCTCTACCAGATCGAGCAGATCACGAGTGTTGCGGGCAAAGCGGCTGATGGACTCGACGATAACAGTATCACCGCGCCTCACATATTCCATCATACGACACAGTTCGGGACGGTCAGCGTTCTTGCCGCTGGCCTTTTCGATGAACAGTTCATCGACACCGAGTTCGCGGAGCATAATTTCCTGTCTTGCGGTATTTTGTTCTTCTGTGCTGACACGCACATAACCAATTTTCATAGTATGTTCTCCTGTCAAAAAAGAATTTCCCGTTTAAGTCGGTTGAAATTTCGGGACGTTCCAAAACTCCAAAACCGACTTAAACGGGACGATTTCCAAGCGTTCCGTATAGGTATACCCAAACGGAACTGTTCGTTACGGTTGTTTTCAGTATTCGTCACGCTCGATGAATTCGAGCATTGCCTTGCGCTGAATACGCCAGCGATTACCGACACGGAACGCCGGAATTTCGTTTTCGTGCAGAAGCCGCAGCATGGTGCCGCGGCTGACCTGCAAAATCTGCTGACACTCATGCAGTGTCAAAACATCGGGATATTGGTCCAGATTCATGTCTATCAGCCTTTCTGTGCAGTTTATTGTACTGTTTTGCACAGAAAAGGCTGATTTGTTATTTAGATACATCTTTATCGCGCAGCACATGGATTGCTGCCGCCACCGCCGCGACAACCTTAATGCCGAACAGCAATGTGTTCTTGATTACCTTCATTGGGTCACCACCTTTCTTAATATGCGTAGAGCAGCTCGCCGGTCATTTCGTGGAGCAGGGTCGGATCGTAGAGCATTTCCTCAATCTCCTCCTCCGAGCAGCCGTAGTCGAGTAAAGCCTGTATCTCATCAGCCGAAACGCCAAATGCCTTGGCAACGCTGAAAAGATCGTCATAATTTATGGGCGTATCCTCGTAGTAGCTGCGATAGTACGGATACTTACGCCACCAACGCTCGAAAGTCGTGTGCGGTGTGAAACTTCCGGTCGTGAGTTATCCCGCTCGGTCGATTTTCAAAATCTCGCCCTCCTTCGGTTCGAGAATATCGGTGGGCGCTTTTAATTTCAGCTTTTTGATTGCCTTGCACAGGATTTTCTGCGTGGAGGCATAGATATGATAGCCATCGTAGAACATCACGCATAGCGGGTTATCACCGACAACAAACCAGATAGAGTTATCTTTGTCCAGAACGGTAAAGACGAAAGAACCCTCGACTTTTTCAGCCATATGCTGCAGGCTGTCAAAGTCGAGGGCCTTGTTTTTCTCTAAAAGCTGCACCGCAACGTAGCTGTCCGTTTCAACGCTCGTCAGCGGCAGGTTTTCCGCTATACGAAGTTCTTTGTCGTTCCAGAGTACACCGTTATGTGCAAGAGCAAATGAATTGCCGTCAACTTTACCGAGAAACGGATGATTGTTCTGGTTAAACTGCGCGTTGCCCTGTGTCGTCATACGGGTATGTCCCATCACGACATTTATACCGTGCGGAATATGAATCTTCATCTTCCGAGCGGGAATCGGACGCTTGTAAATCCGCAGACGGTCGTTGAAATTGTAGGCGATGCCCGTCGCGTCCGTGCCGCGCACTTGACACTCTCTGGCGAGCGTGTTCAAGATTTTGTTCTTCGTGTGGGTGCTCAGGCACTCCTTAAAATCGATTAAACCGAATAAACTGCACATATTATTCCTCCTCTGCGCCAGCAGTAACGGGTTCATTGACATATAAACGGCGTTCCTTGAGATACTGGATAAGTTCCGGCTCGGTGATTTCGTCAAGGAAATCAAACCAACTCATGTCCTGAACCTGACAGTCGGACATAGAAACAGCCACCTCGACGAGATGATTGACCATCTGCAGGGTGGCTTTGAGAGTGTTCAGCTTGAGCGTACCGCGGAACATGCGAATTTCCACAGTATCCGAGTTGGTAAGGTTGACCGCTGTGTAACGTCCGGCGCAGGAATTCTTTGCGTGGCTCATTTGCTCGGATGGCGTAAGGCGGATTCCATACCGTGCCGCCCAGCGATTCATCTGGGACTGGGTGCGGCGGCTGAAGCGAAGCAGTTCCGCCCAGAACTTTTCGACGAAGTAAAGCAGGCGTGCAATCGCAGCCTCCTGCTGCTCATAGGTACAGCCGAACGCCAGACGGGAGATATGAACATGCAGGCCGCAGGTGCCGGCGGCATGGCTCAAATAGCCCATGCTCTGCGCTTTGCGAAGCACCTCTTCCCAAGGCATTTCGCTCAAATGGTATTCCAGCGTCATAGGGTGTGTGACAAGTTCCATACCATCATCAAGACTGCCGTCAGTCTTGAGGTACAGATTTTCGGCGCTAGCGTTAGCGATGTCGAGCAACTTTTGAGCGTTATTGTTTACCGTGCCGCCGTTATCAATCTCCAGCTCAACGCCGAAGTGCCGCAGGCCCTTGCCGTGAAACACGAGATCGGGGGTGTAGTTGTATTCATGGATAATGTCGTTATGCTCGTCCCAGCAGGAGGAGCAGTAGACGTTGTCATCGTTATCCCAATAGGCACGGTCGCGGCTGATAATGCGGCCGCAGTCCTCACAGCGGATGTAATACTCATCAAAACAGTGATCGCAGAGCGTATGGTTATCGTCCTCAATGGCATTTTCCTCATAGATTCGATCGTTACAGTGGTCGCAGACTACGGTCAGACGGTCAGCACAGCTTTCACAAAGCCAGTCACCTTCTACTTGGTACATGGTATCGAGCGGGTGCTCGATACCACAATTAGAACAAATTCGAGTTTCTTTCATTGGTAATTCCTCCATTTCAGTTGGTTAATACTCCGAAGCTAACAGCATGGTGCTGTGCGTTTTGTCATCAATGACATACACTTTAGCATCTATCGCGCACTTACAATGCACATCAAGTTCATACCGATACGGCGGCTGTTCCTGTGTATGGACGATGTGCTGTCCCGTCGGCGTTTTCGTCAATGTGAACACTTGCAGATAATCTTTTTGTGCAGTCTGCATAGCAGCAATCATTTGCCACATGAGAACCATCAAAGCGTCTGGTATTTCGCTCTGCACGCCGCATGTGATATACTTTGGATTTTCAAACATAATTTCCTCCTCAAAACGTGAAAATCCCACTGAAAGCATTTGCTCTCAGTGAGATTTCTTCAGGATTCGTCCACAGCATTGTGGACAAATTGTGCGACTATTGACTTGTAGAGCATCTCTGCGGTACACCCACTCACCGCAGCGGTCGCAGAGTGTGGTGTACTCCTCGACGCAGGCATAGCAAAGCGCATCCCCGCCGAGAAGGATACGCTGCGTGCTCGGTTTGCTTTTTCCGCAACAGGAGCAAATAAAGCACTTTCTTGCCACGATTCTCCCTCCTTTCCGTTATATATAGATAATATATCAACGAAAAGTTGGTTGTTGCGGTACTGCGCTACTGCAGTCTGCTGCCCTGCATATTCTCCAGATACTTCCTGCGATACCGAATCGGCGGCAGACCGACCAGCTTCGCAAAAATGGCGTTGAAGTGATTGACATTGGTATATCCGACAATAGCGGCAATCTGCGTTGCGCTGTAATCGGTGGAAATCAGCAGGTTCTGCGCCTCACCGACACGGCAGCGAATCATATAATGGATGGGCGACATACCCGTGATCTCCTTGAAAATATGCGCCAGATGATACGGCGACATGGACAGCGCCTCTCCAATATCCTCAAGCGTCAGCTGCTCGGTAAAATGCGTGCCGATGTACTGCCGAATGCGATTCGCCAGCACCAGATTGTGCGGCTGATCGGCAGCGCGCGCATCCGGCGGCAGATTGGCCGACAGCAGCACGAGCACGGGCAGCAGCTGAGAAACGATCTCATCCGAATAGGATGTGCGGCGCTCCGCGTGCTCGTAAATCATCTCACTGAGCGCATGCATATGGTCGATCTCGTCCATCGTCGGACGCACGAATCCGTTTTCCGCCTTGGTGAAATGCCCTTCCGGCAGTCCGCGCAGCTGCAGACCGGAAATGCCAAAGCAGAACGTACCGATCTCATGCTGCAGTGAGGACGTAACCTCATGCAGATCGCCCTGATTATACAGCAGTATATCACCGGTACGGATTGGGTAGCTGTATCCGCCCGGGATGTACTGACCCGCACCCTGATAGACATACAGCATTTCCGTGAACCGCTCGTGCCGATGAATGGCGCGTGTGATAGTCGATGCCGCTACGATCTGCTTGGTGGCGTACAGCAGACTCGGCATCTGACCGGATACAAAACGTACTTCTTCCGCCATGCTCTTTCCCCCTGTGCGAATATAGGTATAGTATAGCGTATTTTGATGCAGACCGCAAGAATCCGTATAAACCAAATTGACACCCCTGCTTTTTGTGCAATATTTCGAGATTTTTCACAAAACAAAACGCAAGAAGGAAGAAACATCATATCCGCCGAAATAGTATAATAAAATCATCAAAAAGAACAAAAAACTTCACATAAACAGCGAAAGGAGTTTTCAATTATGAGCATTCAAATCTGTGGTGCACCCTGCTGCTGGGGTGTAGACGACCCCAAGAATCCGTATTTACCGCCCTGGACGCGCGTGCTGGAGGAAGCCGGCAAAGCCGGTTACAGCGCCATCGAGCTCGGGCCCTACGGCTACCTGCCCATCGATGCCGAGCTGGTCGCAAATGAGTTGAAAAAGAACGGTCTTGCCATCGTAGCAGGCACCATTTTCCACGATCTGCTCGACGCAGACAATCAGGAGAGCGTGCTGCACGCGGTTGACGACATCTGCCGCCTGATCACCGACCCCAAGCTGCCGGTGCTCAAGACCCACGACGGCCAGAAGTTCCCCACGCCGTACATGACCGTTATGGACTGGGGACACGACGAGCGCGACTACGCCGCAGGCCATCCGGACACGGCACCACGTCTGTCGGACGAGAAATGGACGCGCTTCATGGGCAACGTCCGCGCGGTATGCGAGCGCGCAAACAAATGGGGCGTTCGTCCGGTTATCCATCCGCACGCGGGCGGCTACATTGAATTTTCCGACGAGATTGCAAAGGTCGTGCGCGATATTCCGTATGAGGTCGCCGGTCTGTGTCTGGATACCGGCCATCTGTATTACTCGCACATGGACCCGGTGGAGTATCTCAAAAAATATGCTGACAAGCTGGATTATGTCCACTTCAAGGACGTAAACGAAACCGTTTACCGTCAGGTGCTCGGCGAGCGCATCCGCTTCTTTGACGGCTGCGGCAAGGGCGCGATGTGTCCCATCGGCACAGGTTCGCTCGACTATCCGGCCATCAAGCAGGCGCTCAGCGACATTGGCTACTCCGGCTACATCACCATCGAGCAGGAGCGCGATCCGCGCAACTCGGACACCAGCCTGCGTGATGTAAAGGCCAGCGTGGACTACCTGAAATCGGTCGGCTACGAAATCTGATCACACCCGAGCGAGGAGCACGGCTCTTCTCTCCCGTGCTCCCGCTCCACTCTCTCCATAGTTCAAACGCAATATTTCTTATTCATGTAAATTTTAAGGAGGATTCTTTATGTATTACGGTGAAAAACGAGTAGAAAATCCCATTCGCTGGGGCATGGTCGGCGGCGGCCGCGGCAGCCAGATCGGCTACATTCATCGCTCGGCTGCACTGCGCGACTTCAATTTTGAACTGGTTGCCGGTGCGTTCGACATTGATCCGGAGCGCGGCAAGGACTTCGGCAAGCAGCTGCATGTTGATCCGGACCGCTGCTATCCGGATTACAAGACCATGTTCGCCGAGGAGGCCAAGCGCCCGGACGGCGTGCAGGCGGTTTCCATCGCAACGCCGAACGGTATGCACTACGAGGTCTGCAAGGCTGCTCTCGAAGCCGGTCTGCACGTTGTCTGCGAGAAGCCGCTGTGCTTCACCTCCGAGCAGGCGGACGAGCTGGTAAAGCTGGCCGAAGAGAAACACCGCGTTGTCGGCGTGACTTACGGCTACTCCGGTCACCAGCTGATCCAGCAGGCGCGCCAGATGATCAAAAACGGCGATCTCGGTGAAATCCGCGTTATCAACATGAGTTTCGCGTTCGGCGGCTACAACTTCAAAATCGAGGACAAGGTTCCGTCCGCAAAGTGGCGCTTTGACCCGTCCAAGGCAGGTCCGTCCTTCGCACTCGGTGATGTCGGCACGCATCCGCTGTTCATCATCGAGGCGATGATCCCGGACATGAAGATCGACAACCTGATGTGCACCAAGCGTTCCTTCGTTGAGGGCCGCGAGCTGGAGGACAACGCTTTCGTTATCATGAACCTCAAGGGCAGCGAAAACGTACAGGCAGGCGCTCAGGTATACTGCTGGGCAAGCTCGATCAACAGCGGCGCACGCCACTACCACAAGATCCGCGTGGTCGGCTCCAAGGCATCCCTCGAGTGGGATGATGAGCGTCCGAACCAGATGCTGTACGAGATCGAGGGTGAGCCGTCCCGCGTGCTCGAGCGCGGCGCAGGCTACCTGACTGACGAGGCGCGCGTTGAGGATCGCATCGGCGGCGGCCATGCCGAAGGTCTGTTCGAGGCGTGGAGCAACCTGTATGCACGCTTCGCAGTCGCTATGGCTGAGGCCGACAAGGGCGCTTACGGCGACTTCTGGTATCCGGATGTCAAAGCCGGCGCACAGGGCATCAAGTGGATCGAAAAGTGCGTGGAATCCGCAGACAAGGGTTCCGCGTGGGTGGATTACGAATAATTCCATCAACAGCATATCCCCAAGAATCTTCTGATAGCATTTCTTTTCTATTTTAATATCTGTTATTACCTGATTTCGGAGGAACGATTATGAAAAAGAGATTACTCGCTGCATTGGTATCCGGCGCGTTGATGATGAGCGCTCTCGCAGGCTGCGGCGGCAGCACCGCACAGACAAATAACGGCGGTGACACTGCCGACCAGACCACACAGCAGGATTACCATATCAAGGTCATTCTGAAAACGCTCGCATCCGAATACTGGCAGTATGTCGGCAACGGCTGCAAGCAGGCCGGTGAAGATCTGGGCGTTACGGTCGACGTTCTGGGCGCGAGCTCGAAAACCGCATATGACGAGCAGCTTTCCATGATCGAAACCACGCTCAGCGCGAACGACTGTGATGCAATGGTGGTTGCGCCGCTTCAGGCGGAAACCGTTGCAACACAAATTGCAAATACCGACCTGCCAATCGTGGCGATTGATACCGCCATCGACTCGGACAAGGTGCTCAGCTTTGTCGGTTTCAACAACGAGGAGCTGGCCGCCATGGGCGGCAAGGCTGCTGTTGAGGCGGCAAAGAATAAGGGCTGGGATAAGATTACCGCCATCGGCATCATGGGTGTGCAGGGCGACTCCACCTCGGAGGCACGCATTGCAGGCTTTAAGCAGGGCATTGCAGAAGCTGGCGGCGAGTATCTCTCTGCGGAAACGCAGTACGCAGACAGCGTAGCGGACAAGGCTGTTACCTGCATGGAGGCCATCATTCAGGCACATCCGGAGGGCGTATCTATCATCGTAGCGAACAACGATGATATGGCAGCCGGTGCCGCCCGTGCCGCAGCCGCATTCCCGGCGTACAAGAACACCATCTTTGTCGGCATCGGCGGCAATCTGGCGGGCATTGATGCCATTCTTGCCGGTCAGGAGACCATGACCGTTGCCGTTGACGGCTACGATGTTGGCTACCTCGGCGTGCAGGCCGCAGTCGATGCGCTGAACGGCAAAAAGCTGGACGAGTTCATTGCAACTGACGCTACCGTTGTAACGGCTGACAACGCCGCAGAACGCCGTGCCGAGGTAGAAAAGCGCCTGGGCCAGTGACCGAATCTCTGTATTCCAACGAAATAAAAATGCGGATACCGCCTCTTCAAAGGGGAGGCGGTTTTCTGCGCCCAAAAATCAGCCCACACAGTAAAAAAACAAGGGGGAAAACAACAAAATGGCATTTACTGTCGCAACCTTTATTGCGTTTACCGTGCTTGTCGCGGTGCTCTCGTGGTGGAAAACACGCGATGACGACCTGTCCACCAAGGAAGGCTACTTCCTCGCGGGACGCGGACTGCCCGGCATCGTTATCGCCGGTTCACTGATGATGACCAACCTTTCCGCAGAACAGCTTGTCGGCACGAACGGACAGGCGTTTGCGGGCAACATGAGTACGATGGCTTGGGAGGCCACCTCGGCGTTCGCGCTGATCGTGCTGGCATTCGTATTCCTGCCCAAGCTGCTGCGCGGCGGCATCGCCACCATCCCGGAGTTCTTCGAGATGCGCTACGATACCTTCACCATGCGCCTGTTCTCGCTGCTGTTCCTGATCGCGTATGTCGTTACCATGCTGCCGACCATCCTGTATTCGGGTGCGGTCGCACTGGTTAAGATCTTTGACCTCGAGAGTATGTTCGGCATCAGCTATTTCAGCGCCATCACCCTCATCTGCATCGGCACCGGCATCATCGGTATGTGTTATGCGGTATTCGGCGGCCTGAAAGCCGTTGCCTACTCGGACACCATCAACGGTGTCGGTCTGATCATCGGCGGTTTTGCCATTCCGATCCTCGGCATTCTTGCCCTCGGCGAGCTGGACGGCGGCGGCTTCATGGCCGGTCTGGAGCACCTCATCTCCGCAACGCCGGAAAAGATGAATGCATGGTCCGCGCCGAACGCGCTCCCGCCGGAGGTACCGTGGCCGCTGCTGCTGACCGGTATGTTCGTCAACAACCTGTTCTACTGGGCGACCAACCAATCCATCATCCAGCGTTCGCTGGGCGGCAAAAACCTCGCCGAAAGCCAGAAGGGCGCGATCTGGGCCGGTTTCTTCAAGTGCCTTGACGTATTTGTCATCGTTCTGCCGGGCATCATCGCGTTCCAGCTGCTGGCTGCAAACGGCCAGATGGACACCTCGGTCGGCATGGCGGCTGACCAGGCGTACCCACTTCTCGTTATGGAAGTGCTGCCCAAGCCGCTGATGGGCTTCTTTGCAGCCGTTATGTTCGGCGCGATCCTGTCCTCGTTCAATTCGGTGCTGAATTCCGCATCCACCATCTTCACGCTGAACGTTTGGCAGCCCATCTGGGGCAAGACCGCTTCGACCAAGAAAGTCGTTAAGGTCGGCCAGATCTTCGGCACGGTCGTTGGCGTGGTTTCCATCGCCATCGCACCGTTCGTCATGTTCTTCGGCACCGGCATTATGAACTTCATCAATGAGTGCTGGGGCTTCTTCTCCATGCCGCTGCTGACCGCTGTCCTGTTCGGTCTGCTGAGCAAAAAGGCGCCTGCCATCGCTCCGAAGATCGTTATCCCGGTCCACATCGTGCTGTACGGTCTGTCCAAGGTCATCCCGTTCTTCAGCCGGTTCCACTACCTGTATGTTGTATTCGCGCTGTTCGTTCTCGAGTGCATCATTTACGCCGTCTGCATCAAGGTCAGCCCGCGCCAGCTTGTATGGGAGATGCCGGATGCCAAGGTCATGGATATGACCCCATGGAAGAACGGCAAGGTCTGGGCGATCGCCGGTGCGGCAGTCGTTGCGATCATGTATCTCATCTTTTTCGCCTCTCGGCATCGGCGCATAACGTCCGACTCCCCGTGCGCTGCTGCCGTTAGACAGCGCTGCTGCGTCCCTCCGCAGTGGTGCAAAAGGCTCCTGTGTCATAAGACACAGGAGCCTTTTGTTATTGCTCACACCAGCTGATCAAACCGCTCAAAGAACCGGAACAGCGTATCGCCGCTCATGGCCAGCGCACGGACACACACGCCCTGCACCGTGCGGCTTGCACCGGACATGCCGCCCGAACAGTCCGAACGGTATTTCTTGTCCAGTTCGTCTACTGCGGTGTAATCCTCGCCTGCCAGAACGTTCGCCTTGCTGCCGTTCATGCAGATGAAGTGTCCGGTGCCGCCGTTTGCATAACGGTCGCCCGCGAAAGAAGCGCCGTCCGAGCCGCCAGTATTGCGTACCGAAACGCGCATCGCGATTGCCGGACCGTAGTCCACGATGTTCTGTGCGGCGGTGATCAGCGTATCCAGATGACCGAGCAGATCGTGAATCTCGTAGTCATCATGGCCGCTCCAGACGACCAGCTTGTCGAGGTCGATCTCGCCCGCTTCCGCCAGTGCAGTTACCTTATCGCGGAAGATGCGCAGGCTTGAAAGCAGTACGCGAACGTCATTATTTACCAGAGTCAGCGAATCTGCAACGCTGCGGCGGTTACAGCCCAGCTGATCGGACGAATAAAGAATGTTGTGTGCCCTGTCGAGCAGCATCATGCAGCCCGGCGTATGTCCCGGAATGTCGTAGTTATCCAGTACAACACCGCCGAGATCAAACTGATAGCCTTCGCTGATGCAGGTAAAATCGTCTGCTGTTACGGTTTTGTCGTTCACATACTTCAGTGCCATCAGGATATCCTTTTCGTTGATATAGACCTTGCGGCTTGCCTGAACGAAATCGCCCAGTTGTGTGGTATGATCCGGATGACCATGCGAAATGTAAACATCAATGTTATCCGTACCTGCCAGTTGCTTACAGTATTCATACAGGTTATTTGCGCCTGCCGATGCCATGCCTGCGTCGATCAGCAGTGCACCCTTGGAGCCCTTGATCAGATACATCTTATCGCTGTCGTAATCAATGACGCTCCAAACCTTCATGCTGTCCATATCGTACATCAGACGGCTCTTGTGCTCCAGTTTGGACATACGATCGATCGTGTAGGTAAAGGTTACAACATCGCTATCCTCCATGCCTTCCTTAGAGGCATAGGCTTTCAGTTCTACCTTGGTCTGCTTTGCAGTACCGTCCCAGTTATCCGTATCTGCACCGATGGTGATCAGTTCTTTCACTTCTGCACCGCCGAAACCAGAATCAGCCTTGAACTTGGTCTGATCAAAAACCTTCGCCGTATCCGAAGTCTTGGGGTCAGAACCATCTACTGTGTACTTGATCTCAGCACCCTCGGTATCCGAGAACAGCGCTATGTACTGCGTTACCGTGAAGGTACCCGGCGTATCCGGATAGTACGGGTCGGTATAGCTGTCATAATCCGTGTAGGTGTACGGTGCTGCGACCTGATTGCTGTTCTTCTTGCTGACGTTCAGTGTATAGTTCTTGCTGTCCGAACCGTTCTTCGCCGTTACCTTGATAACGAAGCGCGTAGTACCGCCGGTGAGTGTGCCCTGATAAGCCTTGCCGGACTCTACTGCATTGCCGTTCACGGTGATCTTCGCACCGGAGGAAGCTGCGGTCGGAACGATCTCGATCGAGGTCGTATTCTCGTCCACCTCAGCGACAAAGCTGGTCGTGGTCTTGCGGGTCGGCTTGGTGCCATTCGTCGGGTACTGCCAGTTTACATTAATGCCGAAATTCGGATCATCCCACAGCAGGTTGCCCTTCTCGCCCTGCTTGTGTACGGACAGATTGGACAGGTCTGCAATCTTATCTTCGTTGCCGTTGCGATAGCCGTCGGACAGGTAATTCTGCAGGTTGACATTGATGCCGACCCAGTTGATGTCCTTCAGGCGGTCGCCGACGACCACGGTCTTGGTGTTCTCGAAGTAGCCGTTAATGCTGTCCAGCGTGCGCAGAGTAGGCGTCATAGCATCTGTGCCCTCGTCAACAACCTTCTGTACAGCCGTCTGCAGGATATCCAGATAGCTTGCTGTGCCGTCCAGTACAACATCGTTATGACCGGTGAGAATGCGCTTTACCGTGCCGAGGCTGTCAACGCGCTCCAGTGCGATCTGCAGAGAGGACAGATACACGTCCATCGAGTCCGCGAAGAACGTCGAAGACAGGTTTGCGAACTGCATCCAGAACGAATCCGTGATGTGTGCACGGTTGTTGCCGACCTGATCGGTCGTGAACAGATTGCCGGTCGCGGTATCAAACAGCATAATGCCTGCTACCTGATGGCCCGGCAGCTCGATTACGTTGAACTTGGTGCCGCCCATGTCGTAAACGTCGCCGTTTTTCAGCGTTGCCAACTGTGCATCATAGGCTGCGCTTGCAGCGGCCTCATCTGTGAACATGCCGGAGGCTACGCCAAACTGCTTGACATAATCACGCAGCACGTCGATACCGCGCTCGTTGACATAAACCTTAGCGCCCAGATTCTTGTTTTCTTCGCACAGGAACTGGTGCGTCATCTGCACATGATCGGGGTGCGGGTGGCCGATGATAAGGTCGATCGGCTTGCCTTCGCCGACGATCTCTCGTGCGGTCTCGTACAGATTGGCCGCGTCGTCTGCGTCAAAGTAGCCGGCATCCAGAACCATTGCGCGCTTGGCACCCTGCACCAGATACATCTTGTCGCTATCGTAATCTTGAATGAGCGTTACATCCGGAACATCATTGCCGTTCCAGTCCTTGGGTGCGCCTACCTTCAGCTCGTGGTGCGGAATGCTGGTAACATCGTAGTTCCAGTTTGCAACACTGCTGGTTCTGCCGTTCTTCACCGCGATCGCCTTGACGTTATAGGTCTTGGTGACCGGACCATCCGCACTTGCGGTCGGCTGGGTGATCTCGATCTAACGATACTGGTAGGTTTCAAACTTTTTTTGCTTGCCGTGGTCGGAACGGCTGCCTTGTCCGCGCCTTCCGCGATCTCGTAGTAAATGTCTGCACCGTCCTGTGCGGTCAGCGTGACAAAATAGGTCATGTCATAGTTGAATACGCCCAGACTCTTGGAGGTCTCCTGCCCCTTGGTGCGCGGGTACGCGCTCGGTGCTGCCGGTGCAGACGAGCCACCGCCCGAGGAACCGCCGGTCGAGCCGCCCGTGCTCGTGCTGCCGCTGGTTACCAGCGTGGAGTTGTGAATCTTAACAACCTTGCCGGTAATCTCGCAGTCGGTCGCCTTCACTTCGCCGGCCTTGCCGCCGAGAACAACCGTACCGCTCAGCTTAGTCTTGTTCAGTGTAACGCCAGACGTCTTGACGATGACAATATCGGTGCCCTTGGGTGTTACCGTGCCAGATTCGGTGATATAATCCGAAATCATGTTATCTAACAGCTTGACGACCTCTGCGCGGGTGATATTCGCCTTCGGCTCAAAGCGGTTTCCACTGCGGCCTGCGATGTAGCCATTCTCCGCAAACGCTGCCACGTTTGACATTGCCCACGAGGAAATGCGGCTGTTATCCGCAAAATTCGTCGAGCTGCCGCCCACTGTTACCGACAGTGCACGTGCCAGCATGCTGACCGCCTCTTCACGGGTGATCTTGTCCTTCGGGCGGACATTTTTGCCGTCACCCTGCATAATGCCCGCCTGCGCTACACGCAGGATCGGGTCGGTGTAGTACGCCGTACCCAGATCAGCGAAGTTGTTCTCCGCCTTAGTCTGGTAGTCCATTACGCGGTCTATTATAACCGCATATCTGCTCTTGTTATCGGGCTGTTCGGCTCAAAATCGCCGTCGTGGCCCTGAATGACACCGCGGTCGCTCCAGCGGTTGATCTCGTCTTTCGCCCAGTGTCCGCGGGTGTCCGCAAATGATACGGCAAAAGCTGACGGCAGCATCGTCAGCAGCATTGCCACAGTGATAAACCATGCACATATCCGTTTGCGTTTCATTTTCATTCTCCCTTCTTTACTCGTGTCGGCTGAATTTCATCGTTTTCCCTACTGGCATTATTGTACCGTGTTCGTACCAAAGCGAAAATGAAGAAAAGCCAGAATTGTTGCACGATACGCAGGAGTTTCGCCTGCCTGCGTTCTGTGTTGTACGATTCCTATGGGATTCGTTGTCCGATTGTTAGATCCCCGGTTATTCGGCAAAGCCGAACACGCTCTGCAGACTCGGCAGCGCCTTCCGTTTCCATGCACGACCGATCGTCACCGGGTTGATCCCGCTCGTGCGCTGATAGACCATCAGTGCGGCATACTGCGAGCCGGAAAGTTCCGCGCAAAGCGCACGGCGTGCCTTGCAGGCGCTGCTCATGCGTGAGGTCTGCGCAATCCATGTGCCCAGCCGCTCCCTCTGCACGGATTTTCCCGCTTGGGCAAGCTGCTCCTGCACCGCCGCAAGCGAGTAATATGTTCCCGCCGGAAAGCAGTCCTGCATAGCTTTGCACAGGATACACGATGATTCCTGCAGGAACCGGTACAGCAATTCCGGTGAATACGACAGATCGGTTATGCCGAAGTGCTTTTGCAGCATGGCGGCGCCGTATTTCGCCTCCAGCCGGAGTATACCCTGTGCCTGCTGATAGTCGGTCAGCTGTGCGCTGTAATCGTCCCGCAGCTGATCCGCTTTGGAGTACAGCGAGATGGCATACTCCTCTATGCTGTACGTTAAATCGTAGGAATACGCGTATCGAATGAGTCTATTCCGCTTTTTGTTGTCAAACCGCGGATAGGTCTGTTTAAAGCCGTTCGGCACACCGCCCTTGTGCGCCAACGCAATATACGCAAGCGGGTCCGGTGTTTTTGCGTTCACGCTGAAGTCTACCCGTGCAAATGTGAAGGTCTCCGGTGTGCCGAGCTGTGCATCACGCAGGATATCGCGCAGATTGCAGTCCAGTGTTCTCATATAATCTCGGCACGGGCTGAATAATGCTACTCTCTGTATCTCCATATAGAGCAGCGAATTGAGATTGATTGTTAATTTGATAAAACCGCAGTTTCGCGCGGCCCGCAGGCTTATCATCACGCCCTGCGGTGCGTACATGTAAAAATAGTATTCATTTTCTGATTTTCGATAGCTGCCTGTTCCATATCTGTCAGACAAGCCATACAGCAGACTGCGATAGCTGCTTACTTCCTCAAGCGGAATCTTCCGCTGTAACGTGATTGTATGTATAGAATGATAAATGTCCATCTCATATACCTTCTTCTTTTATAATTTTATCAGACTGTTGTGCACAGATAAAAAGTTATATCGTCCGAACAATACAGTAATAAACAGTAATCATTCAAGAACGATATTTGTTATACAAGATAGAAATATATAGCAATTACTATCCTGTCAGTTTATACTATAACTGAGAATTGAAAATATCCTATGGATAGATCATTTATACTCTATAGGATTGGAATAACTATACTTTATATATAGAGATAAGGAGTGAACCTGTCTTATGTCTGATAACAAAACTACAGATACCATTTCTATGCACTTTCGGCATAGCACAACCGTTGACGAGCTTGTCAACAAACTGCGTGCCCATTATGTATGGAACGAAAAAGACGATCTGCCGGAATGGATTGCAGAGCCGTTAAAAGACTTTCCCCTTCTTGCCTCCTATGCACAAACGCTGCTGCAAACACTTCGTTCGATTCCAACGTCATTTGGCGATCAAGAAGCTACTGAATATGATTTGCTGGTCAACTGCATGATTACCGATCAAATCATGACCTCCCTGCGGGAATTTGAACTGCACTACCGTGCAGCTCACCCTGTACCCGATAGTGAGTATAAATCCGCCAATACCATTTCGTCCTATATGCACTGGCTGTTTCCTGCAGCAAGGAAAAAGCCGCCTAACTCCTCTAATCTAAAGCGTTCCCCTCTATATCGCTATTTGAGCGATACCTATTTTATTCCTTGCGAATTGGACAAGGAATTGATGCAGGTCATCTCTTTGCTTTATCACCAGCACAAGCGTAACGACGCCGGAAAACCCGTATTGCGCAGGGCTTATTATGTGCCTCTCATGTACGAGCACCCGTATTTCATGTATGCGATCGAACAAAACTGGGGACTGTATTACAACCGCATGATTGATCAGCATGCCACGATGCAGTCTGTTCTCTACTGCCTGTTTGATTCCTACGCTGATTCAAAAGACTTTATGGAATTTCAAAAGGAATGGTTTCCTTTTTCCCATTCTCGATTCAAGCAAACCACCGCAGATATGCACAAGCTGGATCTTGACTGCTCCGAACTTTTCGATATTGTTAAATCCAAGAAATCCTACGATACCTCACCACAAAGCATTGATGAGGTTTTGCGGTCAGATCAGAAAGATTATTGGATTTATTTCATGAAAACTAAGCGCTATTCTATCTTATTCTCCGCTATGCAGTTTTTCTTTGGATATAAGTCCGAGAAAAATTCAGAGCTTCCACTTCAGCAGCTTCGCAGCAGTATCTGCGCCGATCAGATTGACCACCATTTGCAAGCCATCTTAAAAAAGAGCACAGAAACCATCTTAGAGCAGTATGCTGCTGACTTTGGCAAATTACTGAAAGAAGTGAAAACCAGCCGTAATTACGATTCCGTATACAACTATGTAAACCGGCTGTTTGCTAATACGAAACAAACATTGCTGGAAGATGATGATGCACCAGCAGACCGCGAACCGGTTTCTATAGACCAATTAGTACAGCAGCAAAAACGAATGGAACGAAACCGCAGCAACAGCCATTATCCCGGTGACTGTCAATTTCTGTCTGCTATTTACGCGTCAATGATCCATGCTGCGCATTGCTTGAATCCTTTGAAAAATCGATATCTGCATGCACAGTATCCGCCGATTCTCTTGAACCATTAGCGTTCACCGAATCCTTTGAATCCTGTACCGATTATTCTATCAGCACCCTTTCTCCGATAGAGAAATACCGTTTCTTTATTCCTTCCGACTATGTCTCTGCCCCCTGCACAAAAATGATATTTTCTCATATCTATCATATCGCAAAGAAAAAACATCAGCAATCCCGCTGCATCGCTCGATGCCCCCAATGTCTGGGTTCTTACATTCTCGCATTTATCGCCGAAAATGAACTTCATCCTGTATATGCGCCGGACGATAAGCAGATTAACAATAACCATCTCTGGCGTTGGGCACATAAGCTGCTGCATACCTCTGCAGTAGATCAGCGTGAAAGCAAAACGCCGATCGCATTTCCCATCGATTTTTCCGCCAACGACTTTCCCCTTCTCAGAGACACGATGAGATGGTTTTTGGCCTTTGGAGCAACTAGCTGCTTTAATCCACGCCAGCGATATAGATTTCCAATCTCGCTTAAAATATCAAACCACAGTTCGCTGTAATCTTTCTTCCCAAGAGGAGCGTGAAGAAATCGCCAAAAAAGGTATCGCTTACTGGGAGCAGCTCCAGCAGGGCACTTCCGATGGTTACCAACAATTTTTGAAGGATAATCTCCACCTCCCCAAGCACAACACGTAACGCACCTCCCACTAATATAGAATGTCGCCGCAGACGGAAAGCATCTTCCGCCTACGGCGTTTTTGCCATAAAAATATTTTTGCGTAATTTTTCGTTCCACCTGTGTTTTTTTCGAAACGCATTATCCAGAAAAGGTTCTTATTTCATTCATTTTAAGCAAATATATCGTATTTATATTCTAATAATATTTCGTTTTTCTTTTGAATCACGTTTATCGACGTATTACATTTTGTTTGCTAAACTCTTCTCGAAGTCAAACGAAAAGTACTTTTCGCACCCATCTTTACACGCAAAAAGGAGCAAAATTATGAACAAAGAAGAGCTTATCCGTACCCTTGCCGCGCATGCGGCTGACGCTGTCGTCCTGCTTGAAAAAATTTGGCCCGACAACGACGCATTTCCTGCAAAGCTCTGCGATCGTGTCGACGCGAGCGATTACTTCATCACGAACCGCGGTGCTGTGATCGCCAGCGACCTGCGCGTACCCTTCCTTGCCGAGCAGGTCGGCGCGGTCGGCATTTCGTCCGCCGATGTACATACACGCTGGAAAATCGTAGCGATTTATCAGTCAGACATTCGCTTCACCTATGCCGTCCGCACGACCGCTTGGGACAAGAAACCGCGCTTTCCCGGCCTTGACCTCAGCGACCGTGAGGTTGACATTGTGTACGAAATGTGCGACACCTTATCCCGCAATCGTGCGTACATTGAGAAAGATTTTTCGACGGAAAAGACACTTTTGCCGATATTCTCAGCAACACGCACGCTGCCAAGTTGCTCGGTGCTTTCGACGAATCCCGATTCATCGAGCTGCTGCAGAACGACCCGCTTGCCCTGCCGGTTCTCGAGGCTGTACTGCTCGCAGGTGTGTGGGAGCGAATCGACACTGGAAAGCGTCCCGAATTTCCTTATGGTTTCGCGCTACCGAACGCGCAAGCGCTTTCGGTTCGTGAAATCCTCGAAGATCACTTTCACACTGTTGATCTACTGCGTTCGCCTTCTGCACCGTTCGAGCGTCCGCTCACTCTACGGCTCGAAAACAGTCAGCCTCCGGTGTACAGCCCTGCTGCGAGCGGGCGGCTCGTTCTGCTCGAGCCGATCGGAGACGCACCGCGCAAGCTGCTGATCGACACGATCGAACAGCATTCGCGCATTCGGCTGCTTACCAGCAACGCCGAGGCACGCCCGTTTGCCGCGTTCCCCATCGTCATCTCCACGCATACCTTTCCGGCGGCGTATGCGTACACCGTCACTGTGCCCAAACAGGCACGCGCTCTGCGCGAGTCCGACGCAGACTGCCTTCGCCTGGCGGCTGCCAAGCTGCTGTGCTGCATTTCTGGAGCAGCAGGCACGCTCAACGAGGCCATTGATGATCTTGCCGGCAATCCACACGCCTACCGGCTGAATCTTCCGGAGCGCTGGATTACCATTGCACGGCAGTTTATCCGCCACGCTCTGCTGACCAATGAAAACAGCCGTGCTGCATTCGACCGCATCTCCGGCGAGGCTGAGCGCGTCGCAAAAGAGGCACAGCTTTCCCGCGCAGAAACAATCGATAAGGGTGTTGCCTTCCTGCTCGAGCCGGGCGTTACAAGGACGCGATCCATCCGCGGCCGCAGTCGCTCGAGGAACTTGCCGAGACAACGGCGTTCGAGTACACGTATCAGAACGAGCCGCTGCTAGTCTATCATCCCGACCGCTTCGCTGGTCTGCTGCAGCGTGCCGGAGTCGGTCCCGAGCTTGTCGAAGATGTTGTACAGGCATTGAAGGACCGTTCGCTCTGCACGTCTGAAAAGGTCAAAATCAACACTGAGGGGCTGGCAGACGCTATCTTGCAATCCCAACGAAAAAGTTCATAAATTCCAGCATTCCATCCATTCCGGCGGGAAACGAGGGAGGACAATAATGTATAATAAGGATATATATCCTGCACTGCAGACATTCGGTATCGAACATCTGCGCGATGAACAGGAACGTGCACTGACGCCGATCCTTGCCGGACGTGATGTCCTCGTTCGGCTGCGAACCGGCGGCGGAAAGTCATTACTGTACCAGCTGCCTGCACTGCTCGATGAGCCGGGTTCGCTCACGCTTGTTTTCTCGCCCTTGCGCGCGCTGCAGCGCGATCAAATACAGGCACTCGAGCGCAGAGGCGTGCACGCTGCCTTGCTGAACTCCGACCTCAGCACGTCCATGCACGCTGATATTCTGCGAGACTTTGCCGCAAACGGCGGCCTTCTCTACCTTGCGCCGGAGCAGCTCCGCCGTGAGGACGTGCGCACCGTACTTGCCGCCGCGCATGTGCGCCGCGTGGTCGTTGACGAGGCGCATATTCTGCCGCAGGTCGAGCACGCCTTTCGCAAGGATTACCGCCGTATCGGGCCGTTCATCGAGTCGCTGCCCAAGCACCCGCAGGTGCTGGCGTTCACCGCGACCGCCACGGTGTCTGACCTCAACTACATCGCCGAGCGGCTGTGTATGCGCGACCCTAAGCGTCTGCTGTTTCCGGTTCGTCGGAAGAATGTCAAAATTTATGTCAAGAAAATTACCATCCGCGATAAGACCGGAAAGACCCGCAAACTGCAGAACGCGCGGCTCATCATGCTGGACAATGTACTGCGTAAGTACCGCAAGCACGGTGCCACGATCATCTACTGCCCACGCGTCAAGGATGTCAAGCGCACCACCAAATGGTTGCGTTCTCGTGACTATCCAGTGAAGGCTTATTACGGCAAAATGAAACGCTGCAAACGCGCCCACGTGCAGGACTACTTTCTGACGAAAAAGCACCCGATCATCGTAGCTACGAACGCCTTCGGTCTGGGCATTGACCGTCCCGACGTGCGTCTGGTCGTGCACGCCGGACTGCCCATCGGCATTGACGCGTACACGCAGGAAATCGGCCGCGCCGGACGCGACGGAAAGAAAGCTCGCGCCGTACTGCTCTACGCGCCGTCGGATGAGTATGTGGTGAAAAACCTTATCCACAGCAGCCGCGACCCCGAAACCGTTTCCCGCGGCAAAAAAGCGTCTGAAGGCGCTGAAAAAGATTCTGCGCGAGCCGAACAAGGTGTGGAAGGGTATCACGAAGTACTTTCGATAAGCGTATCAACCACGCCTGTCATTGATATAATATTTATATGTATGAATGGTTAAACCGCCCGCATCACGGCAATCCTAACTACCAGAAGGAGGAATTTCCATGACCAACAACTTTCAGTGTGCACAGATCTACCAGATTCTCGCGCTCAACGACGAAATGCTGAAGAACGGCTGCATCACCCGCGACGAGCACGATTTTGTCCGCCATGTGCAGACGGACAAGCTGACCCGGCTGCACAGCACGCCGTAAGGAGGCCGCCTGATGGATGTCCGCAGACTGGACGAAATGCAGGCGCAGGGCCGCAGCATCTTCGATACCGAGCTTGCTGTGGCGTACTATGCCCGCGTTTCGACCGACAAAGACGAGCAGATCAACAGTCTCGGCAACGAGAAACGCTATTTTGAGGACTATATCGCCGCAAATCCGCACTGGAGGTTTGCCGGCGGTTACGTCGATGAGGGCATCAGCGGCACGTCTGTCGAGGACGTGAGCAGTTTCTCAAGATGATCGAGGACGCGAAACGCGGCCGCTTTGACCTCATCGTCACCAAGGAGATCAGCCGTTTCGCCAGAAATACACTCGACAGCCTGCGCTACACGCGCGAGCTGCTGCGCTCCGGCGTGGGCGTGTACTTTCAGAACGACAACATCAACACCTTTGACAAGGATGCCGAACTGCGGCTCACCATCATGTCCTCCATCGCACAGGACGAGGTGCGCAAGCTGTCCGAGCGCACGCGCTTCGGCTTTAAGCGTGCACAGGAGAACAGCGTGCTGCTCGGTCAGAACAATCTGTTCGGGTACAACAAGGTTGACGGGCGATTGGAGATTGTCGAGCCGGAAGCCGCCGTCGTCCGTGAGGTGTTCGAGCGCTACGCTGCCGGAGACCTCGGTCTCCGCGCCATTGCCAACGACCTGGACAGCCGCGGTGTACGTGGACGGCAGGGCAAGCCGCTCACCTACTCCACGCTGTACGGCATGATCCGCAACCCGAAATACAAGGGCTGCTATGCCGGTCGGCGGTACGCCTCGCGCGACTACCGCGACAAGCGCAGCTACCGCCTGAGTGCAGACAAATGGCTCGTGCATAAGGACGACCGTGTGCCTGCTATCGTGCCCGAAGCGCTGTGGGAGCAGGCTAACCGTCTGCTCGCCTCGCGCGGCAAGACCATGAAGGCGCACGCGCAGGCATCCCAGAACCGCTACGCCTACAGCGGCAAGCTGATCTGTGCCAGGCACGGCACAACTTTCCACAGGCATGTGTATAAAAGCAAAAGCCGCGGCGAGTCGGAATGCTGGAACTGCAGGCTGTACCGCGAAAAGGGCAAAACCGGCGGCTGCAATTCCCCGACGGTTTACAGCCACGAGCTGGACCGCATTTTGGAGCGTGTGTTCGAGCAGATAACGGACGAGCGCTCAGCCGCCGTGCAGGAGTACATCGACAATCTGCGCGCCTTTGCCGCACAGCAGGATAACGCCCCTGCGCTTGCTCAAGTCGAACAGGAAATCGAAACGGTTACCAAACGCAAGGACAAGCTGCTCGACCTCGCGCTTGCGGGTGCGCTCTCCAACGACGAGTTCAAACAGCGCAACGAGACCTGCAACGAGCAGCTTGCCGCCCTCGAGCAGCAGCGAACAGAACTACAGAACGCAGACAAGACACTGGAAGAACGTATCCGACGGGTGGAAAATCTGCGCCGCATCATCGAGGAACGGTGGCAGATGAGCTGCGGGTTCTCGCGCGAGATGTCCAAGGCGCTCGTTGCCCATATCGTCGTGGACTCGGACGAGAGCAAAACCCGTATCTCGCTCGATATTTTCCTCACCACCGGTGCAGAGCCGATCGTATCTGAGATGCAAACCTCTAACTCACAGCTGCAAATGAGCTTTCAGCGGGCGCGGTCGGGGTATCAGGGCACGTATGAGGTACGGTACTGTGTGCGGTGGCACCTTGGGTAGCAGACGAAAAAACAGCAAACCTGCAAGGTTTGCTGTTTTCTTTTTTCAAAACTTTTCTTTTATTATTTCCCGCTTATCTTGACAGAACCGCCATTTCGCAGTACGATAAGGCCAGAAATCAAAATCACCCTAAGTATTACTTCCTTTCGTTTGATGAGATACACATCTCACAGGCGCAGGTATCCCGTTTGGAAAAAGGGCGCACTGGAGCATATCCGCAAGCAAATTTAACAAATTGAGAATGGATAATGGAGGATGGAGAATGAAAGAAGCCGCCCGAAGGGCGGTTATTGAATAAACGCGCTTTGCGCGTTACCGAAATTCTCAATTTTCAATTCTCCATTCTCAATGAAAGAAAAACAGCAAGTCCAACTGAACTTGCTGTTTTTCTTTACGCTGCCTGACTTTCGCCGGAGGCATAATCAATTTCCACGCCCGGCTGGACGTTATAGCAGTACACGTTAAAGCAAATGCCTTCGCCGTCATCCTCGACCGACCACGCCTCCATCTGCACGCCCGAGGCGACAAGATTGCTGCCCTCAAACACCGGCGTGACCCGATAGAGCACATGGTTGCCGGTTTCCTTCACATAGTCAGCGACCATATTCTCAAACGGAAGCATACCCTCGATATTGAGGTATCGCGTGCCAGTGATCAGGTTCTGCTTGTTGGCATTCTCGGCGGTAAGCTGCCAGCCGATCAGGTGACAGCGGTTATACAGATATTTGCCGTCCACGCAGTCATACTTGACGGTATGCCATCCGGTTGGCTTGACCTGACCGATCGAACCGCGTTTTTCTCCATCTGCGGGCATCAGCTCCTGTCCGACATTGGCGTATGCCGTGCCGCACCGTCCGAGATAATCCAAATCCGAATATTCCTCAAACGCTTCGGTCTCCTGCTTGTCTGCGTCGGTGAAGGACGGCTGGTTGCCGTCGATCTCGACATAAGCAGAATCCGAGTAGGCGGGCAGCTCGTCCATCGAAACCATACTGCTCGACGGCATGGGCAGTGCACAGCCGGAAAACAGCAGGCTGAGCACGAATACAATCGGCGCAAACGCGCGGGTCAATTTTCGCATTTAACAAATACTTCCTCTGTTATTTTTTTTTCATGCGAGGAACCGGCAAATTCGGTCTCGCTCTGCTTTGTCCATCCGGTTTCCGGCAGGGTGAAATACCGGTCGGCGGGATAGACACGATTCCAGTGATATAATATCACCTGCTGCACCCTGTTTAAGTATGGTGCAGGATTGTGCACCTCAGCGAAGCAGTAATCGTCCTCTTCCGCCCGCTCGAGGCAATCCTCAGCGATGCAAAGCCGTACTGCCGTATCCTCTCCGAACAGCTTTGCGGTATACGGACTTATCCACAGCCTGTGCATACCGCAGTGCATAAGAATGCGCTCATTCAGCACACGATCGCGGCTCTGTCGGCGATGGTTGAAGGCCAGGCCGCCTTTATCATCCACACATAAGATCAGCTTCATAGAGTTCTCCCTTCATCGGGTATCGGATGCACTGTTGACCGGCGCAACGCTGTATGTAATGCGTCCTGCCGAAATACCCTGCCGTCCGATATACGAGCACAGCGCTTCGGTCAGTCTCGGGGTTGCCTTGCTGTGATGCAGCCGCACGACTACCACGCCGGACGTGGAGGCGAAATACTGTACGGTCTGCGTATACGCTTCCGCCGCATTTTTCTCGGCATCGCCGCTGTCCAGACCGGCATCCCACAGGCGGTAGCCTGCACCGATGAGCACGCTGCGCTGTGCTTCGGTGAGCGCGTCGCTGCCGCTCTGGTTGGCGGCTATGCGGGCTGCAACACCGGTCAGCAGCGTCAGGCGTTCGTTCGCAGCAGCAAGATCCGCCAGCATGTCGGCTCCGTCGGTTTTGCTGTCCGCCTGCAGCAGAAAAGCTGCCGTATGTCCCTCCGCTGCGATTCGACGAACCAGATCATCGTCCCATTTGGAGGTATCCGTCGGCAGGAAGAATGCCGCCTGCCTGCCTGCGTCATGCAGATTGTCCAGAACAGCCGCCGTGTTTTCGTTCGGCGCGCCGTAATAGGCAAGATACACGCGAACCGGCTTTTTCGCCGGCTTTTCCTCTACCTTTGGTATTTCGATGGTATCATTGTCCACCGGCTTTGCCGGTGCGGGATTGGTATTCGTGTTATTGCTGCGGTCCGACCCGGAGGTATTGTCCTTGTAGTTGTCGATCGTGTTCTCAATCACCTTGGTATGCGCCGCAATAAACGCCGAGTCGCTCTGTTCCGAGCCGTCTGCGACACGCAGCACATTTTCCCCCTGCAGGGGCAGTGAAGAATAGGTAAAGCCGAACTTCGCACAGCACAGCTTGACCGGCACATAAACCGTTCCGTTCATCTCATACGCGGGTGTGGAATAGCTGTTCAGATTCTGGTCGTACACATAGCCTTCCGCAGTCGAAAAGCTGAGCGTTTCGCCGTTTGCGGAAAGATCGAGCACGCCGTCATTCTCCGAGGCTGACACGCCGAGCGTGGTAAACACACTGTACGGCACATAGGTTGCGCCGCCGAGACGTGCAGGCATGGTGCTCTCGTCGAGCGGCAGGATGGAGTCATTTATCGCTGTCAGCGTCACCGCATGCGCCGGTGCAGGCAGAAACGTCAGCAGCAGCGCGGCACACAGCACACAGCTGATGATTTTTTTGATACGCACTCACTCCTTTCAGCAATTCGTACGAACATATTATACCAAAGCGCAGCGGGTTTGTCACCCTTTCTGCCGAAAAACACCTTGCGTTGTGAGAATCGAGTGCTATAATAAAAGAGTACAAATTCTTATACAGAAAGAGTGAAGCAACCATGCTGCAGATCACAACACAGCGCACTACTACTCCCTAAAGCAAAGCCGGACGAAAGCAACCTCGGCTTTGGCGTTCATTATACCGATCACATGCTGATCATTGACCACGATGAGGAACAGGGCTGGCACGACGCCCGCATCGTACCATATCAGCCGCTTGAGCTTGATCCGGCAGCGATGGTTTTCCATTATGCAATGGAGTCCTTTGAGGGTCTGAAGGCTTACCGCACCCCGGACGGCTCCATTCAGCTGTTCCGCCCGGACAAGAATGCACAGCGTATGATCAACACCAACCATCGTATGTGCCTGCCGAGCCTGCCGGTAGAGGATTTCGTTCAGGCTGTCAAGGCCATTGTTTCCTTCGATCAGGACTGGGTTCCGCACGCTGAGGGCACTAGCCTGTACATCCGTCCGTTTGTCATCGCTACCGAGCCGCATCTGGGCGTTCGCACCTCCCGCACCCACAAGTTCATCATCGTATGCTCTCCGGTCGGCGCTTACTACTCCACCGGCATCAACCCGGTTAAGATCTTCGTCGAGGATGAGTATACCCGTGCCTGCCCGGGCGGAACCGGCTTCACCAAGTGCGGCGGCAACTACGCTGCATCCCTGATCTCTCAGGTAAAGGCACACGAGCTGGGCTACGAGCAGACCCTGTGGCTGGACGGCGTTGAGCACAAGTACGTTGAGGAAGTCGGCTCCATGAACTGCTTCTTCAAGATCGACGGCACCGTTTACACCGCTCCGACTGTTGGCACCGTTCTGCCGGGCGTTACCCGTATGAGCTGCATCGATCTTCTCAAGCACTGGGGCGTTCCGGTGTCTGAGGAGCGCCTGCCGATCGCGGACGTTATGAAGGCATCTCACGACGGCAAGCTGGAAGAGGTATTCGGCACCGGTACCGCTGCAGTTATCTCTCCGGTTGGCGAGCTGCGCTACGAGGGCGATGTTGCTCACATCAACAATGGTGAGATCGGTGAAGTTACCCACAAGCTGTACAACACCCTGACCGGCATCCAGTGGGGCAAGCTGCCGGATGAGCTGGGCTGGACTGTAAAAATCGACTGATTTCGATAAAAAGGCAAAGCCTTTTCATCGAGAGGGACGTACCGAGCCACAGGCTCGGATACGTCCTTACGGGATTCTGTACGAAATCCCGCCATGCGGACGCGGTTTGCAGACAAACCGACATTCAATAAAAAAGAGGCTGACAGTTGTGAACTGTCAGCCTCTTTTTTTACAATGCAAGTGTGTGATATGGTTCGCCGCTCAGCGTTTTCCATGTAAAAACGCCGTTTTCGAGTGTCATATAGCCATGTGCGGTATCATTTTTCGGGATGGACACTGAACCCGGGTTCAGATACAGGTTTTCCCTGCCAAACGGCTCCCATGCCGGAATATGCGTATGTCCGTGCAGCAGCACATCGCCCTGACGCAACGGAGGCGGTGTTTTCGTGTTGAATTGATGTCCGTGCGTGGCGTACACCAGCCGCTCCCCTGCCGGCAGGACGGCATAGTCCGCGAGGATTGGGAACGCGAGCACCATCTGATCAACCTCGGTGTCGCAGTTGCCGCGTACGCAGAGGATTGTATCTGCCATGCCGTTCAGCATGGCAATCACCTTCTTCGGCGCGTAATCGCGCGGCAGAGCATTTCTCGGTCCGTGGTAAAGAATATCGCCTAGCAGCAGCAGACGCGCAGCCTGCTCGCGCTCGAACGCCTGCAGCAGCTGTTCGCAGTAGTACGCCGAGCCGTGAATATCGGATGCAATGAGAAATTTCATGCCGCGCCTCACTTGCCTGCCTGCTTTGACACATCCACGATGGTGCCGCCGCCGACAACTACATCGCCGTCGTACCGCACCGCCGCCTGACCGATCGCTGCGGCTCTTTGCGGCTCGTCAAACACCAGCTTGACCCGTCCGTCCTCCAGCGGAGAAACCGTCACCGGCTGCTCCGCATGGCGGTAGCGAATCTTCGCCTTGATGTGAATCGGCTCGGTCAGCTCCGGAATCGAAATCCAGTTCATGTCGTCCACGATCACAGTATCCGAGAACAGCGCTGCCTCCGGTCCGACCGAAACCGTGTTCTTCTCCATATCCTTGCCGCAGACGTACACCGGCTCTCCCATCGCAAGACCGAGGCCGCGTCTCTGGCCGACGGTATAGCGGACAGCACCCTTGTGCTTTCCACCGGCTTGCCGTCTAAATCGAGGAAATCGCCTGCCGGATAGTGCTTGCCCGTGTACTGCTCCATGAACTTGACGTAATCGCCGTCCGGCACAAAGCAAATATCCTGGCTGTCGTGCTTGCGTGCGTTGCAGAAGCTGAGCTGCTCCGCCAGATCGCGGATCTCCGTCTTGTTGCGGTCGCCCAGCGGAAATTTGGTGTGCGCAAGCTGCCGCTGCGTCATCGTGTACAGCACATAGCTCTGGTCCTTGCCCGCGTCCACGCCCTTTTTTGAGCAGCCAGCGACCGGTCTGTTCATCCTGCTCAATGCGGGCATAGTGACCCGTGACAACGTAATACAGGCCGTGCTGCTCGGCAAAATCCAGCAGCTTGTCGAACTTCATAAAGCGGTTGCAGTCAATACAGGGATTGGGCGTGCCGCCTGCCTCATAGGTGCGGACAAACTTGCCGATCATCTTCTCCTGAAAATCCAGTGTAAAATCCAGCACCTCATACGGAATATCCAGCTGAAACGCAACCTCACTTGCGTCCTCGATATCCTTTTCCGAACAGCAGGTGCGGAAATTACATGCGCCGAGATCCTCGTTGCGGTACAGCCGCATGGTCGTGCCCATGCAGCGGAAGTCCGCCTGCCGCATCAGGTAAGCCGCGATCGAGCTGTCTACGCCGCCGCTCATCGCAATGAGTGCGGTCTTCTGTTCTGTGTTCTGCATCTGTGCCGTCCTCTCTTTCGATATATTAAGTGGTAAGTAAAATTTTCATCAGATAGCAAAAACTCCGAAAACCATGTGGTTTTCAGAGTTTTTGTGGTCGAGGTGACAGGATTTGAACCTGCGGCCTCTTCGTCCCGAACGAAGCGCTCTACCAAGCTGAGCCACACCTCGAAATGTTGTTATTTGATTTTAAAGAAGTGGTCTAGGTGACAGGATTTGAACCTGCGGCCTCTTCGTCCCGAACGAAGCGCTCTACCAAGCTGAGCCACACCTCGAAATCAAGCTGCCAACGCTTTTCCGTGACAGCTTTATTAGTATATCGCAGAAATCGCTTTCTGTCAACACTTTTTGAAATTTTCCTTAAATTTTCTCGAGCAGCTTTGCCACCAGACGGCGCAGCTCTGCGCCGCGGCGCTCGGCAGTCTCGTTGACCTCAGCGCCCGAGAGCGGCTGCATAAGCACGCCCGCCGCCATATTGGTGATCATGGCAATACCGACGAGCGGCAGACCGCAGTGCGCGGCTGCAATGACCTCGAACACGGTGGACATGCCGACCGCATCCGCACCGAGCGTGCGGAACATGCGGATCTCCGCCGGTGTCTCAAACTGCGGGCCGTTTACGCCGCAGTATACACCCTGATGCAGCTTAAGACCGCAGTCCGCAGCGGCCTGCATGGCTTTTTCCCCAGTTCGTGGCTGTACGCGAACGTCATATCCGGAAAACGAGTACCGAGTTCGGGATCATTTTTGCCGGTCAGCGGACTTTTGCCTGTCATGTTGATGTGGTCGGTGATCAGCATAAAATCACCCGCATGATAGCCGGTGTTAATGCCGCCGGAGGCATTCGTCACGACAAGCGCCTTCACACCCAACTCTTTCAGCACATAAACAGGATATGCCACCTCGTCCGGCGCGTAGCCCTCGTAGCCGTGCAGACGGCCCTGCATGCAGATAACGCGGCGTCCGGCCAGTGTGCCGCACACCATGCGTCCTGCGTGGTCAGGCGCGGTGGATACCTTGAAATGCGGAATCTCGCCGTAGGGCACATAGACCGGGTTTTCCACCTCATCCGCCAGCGGGCCGATGCCCGAGCCGAGCACCAGCGCGATTTCGGGCACAAACGGCAGCTTTTCTTTAAGATATACTGCAGATTCCACTACATTTGCTTTTGTCAGCATAGGTTGTCCCTCCCTTACAGCCGACGCAGGATAGCGTCCGTGCGCTTCTGCGTCTCCGCCTTTACCTTTTCAATGTCGATGGTCTTGAATTCACCATCGCGGTACAGCACCTCGCCGTCTACCATGGTCAGGCGAACGTCCGCGCCCTGAGCCGCATAGACCACGTTGCAGGCGGCATCGGTCATCGGCGTAAACTGCGGCGCATCGGTATCGATGACGCACAAGTCGGCCTTATATCCAACCGCCAGCTTGCCGCAGTCCGTGCGTCCCTGCGAGAGCGCACCGGCGCGCGTTGCGGTGTGCAGCACCTGCGCAGGCGTTAGCAGCGTGGAATCGTGATAGAAACCCTTGTAGACCACGCCGAACAGGTAAATATCCTGAAAAATGTTCAGGTTGTTGTTGGAGGCTGCGCCGTCCGTGCCGAGCGCGATATTGATGCCCTTCTCCAGCATTTTCGGAATGTTCGCGTAGCCGGATGCCAGCTTGAGATTGCTTGCCGGGCAGCAGGCGACCGAAACATTGTGCTTCTTAAGGATATCGAAATCCTCGTCCTCCAGCCAGACGCAGTGCGCCGCCGTGGTCGGAGAATCGAAAATGCCGTGCGCCTCCATGTACGCCGCCGGCGTCAGGCCATGACGCTGCTTGCACTCCTCGTGCTCGGTCTGCGTCTCGGACAGGTGGATGTGGATACGCGCACCCGCGTCCTTCGCATGGGCGGCTACCGCCTCGACCACCTTTGGGCGTCGAGGTATACTCGCCGTGGATACACAGATCACCGATCAGCCGACCGCCCATCTCTCCGTTCCACTCGTTCAACAGACGCAGATTGTCCTTATAGGCGGCAAGGCTCTCGTAGTCGCTGTCGTCAAATACGGTCAGGCCACGGCTGAGGTTGCACTTGATGCCGCTCTCGCGGATCGCGGGCATCATGCCATCGAAGAAGAAATACATATCCGAGAACGAAACCGTACCGCTCGCCAGCATTTCCGCGATGGAAAGCTGCGTACCGTAGTACGCCGCCTCGTCGTCAATTTTGTCCTCAAACGGAAATACCTTCTCACCCAGCCAGCGCTGCAGCGGCAGATTTTCCGCGTAGCCGCGCAGCAGCGTCATCGGCGCATGGCTGTGAACGTTGTAAAAGCCGCTCATCAGCAGACGGTGTTTGCCGTCGTAACGCTCGCCGTAATCCTCCTGCGGCTCGGCATCGCCGATGTAGGCAATCTTGCCGTTCTTCACGCCGACGTACTGCCCGCGCTTGCACTCAAAATTCTCATCCAACAGATCAATATTGCAAAAAAGCATGGTGTTCTCCTTTTCTCTTTATAGAACATGGTAATGCGGGATAATATCCTCGTATTCGCCGTCCTTGTTCAAAAATCCGCCCGGAATCACGCCAAGCTGTGTGAATCCCAGCTTTTTGTACAGCGCCAGCGCACCCGTGTTGCTCTTGACGACTGCGTTGAACTGCAGCACGCGAAATCCGCACGTTTTTCCCTGTGCAATGCAGTGCTTTACCAGTTTTTCACCGATATGCTGTCCGCGCACGGTCTTTTTGACGGCGTAGCTTGCGTTGCAGATGTGTCCGCAGCGTCCCACATTATTCGGGTGCAGAATATACAGACCGACCAGTTCACCGGTTGCCGCGTCGTACGCTACGCCGGTATAGGTCTGCTCAGTGAAAAAGGCATGACCGGTCACCTCGTCCAGCTTTTTCCATCTGCGGAAAGGCTTTGCCGTCCTCAACGACCTCGTTCCAAATTTCTGCTGCCTGTGCAGCGTCACGCTGCTCGTACTGTCGAATTTCGATCTGCATGGTTTCTCATCCCCTTGTTTTTTATTATAGCATAGTGCAGGAGAAAAGAAAACTGCTGCATCAGTTGCAAACCTGAGGAACGCGCTGACGCCGCGCGGGCGCACAAGAGGATAGACAACCTGCGGTTTTCCACCCTCTTGTGAATCTCCCTTTTCCCTTGGATAGCCTGACGCAGACCAGAGACCGGCGACCGCTCCGAAAAAGGGAACGGCAGTTGGGTTACCGTTGCGTGTCTTTCGCAACCTATTCGCAGTTCACAGATACCTTACTGCTACACATACGGGTTACTCTCCACAGGCGCGACACACCCCATGTCGCGCAACTCTTTACGCGTTACTACAGACAGTTCCTGCGGGTTACACCTATCGACAAACTTTACTGTAGGGTGCGGCAAGGTGAATTGCCCGTCAGGGCAAGAGAAGGTGCCCTGGGGTGCGACTCGGCGCACCGTATCTAAACCATCTGCTCATTGCTAAAACGCAGGGGCGGCCATTGGCCGCCCACAGAATGATAACCCATTGCGTTCTCTTCACTCTTCACTCTTTCTTAAAACGCCGAATACTTCAAAATATCTTTTCGCATTCGCGTGATAATCCGCTTTTCCAGCCTTGAAATATAGCTTTGCGAGATACCCAGCAAATCCGCGACCTCCTTCTGCGTCAGCGCCTTCGGCGTGCCGATGCCGAACCGCAGCGAGATGATCTGCCGCTCTCTCGGCGGCAGATGGCCCAGTGCCCGATGCAGCAGCATTTTGTCCACATCGTCCTCGAGCGGCCGCATGACGCTGTCCGGCTCGGTGCCGAGAATATCACTCAGCAGCAGCTCGTTGCCGTCCCAGTCCGAGGACAGCGGCTCGTCGATGGAAACCTCGCTCCGCCGTCCGGCGATCTTGCGCAGGTGCATGAGGATCTCGTTCTCGATACACCGCGACGCATACGTCGCCAGCTTGACGTTTTTGTCGCTCCGATAGGTGCTCACCGCCTTGATGAGTCCGATCGTTCCAATAGAAATTAAATCTTCTGTTCCCACACCGCTCGATTCAAACTTGCGCGCCAAGAACACCACCAGCCGCAGATTGTGCTCGATAAGACAGTTGCGCGCCGCAACATCGCCGCCGCTGTTCGCCTCCACAGCGGCGGCCTCCTCCTCCGGAGACAACGGCGGCGGCAGAACATCGCTGCCGCCGATATAATGTACGCCTTGCGCTCGAAACCGCCGCAAAACCATCTTTAACCACTGCAGAAATTTCATTTTGCTCTCCCTTTCACACCCCGATAAGTCCCTCGTACGCGCCCTGTCCGATGGAGACCGCACTGACCGCACACACACAGTCGAGTGCCGTGCCGTCCGCTCTCAGCACGCTGTCCGGCCGGAAATACAGCAGCAGACCGCCATCCGTGCCGACCGCGTGAAACGGCAGCAGACCGCAGCGTGCAGCCAGATTTTCCGGCAGAGCCGTCAGCTGCGCGGACGCACTGCCGAACGGCAGTTTCGTGTCCAGCAGGCACTCGGCGGTCTTGCGCTCGAGCACCACGACCGGCTTTCCGGAAACCGGTTCGGTCAGATCGTTGCCCGTGTCGTGCAGCACGCGCACGGCGGTCTGCCGAGTGCCGAACCGGATGGTCAGCGTTTCTGTTTCGCGGTGCAGCGCGCCGTGCTTCGCATCTCCGCACAGGAGTATCCCGCTTGCCGCGTAGCCGACAGCTGCCGCCAGCACGAGCACCTGTATCGGCACCGCAAAGTAGTACCCGCACGAGAGCAGCAGCCTCCTGTCGCTTGCGGCACTCAGCGCCGCCGCCAGTCCGGCGAACGAGGCCGCGACCACGCCGTACAGTGCACACAGCCGCGCAAGGTGTCGCTCTCTGCCGAAAGCGATCATGCACAGGCCCAATCCTGCAAGAAGGCGCAGCGGTGCAAGTGTCAGCACCGGCCAGACCGCACCTAGCACGGCATAGCCGCCGCCGAGTGCTGCTGAGAAAATCAGCCGCATTTTCCGCACCTGCACGCCGCCTAAGCGAGCCGCCGCAAGCAGCGTTGCGCCATCCATCAGCGCGTTGACGGCAAACAGCACATCCAGATAGACGACCATACCTCACCTCCCGAACAAGATTCAGTATAGCACGGACAACATGCGCGTTTTGCCGAATAAAGAGCGTAAAATACCTGAAACCGCTCTACCATAAGATAGAACGGTTTCAGGTAAAGAGTAGTATGTAAGTAAGATGTGGTCGAAATGAGAAAGGATATAAAAGAAAACAGCAAGAGTCCTGCACCTTTATCGGTATCAGCCCCCTTGCTGTGTCTTTATCATACTGCAAAATCGAAGATTTGTCACCTGTCGATTTTTACAAAATTCCCAGTGATTCTATCGGTTATTTTCGGAGTGCGTACTGTGCCAGCAGCTTTGCTGCGTCCTCGACGTCGGAAACCGCACACAGCTCGCTCGGAGAATGGATATAGCGAGTCGGGATGGAGACCGCGCCTGCCTGCACGCCTGCGCGCGCCTTCTGCAGCGCCGAAGTATCCGTGCCGCCGCACAGCAGGATTTCGCGCTGCGCGGATACACCGCAGTCTTTCGCCGCCTGCTCGAGCGCATCCACAACCGCCGGTGTGCAGATAACCGAGCGGTCCATCACCTTGACTGCCGGTCCCTTGCCCAGCTCGACCGCCATCGCGGACTTCATCTCCGGCAGGTCGCCGGTATCGGTCACATCCACCGCGATAGCCGCATCCGGCTCAACTGCGAACGCTGCCGCGCCTGCGCCGCGCAGGCCAACCTCCTCCTGTGCCGTAAACACGAAGTACAGGTCGTTCTCGATTTCCTTGTCCGCCAGCTGCTCCATCATTAGCAGGAGCGTCACGCAGCCGATACGGTTGTCCAGATACGGACCGCACAGCACGCCGTTCTGCTCGAACCGCGGTGCCTCGTACACAGCGAAATCACCGATCTGCACCAGCTTGCGCGCTTCCTCGGCATCCTTTGCACCGATGTCGATGAACAGATTATCCAGCGTCAAATCCTTAAGCGGCGTCTTTTCTTCGTAGGAGATCACGCCGCGCGTGCCGTTGGCAAACTTCACCTGAATATTCAGCAGGTCACCGACATACAGGCCGCCGATCTGCGAAAAACGGATAAAGCCCTTGTCCTCAATATAAGTGGCAACCACGCCGATAGAGTCCATATGCGCGGCAAACAGCAGCTTTTTGCCGTTCTTTGCGCCTTTTTACGGCAGATAAGGTTGCCGAGCGCGTCCGTCGTCACGTCATCGATATACGCGCCTGCAATCTCCGCGATGGTTTCGCGAACCGCATCCTCACGGCCGGAAGGGCCGAATGCACCCGCGACCGTGTTCCATAAATCAAAAATCTTGCTCATTCGTCGTCCCCTCCGAGTTCTTCCAGAAATGCGCGTGCGGCGGAAAGCACCGCTTCGCAGTCAGCTACTGCCGCCACCGAGGACGGCGAGTGAATATAGCGTACCGGAGCCGCAGCCGCGCACACGCGCACGCCTGCACGGCTCTTGTGGATACGGCCTGCGTCCGTGCCGCCGGCTACGCGCGTTTTCGTCTGCCAGCGGATGCCACGCTTGTCGCAGGCATTGCGCAGAAGTTCAAACAGCTCCGCATCGTAGATCGTCGCGCCATCCATGAACGGCAGAACGACACCGCCGCGTACACGGCAAACAGCTTTGCCGCCTTCCACCTCTGCGAGATCAGCGGCTGTTGTGCCCTCGAGCACCATTGCGAATCCCGGGTCAAGCGCATATGCCATGCTTGCCGCACCGCGCAGACCGACTTCCTCCTGCACAGTGAAGCAGAACCAGGTGTCGATCGGCGGCTCATCCTCGATGAGCTTGAGGAGCGCGGCACAGCCGACACGGTCGTCAATCGCCTTGGCCTTGATAAGACCGTCGCCGAACTCGACAACCGCCGAGTCAAACACGCCGTAATCGCCAAGCGAAACCTTGTCCTCAGCGGCAGCTTTGCTCGCTGCACCGATGTCGATATACAAATCCTTGGTCTTGGGCATAGTGCGGCGCTCTGCGGCAGTTGTCAGATGAACTGCCTTGATGCCGATCACGCCCTGCACATCACCGAAGCGAACCGGTCGGCCGATGACCACGCGCGGGTCCACGCCGCCGACAAATCCAAATTTCAGCATGCCGTCGTCCGTAATCTTCTTGATGATAACGCCGACCTCATCCATGTGCGCGCACAGCACAACCGGACGCTCGAGCGCCTTTTGCCCTTTCGGAACACCATAATGTTGCCGATGGCATCGGTTTTCATTTCATCCGCGAACGGTTTTACCTTCTCGAGCACAAACTCGCGCACCGCATCCTCACAGCCGGACGGCCCCGGCAGTGCGCACAGCTGCTTCATCAGTTCGATCATGCGCCCACCTCCCCGTCAAATTCGCGCAGAAATTCTGCCATCAGGTCAGCGACTGCCTGCACATCAGACAGCTCCACGACCTCGACCGGCGTATGCATGTATTTTTCCGGAATGGACAGCAGACCCATTGCGATGCCGCGGCCGACGATCTGCATCGTCCACGCATTCGTGCCGGTGTTGCCCTCCATAATTTCGAGCGTATAGTCGATGTCGTTCGCCTTGGCGGTCTTGATGAGCGCCTTGGTGAAGCCGCGGTGCAGGTTCGGACCCATGCCGACTGCCACGCCGCTGCCGAGGTCGAACACACCGTCCGACGGACCGTCCGGCGTTCTGCCGTGGGTTACGTCCACCGCGATGGCGTACTCCGGCTGAACCGTAAACGCGCCGGTCTGCGCACCCAGTTCAGTGACTGCCTCCTGCGTGCTGATGAGCACCGCAACATTGCATTTCAGCTTGTCCTTCGCCGCGTGCAGCTTCTCCATTGCCAGCAGGATGGCGGCAACGCCCGCTCGGTCGTCAAGGCACTTGCTGCAAAGCTGACCGCCCGCCAGCTTGATCGGCTGCTGCGCGAACACGATCGGCGTGCCGACGCGAATGCGGCTTTTGGCATCGAGCAGACCGGTGTCGATCGCCATCTGGTCGATGGGGACGGCCTTGTTCTGCTCACCTGCCTTAAGCAGGTGCGGCGGCATGCAGGATACCACACCGTACAACGGCTCGTCCGCGAGAATAGTCACCTCACCGCCGAGCAGCATGCGCGGGTCTACACCGCCGACCGGCGCAAACCGCAGGAAGCCGCCGTCCAGCACCTCGGTAACAAGAAAGCCGATCTGGTCGAGATGTGCGTCCAGCAGGACGGTTTTCGTGCCCTCTTTACCGCAGGACAGGCTGCCGATCACGTTGCCGTTCTTATCCGCGTCCACGGTGTCGCAGTACGGCCGGAACAGCTCCGCGACGGCCTTTGCCGCCTGCATTTCAAAGCCGCTGACCGCCGGCAGCGCGCACAGCGTCCGCAGCGTTTGTTCTAACTGCAAGGAAATTCCTCCTTTTTCGTCTTTTTATCGTACAAGGTTTATTATAACCGTTTCTTTCCATGGTTACAAGATAAAAGGCGCTCCTGAGAGCGCCTTTTGCTTTATGAAATCTGTTCTCCGGTCGGCAGATACAGCGCGTTCACCGCGTCCGTTTTGCCGTTCGGATAGGAATCTACCACGCGGAGACAACCGTTTTCAAAGCTGAGCCGATAATAAATGTCGATCGTGTCCTCGATTTTGATCGTACCCAGCGTTGCGCCGAAGCGGTCAAAGCAGGTAATCGTGTGCTCATCGGTCGGGAGCGCGTACACGCCTGCGCCGTCGGTCGCCAGCAGACCCGGACGTCCGCCGTTCAGAATCGGCTTTACGCGGAACAGAACCTTGTTCGTGCCGTCCGCGTCACAGCGGATGTACTCATATTCCTTGTCGTTGATCCAGCGGCTGTAAATGTTCTGACCAACCTCGTCAAACGCATTCTGATAGGTCTTTGTCAGCTTTTTGCCCTTAAAGTTGTACAGCGCATAGTAGCCGGTCGATTCTGCGGCGATATAGGTATCGCTGTACTGATTCAGCTTCAGCGCACGCGAACTGGACGCGATGCGCTTGCCGCCCGCAATGATCGTGTACGAGGTATCATCATCCGTTGTTGCAACAAAGCGATCACCTATGTTATCCGAAAGATACATTTTCTTGTGATCGAGCGCAAAATTCATACTCCACACAGTTTTGCCCGCAGTATCAATAGCACGAATGGTCTTGCTGTCCACGCGAACAACTGCTTTGCCGTCCTTGAAGGCGGTCAGGTGGTCATACGTTTGGGTAGCCTTGGTACCGTCCGTGAAAATCATATAATCCTTGCCATACGTTATACTGTCAATATTCATCGGAATCGCCCAGCCTACCTGCTCACCGTCCACCGTAGCAAGTGCATAATTTTCCAGAGTTTCACCGGTTTTCATATTGTATACAGTGTATTCCCCGACTGTCCTCTCGATATAGATAGACCCACTCGCCAAATACCGTAATAGCGGTGAATTCACCATTGTATTTCTTGTAATTGGTTAATAGCTTGTTACCCTTGGCATCCTCAAGGTGCATCTGTACATTAAAACCGTCGTCACTGTCAACAACAACAGTATACTTTAGCCACGGCCTTGCTCGGCACCTCGGCATACTTGGTATCATACAGGCGCGGCATGGTCGCGATGGACTGCTCGTGCGTATAGCTGTTATTCGGTGCAAAACGATTGCCGCTGACGCCGTTCATCACGCCGCTGTTGTACGCCCAGTACACATCGCTGCGTGCCCACGCCTGAATGTCCGCGCCGTCCGCGAAACGTGCGGCATACGGTCCTTCACGCTGTCCTTGGCATTCTTGCGCAGATTGCCCAGACGGTGCAGCATGCTTGCCGCCTGCTGACGGGTCAGCTGCTGCTGCGGTGCAAATTTGCCATTGCCAACGCCGTTCACCACGCCCAGAGACGCGCAGAGCAGCACATCCTCGTCCTTAGTATCCGAGAAGGAAACCGTGGCTTTATCGACGGATTTTACGTTGCCGCTCTTTTCCCAGGTGCGGTAAACCGCTGCCGCCAGTGCGCAGAAATCCGCACGGGTGATGCTCTGCGTATACGCCTGATCGATCTGCTCCGGCACAATACCCGCGTTCCGCGCGGTATCCACCGCCGACTTGGCCCAATTGCTCGGCGCTTCCGCTGCCGCAGCCGCCGTCACCAGCATAGCCGCAGACAAAATTGCTGCAATCGTTCGTTTCATAGAAAATCCTCCTTTTAATTCAGCGGTCAGTGATTTTTTCTTTGTTTTGGATATTGCACGCTCTGTTTTCTGATCGCTGCATTGTATTTGACGTTTGATATCTGCAAAAGGTTCCCAGATTTATCGGGTAATGTCAAAAAAAATCATTGACGGTGCAGGTCTGCAGAATACTGTCCGGCGTGTAGTATTCATCCCGCAGGACGCGCTGCTGCTCATCATACCATATTTTCTCGGTTACGCCATCCTCGCTGACGCAGACTGCGGTGCGCGCGGCGTCGTCGTATGTCCACTCGTTGTCCTGCATCATTTCATAATTCGGATCATGCACATTGTTTTCCATGCGCAGTATGGAACCGCGTGCATCCTTCACCGTGATCCATGTGCCGGTCAGCACGCCCTCGAAAATCGTGCTGGTTCTGGTCGTTTCTCCGGTTTTGGGATTGTATTCCGACACTGTCTGTGACTGCATGTTGCCTGCCGTGTCGCAGCTCTGCTCCAGATACGGTTCTTCCTCGTCTCCGCGATAGATGTAAGTCTCTATTCCGTCCGCATTCGCTGTGCGAATGATACGCCCCTGCTCGTCATACTCTGTGTAAGAAACCGTCTTTACACCGCAGGTTGTGGAATACCATGTCATTTTGCTGCCGCTGTAAACCTTTGCGTTCGCTGGAACTCACACCGAACGGACGCTTGCAATTCAGCGACCAGATCTCGCGGTTCTGTGCATCGTAGCCGGTGATTCTGAGATAGGACCATTCCTTCTCATCCGGTATCACGCGCGTTGTCTTTTGCTGTTCAATCCGAGCTGCAGGCTGCATATACGCCAGAAGTGTCCAGTTTTCCGCTGTCGGACGGACATACCGCAGTCCGTTCATCGATAAGCCGCCGAAAACAGCACCGCAGCAGACCGCAGTGCTTGCCGCCAGCATTCCGGCTCGTTTAAGAATGTTCAGCTTCACCCAAACACCTCCTCAGCGGGTGACATCGGTGTATGTTGTTGTAATCTCACGCGAAAACCATCCTCCGAAAAGCTATATGCATTTTTTTATCCAGCGTCCCTGCTCGTCATACCAGTATTTCTCGGTCGTGCCCTCCGCCTCGTCCACACAGGTGGCCGTGCGCGCGGCATCGTCATACGTCCACCGATAGTCACAGGTTCTCATCTGTCCGCCCGCGCTGACATGCACTTGCTTTTACGATGTTGCCATGCGAATCCAGTATGCAGTACTGCGAGGCAAGATAGGTACCATCGTCTTCGTATATGTCCATATTGGTGACGGTACTGCCTGTTTGCGGGTCGGTTTCGGTGATCTTGCGGCCGGTCAACGCGCCCTGCGCGTTGTGCGTTTCCTCCAGATACGTTTCAGTCGCATCGCCGCGGTAGTAATACGTCGATATGCCGCCATAGTCGGTTTCCATACGGATAAGCCGTCCCTGTTCATCATACTGGCAAACCGAGTCCGCTTTTCCGCCCTGACCGAAGAAATACCGCGCCGATGTATTGCCGATGTACACATCACGGCTGCTGCCGACCGATGCCAGCTTGCCGAACGTCGTACTCGACCAAATCTCACGGTTCTGTGCATCGTATCCGGTGACAGTGTAGGTCGGGTCGCCCTCACCGAAGTCCATAACGGACTGTTCGATTCTTGCCGCCGGTGCGACCCACGGCAGCAGCCACCAGTTATCTGTCGTTGGCCTCATGTAGCGCAAGCCATTCACCGCCAGCGCCCCGAAAACCCCAGCTGTACAGACGGCAGTTGCCGCCGTCAACATTCCCACACGTTTGAGCAGATCTTTGTTCATAAACATCCGCCTTTCTCTATCCGATTGTCCTGCCTGTCTTATCTGGTTTCAGTATAGCATAAATTTTTCCGGAAGGATATATCTCTTTGTATTTTGAAACAGAAATGTATCATGCAGCGGCAAAATCGTTTGTCTGCGCCCGGTTGGCGACGGTGCGGGAGCACAGTGTGCTCCCCTGCGATTGCGCGTGTGCAGCTGAATTTACCGGCGGTGCGCCGAGGTCGCACCCCAGGGCACCTTCTCTTGCCCTGACGGGCAATTCACCTTGCCGCACCCTATGGTAAAGTCTAACATCAGATATAATTCGCGTATGTTACGAAATAAACGCAAAAAAAATCCCGCAGAGAAAACCTCTGCGGGATTTATTATGCTATTTCAGCAAGCGTTTTGCGCGATCTTACGCCTCGGGAGCGTACAGATCCTGCAGGCGCTTCAGGTGAGCGTAACGCTTGGTAGACTCTACCTCGGAACGCTCGAACAGGCCCTCTGCACGATCCGGGAACGAACGGGTCAGTGCGGAGTAACGAGCCTCGCCCATCATGAACTTGCGGTAATCCTCGGTCTTGGGCTCCTTGGACTCCAGAATGAACGGGTTCTTGCCCTCGTCAGCCAGCTGCGGGTTGAAGCGGAACAGGTTCCAGTAACCGCACTCGACGGCCTTCTTCATCTCAGCCTGGCAGTTGGTCATGCCGCCCTTGATGGTGTGCATCTCACACGGAGCATAGCCGATTACCAGGGACGGGCCGGGATAAGCCTCAGCCTCAGCGATGGCCTTGAGGGTCTGAGCGGGGTTAGCACCCATAGCGATCTGGGCAACGTATACATAGCCGTAGCTCATCGCGATCTCGGCGAGGCTCTTCTTCTTGGTGGTCTTGCCGGACGCCGCGAACTGCGCAACCGCGCCGATGTTGGTAGCCTTGGAAGCCTGTCCGCCGGTGTTGGAGTAAACCTCGGTATCGAATACCATAACGTTTACGTCCTTGCCGGATGCCAGAACGTGATCCAGACCGCCGAAGCCGATATCGTATGCCCAGCCGTCGCCGCCGAAGATCCAAACGGACTTCTTAGCGAGGTATTCCTTGTGAGCCAGAACATCCTTGCAGTCCGGGCAGCCTGCTGCTGCGCCCCTTTTCGAGCTCTGCAACCAGTGCCTTTGCCGGCTCAGCGTTAGCAGCGCCGTTGTCCTTGGTATCCATGAAGCTGTTAACAGCGTTCTTGAAGCTGTCGGTAGCGTTCTCAGAGCCAGCCATAACTTCCAGCTTGGAGATCAGGCGCTCACGGAGAGCTTCCTGACCATAGTACATGCCAAGACCGTGCTCTGCGTTATCCTCGAACAGGAGTTAGCCCATGCCGGACCGTGGCCGTTTGCATCAACGGTGTACGGGGAGGTAGCAGCCGGGCCGCCCCAAATGGACGAACAGCCAGTAGCGTTGGAGATGTACATACGGTCGCCGCAAACCTGAGTGATCAGGCGGGCGTAAGAGGTCTCTGCACAGCCTGCGCAGGAACCGGAGAACTCAAGCAGCGGCTTTCTTGAACTGCGAATCCTTTACGGAGTTCGTGGAGATCATGTCGGCCTTCTCGAAACCTTTGCTACGCAGTAATCGAATGCATCCTGCTGAGCAGCTTCCTCTGCCTGCGGTACCATCTTGAGGGACTTGGTCGGGCAGACGCCGATACATACGCCGCAGCCCATGCAGTCGAGCGGAGATACAGCCATGGTGTACTTGTAAACGCCCTTGCCCTTGCCTGCCTTGATGTCAACCAGCTTGGTGGAAGCCGGTGCAGCAGCAGCCTCTTCTTCGGTCAGTGCAAACGGACGAATGGTAGCGTGCGGGCAGACGTAAGCACACTGGTTACACTGAACACAGGTAGCCTCGTTCCACTGCGGAACGGTAACTGCTACGCCGCGCTTCTCGTAAGCAGCTGCGCCGTGCTCGAAGGAGCCGTCAACATGCTCGCCTGCGAATGCGGATACCGGCAGGGAGTCGCCGTCCATGCGGCCGATCGGCTCCATAACGTCCTTGACCATCTTGACAACTTCCGGACGGCCCTGCAGATCGCGGGTATCAACCTCGTCCTGTGCGTCAGCCCAGTCAGCCGGTACGTCGATCTTCTGGTATGCGGTAGCGCCGATGTCGATAGCCTTGTGGTTCATATCAACAATGTCCTGGCCCTTCTTCAGGTAGGACTTGGTAGCAGCGTCCTTCATGAACTGGATAGCCTGCTCGCTCGGCATTACCTTAGCCAGTGCGAAGAATGCAGACTGCAGAATGGTGTTGGTGCGCTTGCCCATGCCGATCTCGATAGCGAGGTCGATTGCGTTGATGGTGTAAAGCTGAACGTTGTTCTTAGCAATGTAGCGCTTCTCGGAAGCTGCCAGATGCTTGCTCAGCTCTTCCGGAGACCACTGGCAGTTGATCAGGAATACGCCGCCCGGCTTGACGTCGCGGACCATCGGGTAGCCCTTGATGACATAGGACGGGTTGTGGCAGGCAACAAAGTCCGCCTTGTTGATGTAATAGGGGGAACGGATCGGCTTGTCGCCAAAACGCAGATGCGATACGGTAACGCCGCCGGTTTTCTTGGAGTCGTACTGGAAGTAAGCCTGTACGTACTTGTCGGTGTGGTCGCCGATGATCTTGATGGAGTTCTTGTTCGCACCAACGGTACCGTCGCCGCCGAGACCCCAGAACTTGCACTCGGTTGTGCCTTCTGCTGCGGTGTTCGGTGCCGGCTTCTCCTCGAGGGAGAGGTAGGTAACGTCGTCGTTGATGCCCAGGGTGAACATCTTCTTCGGCTCTGCCTTAGCCAGCTCCTCGTATACAGCGAATACGGAGGACGGGGGCGTATCCTTGGAACCCAGACCGTAACGGCCGCCGGTTACTACCTTATCGGTGATGCCTGCATCAGCCAGAGCGGTAACAACGTCCATGTAAAGCGGCTCGCCCTGGGGCCCGGCTCCTTGGTGCGGTCGAGGACTGCGATCTTCTTAGCGGTCTCCGGGATAGCTGCGATCAGCTTGTCAGCACGGAACGGACGGTACAGACGAACCTTAACCAGGCCGACCTTCTCGCCGTGTGCGTTCAGGTAATCGATAACTTCCTCTGCAACGTCGCAGATGGAGCCCATAGCGATGATAACGCGGTCAGCGTCAGCAGCGCCGTAGTAGTTGAACAGCTGGTAGTTGGTGCCGAGCTTGGCATTTACCTTGCCCATGTACTCCTCAACGATGCCCGGAACAGCTTCGTAGTACTTGTTGGCAGCCTCGCGGTGCTGGAAGAATACGTCGCCGTTCTCGTGAGAGCCGCGCATCATAGCGTGCTCCGGGTTCAGTGCGCGCTTGCGGAATGCTTCAACAGCATCCATGTCGCACATTTCCTTCAGATCCTCGTAATCCCAAACCTGGATCTTCTGGATCTCGTGGGAGGTACGGAAGCCGTCGAAGAAGTTGATGAACGGAACACGGGACTTGATGGTAGCCAGATGTGCTACTGCAGAAAGGTCCATAACCTCCTGCGGGTTGGTCTCAGCCAGCATTGCGAAACCGGTCTGACGACATGCCATAACGTCGGAATGGTCGCCGAAGATGTTCAGTGCATGAGATGCAACGGTACGAGCGGAAACGTGGAATACACACGGAAGCAGCTCGCCTGCGATCTTGTACATATTCGGGATCATCAGCAGAAGACCCTGAGATGCGGTGTAGGTGGTAGTGAGCGCACCTGCTGCCAGAGAGCCGTGTACGGTACCCGCCGCACCTGCCTCGGACTGCATTTCGATTACCTTAACGGTAGTACCGAAAATGTTCTTCTGACCTGCGGCAGCCCACTGGTCAACGCTGTCTGCCATGGGGCTGGACGGGGTGATCGGATAGATACCCGCAACTTCGGTAAACGCGTACGATACGTGCGCGGCCGCAGTGTTGCCGTCCATGGACTTCATCTTTCTTGCCATGTTGATGTCCTCCTATAAAAAATTATAATTCTCAATCGGAATTAAAAGCCCTCGTTTTGGTGTATTTTAACCTAAACTAAGCCTTACCTGCCCCTTCATTGTAGCACTCACGCACAAAGTTGTAAACAGTAAATGTACTATTTTCCGCACTATTTTTTCAAATTTTGATAAGATGTTTCATATTATGAAACGCATGCAAACTTTATCATGGAGTTTCTGTGTTTTTTCCGTGTTTTTTATTGCGTAATCTGATGACACATAGTATAGTATTAGATGTATAGTTATATGGTTATGCCATAAGTATCGGAGGGATCGGCATGGTATCTCGCGTATTCTCCGCAGGACTGAGCGGCATTGACGGCTACATTGTCACCGTCGAGTGCTTCCTCTCCGGCGGTCTTCCCCGGCTGGATGTCGTCGGTCTGCCGACCGGCGCGGTATCCGAAGCCGGAGAGCGCGTCCGTGCCGCCGCAAAGGCCTGTGCCTTTGACTGGCCCGTGTCCCGACTGACCGTCAACCTCGCACCTGCCGACACAAAAAGGCAGGAACAGCATACGATCTGCCCATTCTGCTTTCCATTCTGGCGGCAGCGGGCGAGATCGACGCACCGCCCGACAACGCTCTCTTCTTCGGCGAGCTTTCCCTCACCGGAGAGCTGCGGCCTGTCTGCGGTGCGCTTTCCATGGCGCTTGCCGCGCGTGATGCCGGTTTCAAATCCGTGTTCGTTCCCGCGATGAATGCCGCCGAAGCATCCTATGCTTCCGGTATGACGGTGTTTCCGATCCGTACATTAAATGAGCTGCTCGGACATTTGAACGGCAGAAAGCCGCTCACGCCGTGTGCTCCTCCGCCCAGACCCGAACCGCAGGACGATGCGCTGGATTTTGCGCATGTGCTCGGTCAGCACGCGGTCAAACGCGCGCTCGAGATCGCGGCTGCAGGCGGACACAACGTGCTTCTTTCCGGACCGCCCGGTTCGGGCAAGAGCATGGCTGCAAAGCGCTTTTCCACCATCCTGCCGCCGCTGTCTGACAGCGAACGGCTGGAGGTTATCCGTGTCTGGTCCGCCATCGGCAGAGGACAGGAGGCCGTCGAGCGTGCCGAACGGCCGTTCCGTGCACCGCACCATAATTCCTCGGCCAACGCGATGGCTGGCGGTTCGGGTTCCGCAGGGCGGCTGCCCGTCCCCGGCGAGATCACGCTCGCGCACCGCGGTGTGCTGTTTCTGGATGAATTTCCGGAATTCCGCCGCGATGTGCTCGAAACCCTGCGCCAGCCGCTTGAGAACGGCAGAGTTACCATCTCGCGCGTCGCCGGTCAGGTGACGTATCCGGCACGGTTTCAGCTCATTGCCGCGATGAATCCCTGCAAATGCGGCTGGTACGGCACGGAACGCTGCACCTGCACCAAGGCTGCCGTTCAGCAGTATCTGCACCGTCTGTCCGGTCCGCTGCTCGACCGAATCGACCTGCAGGTTGCTGTGCAGCCGGTTGAATACGCCGCGCTTGCCGCACGAGGTCAGGCCAGTGAGGAACACTCTGCCGACATTCGTGCCCGCGTGCTCGCCGCGCGCGAGCGGCAGTATGCCCGACAGGGCGCCGACGTGTGCAACGCTGCCATTCCGCCGCCGCAGCTTGCCGAGCACTGCCCGTTGAGCGCGGATGCGTCTCGTATGTTTGCGGCCGCATTTCAGCGGCTGGGGCTGACTGCCCGTGCGCATGACCGCGTACTGCGTGTTGCCCGCACGATCGCCGATCTGGCAGACAGCAGCGTCATCGAGGCTGAGCATCTCGCCGAGGCTCTGCAGTACCGTTCGCTCGACAGAGCCGCGGGTTCTTGACAGCTTGTGGAAAAGTCTGTGGACTATGTGTATAAATTTACAATTACTGTAATTTCGTCTAAATTCGACCATTTATTGACATACTGGTTTGTTTTATCGGCAAACCAACAACCAGTCAGGAGGAAAATTCAATGTCTCATCCTATCGCTCGCCGTGCCGGTATGCTTGCGCTGACTGCCGCAATGCTCATGCCGAGCGCGGGAGCATTATCCGATGTGTCCAGCTGGGCGCAGGAAGGCGTTGCCGCTGCGCAGAATGCCGGTCTGGCACCTTCGTCCCTGTCCAACAGTGCCGCTTCCGGCTCTATCACCCGCGCAGAGTTCTGTGCCGTTGCGCTGAACGCCTACAAGGCTGTCAGCGGCAAGGCTGTCTATGTTTCGGGCAAAAGCCGTTCGAGGACTGCTCGGACCCCAATGTCACCGCAGCTTACCTGCTCGGCATTATAAAAGGCCGCACCAACGGCAACTTTGATCCGGATGCCAAGATCAGCCGCGAAGAAATGTGCACCATACTCGACAACATCCTCGCCGCTGCCGATATCGAAGCAACCGAGATCGCCGGTGATGCCTGCATCGAGGATTACCCCGATGTAAGCATGATCAGCGATTACGCAATGCAGCCGGTCGTTACCATGGTCGATCATTCGGTCATCAACGGCATCACCGATACCAGCACGGACACCACCATTCTGGCCCCGTCCGGCACCACCACCCGTGAGCAGGCGCTGATCATGGCAAACCGCTTCTGCACCGCCTTCAAGCCGGATAAGACGCCGATTGCAGCGGTTGACGGCTCCGCTAACCTGCCGACCACCGCCGGTTCTTCCGCCTCCGCCGCAACCACTATCACCGGTCTGCCGCAGACCGAGGCTGAGAAGATGACCTACGTTTACGGCGCAGGCAACGGCAAGTACCAGTCCGCAGCTGAGGCTGAGGCTCACATGGTCGAGATCGTGGTTCCGGTATGGCATCTGCAGTCCGACGGCACCAAGGTGGCCTCCAAGGCTTACCTGCAGGTAAACGCTTCGCTGGCTTCCATCTATCAGGCCATCTTTGAGGAGATCTTCAACGGCTCCGAGAAGTTCCCGATCTACGATGTAGGCTGCTACTCGTGGCGCACCGGCGAGCACTCGCAGGGCACCGCAGTTGATATCAACCCGGACGAGAACATGGAAGCTACCATCAACTCGGACGGTTCTCTGTCTCCGACCTGCGGCACCCACTGGACGCCGTATATTGATCCGTACTCCATCCCCGAGGGCGGCGATGTTTACAATGCCTTCACCAAGTACGGCTTCACCTGGGGCGGCAACGGCTGGCACAGCAAGCGCGACTACATGCACTTCAGCTACTTCGGCCGCTAAGCACTACATACGAAATGGCAAAGAAGGGGACGGCTTATCGTTAGCCGCCCCTTATCTTTTGTGAAATTTGTGTAACTTTACAGGAATTTAATTTGCAATTTTAGAATAACATGCTATAATAATATATAGAGTAAATTAGCAAGGAGGCATGACATCATGAGAAGACTCTCTATTCCGCAGAAGCCCGACCGTCCGGACATCGACGATCTGATCTTTGGTGATGACCATAAGACGCAGAGCGAAAAGTAACCGCACTTTTGATCGGTTCCACGCAGGGCTTGCAGAGAAACAGCAGCCGCGTGGTTTTTTATACCTGTTTTTGAAAGGAAACATATAAAAATGGAATCATCCAGTCCCGCGTCACGGACAAAATGTAACACCCGAAGCATTTTCAATGCCTCGGGTGTTTTCTTTCTGTTAGTCTAGAGATTACGAACAGCGCCTGCGAATGACATATACCGTTAAATGTTATCGTAGGGCGGGGTGCTCTACGGATATAATATAAATTTCAAAGATTAAATCCGCAGGTGCTATCTATAATAACGCGCTAACGAATTGTGCGGCACTGTCATCCCCCAGGGGACCTTCTCTTGCCCTTCGGGCAATTCACCTTGTGCCGCACCCAGCGCAGAGTTGCCCTTATGTGTAGCAGCAAAGTATCTGACACTGCGTATAGGTAAAGAAATGGGAGCACACTGTGCTCCCCCTACGGTAATAAAAATCCTCTGCCGTTCCCCTATTTCGGAGCGGTCGCCGCTCTCCGATTTTCGCCAGGCTATCCCAAAGGAAAGGGGTGATTCACAAGAGGGTGGAAACCTTGGTGTCTACCCTCTTGTGCCCCCCTGCCGGGCAGGCAAGATTCGTTCGCTTCGCAAGCGACAAACCTTCGTATATAACGATTTAACAAACCCGAGGTTCGATTTCCGTACTCATGCAAAAAATAAAACCCCACCCTGCCGATGCAGTCCAATTAGTAACCTGCACGACTCATGCAGGTGGGTCCTCTGTTTGATACCTCTGCGCTTCCAACTTCCGTGTATACCCGGGAGGCCTGCTGCTCAGTATCAAAACTTTCCGAAGTCCCGTACTAAAAATGTGGGTTAAAAAAGGACTGCTGTCGAACAGGGCAGGATCTTACCGAAATAAAATGCTTTGCTTCCGATAACGAAGCTGCGCTGTTTACTCTTATTTTATGCTCTCGGCCGGAGAATTACTCCTCCTCTGCCTCGGCGCGTTCCATAACGATGTCGAACACTGCATCTGCAATCTCGTCATCCTCGACTGCCTCGAGCAGCTCTTCGCCGTTCTCCTCAACGATCTGCATGATAACAACCTCTGCATCCTCCTCGATGGAGATTTCTGCAGGGATAAACGCCAGATAGGTCACGCCATTATATTCCACGGTGTCGATATGCTCAAACTCGACCTCGTTGCCGTCCTCGTCGATCAGGGTTACAAAATCATTGCCGTATTCCTCGCTCATGGGTCCGGCACCTCCTTAAATTCATAGTAAAGGGGAGAAATCAGGTGTTTCCTGTCCCTTGTATTAAGCATAACAAATTATGACGTATTTGTAAAGCCTTATGTTGTGCATTCAGCACTACACTTTACACGATCATAGTATGTCTGTTACTGTAATAATCATACCAGTTAAAAAACGTGAAATAAAGCCTTGACTTTGTAAATTAATTCTGGTATAGTATTTGAGGGAACAAGGAAGAAGGCAGGTCCTCACCCGCAGCGAAGCAAACGGGTCAATAAAGCACAGAAGCCGCTTTGCGCGCTCTGCGATTTTATTCTGGAGGACGGTCATTCGATCAGTCCTTTTTCTTTTTGTCTTAAACCGATTTCGTTTGGAGGTGCTTACCAATCAGCAGCATGGAACATCAAATCAATGAAGAGATCCGCGACAAGGAAGTTCGTCTGATCGGTGACGACGGCGAACAGCTCGGCATTCTGCCTATTCAGCAGGCACAGGATATTGCCGTAGAAAAGGGCATGGATCTGGTCAAAATCGCGCCGCAGGCTAAGCCGCCTGTCTGCAAGATCATGGATTACGGCAAATACCGCTTTGAGCAGGCCAAGCGCGAAAAGGAAGCGCGAAAGAATCAGCGTGTCGTGGAGATCAAAGAGATTCGCCTGACGCCTAATATCGACATCGGCGACCTGAACACCAAGGTAAAGAACGCTTGCCGCTTCCTGCAGGACGGCAACAAGGTCAAGGTTTCGGTTCGCTTCCGTGGCCGCGAGGTCACGCACGCGTCGCTTGGTCAGGATCTGCTCCATCGCTTCGCGGAGCTGTGCTCGGAGTGCAGCACGGTAGAAAAGCAGCCCAAGCTCGAAGGCCGCCAGATGCTGATGTTTCTGGCGCCCGCAAAGGACAAGTAAAACCAACGCGCAGATATAGCGCAAATTCAGAGAGGAGCAAAACCTTATGCCTAAGATCAAAACGCACAGCGGTGCAAAAAAAAGAGATTTTCCGTTACCAAGAACGGTAAGTTCAAGCGCGGTCACGTTGGCAAGCGCCACCTGCTCAACGGCCATGGCAAGACCACTAAGCTGAAGCGCCACCTCCGCAAGGAAGGCTTCGCAGATTCTACCAACGTAGCACAGCTGAAGCGTCTGCTGCCGTACAAGTAAGTTAGAAAACAACATCTTTCATATAGGAGGCAAACACAATGGCAAGAGTTAAGGGCGCAATGATGACCCGTAAAAGAAGAAAGAAGATCCTGAAGCGTGCTAAGGGTTACTGGGGTTCCAAGTCTACCCACTACCGTGTAGCTAACCAGGCCGTAATGAAGAGCCTGAAGTACGCTTACATCGGCCGTAAGCACAAGAAGCGTGACTTCCGTCGTCTGTGGATCACCCGCATCTCTGCAGCTTGCAAGACCTGCGATATCAACTACAGCCGTTTCATGAACGGTCTGAAGAAGGCTGGTATCGACCTGAACCGCAAGATGCTGGCTGACCTGGCTGTAAACGACCAGGCTGCATTCGCTGCACTGGCTGAGAAGGCTAAGGCTGCACTTTAATTGCATAACAAAAACGAGTCTGTGAAAACAGGCTCGTTTTTTTGCATTGAGCGCTCCGATCGGGGCGCTGTTTTCATATTCCGCATTTCTCCGCCCTATACTGTGATGGTAAGGAGTGTGATGAAATGGGTCCATCCATTTACTTAGGCGTACAGGGCTACGGCTGCATCCGCGCCGAGGATAAAGACCGGTTTGCGCATCGGTTTCGGCAGGACGACAGCGTGCGCTGCTATGCCGTGTGCAATAAAGGCCGCTACGCCATCCAGAACCGCCTGCAGGAAGGTCAGGCGTATCATTTGACCATCCGGCAGGGAACGGTGACACAGGCCGTTCTCACCCGTCCGGATGCACAAGGCGTAATCAATGCCGTCAGCGGCAATTCCATCACGGTAGACGGCATGCACCTTCCCTGCCGCGCTGTGTTTGAAATCCGCACACGAGCCGGCGGCGCTGTCGTTCTGCCGTGCTTTCTCACCGGCCGGATCGTCGGAAGTTATGCACAGGTGTTCGGCGATGTTGCGTATATCCGGCCTGCTCCGCAGATGTATCATCCGCCGGTTCACGGTGTTCCCGGTCAGCGCACCCTGCAAAACCTGCTCAGAACCGCCTTGATGCCTGTCGGCACCGCCCTGTACGTCTACGGCGGCGGCTGGAACCGGCAGGATACCAGCTCCGGCAACACCGCTATGCACATTGGTCTGCCGCAAAGCTGGATTGACTTTTTCGACCGTCAGAACGCCTGCTATACCTACCGCAACGACAGCAATCCCGCGCACAGCTACTACCCGACCGGCGGCTGGAACCAGTACGGCTATGCCGGTCTGGATTGCTCGGGCTACCTCGGCTGGACGCTGTACAATACCCTGCATACCGAGAGTGCGTCTGTCTCCGACTGCGACGGCTATGTCGCGCCCGCCGCCGAGTTTGCCCATACGCTTTCCCAAAGAGCCTGGGGTACCCTTTCCCGTCAGGACTGCGGCAACGGCCTGCAGGAGCCGTCCTCGTTCCGTCCCGGCGATATCTTCAGCATGGACGGCCATGTGTGGCTGTGCATCGGTCCCTGCCGGGACGGCAGCATTGTCATCGTGCACTCTACGCCCTCGCCCAGTAAAACCGATTGTAAAGGCGGCGGCGTGCAGCTCAGCGCGCTCAATCCCGCGCGTGATGCGGATAAGGATTGTCAGGCGTATCGGCTTGCAGAACGCTTTATGCAACGGTACTCGAGATGGAGCGCAAGGTATCAGGCGCAGCTGCTGCCCTATTCGGTTTATGGGAAGCTGTCGGAGAATCCGCATACAGGGTTGTTCCGGTGGAATGATTTTCTATCGGATAAAGAAGGCGTTCGGGAACAGTTTGCGGAGGAGATTCTGCAAATTGAGAATTGAAAATGGAGAATGGAGAATTACGCAGCGGTAAAGCGTTGTGCGGGTGGCCAACAGCCGCCCCTGCGGTTACGCAAGGTGCAGATGGGTTACAAGCGGTGCGCCGAGGTCGCACGCTACGGTATCATCCGTTATCAAACAAAACCCGCAGATGCCGTCCATGACCACCGAGCAAACGAGTTGCGCGACACGGATATCCCCCAGGGGACCCTCTCTTGCTCTTCGGGCAATTCACCTTGTGTCGCGCCTGCGCAGAGCAGCCGGTATGTGTAGCAGTACGGAATCCGGCACTGCGCAGAGGTAAAAAATGGGAGCACACTGTGCTCCCCTGCGGTAATAAAAATCCTCTGCTGTTCCCCTTTTTCGAAGCGGTCGCCGGTCTCTGATCTGCGCCAGACTAACAAACAAAAGGAAGTGGGAGTTAAGAGGGTAGTACTCATTTAATCCGCGCACGGCGCGGGAACAAGGTTTAGTGGCCTACGGGCAAACCTTGGTGTCTACCCTCTTGCCCCGCCGCAGGGGTGCGGCGACTTCCCGCCAAAGATTGGCGCCCATTCCTCAATCTTCAGCGAACAGAAAAAGCAAAAAATCCACTTGCTTTCGCAAGTGGACTAACTGGAGCGGCTGACGAGGCTCGAACTCGCTACCTCCACCTTGGCAAGGTGGCGCTCTACCAGATGAGCTACAGCCGCATATGTGATTTTGAGAAGAAAAGGTGGAGCGGCTGACGAGGCTCGAACTCGCTACCTCCACCTTGGCAAGGTGGCGCTCTACCAGATGAGCTACAGCCGCATATTCCTTTCATCTCGCTTTTGGCTTACCGCCTCAAAGCAAGATTTATTATATCAGGTAATGTGTCCCCTGTCAACACTTTTCTTTCTTTTTTCGCAAATTTTTCCGAAATACAGAAAACCGACGGCACACACCGTCGGTTTTCTCTTTCTCTTTCCTTTTCAGCTTCTCAGTGCACCCAGACCTCTTCGTGCTCGCCGCGACGCGGACGATTGAGCAGATGCTTGATCGCCTCCTGAGCAGGCATTCCGCCGTACAGCACAGCGTACATCGCTTCGGTGATCGGCATGGACACGCCCTGCTGCTGTGCAAGGTGATAGCCCGCCTCGGTCGCGTAATAGCCCTCGACCGTTGCGCCAACCTCCTTCATCGCCTCCTGCGCCGTTGCGCCCTTGCCGATCAGGATACCGGCACGGCGGTTGCGCGAGTGCATAGAGCAGCAGGTTACGATCAGATCGCCCACACCGGACAGACCTGCAAATGTCTCCTGCTTGGCGCCCAGCTTGACGCCCAGACGCGCGATCTCGGTCAGACCACGGGTCATGAACGCCGCCTTGGAGTTGTCGCCCAGACCCAGACCATCCGAAATACCGGCACCGAGTGCGATAATGTTCTTGAACGCACCGCCCAGCTCACAGCCGATAATGTCGGACGAGGTGTACACTCGGAAGTTGGTGTCGTTCATGAACGCCGCCTGCGTCAGCTCAGGCGCCGCACGGCTCTCCGAAGCGGCTACGATAGCCGTCGGAATGCCGCGTGCAACCTCCTCGGCGTGCGTCGGACCGGTCAGTGCAACGACCGGATTGCTGCCGTTCATCGCGTTCGAGATGGTCTCGGAGAACCGGCAGTAGCCGTGCTTGGAGTCCAGGCCCTTGCCGACGTTGACGATAACCGTATGCGGCGGCACGATCTTCGCCAGCCGCTCTGCCGTGCTCGCTACCGCGAAGGACGGCACCGCCAGCACGACCAGATCCGCTTTGGCAGCGCCGGACATGTCGGTCGTAATCTCAATACCCTCCGGAATGACAACACCCGGCAGCAGCTTCTCGTTGCAGCGCTCGCGGTGCAGCAGGTCACACTCCTCCTGCAGATAGGTCCACGAGGTTACTTCATGTCCGTTCTGGTGCAGCAGCATCGCCAGTGCGATGCCCCAACCGCCGGTACCCAGTACAAAAACCTTCATGTTACTTCTCCTCTCCGTCAGGCGATGCTTCGATCGTCTTTTTGCTCTTAAAGAGAATTTATTTTCCGTGCCGTGCAGGATGCGTCCGATATTCGAGCGGTGCATGAAAACAACTGCCGCCGCCATGCCGAACGCCATCGCCGTCAGCACCGGATCGCGATAGAACAGCCATGTCGTGATCGGAAAGCTGACCGCGCCGAGGATCGAACCGAGCGAGATCCACTTTGTCAGCACGACCGACAGGATGAACAGCGCGAATGCAATGACGAACACGCGCCAGTCAAAAAACGCGAGCATAACCGCGCCGACCAGCACGCCCTTGCCGCCCTTAAAGCCGAAATACAGCGGAAACATGTGGCCGAGGATAACAAAAATACCCGCTGTCAGCTTGCCGACCGGACCGCCGAGCGCCCAGCCGACCGAAACCGCTGCGGCACCCTTTGGCAATGTCACCGAGCAGAACGAACAGCGTCTTTTTCGCACCCATCGTGCGGTACGCGTTCGTCAGACCGGCGTTGCCGCTGCCGTAGTTGCGGATATCCTTGCCAAGCGTCACCTTGCTGACAATGATCGCAAAGCTGAGCGAGCCGAGCAGGTACGCGCACACGGCAATGATCGCAAAATGCGTAAGTGTCATGTTGCCCTCTCCTTACTGCGACTTGTCGCTGCGCTCGCGGATGACCATGCGTACCGGCGTACCGGTCAGACCGAACACCTCACGGATCTGGTTTTCCAGATAGCGCTGATAGGAGAAATGGAACAGACGCGCGTCATTGCAGAAGCAGACGAATGTCGGCGGGCAGGTGGAGGCCTGCGTCATGTAGAAGATACGCAGACGGCGGCCCTTGTCCGTAGGCGGCTGCACGCGTGCGGTTGCCTCTGCGAGAATGGCGTTGAGTCGGCCGGTCGGAATGCGCATGTGGTTCTGCTCGTATACCTCGTGGATGAGCGAGAACAGCTTATCCACACGCTGACCGGTCTGCGCGGAAATGAACAGCACCGGTGCGTACGGCATGTATGCCAGACCCTCACGGACACGCAGCGTGTACTCCTTCATGGTGGAGCCGTCCTTTTCAACCAGATCCCACTTGTTTACCACGATGATGCACGCCTTACCGGCGTTGTGCGCCTCTCCGGCCACCTTGGTGTCCTGCTCGGTAACACCTTCGGTCGCGTCAATCATGATAACGCATACATCGGCGCGCTCTACCGCCAGCAGCGAACGCATAACCGAGAATTTCTCGATCTTCTCGTCCACCTTGCTCTTCTTACGGATACCGGCGGTGTCGATGAACGTAAACTTGCCGTGCGTGTTGTCCACATCGGCATCAACACTGTCGCGGGTCGTACCGGCGATGTTGGAGACAATAACACGCTCCTCACCGAGCACGCGGTTGAGCAGACTGGACTTGCCGACGTTCGGCTTGCCGATGAGAGCCACGCGAATGCGGTCCGCGTCCTCCTCTTCCTCGTCTGCCGGCGGGAAGTATTCGTAAGCCGCATCCAGCAGCTCACCGACACCGTAGCCGTGCAGTGCGGAAATGCCGTACGGCTCGCCCAGACCGAGGTTGTAGAACTCATAAAACTCCGCCGGAGGATCACCCGGCTTGTCGCACTTGTTGACAGCCAGCACGAGCGGCTTGCCCGAGCGCAGCAGCATGGACGCAACGTCCTGATCGGCGGCAGTAATGCCGGTGCGCAGGTCGGTGATCAGAATAATGACATCCGCATGGGAGATCGCAGTTTCCGCCTGAAAGCGCATGAACTGCAAAATTTCGTTGTCGTTTGACGGTTCGATGCCGCCGGTGTCGATGATGGTAAAATCACGTCCGCGCCAGTCGCTGTCAGCGTACAGGCGGTCGCGGGTAACGCCCGGCGTATCCTCCACAATGGACAGGCGCTTGCCCGCCAAGCGGTTAAACAGCTGTGATTTACCGACGTTTGGACGGCCGACGATCGCAACAATAGGCTTTGCCATAAATTTCCCCTCCTTTAAGGTCAGTTTAAGACATTTGCAAACAAATTGCAAGCAAGAAATTCGTTAAAACCGCGCGTCAGCGCATTCAATAGAATTTCCGCAGAAAATTCACAAAAAGCCGCAGCATATATGTGGCTTTTGATACAAGAAAGCAAATCAGTATGCCCGCAAGGACGCGCTGATTTGCGCCCGGAACATATTCGAGCCGTGCTCGGTACGTCCCCCTCGATGCAAAGGCGAACCTTTTCATCGAAACCTGAAAAAAAAAATGGAGAAAGCTATCCGGCCTTCTCCATTTTTCCTGTTCTGTTTTAAGGCTTACGCTTCCTTAACGGACTTAACCTCACGACCGTTGTAATAGCCGCAGGCCTTGCACATTCTGTGCGCCAGCTTCATCTCGCCGCACTTCGGGCACTTAGCCATGCCGGGCAGAGAGAGCTTCCAGTGGGAGTTACGACGCTTGTCGCGGCGTGCCTTAGAAATTTTACCCTTAGGTACTGCCATGTTGGATACACCTCCTACTCTATCGTCTTATTTTTCAATACGAACTCATTCGCCCTTGTCGGAATCGAGCAGGGCGCGCAGCGCGGCAAATCGCGGATCGATCTGCTTTTTATCGCAATCGCAGTCGGTCACATTGCGGTCGGCGCCGCAGTGCGGACAGAGGCCTTTACAGTCCTCTTTGCACAGATAGGTCATCTGTACCTGCAGGATCAATGCCGGCACCAATACGTCCGCAGGATCCACGCTGTCGCTGGTCAGCACAAAAAGATCGTCCTCTTCCTCCGCCTCGGGGTCATCCGAGAGCATCATATCGGCCTCGGCTGAGAGCGGAATCTCGAGCGGTTTCAGGCAGCGTGCACATTCGGTGGAGTAGATCGTTTCGATCGAACCCGCCAGTCTCACAACACCGCTTTCATTGGAAACCACGCCTTTGATGTGGACAGGGCTTTGAAACGGCTTCGCGCCATAGAGCTTTTCGTCCGTCAGGTCGATCGTTTCATCGAACGGAATCGACGCATGTGCAGACGTGTTCAGCTTTTTTAGTCAATCTTCATGTCAACTTCACATGGTACTAAGATAGTATACTACAAACAATCGGTCTTTGTCAACCAAAAAATCTACAAAACACGGTATTTTTCCGAACTGTCCGCCCGCACTTTTCTTTTTTCGGAAAATGCGGTATACTGGTTTCACCCAAACGGGCAAATCAACGGAAAAGGATACCCTGCCTTGAGAGAATATTATATCACAAAAAACGACAGCGGACAACGTCTGAATAAATTTTTAGAGAAAGCTGTGCCGCTTTTATCCGGCGGCATGATGCACAAATACCTGCGATTAAAGCGCATCAAGGTCAATAACAAGCGCACTGAAGCTGCCTACAAGCTCGCCGAGGGCGATTCCGTGCAGCTTTACCTCAATGACGAATATTTTGACGCACCCAAGGAGGAAGAAGCCTTCCGCCGCATCAAAACACCGCGCGTGCGCGTCGTGTACGAGGACGAGCACATCCTGCTGGCGGATAAGGCGCCGGGCATGGTCGTTCACGCAGATGAGCACGGCGACACGGATACGCTCATCGCACACATTCAGGCGTACCTGTTTCAGTCCGGTGCGTGGAATCCGGATGATGCCGCGTCATTTGCACCAGCCCTGTGCAACCGTATCGATCGCAACACCGGCGGCATCGTCATCGCGGCAAAGACCGCTGAAGCGCTGCGCATATTAAATGATAAGATCAAGGACCGCGAGATGGAAAAGCGATATCTGTGCATCGTGCACGGCAGACCCAAGCCGCCCGAGGGACTGATCGAGAATTATCTCCGCCGTGATGAAAAGCGCAAGCAGGTCACGCTGCACAGGACCCGCGTGCCGGGTGCCAAGACCGCACGCACGCGCTACCGCACGCTCACGTCGCACGGCAGACTGTCGCTCGTGGAGTGTGAACTGCTGACCGGCCGTACGCACCAGATCCGCGCACATATGGCGTCCATCGGCTGCCCGCTGCTCGGTGACGGCAAATACGGTACGAACGAACTCAACCGTCCCTACGGCGAGACCGGTCAGGCGCTCTATGCCTATTCCCTCACCTTCCGATTCGCGCAGGACGCGGGAGCCTTGCAGTACCTCAACGGGAAAACCTTTAAGGTTAAAGATATTCCGTTCGTGAAGAAGTATTTTCCGAATTTCAAGCCGTGAGTAATGGAAAACAGAGAATAAACACAACGGTTTCATTCCGCAAAAAGAAAACGCTGAGCCACCGCTCAGCGTTTTCCTTTATGCGATTTAGTTATCGTCCTGCAGGGCATCAAAGCCTTCTGCGCCGGTACGAACCTTTACGACGTTCTCCACATCGTAAACAAAGATCTTTCCTTCACCGATATGACCGGTATACAGAACCTTCTTGACCGTTTCAACAACGGTTTCAACCGGAACCTTGGATACAACAACCTCCATCTTCATCTTGGGCAGCAGGGTTACGTCAACCTCAGCGCCGCGGTAATACTCGGGAGCGCCCTTCTGTACGCCGCAGCCGACTACGTTGGTCACAGTCATGCCAGATACGCCGATGGATGCCAGTGCTTCCTTCATAACCTCAAACTTGGACTGCTTTGCAATAATAACGATCTTGCTCAGCTTGTGGCCGCCGGCAGCAGCCGCGCCCTCTGTGGTAACCTTGGTCACCGGAACTGCCTTCTCGACTGCTACCGGGATGGTGTCCTTGATCTTTGCAGCAGTTTCGCCAGCCTTGGTGCCCAGAACAGTAGGAACGACCGGCATAAAATCTGCGTATGCGGAGGACAGGCCATGCTCAGGCTTATCCAGACCCATGATCTCCTCAGCCTCGCTTACACGCAGACCGATGGTGTGCTTGATAACATTGAATACGATGGTCATGGTGATCGCAACCCAAGCGATGACTGCGACTACGCCGAGAACCTGAATGCCAAAGAAGTGGAAGCCGCCGCCGTAGAATACACCGAGAGGCTCAACCTCAGTGCCATTATAGTAAGCGAACAGGCCGGTAAGGATGGTGCCCAGTGCGCCGTTGATGCAGTGCACGCCGACAGCGCCGACCGGATCATCGACCTTGAGCTTCTGATCGACAAATTCGATGCCGAATACAACGGCAAAGCCTGCGCAGATACCGATGATAACCGAACCGAACGGAGTAACCACATCGCAGCCTGCGGTGATGGCTACCAGACCTGCCAGAGAGCCGTTCAGCGTCATGGAAACGTCCGGCTTCTTGTAGCGGATCCAGGTGATGCACATAACGGTTACGGTTGCAACAGCAGCCGCCATGTTGGTGGTTACGAATACGCGGGATGCGACCTCAGCGCCGCCGCCCGACAGAGCAACGGTAGAACCGCCGTTGAAGCCGAACCAGCAGAACCACAGGATGAAGCAGCCGAGTGCGCCGAGCGTCAGGGAGTGACCTGGGATTGCACGAGCCTTGCCGTCCTTGGTGTACTTACCGATACGGGGACCGAGGATGGCTGCACCGATCAGAGCGGCAACGCCGCCGACCATATGTACCGCCGTGGAGCCTGCGAAATCATGGAAGCCAAGCTCTGCGAGCCAGCCGCCGCCCCAAATCCAGTGACCGGAAACCGGGTAAATGACCGCAGAAATAATCATCGAGTAAATGCAGTATGCAGAGAACTTAGTGCGCTCTGCCATCGAACCGGAAACGATGGTCGCAGCAGTTGCACAGAATACGGTCTGGAAGATCAGGGTCGTCCAGTCGTAGCCCTCACCGACAACGCCGTCAGCGAAGAAATCAATGCCGCCGAAGAACGGGCTTGCCGCGCCGAACATGATGCCGAAGCCGAGGATCCAGAAGATCGGCGTGCCGAGCGAGAAGTCCATCAGGTTTTTCATGATGATGTTGCCCGCATTTTTGGCGCGTGTCAGGCCGGTCTCCACCATCGCAAAGCCCGCCTGCATGAAGAATACCAGCGCCGCCGCAACAAGCGTCCAGCCTACGTCCATCGACGCAGCAAGTTCCATGATATCCATTTTTAATAACCCCTTGAAATAGAAATGGCGTGTACCTCCCCTTTCTTCTAAAAGAAAGGGAAAATACACGCCATTGTGTAAATATTAACGAATGTAAGTTTCGTTCTGTTCCTTAAACGTAGAACAGGATGTCGGAGTAGGTCGGGAACGGCCAGAACTTCTTGCCTACCAGACCCTCCAGCTTGTCGGCCGGTGCACGGACTTCGTCCATCGCGGAGATGACAACATCGTGGTAGTAATGTGCTGCCTTTTCGTTGTCGTCGGTCGGAACGGCTGCAACAGCCTCGTCGAGCGCTGCGCTCTTGGTGTACAGCTCCTCGGTCAGCTCGGAAACCTTGCCCAGCAGACCTGCCTCCATGCCGCCGGTAACGCCTGCTGCCTTCTTGGCATTGACGGTGCCTGCCAGCTCGTTTTCAAATGCGATGCACGCCGGAGTGATCTCCTCGCGTACCATATCGCTCATGGTCATAGCCTCGATGTTCAGGATCTTGTTGTACTCCTCAAGCTGGGTCTCCATACGGGAATAGATCTCCGCAGAGGTGTAAACATTGTGCTTTGCGAACAGGTCGAGGTTCTTCTGGTCAACGTAATGCGGGAATGCATCTGCCGCGCTCTTGAAGTTGAGCAGGCCGCGCTTCTCCGCCTCAACAACCCAGGACTCGTCGTAGCCGTCGCCGTTGAAGATTATGCGCTTGTGCGCCTTGATCTCGCGCTTAATGAGTGCGTATACAGCGGCCTCAAAGTCCTCAGCGCCCTCCAGCTCGTCAGCGAACTGGCGGAGCTCCTCGGCAACTGCGGTATTCAGCATAACGTTTGCACACGCGATGTTGACGGCCGAACCCAGCGAACGGAACTCGAACTTGTTGCCGGTGAAAGCAAACGGAGAAGTACGGTTGCGGTCGGTGGTGTCCTTCGGGATCGGCGGAAGAACAGCAGCGCCCAGATCCATCTTGGTCTTGTAAACGTCGGTGTACTCCGCACCGGACTCGATGGAATCAAGGATCGACTGCAGCTCATCGCCGATGAACATGGAGATGATAGCCGGAGGCGCCTCGTTCGCGCCCAGACGGTGATCGTTGCCTGCGGATGCAACAGAGATGCGGAGCAGATCCTGATACTCGTCAACAGCCTTGATAACAGCGGTCAGGAACAGGATGAACTGGGTATTCTCGCTCGGGTTCTTGCCCGGCTCGAGCAGGTTCTCGCCCCGATCGGTGGAAATGGACCAGTTGTTGTGCTTGCCGGAGCCGTTTACGCCCTCGAACGGCTTCTCATGCAGCAGGCAGGTGAAGCCATGCTTCTGCGCGACGGTACGCATGACCTCCATGGTCAGCTGGTTGTGGTCGGTCGCGATGTTGGTGGTGGTGAACACCGGCGCCATCTCGTGCTGGCACGGTGCAACCTCGTTGTGCTTGGTCTTGGAGAGGATGCCCAGCTTCCACAGCTCCTCGTCGAGATCCTGCATGAAAGCAGCTACACGCGGACGGAGTGCGCCGAAGTAGTGATCATCCAATTCCTGCCCCTTGGGAGGCTTTGCACCGAACAGGGTGCGGCCGGTAAAGATCAGGTCCTTGCGCTTTGCGTAGTCCTCGCGGTCGATCAGGAAATATTCCTGCTCCGGGCCTACAGTGGTGGTTACATGCTTAACATCCTTGCCGAACAGCTTGAGGATGCGGCACGCCTGCATGCTGATGGCGTCCATCGAGCGCAGCAGCGGCGTTTTCTTATCGAGGATCTGACCGGTGTAGGAGCAGAATGCGGTCGGAATGTAAAGGGAACCATCCTTTACAAATGCGTAGCTGGTCGGGTCCCATGCGGTGTAGCCGCGCGCTTCAAACGTTGCGCGCAGACCGCCGGACGGGAAGGACGACGCATCCGGCTCGCCCTTAATCAGTTCCTTTCCGGAAAACTCCATCATCACATGACCGTCGTCGGTCGGCGTGATGAACGAGTCGTGCTTCTCGGCGGTGATGCCGGTCATCGGCTGGAACCAGTGCGTGTAATGGGTTGCACCCTTACTGATCGCCCAGTCCTTCATTGCCGTTGCAACAACAGCAGCAACATCGGCGTCGATCGCGGTGCCCTCGCGCATGGTCTTCTTCAGCTTCTCGTAAACGTCCTTGGGAAGACGTTCTTTCATCACAGTGTCGTTAAACACCATGCTGCCGAACAGCTCGGGAACATTCGTAATGCTCATGAATGGTTCGCTCCTTACATATGTTAATTTTAATAGCAAACAAACTGAATAAAACAAATCAGGCGCTGCGGGTCGTGCCCACAGCGCCTTTGCTGTTTACACTTTGCATTATAGCCGTCCTGCCTTGCTTTGTCAAGGGAGATTATGGTGTTTTTTTCATTTTCGGAAGATTTGCTACAACATACTTAATTTTCGCTTGTCCGCGCCGTCACTTCCTGTGCAAAATGCGAAAATTCACTTTTTATGTTCTTTGTGCTTGACGATTTCCGGTTTTCTGCTATAGAATATTAAGCGAACAAAGGTGTTCGCCATAGCTGAGGATTTAAGGCTTTTGATCCTCTGCTGCGGCGAGCACCTTTTTATTTTGTTAAGCAGCCGGTACATATCGCCTTTCATCTGAAAGCACCCGCCGAAGCCTGCTTCTCTGAATCCGTAATTTCAGCGCAATATATAAGGAGGAAGCACCATGTTACAAAAAAGAAGGGCAAGTCCGCATCCCCGCAGGCTGCGCGATCTCCGGTATCTTCCACAAGGACGGCACCCGTGAGAACGGCACCCGCATTATCGACTCCATCCGCACCATGCACGACCGTTCAAACGGCCTTGGCGGCGGCTTCGCCGGCTACGTCATTTACCCTGAATACGCCGATTACTATGCGTTCCATGTATTCTATGATACGCAGGCGGCTAAGGAAGAGTGCGAGCGCGAGATCGAGCGTCACTTTGACATTGTAAACCTGTCCAAGATCCCGACCCGACGTCATCCGCGCATCACGGATGCCCCGATGATCTGGCGCTACTTCGTTACGCCCCTGCCGACCAAGCTGGCAGCCAGCCAGCTCGAGGAGCGTGAGTTCACCTCCCGCTTTGTCATCCGCATCAATCACACGCTGAACGGCGCTTACATCTTCTCCAGGGGCAAAAACATGGGCGTGTTCAAGGCCAGCGGTTTTCCGGAGGACGTCGGCGAATACTATATGCTGGAGAATTACGAGGCTTACTCCTGGACCTGCCACGGCCGCTATCCGACCAACACACCGGGCTGGTGGGGCGGCGCGCACCCGTTTGCACTGCTCGACACCACGGTCGTTCACAACGGCGAGATTTCCTCTTATGATGCAAACCGCCGCTTCATTGAGATGTTCGGCTACTCATGCGACCTGCTGACCGACACCGAGGTCATCACCTATATCGTCGACTACCTGGGTCGCAAGCTCGGCCTGACCTACCGCGAGATTGCAAATGTCATTGCGGCTCCGTTCTGGTCCACCATTGAAAAGCAGGAGCCGAAGGAGCGCGAGCGTCTCACCTATCTGCGCAATGCCTTCGCTTCCCTGATGGTTACCGGTCCGTTCTCCATTCTGGTCGGCTACACTGGCGGCCTGATGGCGCTCAACGACCGACTCAAGCTGCGCAGCATGGTTGTCGGCGAAAAGGACGACACCGTATACATCGCCTCCGAGGAATGCGCGATCCGCGTCATCCAGCCTGAGCTCGATAAGCTGTGGGCGCCCAAGGGCGGCGAGCCGGTCATCGTTAATCTGAAGAACGGAGGGAACCAGTAATGGCTATCGATTTCTTATATCCGCAGTATGAGGTCGTCCGCAACAACGACCGCTGCATCAACTGCCGCGCCTGCGAGCGTCAGTGCGCGAACGAAGTACACTTTTTGGGACGCCGACAACAACCGCATGCAGGCGGACGAGTCAAAATGCGTAGCCTGCCACCGCTGCGTGGCGCTGTGCCCGACCCGTGCCCTTAAAATCGTAAAGACCGACCACACGTTCCGTGAGAACGCCAACTGGACCGGCAAGGCGATCTCCGAGGTTTACCGCCAGGCAGGCTCGGGCGGCGTGCTGCTGTCCTCGATGGGCAACCCGGACCCGCACCCCATCTACTGGGATAAAATTCTCATCAACGCTTCGCAGGTTACCAATCCGTCCATCGACCCGCTGCGCGAGCCGATGGAGACCAAGACCTTCCTCGGCAAAAAGCCGGGCAAGATTGAGCGTGACGAGAACGGCAATCTGGTTCCCAATCTGGCACCGCAGCTGGAGCTCAACCTGCCGATCATGTTCTCCGCAATGAGCTACGGCTCGATCTCCTACAACGCACATGCCGCACTCGCACGCGCTGCAAGCGCGCTCGGCACCTATTATAATACCGGTGAAGGCGGTCTGCATCAGGACTTCTACCAGTACGGCCCGCACACCATCGTCCAGGTTGCATCCGGCCGTTTCGGCGTACATAAGGATTACCTCGAAGCCGGTGCTGCTATTGAAATCAAGATGGGTCAGGGAGCAAAGCCGGGAATCGGCGGCCATCTGCCCGGACTCAAGGTCGGCCCGGATATCTCCAAGACCCGTATGATCCCGGAGGGCACGGACGCGATCTCTCCGGCGCCGCATCATGACATCTACTCCATCGAGGACCTGCGTCAGCTGGTTTACTCGCTGAAGGAGGCTACCGAATATAAGAAGCCGGTTATGGTCAAGATTGCAGCCGTAAATAATGTAGCAGCAGTCGCTTCCGGCGTGGCCCGCTCGGGTGCAGACATCATCTGCATCGACGGCTACCGCGGCGGCACCGGCGCGGCTCCGACCCGCATCCGCGACAACGTCGGCATCCCGATCGAGCTTGCGCTCGCGGCGGTCGATCAGCGTCTGCGCGACGAGGGCATCCGCGATCAGGTCTCGGTCGTTGTCGGCGGTTCCATCCGCAACTCCGCCGATCTGCTGAAAGCCATCGCGCTCGGCGCGGACGCCTGCTACATCGCGACCAGCGCTCTGCTCGCCATGGGCTGCCACCTGTGCCGCACCTGCCAGACCGGCAAGTGCAACTGGGGCATTGCAACCCAGCGTCCGGAGCTGGTCAAGCGCCTGAATCCGGATATCGGCTCCCAGCGTCTCATCAACCTGCTCACTGCATGGGATCACGAGCTCAAGGAAATGATGGGCGGCATGGGCATCAACTCCATCGAGGCGCTGCGCGGCAACCGCGTGATGCTGCGCGGCATCGGTCTGACCGACCGTGAGCTGAACATCCTCGGCATCAAGCACGCAGGCGAATAAGCACAGGAGGTGCGCGAAAATGACAACTGTACAGGCAGGACTTACCTATTATAAACAAGTAAACGAGCAGATCCGCGCAGCGCAGGACAGCGAGATCACGGTTGAGAACGTGATCGGCCAGCGCTACATCGGCTGCGGCTCCACCGACCGCAAAATCACCGTGCACGGCACGGCAGGCAACGGCCTCGGCCAGTATCTGAACGGCTCCACCATTGAGGTCTTCGGCAACGCGCAGGAGGCCGTCGGCGACACCATGAACGCCGGTGAGATCGTTGTGCACGGCAACGTCGGCGACGCCTGCGGCTACGCGATGCGCGGCGGCAAGATCTATATCAAGGGCGACTGCGGCTACCGCGCCGGCATCCACATGAAGGCCTACCAGCAGCACTTCCCTGTTATGGTAGTCGGCGGCAAGGCAGGTTCGTTCCTCGGCGAGTATCTCGCCGGCGGTCTCATTCTTGTGCTCGGCATCGGTCAGAACGGCGCGTATCCGGTCAACAATTTCTGCGGAACCGGTATGCACGGCGGCAAAATTGAGTTAAGATGTGATAAAGCACCAACCGATCTGCCGCGTCAGGTCCTCATGAGCGAGGCCTCCGAAGACGATATGACCGAATTTGCACCGTATATCAAGGAATACGCGCAGCTGTTCGGTGCAGACGCGGAAAATCTGCTTTCGCAGAAGTATTTCGTCCTCACGCCGAACCCGGAGGCTGGGTATAAGCAGCTTTATACCTTCGAGGCGTAATCCCGCTTTGCGGAATGATCTCCATTCGTGAGATTTTCGCTTACGAAGCGAACGTAACTTGCCTGCCCGGCAGGGGCACAAGAGGGTAGACACCAAGGTTTGCCCGTAGGCCACTAAACCTTTTTCCCGCGCTGTGCGCGGATTTAATGAGTGCGTACCCTCTTGTGAATCACCCTTTTCCTATCATAACACGGCGAAAATCGGAGAGGCGAGACCGCTGCGAAAAGGAGAACGGCAGTCGGGTTACCATTGCGTGTCTTTCGTGAAATATTCGCAGTTCACAGATAGCTTACTGCTACACCGGTGGTTTCATCTACGCAGGCGCGACATACCCGTGTCGCACAACTCGTTTATCTGGAGATTGTGGACGGCACCTGCGAATTGCACCTATCTGTCAACTCCTATCTCTTCACTCCTAACTCCTACCTTACACCAACTCTTCACTCTCCACTCTTCACTCTGAAGAAAATCTTTCATTCTTAAAAGGAGGTATGACTTTATGGACACCACCATGAGCGAAGTCGTACAATTTATTCAGGAGAACGACGTAAAGTTCATTCGTCTTGCGTTTTGCGATATTTTCGGCAACCAGAAGAACATCGCCATCATGCCGACCGAGCTGGAACGCGCCTTCGAGCAGGGCATCCACTTCAACGCGGCGGCGCTGCGCGGCTTTCTCAATGTAGAAGCGTCTGATCTGCTGCTGTTTCCCGATCCGGCAACGCTTTCCGTTCTGCCGTGGCGGCCGGCTCAGGGCCGTGTAGTGCGCTTTTACTGCGACATTCGCTATCCGGACGGCACGCCGTTCGAGGGCGACGGCCGTCATTTGCTGCGTGAGGCCAACCGCCGTGCGCGCCGCGCAGGCTACTCGCTGACCATGGGCACGGCAAGCGAGTTTTACCTGTTCGAGCTGGATGAAAACGGCCATCCAACCACCATTCCGCACGATCACGGCGAGTATTTCGATGTAGCGCCGCTCGACAAGGCGGAAAAACGTGCGCCGTCAGATCTGCCTGACGCTTGAGGAGATGAACATCCAGCCGGAGTCCTCGCACCACGAGCAGGGTCCCGGCCAGAACGAGGTTGACTTCCGCTACGCCGAAGCCCTTTGAAGCAGCCGACAATTTTGTCACCTTCAAGTGGGTTGTCAAGTCCATGGCGTCTTCAAGCGGCTTGTTTGCGTCCTTCCTGCCCAAGCCGCTCCCGCATGCGCCGGGCAGCGGACTGCATCTGTCTGTTTCGATAAACAAAAACGGCAAGAATCTGTTCCAACCCTCGTTTGAAGAATCTGCCGAGGGCCAGAGCTTTGTGGCGGGCATTCTGCAGCGTGCTGCCGAGATGACCATCTTCTGCAATCCGCTCACCAACTCGTTCCAGCGTCTGGGCGAGTTTGAAGCGCCCAAGTACATCACCTGGTCGCATCAGAACAGCCGTCCGCTCATCACCGTGCCGCTCTCCGAAGACAGCACGGCGCACCGCTTCAAGCTGCGTGCGTTCGACGGCTGCATCAACCCGTACATCGTATTTGCGCTGCTCATCCACGCCGGTCTGGACGGCATCGAGCAGGGACTGCCCCTGCCGCCCGCCTGCGACGAAAACCTGTTCACCGCCTCCGACGAGGTACGCGCCCGTTACAAGACTCTGCCCGGCGCTCTGTGCGATGCGATCCGCATCGCCAAGGACAGCGACTTTATCACCAAGTACCTGCCCGAAAAGGCACGCACGGCCTTTTTCGCGGCCAAGCAGGCCGAACACGACCGCATCGTGCTTGCCGACGACCGCACGGCTGCCGAACGCTCCCCTCTATTTTGAACGCTACTAATCCCACATAATACCGTTTGAAAGGAGGAGCACACCGCATGGAACGCATTCTTCTCGTTTCTGCAACCGAAAAATCTCGCACCATGCTTTCCCAGTTTTTAACGTCCTGCGGCGTACAGGCTCAGCATGCACCTGCTTCCTCCGGTGCGGAGGCCCGGCGCATGCTGGTGGACGGCTTGTTTGATCTAATCCTCGTCAACACGCCGCTGCCCGATGAATTCGGACATGATATGGCACAGCAGGCTGCAAATGATACGCTTGCCGGCGTGGTCCTGCTCGCTAAGGCCGAGATTGCGGACAGTGTTGCCGAAAAGGTCGAGGACGACGGTGTGTTCGTCGTACCCAAGCCGCTCTCGCGCGTACTGTTCATGCAGGCGCTCCGCATGACGCGCGCCGCGCGCAGCCGTCTGACCGGCCTGCAGAGCGAAAACCGCCGTCTGCAAAAGCGCATTGAGGATATCCGTCAGGTGGACCGCGCCAAGTGTCTGCTCATCGAGTGCTGCGGCATGACCGAGCCGGAGGCGCATTCCTACATCGAGCAGCAGGCTATGAACCAGCGTCGCTCCAAGCGAGATATCGCCGAGGACATCATCGGCGGAAAAACGCCGTGATTTGTGCGATACCGCTTAAAAACATCTCATATCTCACGCGAAAATTTTTTTCAGTTTTTTCGATTTTATAGAGAAATTCCCGACAGATTATGATATACTAAATGGTGTATGAGCAGAGAAGCTCTGTCTTTCCCTGCCTATATGCCATTTTTGTTATTTTCTAAGGAGGGAATCCGTGTGAAGCTGGCTTTCACCAAGATGCACGGCTGCGGCAACAATTATATCTATTTCAATTGCTTCGACCAGACTGTGCCCGATCCCGAGTCGCTTTCAATCAAGCTCAGTGAGCCGCACTTCGGTATCGGCGGCGACGGCATTATCCTTATTTCTCCTTCCGACAAGGCGGATGCGCAGATGCGTATCTTCAACGCCGACGGCTCGGAGGGAAAAATGTGCGGCAACGGCATCCGCTGCGTGGGCAAGTACCTGTACGACAACGGCATGACCGATGGCCGCACCACTATCACCATTGACACGCTTTCCGGCGTAAAAACGCTTGAGCTGACCGTCAAGGACGGCAAATGCAGTCCGCCCGCGTGGACATGGGTGCAGCCATTCTTGCTCCGCGGGAGATTCCCGTTGATATGGACGGCGAAAATGTCATCAGCGCACCCATCGTTGTGGACGAAAAGGTCTACCACATGACCTGTGTTTCCATGGGCAACCCGCACTGCGTTATCTTCCAGAAGGAAGATGTGGACGACCTCGACCTTACGCGCATCGGACCCAAGTTCGAGCATCATCCGCTGTTCCCGGAGCGTGTCAACACCGAGTTTGTCAATGTCCTGCCGGACGGCAGCCTGAAAATGCGCGTCTGGGAGCGCGGCTCCGGTGAAACATGGGCGTGCGGCACCGGCTCCTGTGCGACCGGCGTGGCAGCATGTCTGAACGGCTTTGCAAACAAAAACGAGGATATCGTCGTGCACCTGCGCGGCGGCGACCTCACCATTCGCTATACAGATGAAACCGTGTTCATGACGGGCGCGGCAACGACCGTATTCAAGGGGAAATCGAGATATGACAAAGTACATCTTCGTGACCGGCGGCGTAGTTTCCGGTCTGGGCAAGGGCATTACTGCCGCATCTCTCGGCCGTCTGCTGAAAAGCCGCGGCCTGAAAATTGCAGCGCAGAAGCTTGATCCGTACATCAACGTGGATCCGGGTACGACGTCCCCGTTCCAGCACGGCGAAGTTTTTGTGACGGAAGACGGCGCGGAAACCGACCTTGACCTCGGCCACTACGAGCGCTTCATCGACGAGGACCTGAACAAGTTCTCCAACCTGACTACCGGCAAGGTATACTGGAATGTTCTGAACAAGGAACGCGCCGGTGAGTACCTCGGTGAGACCGTGCAGGTTATCCCGCACATCACCAACGAGATCAAGTCCTTCATCTACTCGGTAGGCAAAAGACCTCGGCTGACGTTGTTATCACCGAGATTGGCGGCACCACCGGTGATATTGAGTCTCAGCCGTTCCTCGAGGCAATCCGTCAGGTTGCTGCTGAGGTTGGCCGCCGCAACTGCCTGTTCATCCATGTAACGCTGGTTCCGTTCATCTCCGGCTCCAATGAGCCGAAGTCCAAGCCGACCCAGCACTCGGTTAAGGAACTGCGCGGTCTGGGCATCTCTCCGGATATCATCGTAGCCCGCGTTGACCAGCCGATGGATGACGACATCAAGCGCAAGATTTCCATGTTCTGCACCGTGCCGGAGGACTGCGTAATCGAAAACCGCACCCTGCCGGTTCTGTATCAGGCACCGATGATGCTCGAGGAGAGCCATCTGTCCGACATCGTCTGCCGTGAGCTGTCCATCGGCGCAGGCAAGGGCGATATGACCGAGTGGCAGGAAATGCTCGAGCGCATTGCCGCCCGCAAGAACCACGTTAAGATTGCACTGGTCGGCAAGTACGTCAAGCTGCACGACGCATATCTCTCGGTTGCAGAGGCGCTGCAGCACGGCGGCTACGAAACCGGCTGCTTCGTTGACATCGACTGGGTAGACTCCGAAGAGATCAACGACTCCACCGTGGACAAACTGCTCGGTGAGGTTGACGGCATCATCCTGCCGGGCGGCTTCGGCGCACGCGGCGTAGAAGGCATGATCTGTGCAGCAAACTATGCCCGCACGCAGGGTATCCCCTACTTCGGCATCTGCCTCGGCATGCAGATCGCGGTTATGAGCTACGCACGCAACGTACTCGGCTACGCGGATGCAAACTCCAGCGAGTTTGACCCGGATTCCACCCATCCGGTCATCGACCTGATGGAGAGCCAGCAGGGCATCTCCAAGAAGGGCGGCACGATGCGTCTGGGCGCTTATCCGTGCAAGATCCGTCCGAATACCATCATGGCCTCGGCCTACGGCGAGGAAATGATTTCCGAGCGTCACCGCCACCGTTACGAGTTCAACAACAATTTCCGCGAGGAGATTGAAAATAAGGGCATGCAGATCACGGGCACCTCGCCGACCGGCGAGCTTGTGGAGACCGTTGAGATCCCGAACCATCCGTTCTATATCGGCGTGCAGTTCCACCCCGAGTTCAAGTCCCGTCCGAACCGCGCACATCCCCTGTTCAAGGCGTTCGTCGCGGCATCTCTGAAAAGGAGCCAGAACAACAATGCAGACTAACAAGAACTACGACAATCTCGAGCAGAGCTATCTGTTCTCCACCATCGCACGCAAGGTGCGTGAGTACTCGAAGCACATCCGGAGGCTGATATCATCCGTCTGGGCATCGGCGACGTAACCCGTCCGCTGGTACCGGCTGTTATCGACGCACTGCACGCAGCCGTTGAGGATCAGGCCAAGCAGGAGACCTTCCACGGCTACGGCGATGAGCAGGGCTACGGCTTCCTGCACGAGGCGCTGGTCGGCTACTACAAGTCCCACGGCGTAGAGCTCGCCACCAATGAGATCTTCATCTCGGACGGCGCCAAGAGCGACATCGGCAACATCCTCGACATTTTCGGCACTGACAACACCGTTCTGGTTCCGGACCCGGTTTACCCGGTTTACGTTGATACCAACGTTATGGCGGGCCGCAAGATCGTATTCGCGGATGCAAACGAGGCAAACGGCTTCCTGCCGCTGCCGGACGAGTCCGTTCAGTGCGACATCATCTATATCTGCTCTCCGAACAACCCGACCGGCGCTGCTTACGACCGCGCAGGTCTGAAGGCTTGGGTAGATTACGCAAACAAGCAGAACGCCGTTATCCTGTATGATGCAGCTTACGAGTGCTTCATCGAGGATGAGACTCTGCCGCGCTCGATCTACGAAATCGAAGGCGCTAAGTCCTGTGCGATCGAGTTCTGCTCCTTCTCCAAGATGGCAGGCTTCACCGGCACCCGCTGCGGCTGGACCGTTGTTCCGACCGCTCTGCTGGACGGCAAGCTGAACAAGATGTGGTTGCGCCGCCAGACCACCAAGTTCAACGGCGTTCCGTATATCGTACAGAAGGGCGCTGCTGCCTGCTTCACCGAGGAAGGCATGAAGCAGATCAAGGAGACCCTCGGCTACTACAAGCAGAACGCTAAGGTTCTCGCTGCGACCCTCGATGAGCTGGGTATTTGGTACACCGGCGGCAAGAGCAGCCCGTACCTGTGGCTCAAGTGCCCGAACGGCATGGATTCCTGGACCTTCTTCGACTACCTGCTTGAGAATGCCAACGTCGTTGGTACGCCGGGTGCAGGCTTCGGCAAGAACGGTGACGGCTTCTTCCGTCTGACCGCATTCGGCGATCAGGCACGCACCAAGGAAGCTGCTGAGCGTCTGAAGAAGCTGCTCCAGAAGTAAGTTTCCGCAATATCGCATAATCAAAGAGCTGTCCCGCGCGGACAGCTCTTTTTTGCATAGTTGAGGTGATTCGATGGGCATTCTTTATGGTCACAGGTGCGTTTTATGCGGCGCGGATTTTCCGGTGACGACCAGCCGCACGCTGCAGCTTTGTCCGGACTGTGCCGCTGCAGTCCGGCGGGAATACCGCTGCACTGAGGTCATCTCCATCGCCGGAGCGGACGGTACGATCGCTCCGCTGTATTACCGCGGCACAGTACGCAATGCCATGAAACGGTTCAAATTCAGCAGCGCCGCCTACTGTGCGGACTGGTTCGCGGCGCAAATGTCCGTGGCTCTCACCGCACGGCTGGACGACTGGCAGCCTGATTTGATTACCTACATGCCGATTGGATTCCTGCACTACCGCAAGCGCGGGTACAATCAAGCGGAACTGCTGGCAAAGCTGACGGCAAAGCCGCTTTCTCTTCCATGCGAAGCCACCTTGCGCAAGCGATGGTTTGTCGGCAAGCAATCCGCGCAGAAGGATTACGCCGCGCGGCAGAGCAACGCGAAAGACGCCGTTCTGCCGAAGGGCGGCGTGGACTTGACCGGAAAATCCGTCGTGCTGGTCGATGATATTATCACCACCGGCGCAACGGCGGCTGCCGCCGTCAAAGCCCTGCGGGAGATGGGTGCAAGCCGTGTTTACGTCCTCGCTGCGACATTTACACCGAGGAAATAACAAAAAGACCGCATAAGCGGTCTTTTTTGTTAGTCAACGTCTGCGGTATAGAGTTTATCGAAATTATCCAGCATAACGACCTTGACGCGGTATTCACCCAGTTCGCCTTCCAGATTGCGCCAGTTTACATCGGTGTAGAATGTGCTGTCGCCCGTAAAATCTTTTTATATCAATCGGCTGCATATCCTGCACTTTTCCGTTCCGATACAGCACAATATTGCTGCTGGCAGGCTTAACATCCTCACTGCTGCAGTAAACTCTCACTTCTACTCCGCCGCTGACGGTGGTAGTCGGATTTTTTCGCCGGTGCTGCTTATACCACCATTGTTCCAATGCGCTGTCACACTCAGCCGGAACCGCTGTTCCAAATCATATTCAGATGTAACCAGAATATTGCGCGTCTCACCATTCGTGCCTGTTAATGTCAAATAGACAGAAAACGTATCCACAAACGGCACGCTCAGTTTTCCGCTGTACCCGTTATTATCCTCCGCGTCGCACTCCCACGACTGGTCGCCGCTGCGCACCACAAACTTTGCGGTTTCGCCATCCAGCATACTGCGCGGAACCGCGCTCACCGTCACAAGAAGGTTCTCCGTGTTCTGCCGGTCTACGGTCACGTTCTCCGACCAGTCGGCTAAATCGCTGTTCTCAGCGCTCGTATTATCCGGATAGTAAATCGTGCTCGGCCCGCTCTGCATCCGCAGCGTGTCGATCTGCTGCTGCATGGCGAGCACGCGCCACAGGCTGACCGCGCTGCACACGACGCTGACGCACAGCAGCCCTGCCGCTGCGATTGCCGCAATTTTCCACTTGCGGTTTCCGTTCCTGACCGGCTGGTTCTCTGCACCCGGCCACGATTCATCCGAGTCCTCTGCCTTTGGCATTAGCTCCGCATCCGGACGCAGCAACGTATCCACCGGAACGCCGAACAGCTTGCTCAGTTCCATTAAATTATCCATCGTGGGCACCGCCTGATCGGCCTCCCACTTGCTGACCGCCTGACGGCTCAAGCCCAGCTTTTCGCCGAGCGCCTCCTGACTCATGCCCTGCTCTTTTCGCAGTGCCGCGATTTTCTCACCTGTTGTCATCTCTGCCACCTGCCTTTCTTTTCTGTCTCCAGTGTGCCTGAAATGCCGCAAAAACGCCACCAACCCATCGTTTCTTTTTTGTCAACCGACGGTTGCGGACGTCTTTCCGGTTGCAAAAAAGTCCCGAAATGCACATTTCGGGACTTTGAGGCTATCTGAGAAAACACTTATGGGCATTACCACACGATTCAGCGGTGAGCGGTTGGCGAGTAAATTTTGCGTGCTGATGCGGCGCGGTTCCGCAGCAATACTTTGTGTATTGCAAGGGAACGCAACAAAATCAGCGCACAAAATTTCCGCCAAACGCCGCCGATGCAATCGTGTGGTATTGCCCCAATTAGGCGTTGAAGAACTCCTCGTGGATAGCCTTAACAGCCTTCTCGCTGTCCTCCTCGTTGATGAGGACGGAGATCTTGATCTCAGAGGTGGAGATCATGCGGATGTTGATGCCGGCCATAGCCAGAGCCTCGAACATCTTGGAAGCAACACCGGTAGCGGAAGCCATGCCTGCACCAACGATGGAAACCTTTGCAACCTTGGTGTTGATGGACAGATCCTCATAACCGAGCATCTCCTTCGCGTCGCGCAGGATAGACTCTACGCGCTCTGCATCGTCCTGACGGATGGTGAAGGAAATAGACTTCTTGTTATCGCGACCGACGGACTGCAGGATAATATCGATATTGACATGGTGCTTCGCCATCAGCGAGAATACCTTGAACGCGGTACCCGGCGTATCATCCAGATTGATGATGGCAACTCGTGCGCAGTTATTGTCACGGGCAACCCCCGAAACGTTCATTTTTTCCATGTGAGAACCCTCCTTGACTTTTGTACCCGGATTGCGGGTAAAACTCGAAATGACCTCAAGATCGACATTGTACTTCTTTGCCATCTCAACCGAACGGTTGTGCAGCACCTGTGCACCCAGAGATGCCAGCTCCAGCATCTCATCATAGGTGATGGCGTCCAGCTTCTTGGCATCCTTTACGATACGCGGATCGGCGGTGTAGACGCCGTCTACATCGGTGTAGATCTGGCAGAGATCCGCGCCGAGCGTTGCTGCAATAGCAACTGCGGTGGTGTCCGAGCCGCCGCGGCCGAGCGTGGTCACGTCGCCCATCTGGTTGATGCCCTGGAAGCCTGCAACAATAACGATGCGGCCGTTGTCCAGCTCTGCCTTGAGGCGCTCGCCTGCGATGCGCTTGATGCGGGCATCCGAGTAGTTGCTGTTGGTCTCCAGACCGATCTGCCAGCCGGTCAGGGGATACAACCGGAAAGCCCAGCTTCTGGATAGCCATCGCCAGCAGAGACATGGAGATCATCTCGCCGGTGTTGAGCAGAACGTCCATCTCACGCTTAGAAGGACGGTCGTTCAGCTCGGCAGCCTTTACGATCAGATCATCCGTGGTATCGCCCTGCGCGGATACAACTACAACAACCTGATTGCCTGCCTGTGCGGTCTTGGTAACAATGTCCGCAACATTCTTCAGTCGCTCGGTGTTGGCAACCGAAGTGCCGCCGAACTTTTGCACAATAAGACTCATACTAACTATGTTTCCTCCTTATATACACGGACGAGAGCACTCATCCGTCCCCTATTACAGTCGTTTTACGGTCGCACCGACCTCATCACAGCGCAGCTGTACGGCCTTCCAGTGCGGATACAGCTTCTCGCACAGCTCCTGTGCACGGGTGATGTAGTCGCGGTCGCCCTTGTAGACGATCGCCACGATGGACGGGCCTGCGCCGGAAATGAAAGCGCCGAGTGCGCCCAGCTTCTTGGCCTCACGCACGATGTCCTCACCGTTTTCAATCAGACCGAAACGGTACGGCTGGTGCAGACAGTCACCGGTTGCCACATCAAGGTTTTCCAGCTTGCCGGTGGTCAGGCTGCCCGCGAGCAGCGCTGCGCGCGCCAGATTGTAAACCGCATCGTGATGGTCGATGGTCTTGGGCAGCGCCGCACGCGCCTTTTCGGTGGACAGCTGGAAATCCGGAATGAATACCACGAAGTCGATCGCGCCGTGAACCGGCACACGAACGTGATGCACATGGCCGTTTTCGAGCAGCGCCACACAGAAGCCGCCGAGGATCGCCGGTGTGGAGTTATCCGGATGGCCCTCGATGGTAGCCGCCAGATCAATGACCGCGTTGCGGTCGAGCGGCTCACCGAGCAGCATGTTTGCACCCATGATGCCCGCAACCGTGCACGCCGAGGACGAACCCAGACCGCGGGTCTGCGGGATAGCGCAGTCCTCAACGATGGTCAAGCCGGAAAGCGGCTTGCCGCACTCGTCGTAGACGCGCTTTGCACACTGATAGATCAGGTTGCTCTCGTCCTGCGGGACGTACTGACCATTTTATCCGAAATATCAATATGATCGTTCTCTGCGAGGTCGATCACGTTATACAGCTCGAGCGCAATGCCGATGCTGTCATAGCCCGAGCCCATATTGGCGCTCGTAGCAGGAACGGTTACACGAACCAATGTACTTCTCTCCTTTACAGAATACGCATTGCCGCACGAACTTCACCGCGTGCGTTCAGCTTTTCGGCTGCGGCGTTCATCTCTGCGGTGGACAGCTTGCGGGTCTGAACCACGAATACGCCCTCAGCAGGCTCGGTCAGACTCTCAACCGGCAGCAGCTCCTCAACATCCTTCTGTGCGCCCTTGAAGCGAACGTACCATGCACTCTGCAGGGTATCCAGCGGACGGAGCAGATTCTTGGAGCCATCGCCCCAGAAGATACGGCGGCGGTTGTCCTTGTGCTCGATGCTGTCCAGCATATCGGCAACAACAGCGGAAGCGGTCGCCAGCTTGCCGGCGCCCTTGCCGTAGAACATGACCTCGCCGGTCGCATTGCCGTCGATCATGATGGCGTTGAATACGTCCTCAACAGCGGCCAGCGGGCTTTCCTTGTGGATGAGATGCGGTGCAACATAAGCGTAAGCGGTGCCGTCCTCGCAGCGGACCGAGCGGCCCAGCAGCTTGATAACGCAGCCCAGCTTATCGGCGTTTGCTACGTCCTCGAGGGTGATCTTGGTGATGCCCTCGCAGGAAACCTGATCCGGGTCGAACTTGTCGCCGTAAGCGAGGTCGGACAGAATGCAGATCTTGCGGCAGGCGTCGTGACCCTCGACGTCGGCGGTGGGGTCCTTTTCGGCATAGCCGTTGAGCTGTGCCTGCTTGAGCGCATCCGCAAAGGTAACACCGTTGTGGATCATCTGGGTGAGGATGTAGTTAGTTGTGCCGTTCAGGATGCCGCAGATTTCGTTAAACTCGTTGGCAGCCAGGCACTGCAGCATCGGGCGGATGACCGGAATGCCGCCGCCGACAGAGGCCTCGAACATGTAGTTTACGCCGTGCTCCTCGGCAATCTTAAGCAGCTCCTCACCCTTGGTAGCAACCAGCTCCTTGTTGGAGGTGCATACGCTCTTGCCGGCCTCGAGGCAGCGCTTGGTGAGCTGATATGCAGCGCCCACGCCGCCCATCACCTCGGCAACGACCGTTACCTCGGGGTCGTTCTCGATGACGGAGAAATCGGTTACAAATTTATTGCCATACGGCAGAGAGGAAAAGTCGCGCAGGTCGAGGACGTACTTTACCTCAACCGGCTCGCCAACGGTCTTTGCGATCTTGTCGGCGTTCATGTCAAACACCTCGTATACGCCCGAGCCGACGGTGCCGTGTCCCATGATTGCTACTTTAATCATATGCTGATTTCCTTTCATCAGTTAAATTAGCGTTCTGTATACCGTCGGACGGTCATTCAGATGCCAGAATTTCCACTTTGCTGACGCCTTCCATTGCTTCTGCGCGATGCACAAGCTCTTCGGATGAGTATTTCATCTCACCGGTGCGGGCCGAAATGGTGACCGATGCCATTCCTCTCATCGGAATGGACTGGTTCACCGTCAGCAGGTTTGCACCCGAGCGTGCCATCAGTCCGAGGATGCTCGACAGAACACCCGGCTGATCGTGCAGCATGAAATGGTAGGTGACAATGCGGTCGGTAGTCGCCTCAAAGAAAGGGCGAACGCCGTCCTTATATTTGTAGTACGCACTGCGCGACAGACCGGCGATCTTTGCCGCTTCGCTTGCCGTAGCCGCCTTGCCCGAAGCGATGGCTTCATTCGCTTCGATCACGCGCTGAAATACCTCCGGCAGCAGAGTGCGCTCCACGAGATAATACTTTGGTTTTACCATGCGATGTCTGTCCTTCCTAAAAAGACACTTGTCTTTTTCACGCTCATCTATCATACCATATCCATCCACCGAGCGCAAGAGAATAACTGATAAATTTCCCTAAATTCCGACGAGCGTTTTGTTACTTCTGTCAAAAAGCTCCCGCTTTTCCTGTTGAAAGTACAAGTGGCTTTTTACTTTATTTTGTGTTATACTAAGTATACACTTGTAAACAAACCGGAGAATTTTATTATGCATCAGAAAAATGGAAACGGAACCTTTACCTCAAAAATCGGCTTTGTGCTGGCGGCTGTCGGCTCAGCGGTCGGCATGGGCAACATCTGGATGTTCCCCTATCGCACCGGTCAATACGGCGGCGCGACTTTTTAATCCCCTACCTGCTGTTTATTGCGCTGTTCGGCTATGTCGGCCTGTCCGGCGAGTTCGCCTTCGGCCGCATGACCGGCACAGGTCCGATCGGCTCGTATGAATTTGCGATGAAGTCCCGCGGCAAAAAAGGGCGGCGCCATCCTCGGTACGATTCCGCTGCTCGGCTCGCTCGGCATCGCCATCGGCTACGCCATCATCGTCGGCTGGGTGCTGCGGAGCGCGTTCGGTGCACTGACCGGCTCGCTGATGAGCACCGAACCGGAGCAGTTCTTCACGGAAATGAGCAGCACGAATTTTTCCAGTGTGCCGTGGCACACCCTGGTTATCCTGCTGACGGCGGCTGTGCTGATCTTCGGCGTGTCCGGCGGCATTGAAAAGATCAACAAGGTGATGATGCCCGCATTCTTCATCCTGTTCATCATTATTGCTGTCCGCGTAGCCTTCCTGCCGAATGCGATCGAAGGCTACAAATACCTGCTCGTACCGCAGTGGGAGTACCTGTTCAACCCGCGCACATGGATCATGGCGATGGGGCAGGCGTTCTTCTCGCTGTCGATCACCGGCTCGGGCATGATCATTTACGGCTCGTACCTGCCGAAGAACGAGGATGTCGTTCACTCGTCCTGCATGACGGCGGTGCTCGACACCTGCGCGGCTATGCTGGCCGGCTTCGCCATCCTGCCGAGCGTATTCGCGTTCGGTCTGGACCCGGCCTCCGGTCCCAAGCTGCTGTTCATCACCCTGCCGCGTGTATTCCAGCAGATGCCGTTCGGCCGTCTGTTCGCGTTCTTCTTCTTTATTTCCGTGCTGTTCGCGGGCATTACCTCGCTGGCGAATATGCTGGAAGCAGTCTCTGAAGCCGCACAGACGCGCCTCAAGCTGAGCCGAAAGGCCGCTGTCCTGCTGGCGTGCGGCGCCGCATTGGCGGTTGGCCTGTTTATCGAGCGCGATACGCTCATGGGTACGCTGATGGACGTGATTACCATTTACATTGTGCCGATCGGTGCAATCCTCGGTGCGATTATGGCGTACTGGGTGCTCGGCATCGACAAGATGGAGCAGGAGCTGATGAACGGCCGCAGCAAGCCGCTCAGCCGCGCGTTTGCGCCGCTTGCGAAGTATGTGTATATCTTCCTTGCCGCACTCGTCGTATTCTTCAGCTTTATTATCCCGGGCGGTATTGGGTAAACCTCGTTAATCAAAAAGGACTTCCTGCGGGAAGTCCTTTTTTCATACAGTAATGGAGAATGGAAAATGAACGTAAAGATTGCATTTTCCGAACCATTTGCAAACGTTTTCCCGCAGGGGCGGCCATTGGCCGCCCAAAATCGAGGTATGCCATCGCACTTCATTCTCCATTTTCAATTCTCAATTTTCACGATTCTTCATCGAGGAAGAAAATCTTCTCAACCGGCTGTTCCAGAAGCCGTGCGGTTTTAATCGCCAGTTCGAGGGTCGGGTCGTACTTATCGTTCTCCATCGCCACGATGGTCTGCCGCGATACCCCGAGCAGCTTTGCCATGTCCTCCTGCCGCAGGCCGCGCGCCTTGCGGAGTTCTTTAATGTTGTTCTTCATCTTCAGCGCCAGAACTTCCATATCAAATCTGCGAATATCACGACCGGAATGAAAATACGCTTTACAATATCCCCGGCGAGCGCACTTTTTAGACGGCGGATTTTCCTCGTCGTCTTTTGCGGCACGGTAGGTCGCGATTGTTCTGTAAATACCCTCGAACACCATGCACACGAACCACAGAATCGCAAACTCGCTCACATTTTTGCCGAATGCAATGATATCCACCAGCATCACCACGAACAGCCCGACCGTCATCAAGCGATAGGCGATAATCGCACCATTGCGTGTGATCGTGTTCTGCATTTCGTCCTGCTCCCAGCCGTTAGCCTTCGCGGAAGCGCGTGCACGAGCGGTTTTCCCGGCCTGTCCCCAGTCCTCCCAGAGCATAAAAAGCCAGCCAGAATGCCGCAAAAACAACCATTACGACCACGCCTATACCGGTTTCGGTTGTAAACATAGGTGCACCTCCCTACATCCAGAAAACATCGACCACAATACACAGATACATCAGATTATTGAACACACTATGTCCCATCTGTTTCCACATTTGCGTTTTATCCTCATCGCCCGCCATATTACGAATGGTTTTGATGATAATAAACAGCACCTCAGCAACAATGGACACGATTGCCAGGACACTGAGTTCAATCGAGCGATAATCACGAAAAAAAGCGGCTGTAACCAAGATAGATGATAACACCGGCCTGCAGCACACGGTAGCCGATCAAGCGACCCTTCACATTGACGGCGTGCGCCATCTCATCAATATTCCATTCCCAGTCCTTCATGATTTTTCTCGCTCGCGGCGATTGTCCTTCTTCTACCCAGTCGTGCCACAGACTCGCTACAAGAATAACCAGCGGCAGCACAATCGCAACCACAACAACCTGCACCTTCTGTGTCATATCGTACATATCCCAGCTCATAAGCGCACCTCCTACCAGTTTTGCGTTAGAACCGTCATTCCGACGGCCAATCCGATCAGCACCGCACAGAACGTCAGCTTTGCGATAAGGAAAGCCAGTCTCGGCGGATGCTCCTCGTCGTCCTTTGCTTTGCGGAACGTCTGCACAAGTATAACAGCCACCTCCGCCATGCCGGACACGACCAGCAGCGCACACAACTCCATTGCCGCCTGCCCTTTTATCAGCAACCGATAATACAGGCACACCTGGATTCCCGCCTGCGTCACGCGGTACGCGACCGCCTGCGCCTGTATGCTGATGGCGTGCTCCATCTCATCGGTCCTGCTGCCGAGTGCTTTGGCGGCTTTGCGGGCCTTTTTCGATCCTCCGGCATCCATCCAGTCTCTTACCAGCCATGCCGCCAGCAGGAGCACCGGCAGACCGATGCAGACCCACAATACCTGCATTTTCTCGGCTGATGTGTACAAATTCCACCGCATAAAAGCACCTCCTACCCTTGATGCTGTTCGCTAAAATGTAAAGTTCTCTTTACATCTTCAAGATAACAGGCGGACAGCAAAATGTCAAGAGTATTTGACATTTCAGGCAAGGAAAAACCCCACAGAATTTTCTGTGGGGTTTTGTGAATGTTTACTGATCCTGCTTATCCGGGTCGAGATCCTTTTCAGCTTCTTCGACCTTGGCAAGCTCCTCTGCGGATTCCGCAGGCTTGCTTACCTTGGCGTGCAGCTCCTGCTGCAGCTCGGTCATCAGATCCTCGCCGACGATCTTATCCGGAACGATTTCGCCGTTGTAGACCTTAACAAAGGTCTCGCCGTCCATCGTTTCGTTACGGATGAATACTCGGCAACGCGCTTCATCTCGTCCATGTGCTCGCTCAGCAGCTTTTCACAGGCGTGATATGCGTGCTCGATAATGCGGTGAATCTCGTCGTCGATCTCCGCCGCCTTAACCTCGGAATAGCCCTTGCCGGCTGCCAGATCGCGGCCGAGGAACACCTCGCCATTATCCGAACCGTAGTCGATCGGGCCGATACGCTCGCTCATGCCGTAGCTGGTGACCATGGCGCGTGCCATCTGGGTCGCCTGCTTGATGTCGCCATAAGCACCGGTGGAGATATCCTCCATCGTCAGCTGCTCAGCCACGCGGCCGCCCAGGCAAACGATGATGTACTCCTCCATATACTTCTTGGTGCGGTAGGCCTGATCCTCCTCAGGCAGCGGCATGGTAAAGCCGCCTGCGCCGGACGAACGAGGGATAATGGTAACATGGTGTACCGGATCCTGCGTCGGTAGAACGTGGAAGCAGATAGCGTGACCGGCCTCGTGGTACGCGGTCAGGCGCTTGTCGTGCTCGTTGATGATGTGGCTCTTCTTCTCCACGCCCATTACGACCTTGAGCAGCGACTCCTCGATCTCCTCCTGCGAGATCAGCTTCTTGTTGCGGCGTGCCGCAAGCAGCGCTGCCTCATTGAGCAGGTTTTCGAGGTCTGCACCGGTGAAACCGGCGGTCGTCTTGGCAATTTCAGAGAACTTGACATCCGGGTCGAACTGCTTGTTGCGGGCATGTACCTTGAGGACAGCCTCACGGCCCTTGACATCCGGTGCACCGACATAGACCTGACGGTCGAAACGGCCCGGACGCAGCAGCGCGTTATCCAGAATATCCTTGCGGTTGGTGGCTGCGATGACGATAACGCCCTCGTTTGCACCAAAGCCGTCCATCTCGACGAGGAGCTGGTTGAGCGTCTGCTCGCGCTCGTCATGTCCGCCGCCGAGACCCGCGCCGCGCTGACGGCCGACCGCGTCGATCTCGTCGATGAACACGATAGCCGGTGCGTTCTTCTTGGCCTGCTCGAACAGGTCGCGCACACGCGATGCGCCGACACCGACGTACAGCTCAACGAAGTCCGAACCCGAAATAGACAGGAACGGTACGCCCGCCTCGCCTGCAACCGCACGCGCGATCAGGGTCTTACCGGTGCCCGGAGGGCCGACCAGCAGCACGCCCTTCGGAATACGCGCGCCGATCTGCACGAACTTCTGCGGATTCTTGAGGAACTCAACAATTTCCTGCAGCTCGGCCTTTTCTTCATCCGCGCCTGCCACATCATTGAAGGTGACCTTGCGCTTATCGTCCTGCGCCAGCTTTGCACGGGCCTTGCCAAACTGCATCGGACCTGCTCCGCCGCCGGACTGCTTGTTCATCATAAAGCACCAGAACGCGATCAGCAGCACGATCAGGATCACATACGGCAGGAACTGTGCCCACCACGGAATGGTCGCCGTGCGGTAATCGACCTTGGTCAGCGTGCCATCCCGCATCTGCTGCTGAATAGTCTCACCCAGATCATTATAGAACACGCTTCTGTAGTCGCCCAAATCGTAAGTGTACGTCTGGTTTTCCTTTTTCAAATGCATGGTCAGCGTGGTGTCGTCCACGTCGTACTGGTCAACATCGCCATCCATAAAATAGTTATAGATTTGATTATAGGGACAGCGTTTCTGTCTGCTGTGTCTGGCTGACCACATAGCTGACGCCCGCCAGCAGGCACACCAGTATGATCAGGTAAAGGCCGAAGCCTTTCATTTTGCCTTTCAAATCGGTTTAACACCTCTTCCCTAAATTACTCGCCGCCGTAAACATACGGCTTAAGTATGCCGATATACGGCAGATTGCGATACTTTTTCCGCGTAGTCAAGGCCATAGCCGACTACGAACTCGTCCGGAATCTCAAAGCCGAGATAGTCCACATCAACCTGAATCTTGCGGCGCTCCGGCGGAGAGCAGCGTGCACAGGCGGATGGAATTTGCGCCGCGTGCTGCAAGGATCTGCATCAGATAATGCAGCGTTACGCCGGAATCCAGAATATCCTCAACGATCAGCAGGTCGCGGCCGTCGATCGGCTGTGCGATATCCTTGATGATCTGCACCTCGCCGGAGGTCTTGGTGCCCTTGCCGTAGCTGGATACGACCATGAAATCCACGTTGCACGGCGTATCAATGGCGCGGGTCAGGTCGGCCATGAACACATAGGAGCCCTTGAGCACACTGACGATCAGCGGGTTCTTGTCGCGGTAGTCCTCCGTGATACGCGCACCCAGCTCTGCTACCTTTTCGTGAAGCTGCTCCTCGGTAAAGTAAACTTCCTTGATGTCATCTCGCATATTATAAGCCATTTTTCGATAACCCCTTTACTGTAATCTGCAGTGTATTTGCGTTATTTTGGCTGTTCTGCTGCAGTCCGCACCGATATCCTGCACCGCGATCACGCCGTTTTTATCTGCGATGACGGCCATCGCATTCCGCATATAGCGCGGAATCTTTCGGTCGATCATCAGCTTTTGAGCGATCTGCTGCCGCCGTTTTCGGTCAGCCGCAGGGTATCTCCGGTGCGCCGCGTGCGAACACACAGCGATTCAAAATCTATTGTACCACAATCCAGGCAAAAAGTATTGAATGTTTTGTAAAAAACTTCGGATTTTTCTAATTTTTTGCGGCGAGCTTTACCGTGTCCTTCAGATCGTCCCTGCAAATGGTAGGGTAAGCGGGATTTCCGGCCGCTCGACCGCAGTTTCAGCCTTGGAAATGATGCGCAGAACGTCATATTCACGTCTTGCGAAATAGCCGTTCGGCAAATCGGTTTCCGCAGACGGAGACGCGGTTTCCAGCAGATGCTCGAGCGCAGTAATATGCTTTGCAGTTACGTCTTTAAGCGGCATATCCGCATTTTCGAGCAGCAGCCGCAGCGCTCGGCTGCGAACCGCCGGTGCGGCTTCCCGCAGAGGCTGAATCTTCCACGCGCCGTTCCCGACTGCACAAAGTTGTACACAGGTCTGTGCATAACTCTGCAGACAAGTCTCGTCCTGCCGAAGCTGACGCGAAAGCCGTGCTGCCGCCTGCGCCGCCTGCGGATTCAATTCCCGCAGAACGGGAACGACCTCTTGACGAAGGCGGTTGCGCGTATAAACTGTATCCGCGTTCGTGCTGTCCGTGACGAAATCCTGTCCGCGCTCGCGCAGAAAGGCTTCGATCTCGCTGCGCTCGACCGCGATGAGAGGCCGAATGATGCGTCCGCGCACCGGCGGAATGCCCGTGAGACCTTTCGCACCTGTGCCGCGCACCAAATGGAACAGCATGGTCTCCAGATTGTCGTCCGCATTGTGCGCCACCGCGATTTTGGCTCCGTGCGCGTATGCTCCAGCCGTGCATAGCGAATACGCCGCGCGGTCTCCTCCACCGCGGAATCGCCTGCGGCAGCGGCTATGTCCACGCGCTCGACCGTCAGTTCCACGCCGAGCTTCTCACACAGCCTGCGGCAGAAGGCTTCGTCCCGGTCGGACTCTGCACCGCGCAGACAGTGGTTGAGGTGAAATGCCCGCACCGGATACCCCAGCTCGCGCAGACTCAGCAGAAGCGCTGTGGAATCCGCACCGCCGGACAGGGCAACCAGCACATTTTCGCTGGTTTCAAGCATCATATAGTCAGAAATCGTCCGTTTTACCGTATCCAGCATGGCTTACTCCTCGTGAATGCGGTCCGGATTGGAGAACGTGGTATACTGACCGACCCACTGCAGCTCAATGGTGCCGGTCGCACCGTGACGGTTTTTCGCAATGATAATTTCTGCGATATTTTTATTTTCGCTTTCATCATCGTAGTAATCGTCGCGGTAGATAAACATAACGATGTCGGCGTCCTGCTCGATCGCGCCGGACTCTCGCAGGTCGGACAGCATCGGGCGCTTATCCGAGCGCTGCTCGGACGCACGCGACAGCTGCGACAGACACACGACCGGAACATTGAGTTCCTTCGCCATAATTTTCAGCGAACGCGAAATCTCTGCGACCTCCTGCACACGGTTATCCATGTGGCGGCCGCCGACGTGCATCAGCTGCAGATAGTCGATGACGATCAGACCGAGTTCGTCGCCCAGTCTGCGGCATTTCGCCTTGATCTCCGCAACCGTGATGGCCGGATTGTCGTCCACATAGATATTCAGTCCTGCCAGCACGCCGGACGCACGCGCGATCTTTACCCAGTCGTCACCGTCCAGATTGCCGGTTTTCAGCTTCTGCGACTCGATGAGTGCCTCACTCGACAGAAAACGGCTGGCCAGCTGTTCCTTGCCCATCTCAAGCTGGAACACGCACACGCCGGTGCCCTTTTTGTCGCCGCGCTCCTTATTCTTGACACTTGCCTTAGCCGCATTGAGCGCCACGTTGAGCGCAAAGGCGGTCTTGCCCATGCCGGGTCGTGCCGCAATGAGAATCAGGTCAGATTTATTGAGACCGGTCAGCGCCGTGTCCAGCGCGTGGAAGCCAGTGGACATACCGGGAATTTCACTGTCCGACCGGGCACGCTCGTCCAGTTCGGTATACAGATCGGCGATAACCTCAGAAAGCCGTGACAGGCCCTTAATTTCACGTCCCTGCCGAATGCTGTAAATGCGCTGCTCCGCCAGCTCGGCAATGCCGGAGGCTTCGCCGTGGGCTTCGAGGGCGTTCTGCTGAATCTCGCTGCCCGCATCCGCCAGCTGGCGCAGCAGGCTCTTGTCACGCACGATGCGGACATATTCGTTGACGTTCCGCGCACCCGGCGTGACCTCCATCAGCTGAAAGAGATACGCGCGGCCGCCGGCCTCGTCGTAGTAGCCCATGCGCGTGAGCATATCCAGAACGGTTACCGGGTCAATACGCTGTGCGCCGTTGAACATCAGTAGATGGTCTCAAAGATGCGCTTGTTTTCTTCCGCGTAAAAATCATCGGCGCGCACCTGCTCGATGACCTCAGGAATGCAATTCGGATCGACCAGCATCGCGCCTAAAAAGCGACTGCTCCGCAGTCAGATCCTGCGGCACCTGCCGCATTAAAAGTTCGTCGGGCACTTACTTACCTTCCTCCGCTAACAAATTGAGAATGGAAAATGGAGAATTGAGAATGAGGAACAAAAATGACAACGCAGGCATCGCCTGCGTCAATCAAATCCCGCTTTGCTTGCAAAGCGCGACCACATGACAGGTTTTCCGAATGGAAAACCGAGTCGATTGGCCCGCCCTCAGGCGACCGCCGCTATGCGACGGCATTCAATCCGTGCCGCAGAGCGGCACACAAAAAGGCCCAGCTTTGCCGGGTCTTTTTGTACCCCGACCCAGCGCTCTTAGAGCGCGACATTCGGTATCGAAATGTGGTTTCTCCGGAACCACATTTCGTATATAGAGGGACTTTGAAGTCCCCTATAGGTGCAGGTTACGCCTCGACTACCTGCACCAGAATCTCGCCTGCGATATCCTGATACAGCTTTGCCTTTACGCGGTGTACACCGAAGGTCTTGATCGGCTCCTCGAGCACGATCTTCTGCTTCGGTACGTTCAGACCGTACTGCTTGTTCAGCTCCTCAGCGATTTCCTTGGAGGTAACAGCGCCGAACAGACGGCCGCCCGTGCCGCCCTTGGCCGGAACCTTTACCGGGCTCTCCTTGAGTTTCTCGGCTGCCTCGCGGGCTGCCTGCTGCTCGAGTGCGATCTTGCGTGCGTGTACCTCATCCTGCGCCTTCTTGACGTTCAGGTTATCCGCGGTTGCCGGCTCTGCCAGACCGCGCGGCATCAGGAAGTTGCGGCCGTAGCCCTCGCTGACCTCGATCAGCTCGCCCTTTTGCCCTTGCCCTTAACGTCGGCCTTGAGAATTACTTTCATGATGATTACTCCTTTTGTGTGTACTGAGGGCAAAACCGCTCTTGTTCAATTATGCGGTATTGCCCTATATCGAATGCGGCGAACAGCTTCGCCTGCTTTTCGGTCTAATTACGGCTGTCGTGAAACGCCTTTTCCGACAGACTGTTATTTGTTGTCGTCCTGCTTCTCGGTCCGCTGATCGTCGAAGTAGCCGCGAATGGCATCCGTGATCAGCTTGTCGGCCTCCTCCGGCGTGGTATTCTTCAGCTGTGCACCGGCCGCCGAATGGTTGCCGCCGCCGCCGAGTCTCTCCATCAGCAGCTGCACATTGACGTGGCCTGCCGCACGAGCGGAAACCGCCATATCATTGCCGCTGCGGAACGCAACAACGCTTGCATGTGTGCCGATGATGGACAGCAGCTCGTCCGCTGCCTGTGCGGCCGCAATGCGGTCCACCTCCTCGCCGGTGATGGCAAAGATAACACCCTGACCGCAGTCGCGCGCGGAAGAAATCAGCTTCTGGCGCTCCATATACTGGTCAAAGCTGGACTGGAACAGGCGCTTGACATCGCTCGACTCCGCACCTGCGCGGCGCAGATACGCTGCCGCCTCAAATGTGCGGACGCCAGTGCGCGTTGAAAAGCCTTTGGTATCCAGATAAATACCCGCCAGCATGGCTTCCGCCTCGCAGGTGAGAATGCCGCTGGTCGGCACAAGATACTGCAGCAACTCGCTGACCAGCTCGGATGCGGACGACGCATACGGCTCGTGCAGGGATACGACTGCGTTCTCGATATAATCCGCCGCACGGCGGTGATGGTCAATGACTGCGATCTTGTTGATAGATTCGAGCAGCGCCGCGCTCTCCACATAGCCAGGACGGTTTACGTCCACCACGATAAGCAGCGTGTTGAAATCGCACGCGATCATCGCATCCTCGGCGCTGATGAACACACCCTTGTACTCAGACTGGGTTTCCAGCCGCTCGATCAGGTCACTTGCCATGGTGTGCTGACGGTCCACAACAATGTGCACCGGTCTGCCCTTGACGCGCGCGGCACAGACCATACCGGCAGCAGCACCGATGGCGTCCATATCGCTGTTCTTATGGCCCATGACCAGCACCTGAGACGAGTCTCGAATCAGCTGGCTGAGTGCGTTGGCAACCACGCGGCTCTTGACCTTGGTGCGCTTCTCGACTTCTTCGCTCAGTCCGCCGAAGAAGGCAAAGTTAAATTTATTCTTGATAACCGCCTGGTCGCCGCCGCGGGACAGCGCCATGTCGATAGCAAGTCCGGCAAACTGATAGCTTTCCGCAAGCGTTTCGCCGTCGCGTCCGATACCGATGGACAGAGTAGCTACAACGCCCTCGTGGTTCTCAATCTCGCGCACCTCCTGCAGAACGGAGAACTTGCGCGCGACCAGCTTGTCCAGCTCGGCGCTTTCGATCACGAAGATATACTTGTCGCGGTCGTACTTGCGCAGTACGGCGCTTGAGTCCTTCACCCAGGCAAACAGACGTTTGTCAATACCCGCCAGAATGTTGGATTTTTCCGAGTCAGTGGTATTCTTGACCAGATCCTCGTAGTTGTCGATCGCGATAACCGCGATAGCCGGACGGGTAGTCTCCGCTGCGTCGCGCAGACGGACAAACTCGGTGCAGTTGATAAAATGCAGCATCATCAGCTGCCCCGCGCCGCTCTGCACCAGACTGCCGAATACATGGTACTGCCGCTTGCCAATGCCAAGCTCGCCCGGGAACGCGGTCTGTCCCTTGATGAGCCAGCCGGTCTCAAACGTCGGTGCGATCTCGCCCATGCGAACGCCGCTTACCGCAGTCCCTCGACCGCTGATTTCCGCAAATGCGTCATTCGCCCATACGATCTCACCCGTGGTAGCCAGCGCGACAGCTGTCGGCAGCGGCGAGCGTGTCACCGCCGGACGGATCTCTCCGCCGTCTACCTCGATGTTGTTCATCAGTTCCTGCACCTGCCGCTGCCGTGCCGCATTCGTACGCAGCGAAACAATCCGCAGGATGATACACACCACAATACCCGCCGCACCGTACACGCGGGAGAAATAAAGTCCCACGACCGCAAACAGGAAAAACAGCACATAAAACATTACGCTGTTGGGAGCCAGCATCTTCTGTAATCTCTTTTTCAAACCCCTGCCTCCTTTTTTGGACGCAAATATTCAACCTAATTATAGCAAGCCATCGCCAGAATTTCAACACTAAATGCAAACCGGTTTTGTATCTTTTCGCCGTCCGCTTGCAATTTTCATAACTTCATGGTACAGTAACCGTAGATTCGCAATCAGGAGGATATCATTATGCAATTTTCGTTTGCACACAACAGCTTCAACGTCCGCGATCTGGACCGCTCGCTTTCTTTTTTATAAGGAGGCTCTCGGTCTGACCGAATCCAGCCGCATCAACGCACCGGACGGCAGCTTCATTATTGTATACCTGACCGATGGCGTAACGCCGCATCTGCTCGAGCTGACATGGCTGCGCGACTGGGACAAGCCGTACAACCTCGGTGACAACGAGTTCCACCTGGCCTTCCGCGTGGATGATTTCGATGCCGCACACGCAAAGCACAAGGAAATGGACTGCATCTGCTTTGAAAATCCGGCAATGGGCATCTATTTTATCTCCGACCCGGACGGCTACTGGCTGGAGGTCATTCCCGCAAAGTAAACAGAAAACGCTTGGAGCTGCTGCTTTGAGCGTTTTTTCATTCTCTTAACAGGATTATTCTGTTCATTTTTCGACAGCGGGTGTATACTATTGAAGTTATCTCCTGACGAAAGGACTGTATCATTTGAATCCTTACCTTGATCTATACCTCACATTTGCACGGATTGGCGTATGCACGTTCGGCGGCGGCTATGCCATGCTGCCGATTCTGCAGCGCGAGGTCGTTGAAAACCGCCACTGGGCGACTGAGGACGAGTTGATGGACTACTACGCCATCGGTCAGTGTACGCCGGGCGTTATCGCCGTGAACACGTCCACGTTCATCGGCTGCAAGACGCACGGCATTCTCGGCGGTATTGCCGCCACGGCAGGCATGATCACGCCATCGCTGATTATTATCACGATCATTGCCGCATTTATCCAGCAGTTTGCGCATCTCGCTGTCGTGCAGCACGCATTTGCCGGAATCCGCATCGCGGTCTGCGCGCTTGTGCTGCAGTCCGTGTGGAAAATGGCGAAAAAGGGCGTTGTTGACGTTCCGACCAGTGTTATCCTGCTCGTTACGTTCGCGGCTGTCGCCTTCTTCGGCGTATCGCCGGTTGTAATGGTCGTTATCGCCGCTGCTGCCGGTATTATCATCGGTATGATCAGGAGGAAACGCGCATGATTTTCCTTCAGCTGTTTTATGAATTTTTTCAAGGCGGGTCTGTTCGCCATCGGCGGCGGACTGGCGACCCTGCCCTTTCTCAAGCAGATTTCGCTGCGGTATCCGTGGTTCACGCCGAATGATCTGATGGACATGATCGCTGTCTCCGAGTCCACACCGGGACCGATGGGTGTCAACTCGGCAACATACGCAGGCTTCCACGCAGCCGGCATTCCCGGTGCCATCACAGCGACCTGCTCGCTTGTGTTGCCGTCGGTCATCATCATCATTCTGGTGTCGCGTGCGCTCGATAAGTTCCGCGACTCTCCGCTGGTCAAGAACGGCTTTTACGGCCTGCGTCCGGCGTCTGCGGGTCTGATCTTCGGCGCAATGCTCGAGGTGTTCGCCGCTTCCCTGCTGCATACGGAAAACTGGGCCGGTATTGTCAGCATCGGTTCAGTCATCAATGTTCCGGCGATAATTATTTTCCTCGTGCTGTCGCTCGGTATCTGGAAGCTCAAAAGCTGCATCCGATCGTGTTTATCCTGATCGGCGCGGTATGCGGCATTGTGTTTAATCTGTAAGTTTTGATTTGTTATCGTGCAGATTCTCTGTGGAACGGCGGGATAAGACATCCCGCCGCTGCCCTCCGAATTGCATGCTTCGTGCGGCAAAAAATCCCTTTCTCAGTCGAGAAAGGGATTTTCTTTTTATTTCGTGAGGTATTCCTCAATCAACTCACACGCATCCTCAATGCAGCCCGGGCAGGAGCGCCGTACATTGCCGTCAGCTACGCCCTTGAGGTCGCGGCACAGATACGCGCCGTTCTTCTGCTCGAACTTCTCCTTGAGCATCTTCGTGACCTTATAGCTCTGCCCCTTGGTCGTGCCCGGCTTATCCGCTCCTGCGCAGTTCTTCATGCCCGCGAGCATGAACGCACCGCTCAGCGCGCCGCACATCTCCATACAGCCCATGCCGAAGCCGAAGCCTTCCGACATTTTATAGGCGGTCTCCTTATCCAGACCAACCAGATCGCAGTACGCGCAGACCACCGCCTGTGCGCAGTTGTAGCCCTGATCGTGTAAATCCTGTGCCAGGTTTGCCCGTTCTGTCATAACAAATATCTCCTTTTTTCAGCAAACCGCGCCGTAAACGACGCGGTCAACTTATAGTTTACTTAAGGCACCGCCGCTTTAATTATGCGACATTGCCTTAATACTGCACCTGTGTGAAATAATACAGGATCGCATTGCACTGTGCACGCGCCTGCTTCTGCCAGTCCTCCTCACTGTCGATGAACTTCTGGTCCTCCTCGTTATCAATGAAACAGAATTCACTCGTCAGCGCCGGAATATTCAGCGCCGCTACTGCACGGTTGGTGTAATAATAATCGCCGTGACTGCCCTCGCGGAACACGATCTGGCGAATCGGAACACCCAGCTTTTCGTACTCGTCGAGCAGCGCCTGCGCCAGAATCTTGGTCGGTCCGCCGTTCTTGTCCGCAATCTGCGCCAGGATCTCCGCGCCGCGTGCAGTGGTGTTGGCTGCATTGTGGTGGATACTGAAGAACAGGTCCGCCGAGGACGCATACTGTTTCATAACAGCGCCGCGCAGCGTCAGCTCGCTGCCTTCCTCAAGGGTATCGCGCACCATGATAACCTTTGCACCGGCTGCCTCAAGGTACTGCTTGAGGTACTGCGCCACATACAGGTTGACGTGCTTCTCATCGAGCGAACCGCCGTTGTTCGCGCCGACATCGCTGCCGCCGTGACCCGGGTCGATAATGACCGTCTTCACGCCGTCAATGTGCGAGGTGCGCGGCGGCTGTATCGGATCGTTATCCTCGTCGCCGCTGACGTAGTCGCGCACGCGCGTCAGGTAAGCCGCACTGCAGTAGCGGCCGCTGCCCGAAGAGTTATCCATAATATGCGCCCAGCCGTTGCTGATGCTGTTAACCGCGATTTCCGCGCCGTTTTTCAGCACACCGACCAGTGTACCGGAGGTGCTCGGGCTCGAGCGAACAGACAGCTCGGAACCCACGGTTACACGGTACACGCCGCTTGTGAATGTCTCGGCGGGCGTGTCCGGCGTTGTCGGCTCAGTCGGCGTTGTCGGCTCGTCAGGAGTCACCGGTGTACTCGGCGTCGAAGGTGTACTCGGCATCGAAGGTGTGCTCGGCTGGGAGACAGTCGGCTCGGTCTGCTTATCGACCGCCGCATTGTAATCCCTTACACGCACCAGATAGTCCGCGCTGCAGTAACGGCCGCTGCCACCTGCGCTGTCCAGCAGGTGCGCCCAGCCGTTCGACAGCTTGTCCACGATAACCAGCGCATCCTTGGCGTACTCACCGACTTCGGAATAGGTTTTGCCCGGACCGCTGCGCACGGTCAGCGCCGAATGGACATTGACGCGGTACACACCGGTCGTGAACGAAGCCGGAATCGGTGCAGGCGTCGGTGTTTTGAGCGAAACCGTGCGGCTTGGTACGTCATAATCCGCCGTAAAGCCGAGTGCGGCCGCCATATCAGCAATCTTGTAGTAGTTGTTTCCGTTGATGATGTAACCGTCAAACGAAACCTTTTTGCCGTTCACCTTGACGATAGCCGTGGTGGGTTTGCCTGCCGCGCTGGACAGTGCCTTCGTGTTCAGCTCTCCGCCGACCGCGGTGTAGTTCTTGCCGGTCGTCAGGGTGATAACGTTGGTGGACTTCTCCCAGCCTACCTCAAGCTCTGCGGTGCTGTTGCGCAGCAGATACGCTACATCGCGCAGCTTGAAATAATTATACTTGTTAATTAAGTACGCCTGCGGATTGGTCACCGCCTTGCCGTTGAGCTGAAACGCGTGCGTGGTCTTTGCCGCGCTGACGACTGCTCTCGCCTGCGGCAGATCCTGTGTCAGATCCCGCTCGGCGGCAGTCTCGGTCGTGACGGCTGTGGTCTCTGTCTCCGCGGCATCCTGCGGCAATTCTGCGGCCGCCGCACCCGCTGTCATATATATCGCCGCACTAAGCAATGCCGCGATCATTCGTTTGAAACGCATTCTTGAACCTCCATGCTGTTTCGCCGGTGGGTTGCTTTCCTGCATGCCCGCTGCGGGCATTCTTGATGGTATTTTACCACAAAACATGGCACATTTCAACGAAATATGACGAAACCGGGGCATTTGTAATATTACAAATGCCCCGATTATTCCATATAAGTACAATATTTCGTTAAATCTCTTCCATCTGCCTGTTGATGGAATCCTCGCAGGAGCGCATGGCATCCAGTGTCTGCTGCCACAGCTCCTCGAGCGTCAATCCACACAGCTCCGCGCCGCGCTCGATAACCTCACGCGAGCAGCCTGCCGCGAACTTTTTATCCTTGTATTTCTTCTTCAGGCTCTTGAGCTCCATATCCTGCACGCTCTTGGACGGACGCATCAGCGCCGCCGCGCCGATCAGGCCGGTCAGCTCATCGGTCGCAAAGAGCACCTTTTCCATCTCATGCTCCGGCTTGATATCCACGCAAATTGCCCAGCCGTGGCTGCATACCGCGTGGATAATGCTCTCCTCTGCACCGCCCTCGCGCAGCAGCTCGGGCGCCTTGACACAGTGCTGCTCCGGCCACTGCTCGAAATCAATGTCGTGCAGCAGGCCGACAATGCCCCAGAATTCCGGGTCATAACCGCGCTGCTCCGCAAAACAGCGCATGACGCCCTCAACCGTCAGCGCATGCCGTAAATGGAACGGCTCCGCGTTGTACCTGCGAAGAAGCTCCCATGCTTGTTGTCTGGTCATTTTGCAAAATCCCTTCTGTCATTTTCAATGTATGCGCAGGGCGGGATGCCCATATCAGTTTTGCAGCCAGCTTGGCTTTTCTCGCATTCTGACGCCTGCGGCGATGCCGAGCGCGGCGAACATGGTAACGATGGACGTACCGCCGTAGGAGAAGAACGGCAGCGTCAGGCCCATGACAGGCAGCAGACCGACATTCATAAAGATATTCATAAAGGTCTGTAACAGCAGCATGCCGCCTACACCGACCGCAATCAGCGCCCGAAAACGGTGTAGATGCGCGGTACGCCACATAAAACAGGCGGATGATCAGCGCCATCAGCAGGATGATGATGAGCAGACAGCCGAGGAAGCCCAGTTCCTCGCCGGCTACCGAGAAAATATAGTCGGTCTGGTTCTCCGGCACATACTGCATCTGGGTCATCGTGCCGTTGGTCCAGCCTTGACCGGTAAACTGCCCCGAGCCGATGGCGATCTTGCCGTAGGTCGCCTGTCGGGACTGCTCCACGTCAATAGACGGGTCAAACAGCACGAGGATTCGCGTTTTCTGGTAATCCTTGAGCACATAATTCCACAGGATCGGCACGCTTGCGATACCGACTCCGGCAGCAATGCCCAGCCACTTGAGCGGCAGACCGGCCGAGAACAGCATGATAACCGCGATCATCAGGTACTGGATCGCCATGCCGGTGTCGCCCGACGAGAGCACGACCGCCCCCATCATTACCAGCGTGTGCAGGCCGACCGAAACCAGTCCGCGCCATTCGGTGATATGATCCTGTATTTCGGTCATGTGCGCGGCAATCGTGAAGATGAAGATCAGCTTGCCAAGCTCACCCGGCTGCAGGCTTGTCACGCCCAGATTGAGCCATGCACGCTGGCCGTTGACCTCGGTGCCGAGCGGCGTAAACAGCAGAAACTGCAGCAGAATGTTGCCGATCACGAATATTTTCCATAGGTCGCCCAGATTTTCCAAGTCAATCAGACTGAGCGCGACAAACGCCGCCAGACCGAGAATGATCGCGGCACCCTGTACATACAGGTTTTTCGTCGAGCCGTCCAGCGCCGTCACCGGATTGAGCGTTGCCGAGTAAATGAGGAGCATGCCGTAGATCGAGCAGACCAGTCCCAGCAGCATCAGATACAGGTCGGTGTTTTTGATATAATGCGTAACAGAGTGTACAATGGAACGAGCAGTGTCCATCAAACCCCTCCCTTTCAAAATGGAAATTGAGAATTGAGAATTGGAAAGCAAGGTATCGCCGCAAAGCGGCGGAATTAAATTGCAGTGCTTTGCACTGCCACACTCATTTTCATTATTCATTTTCCATTCTCAATTACATTTCTATATGATACCACAACACACCCCGCTTTGCGAGTAACAATTTCGGCAAATTTTTCGCGTGCTTGTATGGAAAACCGGACGAAGTATTGATATAATGAATATATTATGTTACCCGCTGCAAAATAGAGGAGGAATTTCATGTTATCCGATATTGAAATCGCACAGGGCTGTCAGATGCGCCCGATCACCGAGGTTGCCGCTGCTGCCGGTCTGGATGCCGACGATCTGGAGCTGTACGGCAAGTACAAGGCAAAGCTGTCCGCAGACGTGTGGACCAAGGTGAAGGACAAGGAAAACGGCAAGCTGGTCCTCGTTACCGCCATCAACCCGACGCCTGCCGGTGAGGGCAAGACCACGACCTCGGTCGGTCTGGGTCAGGCACTGTGCAAACAGGGCAAAAACGCTATTATCGCACTGCGTGACCGTCTCTCGGTCCGGTATTCGGCATCAAGGGCGGCGCGGCAGGCGGCGGCTACGCGCAGGTCGTGCCGATGGAGGACATCAACCTGCACTTTACCGGCGATATGCACGCCATCACGGCAGCAAACAACCTGCTGTGCGCTATGCTGGACAATCACATGCAGCAGGGCAATCTGCTGAACATTGATCCGCGCCGTATTGTGTTCACCCGCGTAATGGACATGAACGACCGTGCTCTCCGCAACATCACCATCGGTCTGGGCGGCAAGGTGAACGGTGTGCCGCGCGAGGATCACTTCATGATCACCGTAGCATCCGAGGTTATGGCTATCCTGTGTCTGGCTGCTGATCTGGACGACCTGAAAAAGCGTTTCGGTGATATTCTGGTGGCATACAGCTACACCGGCAAACCGATCTACGCACGCGACCTGCATGCAGAGGGCGCCATGACGGCACTGATGAAGGATGCCATCAAGCCCAACCTGATTCAGACTCTCGAGGGCACGCCCTGTCTGATGCACGGCGGTCCGTTCGCCAATATCGCACACGGCTGCAACAGCGTACAGGCGACCAAGTTGGCGCTCAAGCTGGGCGATATTGCCATCACAGAGGCTGGCTTCGGCGCTGACCTCGGCGCAGAGAAATTCATGGACATCAAGTGCCGCAAGGCCGGTCTGGCTCCGGACTGCATCGTACTGGTTGCAACCGTCCGCGCGCTCAAGTACAACGGCGGTGTAGCCAAGGCTGATCTCAACCAGCCGAACATGGATGCGCTGAAGCACGGTATCTGCAATCTGGATGCGCATCTGGATAACATGAAGAAGTTCGGCGTACCGGTCGTTGTTGCCGTCAACGCATTCCCGACCGACACCGATGAGGAGATGGATTTCATCCGCGAGCACTGTGCCGAGCGCGGTGTGCGCGTAGCACTCTCCGAGGTATTTGCCAAGGGCGGCGAAGGCGGTCAGGCGCTGGCCGACGAGGTTCTGGCTGTGCTTGACGAGAGCAAGGCCGACTTCCACATGCTGTACGAGGATTCGCTCCCGCTCGAGGACAAAATCCGCAAGATCGCCAAGGAGATTTACGGTGCACTCGGCGTGACCATCGCGCCTGCCGCAAAGAAGGAGCTGGCAAACATCACCGAGATGGGCTACGGCAACCTGCCGGTCTGCGTTGCAAAGACGCAGTATTCGCTCTCCGATGACGCATCGCTGCTCGGCCGCCCGACCGAGTTTGTTGTCAACGTGCGCACCGCTCGTCTGGCTGCCGGTGCAGGCTTTGTTGTTGTAGAGACCGGCTCGATCATGACCATGCCCGGTCTGCCCAAGGTTCCGGCTGCAGAGAAGATCGACGTAGACAGCAACGGTAAGATTACCGGTCTGTTCTAAATACAATTCAAATGAAGAGTGGAGAGAACACCGGCTGCGGTATGCTCTCCACTTTTCCCTCTTCTTTTTTGCTGTGAAAGTGATATTATGCAAATCAGTCTTATTTTAGCGCAGCAGATTGCCGAGCTGTTTCTCATTCTTCTGATCGGCTGCGTGCTCGTCAAGGCCCGGCTGCTCAAAAGTGCGGACAGCCGCGTGCTGTCGGTCGTGATGGTGTATGCGGTCATGCCGTGCGTCATCATCAACGCCTTTCAGGTGGATTACTCTCCTGCCGTTGTTACCGGATTGCTGTACGCCTTTGCGCTGGCGATTGCGCTGCACGCGCTGCTTCTTCTGCTGGCGCGGCTGCTGCGCCGTCCGCTGCGGCTGGATGTGATTGAGCGCACCTGCATCATCTACACGAATGCGGGCATTCTGGTCATTCCGCTGGTGCGGGCACTGCTTGGCGAGGATTATGTGATCTATTCCTGTGCGTTCCTCGTCGTACAGCAGGTTCTCCTGTGGACGCACTGCCGCAGTCTGCTCTGCGGTACGCGCGGCTTTGCGTGGAAAAAAAAGATCATCGGCAATGTCAATATCATCGCCATTTTGATTGGCGGTGCACTATTCATCCTGCGGCTGCCGCTGCCCGGTCTGGTGAACGATTTGTTCTCTCAGCTTGGCGCGATGGTCGGTCCGATCGGCATGCTGCTGGCCGGTATCGTCATTGCGGACACGCCGCTCCGCCAGCTGTTTATGCGCCGTCGGCATTATGTTCCTGTGCTGCTGCGGCTGATTATCTGCCCGATTATCACGGTACTGCTGCTTCGCGTCATCGGTGCGGCAAGCTGGATTCCGGATGGACACAGCATTCTGCTGACCGTGTATCTCGCGTGCATCACGCCTGCGTGCGCTACGGTTACTTCGATGGCGCAGCTTTACGACCGCGATGCTGAGTATTCCAGTGCACTGTATGTGCTCACAACGCTGTTCTCCATCCTCACCATGCCGCTGATGGTATGGGTGTTTGAGGTGCTTATTTAACAAAAAACCGTGTATTTCACAAGAGATACACGGGTTGCGGCTGTCGCGAAACTACAGTTTCGCCGACAAGCAGGAACGGACCGCAGGCCGTTCCAAAGTCGTCCGAAAGTTCCTATGCAGAAACTTTCTCCCTCTAAAGTGTAAAAAGCCAGATACATGCTCCGGCTTTTTACGAATTTGCACAGCAAATTCTATTTTTTGCACGCTGTCGCGCGATTGAATTAAATTTCAACTTTTTCGATAAACTAAACCCGTGTATTTCACAAGAAATACACGGGTTTTTTGTTAAGGCAACACCGCACAATTAAAGCGGCGGTGCTTTGCGGAAATTTTTGTGTCCTGACTTTGTTGCAGTTTCACGGTAATACATCAAGTATTACCGCAAAACTGTGCCTCGTCAGTACGCAAAATTTACTCGCAAATCACTCTTGTTCAATTATGCGGTATTGCCTTAATATCCCAGTTTTTCGCCGATGAGCACGACCTCACAGCTTTCAAATCCGCTCGGCACGCCCATATGAATGACCATGGCGCGGCAGATACGCTCCGGACTTTTACAGTTGTGACATCTGCCGTCAACCGCACACGGTGTTTTTTTATTCAGCCGTGGCATTGAGCGGAGCGGCAATATTTCTTGCCCGCTCGATGGCGCTCTGCAGGTCGGGACGCAGCTTGTTCACGCCGCACACGAAAATGCAGCGCTTCGGTCCGAACAGCGTGGCCGCCACGCGGTTGCACTTACCGTCGATGTTGACGATCTCGCCAGTCTCGCTCAGTCCGTTCGCTGAAGACAGGTAAACGTCCGGCGTCTGGCAGTACACGCCCTTGTCGATCCAATGCCAGTGCACGTCCGTGCTGTCCGCAAAGTTCTCCGGAAAACCAAGCTGCTTCATCGTCATTGAGCCGCCCATCGACACGGATTTGCCTGCACAGGTGTCTCTCAGGTAGGAAACCGCCTCGTCTTTTGTTGCAAAATAGTGGAAACCGAAGCCGTAGCCGGTCAGAGCCTTCTCCGCCTTGCTCACATCGGGCACGCCGTACTCGAACAGCGGCAGCAGATCGCTCGGCTCATACGCAAGCGCGTCCGCACCGGGTGCACGCAGCTCCTCCGCCGAGCGAAATCCCCAGGCAACACCGATGGCGGTCAGTCCTGCGTTTACTGCGGTCTGCATATCGGTCGCGCTGTCGCCGATGTAGAGGGTCGTTTCCTTATCGCCGCCCAGCTCGTCCAGCAGCTGCAGCACGCTTGTCGGATCCGGCTTGCGCGGGATATTCGGGCGTTCGCCATAGGTAATGCTTACTAAATCACCAAAATAGTGCTCAATCAGTGCTTTCGCGGCGGAATCGTACTTGTTCGACAGCACACCGACCGTCACGCCGTTCTCCTTGAGCGTTTCGAGCACCGAAACAATGCCCTCATACGGATGCGTGCGGTTCATCATGTGCTCGCCGTAGAACGCGCGGAAATCCGCCAGACAGATGTCGATCATCTCGTCCGTGCGGCTCTCCTCGGGAATGCTGCGCTCGACCAGCTTGCGTACGCCGTTGCCGATGCGGATGCGCGTCTGCTCCATGCTCACCGGCGGAAAGCCGTGCTTCTCCACGGCATAGGTTACGCTGTCGCACAGATCACCGAGCGTGTTGAGCAGCGTACCGTCTAAATCAAAAATGGCCGTTGTCATTTTCATACATATTCGTCCTTTTCTTGTCCGTGAAAATAGAATACCGCACCACAGAATCCCGTGATGCGGTATCATTATAGCACATTTTCTTACCCGCGCATATACGTCTTGGTAATTTCACCGAGCATGGACGAAACCGTCGGGTTGAGCGCTTCCGCGCGCACGCGCCAGCGCCAGTTTTTGCCGCCGATGGTGGCAGGCGTATTCATGCGGGAATCCGCACCGAGCGAGAGCAGATCCTGCAGGGTCGTCATAGCGATGTTCGCCGAGGACGCCCATACGCACTTGATGGCACTCCAGCCCATGGCCTCGGCGTGCGAGGTACGCAGATAGCGGTATGCAAACTGCTTTTCCGGCTCGGAGCAGATGTCCATGATCTGCTCGCACACGGTCTGCGAATCGTGCGTCGAGGTATAGACAATGCTGTTCGGCTTATAGTTGTGCGGCAGGTGCTCGTTGTCGTAATCCGGCGTAAAGCCGAAAATCAGCACACGCATGCCCGGGAAACCGCTTTCCTCGAGCAGCTTCTTGACCTCATCGGTCTGCACGCCGAGATCCTCCGCGATGAGCGGCACCGGACCGAGCGCCTTCTCGATGGCGTTAAACAGCTCCATGCCGGGACCCTTGCGCCACTTGCCGTTGATGGCGGTCTCCTCGTCCGCGCCGACCTCCCAGTAAGCGGCAAAACCGCGAAAATGGTCGAGACGTACCACGTCGAACAGCGCCATGTTGCTCTTCATGCGCCAGATCCACCACGCGTAGTTTTCCGCCTTGTGCGCTGCCCAGTTGTACACGGGGTTGCCCCACAGCTGACCGGTTGCAGAATAGTAATCGGGCGGTACGCCTGCCACCAGCTTGGGGCTGCGGTCGGGCTTCAGCTTGAACAGCTTGGGGTGTGTCCATACATCGGACGAGTCGGCGGAAACGTAAATCGGGATGTCACCGATGATCTGAATGCCCTTTTCGTTGGCATACTCGCGCAGTGCCGTCCACTGCTTGAAGAAAATATACTGCAGAAAAATACGGAAATCTACCTCGTCACGCAGCTCTGCGGTCACTTTTTCGAGTGCTGCAGGCTTGCGGTCGCGCACATCCTTGTCCGGCCACATGTAGACTGGCATGTGATGGTATTTCTCCTCCTTGAGCGCCATGAACAGCGCGTAATCCGGCAGCCATTCGCTGTTCTTCTCGGTGAAGGCGGCGATTTCCTCGCGCATTTCCGGTGTCACGCGGCTGTATGCCTTGCGGAACAGCGGCCAGCGGGTATCGGCCAGCTGCTCGAAATCCGCGGTATCCGGCGAAGCATCAAAATCGCCCTGACGAACCTCATCCGCAGTGAGCAGACCGTCCTCCACGAGCAGATCCATGTCGATCAGATACGGATTGCCTGCCGCTGCCGAAAAAGCACTGGTACGGCGAATCGCCGAAGCCGGTATGACCGAGCGGAAGCACCTGCCAGTAGGTCTGGTGCGCCGCCGCCAGAAAAATCTACAAAATCACGGGCGGTCTTGCCCATGGTGCCCACGCCGTGCGGCGAAGGCAGTGAAGTGACGTGCGCAAGCACGCCGCTGGAACGCTTAAACATATCCTTCTCTCCCCTGTCAGTGGAACTATTGTTATTATAGCACAGGTGTAGCATTTAACCAAGAACTATCTGTAAATTTGCATATTTTTTGTGGAAGTTGTGGTCTTTCTGTAAATTTGGCTGAGATAACGGTTGTGTCATACTATATCTCTGTGGTATAATATTATGTCTATTATTGCAGAAGATGTGCCGCAGACCGGAGTATTCTGCGGCAGCTTACTCTTTTTCTGTCCCGTTTGAGGACAGTTTTCCGCACTAGGGCAATACCGCACAATTGAACAAGAGCGATTTGCGAGTAAATTTTGCGTACTGACGAGGCGCGGTTTTGCAGCAATACTGACGTATTGCAAAAATCGCAACAAAGTCAGGACTCAAAATTTCCGCAAAGCGCCGCAGCTTTAATTGTGCGGTGTTGCCCTAAAATACTGATGTAAGGGGTTTATCACGCATGAGAATGCGCAAAAGAAAAACTTGGACGTTCGATTTGCCGCCTGCGCGGACGTTATGGCGTTCGAGCCGAAGGAAAACGCGGCAAGTGGCGCGCCCTGTTCGGCAACGACAATCCGATCCATCTGGAGATTGGCTGCGGCAAGGGCCGTTTTGCCATCGGCATGGCCGAGCAGCACCCGGATGTGAATTTTATCGCGGTCGAGCGCGAGGAAGGTGCGCTCATCATGGCAGCCGAGCGCTGCCAGCAGCAGCCGCTGCCTAATCTGCGGTTTGTATCCTTCGACGCAGCTGAGCTGCGCGAGGTGTTCGCGCCCGGTGAGGTAGACCGCATTTACCTGAATTTTTCCGATCCGTGGCCGCCTAATCGTCAGCGCAAGCGCCGCCTGACGTGGCGTGCATATCTGGAAGTATATGATGAAATCCTGCGTCAGCAGGGTGATCTGTGCTTTAAGACGGATAATCAGCGCTTTTTCGAGTGGAGTCTGCAGGAGATCTGCCAGTTTGGCTGGCTGATTCAGAATATCTCGCTCGATCTGCATAACTCGGACTTTGAGGGCAATGTCATGACCGAGTATGAGGAGAAGTTCTCCGCGGAGGGCTACCGGATTTATCGTCTGGAGGCACGCCGCCGTCTGCCGGAATTTCTGAAAAAAGTAAACGAAAGAGGAAGGTTTTGCCTTCCTCTTTTTGCTTTTTCAAAGTTCCGGTTATCAGTATTGTTTGTTAGTTTCTGCCAGACGGTGGTTGAGCGCTTGCGAAGCGAACGAAATCTTGCCTGCCCGGCAGGGGCACAAGAGGGTAGACACCAAGGTTTCCACCCTCTGATTTTCACCCCTTTCCTAAGATAGTCTGGCGCAGACCAGAGACCGGCGACCGCTTCGAAAAATGGGGAACGGCAGAGGATTTTTTTCTTCCGTAGGGGCGCACAGTGTGCGCCCATTCCGCTACTTCTACGCAGTGCCAAATACCGTACTGCTACACATATCGGCTACTCTCCGCAGACGCGACACAAGGTGAATTGCCCGAAGGGCAAGAGAAACCATCGCGTTCATTTTCCATTCTCCATTCTCAATTTTCCATTCTATACGCATAAAAAAGAGGAAAGCTCACGCTTTCCTCTTGCCCGTTACAGCTTATTGTACCCTCTCGGGGTGACGATTGCATCCAGCGGAGTGCCTGCGGCACAGTCCGGGCAGGCTTTGCCGCGCACAAAGTTCTGATAATGCGGGAAATCCGCACCGGAGAACAGGCTGATGACCTTTTTGCCGCTCAGCTCGCTGATATTGGAGAACAGCGCCGCAAAGCCGGAGACACGGCCGCCGTAATACTCAACGCACTCCTTCGCCTGCGAGAAGGTCTGACCGGTGGATGCGGAATTGACCAGCACAAGCACATTGCGGTGCTCGATCATATGGCGCAGGTTATCCGAGAACACAAACTGACCGTTGACATTGCTGTCCGGCTCGACAAGATAAATATCCTTGCCGCTGTTGACATTGCCCATGCCCACGCTCGACAGCTCACCGGCGAGATACGCGCCGATGTACTCCGTGCCTTCCATGCACAGCAGTGTATCAATGCTGGTGGACGAGAACTGGTATGCAATGCTGCGCGCGGCTTCTCTGGACATTGCCATGCTGTGCTTGATCTCGGACATATCAATATAGTAGTTGATGTGCGAATGATTCGTGGCAAAATGCCCCGGTATCGCGTCCGCGTAAAGCCGTTTGTTCACACGGGAGGTGATGCGGATCGACTGCTTCATACAAAAACCACCTTTCTTACAGCGCACCCCTATCGGGGAATATCTGAGAATCTATCTATATTATACCTCAGTCCGGTTCTCGTGGCAAGAAAAAAGGCGCGGCAGCAGCTTCTCAAATTGCACGCCATGCATAGGGTCGGTATGCTGCGCGGCGGTGTAGGCGATGCAGTCCTTGACGAACTCGCCGGCGAGCGCACAGGCATCGGCAAGCGCCCTGCCGTTCAGCAGTGCGCCGAGCACGACCGCCGCAAACAGGTCTCCGGTGCCGGGGTAATACTGCGCGATCCTCTCGTGCAGACTGATGGTGCCGCCATCCGCAGACAGACAGCCGGAGCCGACCTTCCCAGGCTCGTAATCCAGGCCGGTCAGCACAACCTGTGCGCCGTAGCGGCTGTGAAGTGCATGCAGCCACTCCTGCGCTTCCGTTTCGTTCTGCGGTGCGGAGGCCGGGTCGCGGTCGAGCAGGATCGCCGCTTCGGTCGTATTCGGCGTGATGATATCCGCAATTTCGCACAACTCGCGCATACGCGTGCACATTTCTGATGTATAGGTAGCGTAGACCTCACCGTTATCGCCCATCACCGGGTCGATGAATGCCGTGCCGTTTTCGGATTTCAGCCGCAGCACAGCATCCCGCACACAGTCGATCTGATCCGCTGAGCCGAGAAAGCCCGCGTACACCGACTCAAACCGTAACCCTAACCGGTCGTACTGGTCGATAACACGCGGCATAACGCCGGTCAGATCGACCGTTTCCCAGCCGGGAATGGCCATGTGCGTGGAAAAATATGCGGTCGGCAGCGGCACGCACTGGTGTCCTGCCGCCGAAATCGCTGCAATGATCGGCACAAGCGACGAACGTCCGAAACCCGACAGATCGTGCAGCGCTAAAACCTTTTTCTGCATGGATTTGCTCTCCTTCTTGCTTTAGGGCAACACCGCACAATTAAAGCTGCGGCTTCTTGCGCAGGCTCCGGTCGCGCTGCCGCGGCGCTTTGCGGAAATTTTACGCCCTGACTGTATTTCAGCATACAATGAAAAGCCTTTTCTGTCAACGCACCTGTCTGCCAGAATTCACATTATGTACTTAAATTTCCCGATCGGTTGTGGTATAATATAGGGTAACAAATTGGCGAAGCTGCTTTCACAAGCAGGGTATGCAATGGTTATGAAAGCAGCTTCCGGATAAAAGGAGATTCTTCATGCTGAAAAAACGCATTCTATCCATCGTGCTGGCGCTGACCATGCTGATGGTACCGGGCGCTTACGCCGCTCAGCCCGCAAAGGACAATATGCGCGGTGTCTGGGTCGCGTCCGTACATAATATTGATTTTCCCTCCGAGCAGGGCATGACCGCCGACCAGCTCAAGGCCGAGGCCGATACCGAGCTGGACAATATTGCCGCAATGGGCCTGAACACGGTCTTCCTGCAGGTGCGGCCTTCCGCAGATGCGCTGTATCCGTCCGAGCTGTTCCCGTGGAGCCGCTATGTCAGCGGCACGGCCGGTCAGGCACCGAACGGCAGCTTTGACGTCCTCGGCTACTGGGTAACCGCAGCGCACGAGCGCGGTCTGCAGCTGCACGCGTGGATCAACCCATACCGCATTACGATTGACGGCGAGGACGAATGGAACGCAATTCCGGATTCCAGTCCGGCCAAGCAGCACCCGGTGGGTAATCAAGTACAACGATAACTACTACTTCGATCCCGGTATTCCGGCGGTGCAGCAGCTTGTCGTAGACGGTGCGGCTGAGATCGTCAAGAATTACGACGTAGACGGCATTCATCTGGATGATTATTTCTATCCGGGTACGGATTTTGCCGATGAGGCGACTTACAAGCGCTACGGTCAGGATTTCAGCAGGATCGGTGACTGGAGACGCCACAACGTCAACACACTCATCGCTGCTCTGGATGAGACACTGCATACGCTGGATAAGAACCTCTCGTTCGGTGTCAGTCCCGCCGGTATCTGGGAAAACAAGAGCGCAAACTCCAAGGGCAGCAACACGCAGGGGCAGTCCTCATACAGCGAGCTGTACTGCGATTCCCTGCAGTGGATCAACGCCGGCACAGTAGACTATATCTGTCCGCAGCTGTACTGGTCGATCGGCTTTGAGCCTGCTGACTTCCAGACGCTCGTCAAGTGGTGGCAGAAGGCGGTTTCCACCAGCGATGTAGCGCTGTACATCGGCATCGGCGCATACCGTTCGGCGGAAGCGCAGCCCGGTGATACCTGGTACGGCACGGATGAAATCGAGCGTCAGCTTACTCTGCTCGATGACAGCATTGATATTCAGGGCGAGGTATTTTTCAGCTATGCCTCTCTTGAGTCCATCGACGGCTGTCCGGCCTTCCTGACCGCGCACTACGCGGAGGATAAGCCGGTCACCAAGCCGGATGCCGACAATTCCGGCACCATCACCCAGGAGGAAGCACAGCGGCAGGCTACCCTGCTGGATATGCTTTCCCGCTTTATCGTTTCCCTGTTCCGCTGACCGCACATTTTTTCGGAGGTGCATTCCCATGGTCGATCTACTCACCCGTGAATATGAGGTGAATTACAGCCACATTGACAACCGCGGCATTGCCAAGCCGTCCTTCCTGTGGAATATCATGCAGGACGCAGCGACCGTCCACGCAGAAGCGCTGCACATCGGTCCGCTCGATCTGCGGATCGTGTGGGTGCTCTCGCGCATCAAGGCCACGCTCACGCGGCCGCTGCTGCCGTATGAGCGCGTGCGCTGCGAGACCTGGTGTCCCGGCTTCAAGGGGCCGAGCTGGTACCGCAGTTTCTCGTTCTTTGTGGATAACAAGCCGGTTGGCGACGCACAGTCTATGTGGGTAACGCTCGACCCGGAGACTCACCGCATTGTGCGTCCGAGCGCATTTCCCGAAGCCGAGCAGTACCTGCACACCTCCCGCGGAGAGCTGTTCGCCCCGCTGCCCAAGCTGTCGTGCGACAACGTGCGCCTGCATCATGTTCACGAGGTTCGTTATTCAGATCTTGATGTCAACAATCATGTCAACAACGTGCGTGCGGTCGAGCTGATCTCGGACGCGCTCGACCTGTACAAGCAGCCGGGTTTTGTCTCCGAGCTGCAGGTCAACTACACCGCCGAAACCGCCTGCGGCGAATCGCTTTCGCTGCTGACCGGCACGGCGGACAGCGCACGTTACATTCGCGGTGAAGCCGATGGCAGAACCCGCTTCGAGGCGCTTGCCACGCTTTCGCCGCTGCCCGACCCGAAGGAGGGATTGGTATGACGCAAGCGATCGAGCAGGCTGTATGCGACATTTTGGGCGCGTGCCAGCCGGTCAAAATCATCCTGTATGCAGAAAAGCGTACGATGGCAACCGACAAGCTCAAGGCGTTCAGCCTTTGCGTTATCGTGCCGGAGAGCGCCAACTGCCGCACACTGCGCACACACCTGCACCTGGCGATTACGGTTTCCGTACCCGTCAGTCTGAGCGTTTACACCACCGAGGAATGGGCGGAGCTTTGCACGGACAGTACCTCGTATGCCGCATGGATCGCCCGGAAAGGCAAGGTGATTTATGACCAGACGGCGTAAAGGTGCATCCGACAGTTGTTTTTACTACAAATGGCTGGACAAGGCGCTGTGCGACCTGCAGGCCGCACGTCTGCTGCTGACCTACGGCGGCGATCATTACAACATCGCGTTCCACTGCCAGCAGGCGATTGAAAAGGCACTGAAAGGCTATCTGCTGTTCCGCACCGGACGGCATTTTGACGGACACAACCTGACGTACCTGTGCCGTCAGGCGATCCAGCTGGACTCAAGGGCGTTCTCCGAATATCTGGACGAGAGTGCGGCGCTCAACGATTTATATATTGAGACGCGGTATCCAACCGACCTGCCGTTTGAGATTGATGAGCTGGAGGTCCGCCGGTATCTAGATATGGCAGAGCGGATGTTTGCCGCGATTCGTCAGCAGCTGTATGAGGGCGGGAGACCGCATGAGATTGTGCAGCGCAGATAATTTTTATTTGCGCTGTTTGCCTAACGAATTAGGAATAGGTGCTAACCCTTAGCTGGGGTTCCAAAAGGATAGACACCAAGGTTTCTATCCTCTTGGGACTCCAGTTTCCTTTTGTTTGTTAGTCTAGCGCAGACCAGAGACCGGCGACCGCTGCGAAAAAGGGGTACGACAGTCGGGTTACTCTTGCGTTTGTTTCGTAAAATATTTGCAGTTCACAGATACCCTACTGCTACACAGATCGGCGACTCTACGCTGGGGCGGCACAAGGTGAATTGCCCGAAGGGCAAGAGAGGGTCCTCCGGGGGGATGCTCGCACCGCGCAACTCGTTCGTCTGGGGCTGCGGACGGCACCTGTGAATTACACCTATCCTTCAACTCTTACCTCCTCACTCCTGCCTTGCATAATCTCTCCCATCTTGACACTTGCATACTCCGTCAACTTTTGCTATCATATAAGGATGTAAGGAGTGACTAACCATGAACGCTGCGGAACGACGCACTAAAATCACCCACCTGCTTGCACAGGCGAACGGGCCGTTATCGGCGACCGCGCTGGCCGCGCAATGCGGTGTCAGCCGCCAGATTATTGTAGGCGATGTTGCGCTGCTGCGTGCAGGCGGATTGGCCGTGCTCGCTACGCCGCGCGGATATATTCTGGAGAACACCTCGGCGCCGGCCTGTGCGGAGCGACACATTGTCAGCCATCACGACAACAGCCGCATGCTTGAGGAGCTATACACGGTCGTCGATCTCGGCGGAGCCGTGATTGATGTGACGGTCGAGCACGCTGTATACGGTCAGATCTGTGCACCGCTGCACATTTTCTCGCGGTATGACGCCGACGCGTTTAACGAGAAGATTCAGCAGTCCGGCTCCCGGCCGCTGTCCAACCTGACCGGCGGCATCCACCTGCACACCATCCGCGCTACGGATGAGAAAAAACGCTCGAACGCGTAATTCAGGGGCTCAAGGACAAAGGCTTTCTGCTGCTCGAGGATAACTAAAAAATCACCCGAACGATAGATTTCGTTCGGGTGGTTCAGTCTATCAATAAAGTCCGTTTTCGCGATGCTGACGCTGCCGCGCGGCAGCGCGCATGAAATAGAATTTGCTGTGCAAATTCGTAAAAAGCCGGAGCATGTATCTGGCTTTTTACACTTCTGGAGGAACTTTCGGACGACTTTGGAACGGCCTGCGGTCCGTTCCTGCTTGTCGGCGAAACTGTAGTTTCGCGACAGCCTCAACCACCCGAACGACAGGTTTCGTTCGGGTGGTTTTCTTTTACTCATTTTCCGCCTGCTGTTCCTTATACATGGCGATCTGCTCCGCGTCCCATACCTCCAGATCACGCACACCGGCTCGTCCTTCAACGTGGTGGCGGAATTCATGCCGCAGGACTTTTCGCATTTCTTCGGTCAGCTCGTCCTCATTCAAATGGCGGTACGCCCGCTTGAACGAGCCGTAGTACATTATAATATACTTGCCCATCGCCGGATCAATGCGGTACTGCCCCATCACATACAGCGTTCCGTTGCGGTCCTCCGGGTGCAGAAGATAGCCGGGTTCCACGACGATACCGCCGTTCAGCTCCTCGTAAAACGACTGCGGAATCTCCTCCGCAAGATCGGATAAAATTTCTTCAAATCGGTCAATCGAGATCATGCCTGTCTTCCTTTCTGACCTTGCTGCTTGTCTGCCCTTACTATATCACAACCTGTTTTTTGCAGGCAACCAAACTTTTTATGAACAAGGTGTCTTGACAGGTGTTGTTTCATGTTGTATACTTCTATCTGTTCACAAATAAAGGGATCGGAAAGGAATTGTATCACTTATGACTATGACGAAAAACAAGCTGTACCACATGGTGCTGGCCGGTATTCTTTGTGCCATTGGCATTGTTGTCCCGATGTTTATGCCGCGTATCGTACTTGGCCCGATGTCCTTCACGCTGGCAAGCCACGTTGCCGTATTCCTCGGCATGTTCATCTCTCCGGCGGTTGCCGTAGCGGTCTGCATCGGCACAACCATTGGCTTCTTTCTTACCACGCCGGCAATCATTGCACTGCGTGCGGCGTCCCATATCGTGTTCGCGTTCATCGGTGCAGCCTATCTCAAGCGCAATCCGGATATCATCAACCGTCCGGTTGCAAGCATCGTATTCAACTTCATTATTGCACTGCTGCACGCTGCCGCCGAGATGATCATCGTTACGCCGTTCTTTATATCCGGTGCGCTGTTCACTGCTGAGCAGCTCGCAAACGGCTTTGTTGCAAGCGTTGTTCTGCTGGTTGGTCTCGGCACGGTCATTCACTCCATGCTGGACTACTCTATTTCCATCCTGGTTTGGAAGCCGCTGTGCACTTCAATGCCGCAGCTGCGTACCTCGCAGGATTAAATCCCTTAAAAAAAAAACCGCCGAAATTTCGGCGGTTTTTTTTGCTTACTTCACCTCGCAGCCGCCCCATTCAACGACAGTGAAGCCGTTGCGCTCAAACGATGCGAATGTCTGTGGCTCAATGGTCTGCGCCCTGTGCAGCGGCTTCCACGCCATGAATACGCGGAGAACGCTGTCCGGTGTCGGGTCAATGTCCAGCTTGGCGGCATCTGTGTACGCCTCGGACTGGAACGAAATGAGGTTATACGGGTTATCCTGCATTTTCGGCAGCCAGTACACGATGAATTCATTGTACTCGCGCGGGGTCAAGCCGATCTCGGCCAGTTTTTCGCGGAGAAAATCCGCCGTGTCCGCTCCAGCGACGCAGAAGCCCTTGGAGAAGTCGTAGTCGGTGTTATTCTCGCCCTCCCAGAACAGGTAGGAGTATTCGTCGCCGTTCTCATCGTACAGCGTGCCGTCCGGCTCGGCGGTGACAGTCCAGCCGTTCTCGTAGGCCGGATACGTCGCGGTGAGCGTGCCCGCGTAGTCCAGCGACACGGAAACCGTCGTTTCCTGCTCAGGATAGAGGTAGATAACGGGTTTGGCATCGCCCTGTTCCTGTTGACCGCAGGCAGTCAAGCTCAGTGCCAGCATGGCTGTGAGCGTTCCCGCAAACAATCGTTTCATGCCGTTCCCTCCTTACTTCACCTCGCAGCCGCCCCATTCAACGACAGCGAAGCCGTTGCGCTCAAACGATGCGAATGTCTGCGGCTCAATGGTCTGCGGCCTGCCCAGCGGTTTCCACGCCATGAATACGCGGAGAACGCTGTCCGGTGTCGGGTCGATATCCAGCTTGGCGGCATCTGTGTACGCCTCGGACTGGAACGAAATAAGGTTGTACGGGTTATCCTGCATTTTCGGCAGCCAGTAGACGATGAACTCGTTGTACTCGCGCGGTGTCAGGCCGATCTCGGCCAGTTTTTCGCGGAGAAAATCCGCCGTGTCCGCTCCGGCGACGCAAAAGCCTGTGGAGAAGTCGTAGTCGGTGTTGTTCTCGCCCTCCCAGAACAGGTAGGAGTATTCGTCGCCGTTCTCATCGTACAGCGTGCCGTCCGGTTCGGCGGTGACGCGCCAGCCGTCCTCATACGCCGGATAGGTCGCGGTGAGCGTGCCCGCGTAATCCAGCGATACGGAAACCGTCGTTTCCTGCTCTGGATAGAGGTAGATGACGGGTTTGGCAGAGCACTCCTCCTGCTGTCCGCAGGCAGTCAATCCGAGTGCAAACGCCGCTGTGAGTGTTCCTGCAAGCAATTTTTTCATAGCGATTCCTCCTTTGTTCGGTTAGACGAAATCGGGGCGGTTTGGTTCCCTGTTCTGCGGAAATTTACGGTCGTACCCACTCACCGGTCAGTTCATTCTTCTGCAGAACCAGATGGAAGCCGTCGGCATCATTAAAATAAACCGCCTTATCCGTATCCTCAATCGGCAGGACAACGGTGTATCCCGCACTCATCGTGTTTGCACTGCCGAATGCGTTGTAAAACGTGAGATAATGTTCGCCGTTCTTCGGCTCGTCCTTATAATCCCGGATATCCTCAATCGGCGGAAAGACAGCTGCATGGAGTGTCAGCGTTTTCTCATTCTCGGAAACCGTGTAATCGCGCAGTGTGACATTCTGCTGCTCGGTCAATCCCGATCCCACACGAAACACCAGAAATGGTACGAGAACTGCAGCTAACGCAACAATAATCTTTCGTATTTTCATCGTCTTTCTCCTATCCTCTTATCTGCAAAAATGCGAAAGGCCGTCCGCAAGGGACGACCTTTCCACACTCTCTCTTTCTCTTTTCCCTATACAGCAGTTACTTCTTCAGGCGATTGATGTACTCCAGAATAATATCGGAGGAATATTCAACGCCCAGACGGCCTGCGTTAATGCAGAGGTCGTAATGGTCGCACTTGCCCCATACCTTGCCGGTATAGTAATTGTAATAGGTAGAACGCTGCTTATCCATCTTTTCGAGAGCAGCCTCGGGCGTCTTACCCTCGATGACGTAATCACCGCAGGTCTGAACGCGCTTTTACACGGTCCTCAATCGAGCCATGGATGAAGAAATCGAACTTATTCGGGAAGTCACGCAGTACATGGTCTGCACAGCGGCCGACAATAACACACGAGGAATCCTCTGCCATCTCGCGGATGATATTGGACTGAGCCAGATACAGCTGATCGGTCAGGCTCATGCCGTTCAGACCAACCGAACCGAACATCGTCAGCGAGTACAGGAAGCTGTTGGTGGCACGCTTGTCGAGCTGCTCGAACAGCTTTTCGTCAAATCCGGTCTTTTTAGCCGCACGGGTAATCAGTTCCCGGTCATAGAACGGAACGCCCAGACGGAGCGCCAGTTTCTGACCGATCTCACGACCACCGGTACCATATTCACGACCAATAGTAATAATCAAGTTGTTATTCATAACGCACCCTCCTTACCAACCGGAATTATACAAATTGTACAATTCTCTATATTTGTAGTATGAACCATTTATGCGTTTTTGTCAAGTGGGATTCAAAATTTTTTTCATTCTGTAAATCGGGTTGGAATTGCTGCCTGCAGGCGGCGGGAACGTCGCCGCACCCACGGCGGTGGGCACAAGGATGGACACCAAGGTTTCCACCCTTGTGAATCCCGTTTCCTTTATTTCTTAGCCTGACGCAGACCAGAGACCGGCAACCGCTCCGAAAAGGAGAACGACAGTCGGGTTACTCTTACGTTTGTTTCGTGAAATATTCGCAGTTCATAGACAGCTTACTGCTACACATATCGGTTACTCTCCGCAGGCGCGACACATCTGTGTCGCGCAACTCTTTTACGCGTTGTTATAGACAGTTCCTACGGATTACGATTATCAATAATCTTTACCGCAGGGTGCGGCAAGGTGAATTGCCCGAAGGGCAAGAGAAAGTGCCCTGGGGTGCGACCTCGGCGCACCGTTTGTAGCCCATCTGCGCATTGTATAACCGCCATGTCAATTCTCCATTTTCCATTTTCAATTCTCAATTTAGCAAAAGAAAACCCGCTCGAAAGCGGGTTTTCTCGTTATCTGTTTACTTATTCTTAATCAGCATCGGTCCGACTTCATTGATATTACCGGCGCCCATAGTAAGCACCAGATCATTCGGGCCTGCCTCCTTACGGAGATAATCCGCAATCTCGTCAAAGCTGTCGAACGATACCGCGCCCGGCACCTCTCTGGCGATATCCGAGGAATAAATGCCGATGGTATTCTTCTCGCGGGCGGCATAGATCGGAGCAAGAACCGCCTGATCGCACATCTTGAGCGCCTCCACGAACTCGTGGAACAGCGCCTTGGTGCGGGTATATGTGTGCGGCTGGAACGCGCACAGAATACGGTCGAAGTGCATTTCCTTTGCGGTGTTCAGCGTGGCCTTCATCTCGCTCGGATGATGTGCGTAATCGTCTACGACGGTTGCGCCGTTCGGCATTTTGCCGACCAGCTGGAAACGGCGGGACGAACCGGTGAACTTGTTCAGACCGCGCTCGGCAGCGTCACCCGGCACACCGAGGAACTCGGCAGCGGCGCAGCACGCCAATGCGTTCAGCATGTTATGGCGGCCCGGAACGGACAGCGCCACCTTAGCGTATTTCTTCCCTCTACCATAACGGTAAAGCGGTAGTAGCCGTTCTCATCGCGCACGTCGGTCGGGTAAACGTCCGAGGTTGCGCTCGTGCCGAAGGTACGAACCTTGCGGTTGATGCCTGCCACACTGCGCATTGCATGCGGGTCATCGCCGTTGACGACAACAAGGCCGTTCATCGGGGTCAGCTCGGCAAACTCGTGGAACGAGTGGATGATATCGTTGATATCCTTGAAGAAGTCGAGATGATCCTCCTCTACATTGAGGATAACCGCAACGGTCGGTGCAAAGCGCAGGAACGAGTTGCAGTATTCGCAGCTTTCGGCCACAAAACAGCCTTTACCGCCGATGCGGAGCGTACCGCCGATGGCAGGCAGGTTGCTGCCGACCATAACGGTCGGGTCCATCTGCGCTTCCATGGTCATGAGCGTCATCATCGAGGTGGAAGTCGTCTTGCCGTGCGTGCCTGCCAGACAAACCACGTTGTCATAATCGCGCATGAGGTGTCCCCATGCCTCGACACGCTCCATGACCGGAATGCCCAGCTCATGGGCGCGGACGATCTCCGGATTGTCATCATGCACGGCAGCGGTACGCACGATGAGCGACGCACCCTCAACGTTCTCCGGCTTGTGCTCGTAGGTAATCTTTGCGCCCAGAGCCTCCAGCCGCGCGGTAACATCCGTACGCAGACGGTCGGAGCCGGAAATCGGCACGCCGCGGCTGAGCAGCAGCTCACCGAGCGAGTTCATGGACACGCCGCCGATGCCGATCAGGTGGATGCGTTCCTTTATTTTCAATGTAGGGCTTAATAGACAGAGCCATTTCCCTAAGCCTCCTGTATTTTCGTTTATTAGATTTATTATAGTACAAAATCGCCCGGAATAAAATAGCTAACCGAGAAAAACTCCTGCCGGACCTGAAAAAAAGGAATATATGCTACCGGAAATACCGCTGCATATCGCCTATCCGCATACATTTAACGAAAGTGTAGTTTGATTTTTTCGCATGTTTACGATAAAATATTCTTAGGCATGCTGTCCTATCTGGTCAGCACAAATGCCGCAATATAAGGAGAGGCATTGTATGAGAGTACTGATTTTATCCGTCACCGCCGGTTTCGGTCACCATGCCACCGCAAAGGCCATCGGCGACATGCTGGAATCCAAGGGCGCGGAAGTTCACACGCTGGATGTTTACGCCTATATCAGCAACCTGATCAAAACCACCATCGACAAGGGCTATCTGTTCTCCTCCAAGCACATGCAGACGCTGTACCGTCTGGTCTACCAGCTGGCCGAGAACAACGGCGCAAGCTATTTTAACTCTGCGCCGAGCATTATCAATATCATCAACGCACTCGGTGCGTCCAAGTTTGCCAAGGTCATTGCGAACCATGTGCCCGATGTTATCATCTGTACGCATGTTTTTGCCGCACAGATGGTCGATGAGCTGAAAAAGCGCAAAAACTCGCCGATATCGAGACCATCGGTATTGTTACCGACTACACGCTCCACCCGTACTGGGAGGATGTGCCGCGCGTGCAGTACATCGTCACCGCGAGTGAACTGCTCACCTACCGTTGTGTGCAGCGCGGCATTCCGGAGGACCGCATCCTGCCGTTCGGCATTCCGGTGCACCCGAAATTCAACGAAAAGCTGTCCCGCGAAGACGCAGCGGCACAGCTCGGCATTGACCCGAAAATGAAAACCATCCTGCTGATGGGCGGCAGCATGGGCCACGCCGACCATGTGAAGAACATCGAAAGCCTGTCGCAGATCGGCACGCCGTTCCAGTTTCTTGTGGTATGCGGCAACAACAAAAAAGATGCTCTACCATGTAGAGCAGTTTGCCGCGCATTATCAGGGCAGCTGCAGGATCTATCCCTACGGCTTTGTGCACAACGTAGAGGTGATGATGAGCGCGTCCGACTGCATTGTATCCAAGCCGGGCGGTCTTACCGTGTCCGAGGCTCTGGCGAAAAACCTGCCGATGCTGCTGTTCGATCCGATCCCCGGTCACGAGGAGCGCAATGTTGATTTTCTGGTCAACAACGGCATGGCGGCGCTCATTACCAAGCACTTCCCGATCGACGAGGCGGTGTACGAGCTGTTCTGCAATCCGGTGCGGCTGGAGACCGTGCGGAGAACCATGAGCGAGATTGCCCATCCGGATGCCACCGAGCGGCTGGCTGAATTTGTCCTGCGTAAACGATAATACCGTGAAAGGGAGTACCCGCAGGCGGGTACTCCCTTTCGTGCCGTTAAATTTCTACTGATTTACTCAGTTCTGCGCTGCATCCGACTGCGGCACCAGCGGTGTCAGCAGTTTAGTGATCAGGCTGACCATCTCGGTCTTCGGGATGGGCTGCGACTCGGTGATCCACTTTTCGGTCATGCCGATGACGCCGGTCGCAAGAAAGCGTGCAGCATACGCATCCTCGACACTGCGGTACGGCAGCAGCTCCATGCGGCATTCCTCGATAACGCCGATCATCTTTTTGCCGAAACCATCCGGCGCATTGACCTTGATGAGTGCGGTGACGATCTCACGATTCTCCTCCAGATAATCCATCAGACGGCTGAGCACCAGCTTGAGCGTTACCGTCTCACTCGGACGGATGGCTGCGATCATCCCGCGGAAATCCTCGATCATCCCTGTCTCGATCTTATCGCGCAGGTCATACACGTCCCGATAATGCGCATAAAATGTGCCGCGGTTGATATCCGCTTCGCGCACTACGTCGGTCACGGTGATGCTCTGGAAGTCCTTCTGCTGCATCAGCCGCGTCAGTGCCTGCCGCAGCAGCTTTTTCGTTAGTCGGATGCGCTTATCCTCCCCTTCTGCCATGGTATCCCACTCCATTCATATTGTTTTTCCGTTCCATTTCCGTAATTTGCATTTTAACGAACACATATAATATTTATGTGCATTATCGTTCACTCTTATCGTATTTGATTATTGCGTTCGTTATCCTTATGTACTATACTATATCACGAAAAGAAATCCTACACAATATCTATTTCTGAGAAAGATGGTGTTTTCTTTGTGAAACTTAAAGGACATAGCCCTGTTGACCTGATCATTAACAATCGAAAACTGATTGAAAAGATTTATATCGTACTGGTCATCTTCAGTTTGATCTGTGTGCCGATGGTTGGGATCAACTACGATTTAACAAAATACCTGCCGGATTCGTCTCCGTCCGCACAGGCGCTGGACATTATGGAGGACGAATTTACCTATCCCGGCATGGGCCGCGTCATGCTGGAGGATGTGACGCTGTACGAAGCCAAAAACATAAAGGACCGTATCGCGGACGTTGACGGCGTGGATATGGTCATGTGGTGCGATATGGCCACCAATATGTACGGCTCGAGCGAATTCATCAACTACGACAATATCGACGACTACTACAAGGATAACACCGCCTATATGGATGTTATCTTCACCGACAAGGACTCGTCCAACCAGACCCACAAGGCGGTGCATGAGATTGAAAACATCGTCGGTGACAAAGGTCTGGTTGCAGGCTCCGCTGTATCGGATACCAACCTCGGCCCGACCATTAACAAAGAGGTCGCCCGTGTTATGGCACTGGCCGTCGTCATTATTTACATCATTCTGACGATCACGACCACCTCGTGGTTTGAGCCGGTGCTGTTCCTGTCCGTGCTCGGCATTGCAATCCTCATCAACATGGGCACGAACATCATCTTCGGCGAGATTTCGTTCCTGTCCAACGCCGTTGGTGCGGTGCTGCAGCTGGCCTGCTCAATGGACTACTCCATCTTCCTGCTGCACGCCTTCACGCAGGAGCGCGCAACCGGTGCAGAACCCGAACAGGCGATGGCGAACGCCTGGCGAACCGCCTTTTTCGTCCATCGGCGCTTCCGGCATGACGACCATCGTCGGCTTTGCCGCCATGGCGCTGATGAACTTCGGCATCGGCCCGGATATGGGCTTCGTACTGGCAAAGGGCATCGCGCTCAGTCTGCTGACCGTGCTGCTGCTCATGCCGGCGCTCATCCTGCGTTCGCAGAACATCATTGCCAAGACGCAGCACCGTCCGTTTATCCCCAAACAGGGCCGCGGCATCGGTGAATTTGCGTACAAAATCCGTCGCATCGTATTTCTTGTGGTTCTTATCATCATCATTCCGTGCTACATTGCACAGGGTATGGCGAATTTCTCGTACGGCAACGAGGCCGTTGCAAACTCACCCGGTACACCGGTTTACGAGGCCGAGCAGCAGATGAATGCCAAGTTCGGCAAAAGCAACATGATGATCGCGCTTGTCCCGCCCGACAGCAACATCACCGAGAAAAAAGATGACCGAGGAGATCGACGACCTGTCCTACGTCAAGTACGCGCTCAGCCTGTCGTCCGTTCTGCCGGAAGGCATTCCCGAGATTTTCTGCCGGAGAACATCACCAGCCTGATGCACTCGAAAAACTGGGCACGCGTGATCATCAACGTGCGTTCCGCCGGTGAAAGTGACGATGCCTTCAAATTCTCGGACAACATCCGCGCGATCATTGACAAGTATTACCCGAACGAAACGACCTACCTTGTTGGCGTAACGCCGTCCACGCAGGATATTAAGGATATTATTGTACCGGACTACAACCGCGTCAACATCGTTTCCCTGCTGGGTGTAGCACTCGTTATCGCGATCACCTACAAGGCACTGATCCTGCCGATCGTCGTGCTCATCCCGATTGAATGCGCGATCTTCATCAACACCGCTCTGCCGTACATTTACGGTCAGCGAACCATGTACCTCGGCTTTATCATCGTCGGCTGTATCCAGCTGGGCGCGACGGTTGACTATTCAATATTGATGACCGGCAACTATCTGGATGCCCGCTCACAAGGGGATAAAAAGGAAGCCGCAATACGGGCGGTATCGGTCAGCGCCGAATCGGTTATGACCTCCGGCCTGATCGTTATGACGGTTGCCTACGGTCTGTACTTCATGACCTCGGTCGAAGCGATTTCCGGTCTGGGCCAGCTGATCGGCCGCGGTGCGCTGATCTCGGTCATTCTCGTACTGTTCTTCCTGCCGATGTGCCTGATGCTGTTCGACCGCTGGATCGTCAAGTCGGATTACGCAGAAAAGAAGCACGCCAAGATGAACAAGATCCGCGCGACCAAGATCAAGCTGCCGATTCTGAGCGAGCTGCACCAGCAGCGCGTCAACCTGCAGAACCAGATCCGCGAAAACCGCAAGGCACGCAACAAGGAGCTGCGCCTCAAGCTCAAGAACCTGATGAACGGCGATGGCTTCAAGCTGCCGCAGAACTACACGCCGCCGACGCAGGAGCCGTCTAAACAGCAGCAGACCGAAGAATCCGCACACAAGCGCATGATCGGCAAAAAGCTGCGTATGCGTATCCATAACCGCATTGAGATGCGTAAGGAGCAGCTTGAACAGCTGGCCCAGCGTCTCGGCAGCGATAAGAATAAGCCGAACGACAGCCAGAATGACAACCAGAACGATAATACGGAGGAGAACGACCATGAAAACAGATAAGCTGCGCCGACTGACCGCAGCCTCGCTTGTTCTTGCGTTCACGCTGCCGCAGGCGGCACAGGCCGCCGCGCCCACGGTAGAAACCGACGAATCGGTATATATCAACATGGATTACTACGGTGCGCCCACCAATACGCGCATCGTAAAGGGTGTCAGCCTGAACGGCCACACCGAGTTCACCGATTTCGGCAGCTACGCAGATGTGTACAACATGAGCACCTACGACGAGCCTGTCATCAAAGACAATTCGGTGTACTGGAAGCTGTCCGACACCAGCAAGCAGCGCTTCTACTACGAGTGCATCCCGACCGACAAGGTCAATATCCAGATGCCGTGGAACTTTGATGTTTCCTACAAGCTGAACGGTGTTTCGGTCAAGGCGGAGGACTGTGCAGGCGCAAACGGTCTGGTGGAGATCACCATTCACGCGGTGCCGAACAGCTACGCAAGCGACTACTACAAAAACAATATGATGCTCGTCTGCGGCACCGGTATCGACATGAGCAAGGGGCTTTCCATTGATGCACCGGGTGCACAGATCCAGTCCGTGGGAACCTACAAGCTGGTCGTATTCATGGGTATGCCGGGCGAGGAAAGCACGTTCACCGTGCGTATCGGCTCGGATAACTTTGAGAACATGGGTATGTTCATGTTTATGACGCCGGCTACTCTGTCCTCGCTGGATATCATCTCCGACCTGAAGGACGTCAAGGACCGCCTGAGCAATTCCGGCGACAGCCTGTACTCCGGCATGAGCAGCATGCTCGACACCATGCAGTCCATGCAGAACGGCATGGGTACGATGTCGAGCGGTATTTCGGGTATCAACGCCGTGCGCCAGCAGCTGATCAAGGACCGCGGCACCATTGATCCCAAGACGGATGCCGCGCTGACCGCTCTGGAAAAGCTGACCGGCGAAAGCGATTCGCTGATTCCGGAGCTGAACAACACCAAGGACACGCTCGTTAAGCTGAACTCGACTACGAACAGCATTCTCAATACGCTCGAGGAGTCCGGTGCGGATATCACCGAATACCAGACGCTGCTGCAGAATATCCGTACCTCGCTGAATAATCTCGAGGATCTCATGGATGATCTGGATGATAAGACCGGTTCGGAGTGGCTGTATATCAGTGAGTTGCAGAGTGATATCAGCAAGCTGAAAAAGAACCTCAAAGCTATTCAGGATGATATGAGCAACCTGAATGATAAAATTGATGCGATTACTAAAGCAGTAACTAATGCCGGTACCAAGGCTCTAACACATTTACAGAATATGGAGGACGCTGGAGTCGTTCCGTCCGGAAGTACCAAAATGGCATATGAATTACTCAACACCTTCGCTGGTAAAGGCAAGGGAGCTTACCGATGCACTTAAGCATTTGAATGACAATCTCTCGAGCACCAGCAGTTCCCTCTCCGGATTCCTCGACACCTCGGATTCCATTCTCGACAATCTGGACGACATCTGCGACGTACTCGACGATTACAAGGGTCTCGGTCAGGACTTCACTGCCGAGGGCAAAAAGCTGACCGAACTCGCCAACACCACACTCGGCCGCGTCAACCAGCAGCTGACCGAGATTCCGGCACTGACCGAGTCGCTCAACCAGCTGACCTCGATCACCTCGTCCTCCATCGACAAGGGCACCGAGCTGATCGGCACCACCACCAAAACGCTCACCGCGTCCTACCAGCTGCTCGACACGGTCAACAGCACACTGCGTTCGGTTCGCAGCGACGCGGATGCCAGCACACAGACCACGCTCGACGGCCTGCTCGATGTGCTTGATAAGGCTTCCCGCTCGAACAGCTCGAATAAGCTGCAGAACGCGACCGATGATATTCATAATGCCATCGACGACGCTAAGACCGACCTTGAGGACGATACCAACATCCTCAATATCGACTCCTCGGCCGACCTGCAGTCTGTCACGAGCAGTATGAACCCGACACCGAGCAGTCTGCAGTTCATCCTGCGCACGCAGGAGATTTCGACCGACGATGACGATGATGCTGTCACCTCGGATCAGGATGCTGCTGACGAAGGCGTTCTCGCGCGTATCGTGAATATCTTCAAGAAGCTCGCAAGCGCGATTTACGGCGTATTTGCTTCGGAAGAGTAACCGCATATAGACCAAAAGGACAGGAAAATTTCCTGTCCTTTTTTCTTATCCACAGGTTGGGGATAATTGCGTAACCGCATGGTGTGAAACCGTTTGTCAAATCCATTTATATCATCGACGTTGATTGGTGCAATTCAAGTAAAACAGCGGGGTGAGATCCCCCGCCGTTCCACAGAGAATCACACGATAACAAATCAAAATTCGCATAAAAAAACGGTTCCGTCTCCGGAACCGTTTTTCCTATCCATTTATCATGCGCGAATCTTCTCGCCCATCTCCGCGCTTGCGTGACTGAGCACCGGAAGCAGCACCGCACCAACGATAATGCCCGCAATGCCCTGCACGATATTCATCGGCACGCCGAGAACAACCGCGGCTGCCGCAGCGCCCATGCTGCTGCCCATCACGACTTCCATGCCGACCTCATACACAAAGTAGCCCAGAACCATAATGATCTCTGCCGGAATACCGCACAGAACCACACGGGTAATCGTATTCATGCCCTTGCCTGCCATGCGGTGATACAGCCAGCCGCCGAGCAGAGCGGTCAGCGCCTTGATGGCAAACGTACCGGGCACCCATGCCATGTAGCCGCCGATAAGATCTGCCATCGTCGAGCCGATACCGGCTGCCAGTGCACCCAGACCGGGACCGAGCAGAATGCCGCAGATCAGCACCATGCCGTCACCGAGATGAATGTAACCCTGTGTCGGTGTCGGAATGCGGATGATCATCGTAGCAACTGCCGTCAGTGCCGCCAGCAGTGCTGCCAGCACAAGCTTTCTGATGTTTTTTCCTGTCATATCGCATACCCTCTTTTCCAGTAATTCTGTCTGTAAGCCTATTGTATGCGATATTGTGGCTTTAGGAAAGTGTCAGTTCACGCAAGTTTCACAAGGTCAGTTTCAGGCATTCGCCTTGAAATTATTGATGTAGTAATCGCCGTTTTCGTCGTCCATCACAACGCAGACTAACTTGCCCTTGGAGACAACCTTGGCCTCATCAACGCCTACGCAGATCCACTTGCGCGGGTCAACCGTGGTCTTGAGCTTAGCCGCCGCGTCTGCGGCCTGCTTTTCATCCGCAAAGCGCAGAACAACGATGGAATGTGCCTGCGAGGTAATCATAGACTCGGAGGCCACGCCTGCCTCAAACTTGATGTCATCCGTACCAAGGTACCAGAACAGGCCGCGGCTCATACCGTCCTCACCCATACCGTTGTAGAGTGCCTCCTCGGCAACGCCCATGCCGCCGAACGGACGCGCACCGTAAATCTTGCTCACCAGTGCAGAAAGCTGCTCGTCCACCTTGACGGTCTCCGGCTGCTCCGGCTCGGTCACCTCCGGCTTTTTATAGCCCCAGACAGCCTCGCCGTACTTCTTCATGAACAGGTCGTAATTCTCGTTGTAGCGCTTCTTATACACGCTTTCGATCTGCGGGTCGAAGGTGTAAGCCGTGCCGTCAATGGTAATCTCGGTCCACGCGTGAACCGACTCACTGCCCTTGGGCGAAACGCCGGTGCCCGGAATCGCCTGTGCATCAAAGCCGACCTGACGGGCGAGGTAAGTAAAGCCTGCCGCCCACGAGTAGCAGTTGCCCTTGTGGGTCTTAAGCATATCGGTCGCGGAGGTCAGCGCCCAGTCGCTCTTCGAAGTGTCAGCCGCGCCGATGCCGAGATAGCCGAACGTATTCTTCGCGTAATCATACACCGCACGCAGCTTCTGCTGCTGGGTCATGCTGTCCTTGACAACGCTCTTTACTGCCGAAGCCAGCAGCGCGTCCAGCTCGGTCGAGCCGGTGATGTAATAGCCGTTGTGGTCAAGCTCGAGCGAGCCGATGAACTTGTCATGGTCAAACTGCTTGTCATCGTTGACATGGAACAGCTTGCCGCCAATGTTATGCCAGCCCGGCGTCAAATCGGTAGTCTCCTTATCGAACGAAGTCCACTGTTCGGAGCCGCTCGACTTGTCAAACTTATGGTCAGTGGTTGCCTCAAGCATATCCCAGTATGCCCAGTGCGTGTTCGGCACATCCGGCATAATACGGATGCCCTCACTCGTATTGATCGTAAACTCATCCGCCTGACGGCCGAGCACACGGTTGAGGATAGTTACCGTCTCCGCACGGGTAATCGGTGCATTCGGGCGGAAATTCGTGCCTGCCGAAATCCAGCCCTGTGCCAGAGCGGTCTGCACCGCATTGTACGCCCAGTTGGTCTTGGGTACATCAGCGAACGACTTGTCCGTGCCGATGTCGGTGTGCGGGAAGCGCGACAGAATCGCTACAAACTCCGCACGGGTAATCTTAGCGTTCGGCTTGAACGTGCCGTCCGTGTAGCCGTTCACCAGACCGAAACCGGTCATTTGACGAACAGCGTCCGCATACCACGCGGAAACCGAAACGTCATTAAACAGATGGTCCTCATTCTCGACCTTGTTCACCAACAGAGAGGCCAGCAGCTTGCTCGCCTCTGCGCGGGTGATGGACGCATCCGGACGGAAGGTGCCGTCTGTGTAGCCGTTCATATACTGCATATGCTCTGCGGTATTCAGCTGCGGCTGCGGCGCCGAATTCTGAGCCGCGCACGCGGAAACCGGCAGGACTGCCGCCATGAGTGTCGCAAGCATACCTGCGGTCATTTGCTTTTTCATCATACTTTCATACTCTCCTTCAGATCGTTTTCGGGGATAGTATTGAATTAGACGGAATCACTCGTCATTTGGTTCCCTGTTTTGCTCATCTTTTTACTTTTTTTTTTTCGGGATCGAGCACGACCGGAATGAGCGCTGCCGCCAGCTTGCCCTTGCCGCGGTGCTTGACGTAGAAAAAGCCGATGATGGAAAACGCGATTGCACCGATGCAGTTGACCTGCAGATCCTTCATCGTGTCGATCAGGCCAATATCCAGATAGCCGCCAAGCTGCTCCGTCCAATCCTCACCGTTGACAATGACCGACTCAATCTGCACATGCACCGGCACATTCAGGCCGTCCGGGTTGAGCGACACCGAGTTGACCTCGTGCACGACATAGTCCTTCTGCATGTCCGTGTGCATCACCTGATCAGCGGTGAACTCGAAAAATTCCCACAACACGCCGACCGTCATGGAGAAGCAGAACGCCACGATAGCCAGGAACAGCGGCGACAGCTTGAAGGTAAACCGTTCGCTTCGGTTAAACAGGTCAACCAGGCAGAAGCCGACCGCCGCGACCAGAAATCCGTTTATCGTGTGCAGCATGGTGTCCCATCCGGGAATGATGGTGTAGAACGAATTGATCTCGCCCATGATCTCGGCGGCATAGATAAAGCAGTAGATGATAGCTTCCATCATCGGCGGGATGTCGATGGCAAGCTGTTTTTCAATCAGCGTCGGCATCGCCAGCAGCACGAGCGACAGCACGCATACGAACATATTCTCATACCGCTGCATGAACGCACAGCGTATGAATGTCAGCACGACCAGAAGCGACAGTACGCCGCGAATGGTCAGTCTGCGGCGTACGCGGCGGCGCTGCTCCGTGGCACGCTGCTGTAATTGTTTTTTATCCATATTTGTTAACTCCTTGAAGTAATCGCGAAAAGGGTAAAAGAGAGAACAACGTGTTTCGTTGTTCTCTCCATAGTTTGTGTATTGCTTACAGAACGTAAACCTGCGTGGTCTCGTACACCTCGTAAACCTTCTTGAGAGAGGCCATCTCGGTGCCGGCCAGACGGGCACATGCACGGCCCATCGCAACGGCGTAGCGTGCCACCTCGTCAAACTTCATGCCCGCGTGCATAGCGTTTGCAATCGCGCCGACCATTGCATCACCGGTACCGACCGCACCTTCGTCGTAGATTTTCGGGGTGGTAGTAACGTACAGCGACTCCGGCTCGTCCTTTGCGGTCAGCAGAGCGCCCTCCTGACCCATGGAAACGCAGACAGCCTTTGCGCCCATATCCAGCATCTTGCGTGCGGAATGTACAACGACCTCGGGATCGGCGGACGGCTTGTCGCCGACAGCCTCAGCCAGCTCGAAGATGTTCGGCTTTACAAAGTCCGGCTCGCACCCCAGTGCCTCCTGCAGCAGCTCGCCCTGTGCGTCGATGATCAGCTTGCAGCCGTGCTTCTTGATGGTCTTGCACAGCTTACGGTAGTTCTTCAGCGGGAACTCCGGCGGCGTAGAACCCGACAGAACGAAGATATTGCCCTCGTCCAGATAGTTCTCCATGCGGTCGAGCAAACGCAGGAAATCCGAATCATCCAGCTTGTTGCCCGGCTCATTTACCTCGGTATGGCCGCCCTGCGCATCAATGATCTGCGTATTGACACGGAGTTGTCCCGCAATATCAACAAAATCGTGGTGAATGTCCGCTGCTGTCAGCATGTCCTTCATAATGCGGCCGTTTGTGCCCGCACTGAAGCCAAGCGCAATACTGCTGCCGCCCAACGCCTTGATCGCGCGCGACACGTTGATGCCCTTGCCGCCCGGTTCCAGATGACTGGACACCGCGCGATTGAGCTTGCCCACCTGCAGCGGGTGCTCGATCCGCTGCGTACGGTCCAGTGCAGCGTTAAGCGTTATCGTGATAATCATGGGACGCCCCTCCTGAAATAAAATTTCCTCATCGCGGCTCCGCATTTGTCCCGTGCGAATAACCGCGTTCTTCTCTAATATATATTTTACAAAAAATCCGGTCCATAATGTAAATGGTTTTTCTTGATATTAGCCGCATTTAACCGGGTTGTTTTTGTACCCAAACTTTATTTGATCCAACCGCAGTCACCGCACCACGGACACTCCCACTGTTTGCCCGTGACTTTTGCTTCCGCGCCGCACATCGGACAGCGCATTTTGCCGGTTTTCGGCAGCGGTTTCGGCACCGGCGGCTCTTCGTTATTGTTATGCCGCGGATGCAGCATCCACCAGAGAAACCCGCCTACCAGCAGCAGATTTACAATGATCGTAACGAGTTCGCCATCTATCATCCGGCACGCTCCTCACTTGTGGTACTTGCCGCCTGCCGCGATATTGAGCGCGCGGTAAATCTGCTCGAGCACCATCACTCTTGCTAAATGATGCGGAAACGTCATCGGTGACATGGACAGCCGCAGCGCCGCCTTCTTTTTTCACCCGCTCGGACAGGCCGCACGAGCCGCCGATGAGCACGCAGATCTTGCTTGTCCCCGATACGGTCAGCTTTCCGAAATAGTCCGCCAGCTGCTCAGAGGACATCGGCTTGCCTTCGACACACATCGCAATCACAGACGCGCCGGGCAGCAGCTTGCTCTCGATGAGCGCGGCTTCCTTTTCGAGCGCCTGTGCGATCTCGCCCTCAGAGGGCGTCTGCGGCAGACGCTGCTCGGGCAGCTCGATGATCTCTAATTTACAATATGCGCCGAGGCGCTTGGTATATTCCTTTACCGCGTCCGCCCAGAACTTTTCGCCCAGCTTGCCGACGCAAATCAGCCGGACAGAGAGCATAGTTTTTCCTCCCCAAACGATACCGGATGCTCCATGTGCTCCTTTGGTGCAACGAGCACCTCGCACGCAGGCAGCCCGCGCAGCGCCGACAGCGTTTGCTGCCGCGCCAGCTCCGGCATGTTGTTTTTCTCACTCAGGTGCGCCAGCACGAGCGTTCGCGTGCCGCTTTTCACCAGATCCGCTGCAAATGCCGCGCAGTCCGGATTGGACAGGTGCCCGCTCGGTCCGGCAACACGCATCTTGAGCGAATACGGGTACGGACCGGCCTGCAGCATGTGCGGGTCATGGTTGCTCTCCAGCACGACCATTTCACAGCCGCGCAGAAGCTCGGCCGCATCGCGCGGCACAAAGCCAAGGTCGGTTGCAAAGCCGAACCGGCTGCCGCCGTGCTCGAATATGTAGCCCGTGCTCTCGGCTGCGTCATGCGGCGTCGGGAACGGCACAACGTCCACATCCCTGACCCAGAAGCGCTCACCGCTGTCGAATATGTTCAGACGGTCGGCGTACTCCGGATTCTTTTCCTCGAAAGCCTCGGCTGTGCCGCGAGTGGCAAACACCGGCGCCTTCGCTTTTTGAGAAACATCGGCAGTCCCTTCACATGGTCGATGTGCTCATGCGTCAGCACCACCGCCGAAATATCCTCCAGCGTGAGCGACAGTGCCTTCAGCGCAGTCGTAATCCTGCGCAGCGACACACCGAGATCGATCAGGATCGCGGTGCCGTCCGCCATATATAAGCCGCAGTTGCCGCTCGAACCGCTGGCGATACTGTAATAATAATGCTCTGCCATGGTACTCCTTCAGCAGTTGTTTTCATCCGTTTGTGTGCTGCAGAAAGGCGGTTCGCGTTAGAATCATCGGTGTGACGTTTCCGCAGTAGAATGCGAACGATTCCCCGGCAATCTCTGCGCCGAATCCGGTAAGAATGTGCACCGTTGCGTCTCTCGCTTCGAGGAAAATGTTATCCACACCCTGTGCAAAAACATCGTCCAGCACACGTTTCAGCAGAAAGGTTCCCTTTGTGCTGTCCGCGCAGCCTGCGCGCGACCGTGATGCGGCCCATGTGCCACTGCCCGCCCTCACGGTAAATGGCCGCTGTGCCGACGAGTTCGCCGTCCTGCTCCATGCACCACCACTGCGGCTGCTTATCCGCCGGGATGAAGTTCAGCTCCTTCGAATATCCTGCTCGTCCGCGAAAATCTGCGCGGCAAAAGCGAGAACCGCATCCATGTCCGCATCAGACGCACGCCGAACCATACACTCTGCTTCCATTCTGCTCATCTGCCTTATATTCTGCAAAAAGGCGAAAGGATGCTCCCTCCGCCTTTTTTCCTCATTACAATTAGAAATTACTTGTTCTCGGCGCTTTCCGGAATCTCGGAGCGATACATATCCGCACCCAGAGCAACAAACTTCTCTACGAGCGTCTCATAGCCACGCTCGATGTTCTGCACCTGCTCGACCTCGGTAACACCCTTGGCTGCCAGACCGGCGATGACCATCGCCGCGCCTGCACGCAGGTCGTGTGCACGGACCGGAGCACCATTCAGCTCCCTGACACCCTCAACAACCGCGATCGCGCCATCCACATGAATGTTTGCACCCATGCGAGTCAGCTCCTCGGTATAGCGGTAGCGGCTGCCCCAGATCCCCTCAGTGATGATGCTGGTGCCCTCTGCCAGACACAGCGCCGTCGTCATCAGCGGCTGCATGTCGGTCGGGAAGCCCGGATACGGCAGGGTCTTGATGTTGGTCTTGGTCAGCTTGCCCTCGCGGCGAACGAGCACCGCATCGTCAAACTCGGTGACCTCAACGCTCATCTCACGCAGCTTTGCGGTGATGCACTCCAGATGACGCGGAATAACATTCTTCACCAGAACCGAACCGCCGCAGGCGGCAACGGCTGCCATGAAGGTGCCCGCCTCGATCTGATCCGGAATGATGGAGTAACTGCCGCCGTGCAGGCTCTCTACACCGCGGATCTTGATCACATCGGTGCCGGCGCCCTTAACATCCGCGCCCATTGCATTCAGGAAGTTCGCCAGATCGACAATGTGCGGCTCCTTCGCGCAGTTCTCCATAATCGTCTGACCCTTGGCCAGAACGGCTGCGAGCATGATGTTCATGGTCGCGCCGACCGTAACAACGTCAAAATAAATATGTGCGCCGTGCAGGCCGTCCTCGGGTGCCTCGACCCGGATGTAACCGCCCTTGGGCAGCGTTACCTTTGCACCCAGAGCTTCAAAACCCTTTGATGTGCTGGTCGATCGGACGGACGCCGCCGAAGTTGCAGCCGCCTGGCATTGCTACCTCGGCAAAGCCGTACTTGCCGAGCAGCACGCCGAGCAGATAGTAGGATGCGCGCAGCTTGCGCTCCAGCTCGTGCGGCTTGAGACTCGGGTTCTGCGTATTCTGGATTTCCACCGTAGTGGCGTTGATCTGGCGGATCTGCGCGCCCAGCTCACGCATGATCTCCATCTGCAGCGTTACATCAATGATCTTGGGCACGTTTTCAAGACGAACCGGGCCATCTGCCAGCAGAGCCGCCGGAACGATTGCGACCGCTGCATTCTTTGCGCCGGAGATGGTCACCTCACCATTCAGCGTCTTGCCGCCGTTGATTACATACTTTGTCAATCTACCTACTCCTCACTAAGCCTTGGCGCGGAAATCTCCGCGTTTTTCTCCGAATACTGTATCTTATGTCAGCGAATGACTGTCCGTGCCGATCCTCTTTACAGGCAGCTCCGACAGCGGCTAAACCCATTCGCGTAAAATCTCACTAATACATTTTACCACAATTTCAGATAAAGAAAAGCAGTTTTTCAGTTTTCTTCACCGATAATCGTCTTTTTGTCACAATCCACCAAATATTCGCCTGTTTCGGTGTCAATCTTCCAAGTAGGTGTAAGACGAATACGGCGGCTGCTGTCGGTTTGCATACGATAACCGGCCGTCATCGACTCGATCGTACCGGTTTCGCCGCTTTCTGCGGCAAACTGCAGCAGAGCATCTGCTGCGCTGCAGGTAATGCTGATGCCGTTCGCGGTGGTGTACGGCGTGCCGAAGCTCCACAGTCCGACGAGCGACACCGAGCCGTCTCCGGCAGAAAAGTCCAGTGTCAGCCGCCGATTGTGCACCGGCAGTCCGGCGACCGAGCCGGTCAGCGTAACTACCGTGTCCTCCGCCGTCCAGCCGGCCTGCTCGGCCTGAAAGCCCCACCGGCTGCACAGTCGGCGCGCCTGCTCGAGCGCTTCCGATGCGGAAGTCGGCGCAGATTCAGTCAGCGTATAGTCCGCCTGCACATTGCCGTCCGCCTGCCACTCGAGCGTGCCCCTATCGCTCTCAAAGCGCACCGTGCCGTCCTCCTGCTCGGTGCGTTCAGCGTGTTCGCCCAGCATGGCGGCTGCGATTTTTTCCTCATCTGCGCGGCTGCGGTCGAGCGACAGCTCGGGCAGCGTGATGTCCTCCGGAAACGAGAACGCCGTATCCAGCTGCATCCCTCTGGCGCTCACCAGCGTGCGCAGATTGGCCTCAAGCTCACTCGTTCTCCGGTGGCTTTGCCAGCCGCGTACCGCCAGATTGCCCAGCAGAAACAGGTTGATCGTAAGCAGTATTGCGATCAGTATATTTTTGACTTTATCCCATTGCAAGCGCTCTCATCTCCCTTCTGCGGTCACTCTGCCGCATTTTTTCAGATAAAACCGGCTCGGTACATACTGTCCGTCCTGTGCCCGGTAGGCTGCCATCAGACCGCGTTCCGCGCCGGAGGCCCGGCTGCCGCCTGTTTTGCGGGCATGACCGTGCGTTTGCCGCCGGTCGGCTGAAATTTCTGCAGCCGAATCGTTGCCGTGCGCAGCGCACTGCCATCGAATACGAAGGTTGCAAAGTCCGCGTCACCGAGCACCGGCACGCCGCTGTACATCTGCAGAAAAATCAGTGTGGTTTGCTCGCCGCTGCGCTCCACCGCGTACAGCGACGCATGCGTATCCGTATCGCCCGCTCGCTGCGCCGCATCGAGAATCAGCCGGGCGCAGTCCAGCTGTGCATCCAGCGCCGCCGCATCCGTGATATCGCTTTCGTCATAAGCGCTCACCGTTGCCGAGCCGTCCGTGGACGCGTACTGCACCAGACCGGACGCATTCAGCCGCAGCGTGCTCGTATCATCGAGGAACACGCGGACAGTTCCGTCCTGCTCATTGTAAAAATCCGTGTAGGCCGTGTAGCCGAATGCATCGAGCAAATCCTCCAGTCCGGTGCCGCTCTGTGCGGCAAACAGGTTGATCTGCGCCGGCTTCAGCACCGGAAGCGACAGCGCCTCGCTGTCAAACAGCAGCGTTTCCGGATAGACCGCATACGCATCTTCCGCAAAGCTGCATGACAGACCGCGGAAGTTCTTCTGTGCCTCCTCGAGTGCATTCTGCGAGACCGCTGCATCCGCAGCATACAGCCTGCCGTCTGCCATGCGGACAAACAGCCGCTGCACACCGGCGGCATACACCAGTGTTTCGACCTGCAGTCGGGCATTATCCTTCCACGAGCCGCCCAGCCAGCCCGCAATAGACTGCATCGGGATCGCACCGTGGTAGCGCAGCAGCGCACAGCTGCCCGACCGCAGAGCCGTGCACAGCTCACTCTCATCAGCCGTCCGCAGCCCCTCACCTGTGAGCGCCTGCGACCACAGCGAACGCGTTGCCGTGATGCCGGCGTCAATATCGGTCAGATTGTACTGCACGCCGTACAGCTTGCCGTCAACGGTCAGCGCCATCTGTGCCGGATCCGCCGCCGAAACACCGGAGGACCGTATCTCATAGCCCACCGCACCGCCCACAAAGCGGTCGTGCAGACGGCGGAGTGCGCTGTCTGCAGGCATTTGCGCAATGTTCAGACCCATCAGCCAGTTTACCGCACACAGCACGCCCATCAGTCCGCACAGCACCAAAAGCGAGATATTCTTTGCGGTGTTCTTCGCTGAGCGTTTCGCACCTCTCATACCTTATCCTCCCTGCCGTGCGGCTTGAGGTCGGTCGGAAGCGTGATCGTCACGGTCGTGCCCTTGCCGTATTCACTGGTCAGAGCGATCTTGCCCTCGTGCTGCTCAACGATCTCCTTGGCGATCGCCAGACCCAGTCCGGTGCCGCCTGCGGCACGCGAGCGTGCCTTGTCCACGCGGTAGAATCGCTCAAACAGGCGCGGCACATCGTCCGCCGGAATGCCGACACCGTTGTCCTCAACTGTGATGCGCACATGGTTTGCGCCTGCGCGCTGTGCCGTCAGACGGATCCTGCCGCCTGAAGGCGTGTACTTGACCGCGTTGGACAGAATATTTACCACAACCTGCTCGATGCGTTCTCTGTCTCCGACCATCGGCGGCAGGTTCGGCTCGGTCTCAACGAGGATCATATGACCGCTGTCCTCGGCGGTCAGCTTCATGGCATTCGTCACCTTTTTTCAGCAGATCGGACACCGAGAACCGCGTCATACGCAGCTCCATCCGTCCGTAATCCAGCTTGGAAAGCGTCAGCAGATCGGTGACAATACGCGCCATGCGCTCGCTCTCGCTCGAAATAACGCCCAGAAACTGCTTTTCCGTGTCAAGCGGCAGCTCTCCGGCGGCATCGAGCAGCGTTTCGGTGTACGAGCGGATATTCGTCAGCGGCGTGCGCAGCTCGTGCGACACGTTTGCCACAAACTCGCGGCGTGCGTCATCCAGACGGCGCTGCTCGGTGACATCGTGAATGACCGCGATGACGCCGCCCTCGCCGTCCAGTGCGCCGTAAGGCGCCAGCGTGACGGACAGCACGCGCCCAAATCGCGTAATCTCGTTCGTAAAGGAAGCTGCGCGAGACGGTTTCGTCCGTATCCGGCATGTCCAGATCGGCGAACATCTCATCAAAGCTCAGCTTCTGCTCTACACGCACGCCCAGCAGATTTTCGGTTGCCGGATTCATGTGGATGAGCGTTCCGTCGGTCGTGAAGGCGGCTACGCCGTCGGTCATGTGCAGGAACAGCGTGTTCAGCTTGTCGCGCTCGCCCTGCACCTCGCCGACCGTGTTTTTCAAACGATGCGCCATGTAATTGAACGAACGGGTCAGCTCGCCGATCTCATCCGACGACTGCACACCGAGGTCCTGATCAAAGTTGCCTTCCGCGATCGACCGCGCCCCCTCGGTGATGCGCTCGATCGGCGTGGTGATGGTCTTGCTGAGCAGGAAGGACAGCAGGATAGCCGCCAGAAGGCCGAACATCATCGCCTGCATGACAATCTGGAAGAACCGCCACGACAGATCGGAAATCTCCCGCTTGTTGTCCGCGATATACACGATGTAGTCCACCGCACCGTCGCCGTTCTTGTCGAGCGGCACCGCAATGTCCATAATGCTGTCGGATACCGCCGAGCGCGTTCCGGTCTCTCCTGCCATTGCGGCAATGACGTTGCTCGTGCGGGTGACGGATACGTTCGGGTTGGAGCCGTCAAGGAAGCCGCCCTCACTGTCGAGAATGGCATAGTTGCGGTAATCGTCAATGCCGAGTCGGCTCTTGTGGGCATCTATGATGGTTTTCAGACCATCCGTGCCGGGTTCGGCAGCCGCCTCCTGCATGGAGCGGATGGTGTCGGTCGTGAACACCGCCTGCATCTGCTCATAAAAGCTGTTCAGATAGAAGGTGTTGATACTGTTGATCAGAAACGTGCCGACCACCGCCATAACGGATACGATCAGCAGCACCAGAATCAGTACCAGTTTTCTGTGTAGTGAACGGAACATAGCTTACTCCCCCGTCAGCAAAGTAATATCCCATGCCTCTTTTTGTGATGATGTATCTGGGACTTGCCGGTTCATCCTCGATCTTCTCGCGCAGACGGCGGATCGCCACGTCCACCGCACGCAGGTCGCCGTAGTAGTCATAGCCCCAGACCTGCTCCATCAGCTCCTCACGGGAGAAAACCCGTCCCGGAGCAGCGGACAGGAAGCACAGAATATCAAATTCCCGCGCGGAAAGCTCGAGCGGATGACCGTTTTGTAGACCATGCCGTTGTCCTTGGATACACGCAGACCGCCGCCGGACGGCGCTTCCGCCTTTTCCCTGTCCTCTCCTGCGTAGGTACGGCGCATGTTCGCCTTGACGCGCGCCATCAGCTCACGCATGGAGAACGGCTTGGTAATATAGTCGTCTGCACCCAGCTCGAGACCCATGACCTTGTCGGTCTCTTCCTCACGGGCGGTCAGCATGATGATCGGCGTGTCCTTTCCGCGCGCACCCGCCTGCAGACCTCGAAGCCGTCCATCTCGGGCAGCATCACGTCCAGCAGAATCAGGTCGGGCGCTTCCTCAAGCGCGCAGCGCAGACCTTCCGCGCCGTCATACGCCGCGAGTGTGTCGTAGCCCTCACGCTGTAAATTGAATACCAGAATGTCTGAAATGGCCTTTTCGTCCTCAACCACAAGGATTTTTTCTTATCCAAACCCTTTCCTCCTCTGCACTCTCCAATCTCCACTCTTATCTTTAGTAAAGATTCTTCAGCTTTGCTCTATACATAGCCGCCACCGTTTTTGCATCGCGGATCTCGTCCCGCTCGATCATTTTCTCTACCTCTGCGATCGGCAGTCGCACGACCTCGACAAATTCGTCCTCATCCGGCTGCATTTCGCCTTCGGTCAGGTCAACCGCGGCAAACAGATAGGTCACCTCGGTCAGAAAGCCGGGAGACGGATAGATCGCGCCGAGCGGCACGATGCGTCCGGCGGTACAGCCGGTTTCTTCTTTCAGCTCGCGGATGCCGCATTCCTCGGCGTCCTCCGGGCCGTGGTCCATCTTGCCGGCGGGCATTTCGAGCAGCTCGGTATCGAACGCATAGCGGAACTGCCGCACGAGAATAACGTTGCCGTCCTTGTCGATCGGCAGCACGCCGACACCGCCAACATGCTCACAAATCTCGCGCGGCGCGGTTTTGCCGTTCGGCAGCGATACCTCGTCCACACGAGCGGTCATGATCCTGCCTCTGAACTTATATTCGCTGGAAAGCTGTTTTTCTGTCATATCCATAGAAAAATCCTCCTTAATCAGCTGCATTTACACAGCGCAGGATATAGGCGGTCTCCGGCGGGACGGATACGATCAGACCGTCCGAGTCGGCGTACGCGAAGCCCTCGCCGCTGAGCAGGTCGAGCGCATACAGCGCATCAATTTTTGTTTCCGCATACTGGTGTCCGCGGTTGACCACGATCACCAGACGCGAGTCTCCGCTCGTGCGCTCGTATCGCAGCAGTGCACCGGCTGTCGTGTCGCTGAACTGCAGGTCGCCGTCCGCGAGCGTCTGCTCCTCGGCACGGATTTCGCACAGCCTGCGGTAGAACGCCAGCAGCTCCTGGTTTTCGTGTCCCCACGGGTAGGTCCGGCGGTTGAACGGGTCCTCGAAGCCCTGCTGACCGGCCTCATCACCGTAGTAAATGGTCGGAGAACCCGGCATAGTGAACTGGATGACTGCCGCCATCCGCAGACGGCGCAGCGCAATCTCCAGACGGTCCGGCGGTAGCTGATAGTGTGCGCGGCCGTTTCTGTCCATCTTCCACTCGTTCTCGGTTACGCCGAGAAGGGTGAGCGCACGCGCGGTGTCATGCGTACCTACAACGTTCATCAGGTTGTAGAACACGTCCCGCGGGTAGTTTTCACGGATGCACTCCATGCTCTCCGCGAAATGCTCGGCAGTGCCGCCGTTCAAAAAGCCGAGGATGGCGTCTCGCAGCGGGTAGTTCATGACGGAATCCAGTTCGCCGCCCTGGAAATAGCGCCGACGCTCGGAGTACGCAATTTTGTTGGACGCATCCTCCCACACCTCACCGATGATGAGCGCATCGGATTTCTCCCTGCGGGCGGCAGCGTTCAGCTTCTGGATGAAGCTGTCCGGCAGCTCGTCGGCAACATCCAGCCGCCAGCCGGACGCGCCCAGCCGCACCAGCGGCGGACCACGCTGTCCTCGTCCTCGATGATGTAATCCTGATAGCTGCCGTCGCTCTCATTGACCTGCGGGAGCGTGTAGATGCCCCACCACGAACCGTACTCGTTCGGCCAGTTGTGAAAGTCGAACCAGCTGAAATACGGCGATTCCTTGGACTGGAACGCGCCTACGCTGTCATAATGGCCGCGTGCGTTGAAATAGCGGCTGTCGTAGCCGGTGTGATTGAACACGCCGTCCAGTACAACGCGCATGCCGCGTCTGGCGGCTTCGCTGCACAGCGCACGGAAGTCCTCCTCACAGCCGAGCAGCGGGTCGATGCGCTTGTAATCGCCGGTATCGTAGCGGTGATTGGAATACGCCTGAAAGATCGGATTGAAATAAATGGTGGTAACGTGCAGGCTCTCCAGATAATCCAGCTTGGCGTATACGCCGCGCAGCGTGCCGCCGAAAAAGTCGTTGTTGAGGATTTCGCCGTGCTCATCCGGCAGATAGACCGGAATATCGTCCCAGTTCTGGTGCAGCACACGCTCGACCACGCCTTCACTCTCCGGCTGCTCGGGCGCCTTGTCGCGGCAGAAACGGTCCGGAAAAATGTTGTAGGTGATGCCCTCGCCGAACCAGCGCGGCGTATGGTACTCGCCGTCGTACACGGTCAGCTGGTACTTATCGCCGACCGCCTCGAGCAGCTCCGCCTGACCGCCGTAGCCGCGTGCACAGTAGTGCAGACCATCCGCCAGCTCCACCGAAAAATAATACCAGTACAGACCGGGATGCGGCGGCGTATAGGTTACCGTATACCGATCATGTGAGCCTTGATAGCCGCACCAGTGCAGCGGATGGGATTCGGCCTGACAGCCATCTTCCTCAATCCAAAGGGTAACCTGCAGCGCGCCCTGTGCCCGCTGCGGATAAACAGAAAAACTCGACCGCCTGCCCTGCCGGTACCGCGCCATACGGCTTTTTGCATGCAGTGCTGCGGGAGTGAAACATACTATCAGAAATGCGATTCACGCAAGCTCCTCCAAACATATATCCTCTTGCCAAATCATACCTTACCATTATATCAGCAATATTGGCGGTATTACTTTTAGTATAGCACAAAACCGCAGAACGGTAAACAAAAGCTGTCGCACGAAAGAAAAGAAAAAACCGGTTCAATACAAACTTTTTTTTGCGCAAAGCAAAGAGCTGACTCCAACGGAGTCAGCTCTTTAGATTCGGTTTTGATTTTAGCCGAGCAGGTTCAGGATTTCTTCCTTCGGCATAGCGCCGACAGCCTTATTGGCAACCTCGCCGTTCTTCATCACGATCAGGGTCGGGATGGAGACAATGCGGAACTGCATGGACAGCTCACCCTGCTCGTCTACATTGATCTTGCCAACCTTGATGTCGTCACGCTCGTTTGCGATCTCGTCCACGATCGGCGAAACCATGCGGCAGGGACCGCACCACGTTGCCCAGAAGTCCAGCAGGACCGGCTTGTCCGACTTCAGCTTCGTTCTCGAAATTTTCCTTCGTAATGGTTACTACTGCCATATTGAACACTCCTTAGTCTTTCAGTGATAATTCATAGTAAAATGCATACTGCTGCATGACACCCGCAAAGCCTTTATAGCGTTTCAGTGGAAACCCTTTCGGATAGTGTGTGTCCAGCATTTGCCGGATATGCGTATCGACCGGAAATGCGTCGATGTGATGCAGCGCAAACAGGCAGATACACTCCGCAACCTTGATGCCGACACCGGTCAGGCGCAGCAGCTCGGCTTTAGCGTGAGCGTAATCCATATGCCGGACCGCTTCCAGATCGACCGCACCGGACGTGACCTGCCGTGCCGCGGCGCAAATATATTTGGCGCGGTAGCCGAGGCGCACCGGCGCAAGATCCTCGGGCGTGCACGCCGCCAGGCGCTCTGCCGTGGGAATGCTATTGTATACCTGTTCACTCTTATTATAACAGGTTTCCCCGAAAAGGGAACACAAATTTTCGACACACTTGGTAATCCGCGCGATATTGTTCTGCTGGGAGATGATAAAGCATAGAATAGTCTCCCACAGGTCCTGCCGCAGAATACGCAGTCCGCCGCCGTATGCAACGGCGTTCTGCAGATAGGTATCGCGTTTGGCAACTGCGGCTTTGCAGCGGCCGTAGTCCGCATCCAGATCGAAATACGGCCGCCAGATGGCGTTAAACTCGTCTTCATCGCAGTCGAACCGTACGATCCGGCCATTCTGCTGAATATTCAGCAGGTGTGTTCCCGCAATTAAGTTGTACGACTTATCCCCAACCCTGTGGAAACGGAAGCACTGACCGGAGTTTGCGATCTGGTCGATGTCGAAATCGTTCAGTACGCGTTCGATCATTGGTGCATAGCCTCATGCTCGCGCACCAGCTCGGTAAACAGGTCACTCAGCGTCCAGCCGATATTGTGCTCGGTGACCATGGCTTTGTACGGCACGGAAACACCGTATGCCTTCATTTCACGGAGCAGAATGTCCAGTCTCTTTTCGGTAAAGCCGTCCAGCACCATCATCGGTGCGGAAGGCGCATCTGCAGTCTCGTCAGTCGGCTCAAAGCCCTTGCGGTTCAGCAGAAAGCCGACCGTCTGACCGGCAGAGACTGCTTCGACGTTCTTAATCCGCACGCCCATGCGAACGAGCACGGTCTTGAGCGCCGCAGTCTGTTCGCTCGGCTGCGGCTCAAAATATAACACTTTTTCACGGGATGCCGCCATAGTGGAATCCTCCTGTTTTATTCCCATAAGATTGTATACTAATATTATATCATTTCTGTCAACCCCTATTGACAGAAAGTGTATTCGGTGCTATGCTCATAGTTAGCAACAACTAACCGCAAAAAAGAGAGGTGTTTATGATACAGCAGGCATTGCTTTGGGCGGCCGCAGGCACAGGATTCACCTTCCTGATGACCACGATCGGCGCCGCCATGGTATTCTTTATGAAACGGCAGTCCAGTGCACTGATGCAGCAGATTTTTCTCGGATTCGCGTCCGGTGTGATGATCGCCGCGTCCATCTGGAGTCTGCTCATTCCCGCGATTGACGAAGCCGCGCAGAACGGCCAGCCGGGCTGGATACCCGCTGCAGGCGGCTTTATCCTCGGTTTGGTGCTTATGCTTACGCTGGACGGCTTAATGCCGCACCTGCACAGCGGCGCAGAGCATGCCGAAGGTCTGCCGTCCTCCTTTCGACGGACAACGCTGCTCGTCCTCGCAGTGACGCTGCACAACATTCCGGAAGGCATGGCGGTTGGTCTGTCATTTGCTCGTGCGGCACAGCATACCGGCAACGCAGGATTGTTTGCAGCGGCAGGTGCGCTTGCCATCGGCATCGGCATTCAGAATTTCCCGGAAGGAGCCGCAGTCGCGCTTCCGCTCCATCAGGAGGGACTCAGCCGCACGCGCTCGTTCGTTTACGGTTCGCTGTCCGGCATTGTCGAACCTATCTTCGGCGTGCTTGTTGTGCTGTGCGCGTCCGCGCTGACACCATTCATGCCGTGGCTGCTGTCCGCCGCCGCAGGCGCGATGCTGTACGTCGTGGTCGAGGAGTTGATTCCCGAGGCACATCTCGGTGAGCATTCGCATCCGGGCACACTTGGTGTGATGGCGGGGTTTCTGGTGATGATGGTGCTGGATACAGCTTTGGGATAATTGAAAATGGAGAATTGAGAATGGAAAATGAAGTTTTCTTTCTCCTTCCACAAAAACGAAAAGCGTCCCAATGGGACGCTTTTTTCAGATAATCCGTGTTTTAACTTTGCCAAACACAAATTATCCTCAATATCTATTATGAATCTGTTTGCGGTAATCAAAATAGATTTGCCGCAATTCCTTCAGATTTTTCTTGCGAATAAGCACTACATCATCGTTTGTAAGGGTGAAGTCCTTATCCACAGCTTTGACGTAGTTCATATTCACAAGGAAGCTCTGGTGGCACCGCAGAAAACACGGAGCCGTCAGTTCCTGCTCAATCTCGCCGAGCTTTTTATATAATGTGTATGTCTTTTGCCCCGCCTGATGCAGAATACACTGTGAATTATGGCTTTCCACATACATAATCTCTTCGCGCGGAATGTGCAGCACCTGCGAACGATTCTTGATCGCATATGTATTCTCGACGATATCGGATAGTACGCGGTGCATGGTTCGCTCGAACGTCTCCGGGGTATATGGCTTGAGCAGATAACCGGATGCACCGACTTCAAAGCTGTCCGGTGCAAAATCCAGCGCAGCGGTACAAAATACGATCGTGCCCTTGTAGCCGATCTCACGCAGACGGCGTGCTACATCAATGCCGAGCGGCGGGTCCATCAGAATATCCAGCAGAATAATATCAAACCATCCGCCGTCCCCAAGCTCATAATAGAGCGGTTCACCGCTGTCGTACATTTTGCAGGAATAGTCAATCGCATGTGCATTGCAGTAATGACTGAGAAAATCCGCAAGGATATCCCGTTCTAACGCCGAATCATCACAAATTGCGACCCGCAGCATGGTTATTGACAGTCCTTTCTCGTCAGTTTTTGTCGAATTTCTTAACGGTTTCTAAACATGTTCTGCCGATTTCACAAGATTCTGCTCCAATTTCACAGAATAGCAAAAACCGCATGATTCTTCTGATAAAATAAACATGTTCCCCAAATGAAGTGGGAACATCAGCAAATATCGACGGAGGAAGCATCATGTTTGTCTACAAAGTAATCAGCAAAAACCACTATTCGCCTGAGACCGGGGCCTATATATCTTTCGGTATCAGTGCCCACGATCCGAGCACGGACAAACCTGCTTCGTTCCCGATGTGTTCATCGACGAGTCGGAAGCACGCGCCTTTACAGAACGCCTGAATACGCTTCAGGTGTCGCCTATCCATTTGATCGATGTGATCGAGGACGCATTGGGCGTTTAACACGCAGCTTACATAAAAATGCCCAGCTCAGAGGCCAGAGAGCGAATTGCCTGCACAATGCCGATGTATTCGGCCGTGACTTCGTATCGCAGTTCCGTGATTTCCTCATCCCGATTGCCGCGCAGCGCTTGCAACAGTGCTGCGCTCTTCTTTTCCAGCCGTATAAAGCCAAAGCTGCGTGCCTGTCCGGTCAGCGTGTGTACCGCTTTGATTGCTGCATCACGATCGTGCCGACCCAGGGCATCGTTCAATTCCGCGCAGCAAGGCTCGTCCAAAATCGGATCAGGAATTTCTGCAGCATATTCTCGTTGTAAAACCGGCGGCAGGCTGCTTCAAAATCTCCATCTATTGCTTGATAAAATTTATGCAGAGACATATCGACATCTCCCTATGCATATTTTATCATTTCAAAAATCGACTGGCAAGGGGTGAAAATAGTTTTCTATCGCCATTTCTCGACAAAGATCGCGGTTTGCAGTAAAAAGAAAACGCCTGATCAAATGATCAGGCGTTTTCATGGAGCTGCTAACCAGATTTGAACTGGTGACCTCATCCTTACCAAGGATGCACCGTCGCCAGCCAAGTATTGTCACCGTAAACGAGCTTAACTACTGTGTTCGGAATGGGAACAGGTGTACCCTCGTCACCATTAACACCTACTATTTCGTTGCACATTCCTGTGCAGCTTTGTTATTATATCATACCATCAGCCTACTGTCAACATATTTCTTGAAGAAATTTGGTGACCCGTGGGAGAATCGAACTCCCGTTTGCGGCGTGAGAGGCCGCCGTCTTAGCCGCTTGACCAACGGACCATAACAGTTAGACTTCCGGTATCTCGGTTTCGCTGTGGACTCTCTCGAACCCACAGCGCACCGAATCTGGTACACCATCACGGGCTCGAACCGTGGACCCACTGATTAAGAGTCAGTTGCTCTACCAACTGAGCTAATGGTGCATACTTTCTTGTGTACAAAGAAAAGTATGCAAAAAAATTTTTACCTGCACACTTCGTGTGCTTTACTTTCTCATTCACAATCTGAAAGTGTAATTTATTTCTTTACACCCTCAAAACTGAACAATCCTACTCACAAGCTATCTTTCGAGGTTACCTAACATTTAAGGTCAAGCCCTCGGCCTATTAGTATCAGTCCGCTCCATACATTACTGCACTTCCACTCCTGACCTATCAACCTTGTAGTCTACAAGGGCCTTACTCCCGAAGGATGGGAACACTTATCTCGAGGGAGTTTCACGCTTAGATGCCTTCAGCGTTTATCTCGTCCGTACTTAGCTACCCAGCTATGCCCTTGGCAGAACAACTGGTGCACCAGCGGTACGTCCATCCCGGTCCTCTCGTACTAAGGACAGCTCCTCTCAATATTCCTACGCCCGCAACAGATAGGGACCGAACTGTCTCACGACGTTCTGAACCCAGCTCGCGTACCGCTTTAATTGGCGAACAGCCAAACCCTTGGGACCGAATTCAGCCCCAGGATGCGATGAGCCGACATCGAGGTGCCAAACCTCCCCGTCGATGTGGACTCTTGGGGGAGATCAGCCTGTTATCCCCAGGGTAGCTTTTATCCGTTGAGCGACGGCATTTCCATTCACATACCGCCGGATCACTAACTCCAACTTTCGTTACTGCTCGAACCGTCATTCTCGCAGTTAGGCTCGTTTATGCGTTTACACTCAGTGCACGATTTCCATCCGTGCTGAACGAACCTTTGAGCGCCTCCGTTACTCTTTTGGAGGCGACCGCCCCAGTCAAACTGCCCACCTGACAGTGTCCCCCGACCAGATTCATGGTCGCAGGTTAGAATCCCAATATCCCAAGAGTGGTATCCCAAGGTTGGCTCCATAAACGCTGGCGCGCTTACTTCCAAGTCTCCCACCTATCCTGTACATGGAATACCGAGATCCAATATCAAGCTACAGTGAAGCTCCATGGGGTCTTTCCGTCTAGTTGCGGGAAACCGGCATCTTCACCGGTACTACAATTTCGCCGGGCGGGCTGTTGAGACAGTGCCCAAATCGTTACGCCATTAGTGCGGGTCAGAACTTACCTGACAAGGAATTTCGCTACCTTAGGACCGTTATAGTTACGGCCGCCGTTTACTGGGGCTTAAGTTCGCACCTTCGCTTGCGCTAAGCACTCCCCTTAACCTTCCAGCACCGGGCAGGCGTCACCCCTATACGTCATCTTTCGATTTAGCAGAGAGCTGTGTTTTTGCTAAACCGTCGCTTGGGCCTTTTCACTGCGGCCTGCTCTCGCAGGCGCCCCTTATCCCGAAGTTACGGGGCCAATTTGCCGAGTTCCTTAACAACCCTTCTCCCGTTGGCCTTAGAATACTCATCCCATCTACCTGTGTCGGTTTGCGGTACGGGCACCTTAGTATACACTAGAGCTTTTCTCGTCTCTCACGCCGTCTACTTCCCTACTAAATTTCGGTCCCTTACGCCCGGGGCAACCATCGCCCGGGATAGACTTAATGAAAGCGTCCCTCTAGCTTAAATGTTCGGTGGTTACGGAATTTCTACCGTATGTGCATCGCCTACGCCTTTCGGCCTGAGCTTAGCTCCCGACTAACCTTGGGCGGACGAACCTTCCCCAAGAAACCTTAGATTTTCGGCCATTATGATTCTCACATAATTCTCGCTACTTATTCCGGCATTCTCACTCGTATGCAGTCCACCAGTGCTTCCGCTCTGACTTCGCCCCGCATACGACGCTCCCCCTACCCAATGCATTACTGCAATGCCTAAGCTTCGGTTGAACACTTAGCCCCGTTACATCTTCCGCGCAGAAGGACTCGACCAGTGAGCTATTACGCTTTCTTTGAAGGAGTGGCTGCTTCTAAGCCAACTTCCTGGTTGTCTTCGCAGTTTCACATCATTTTCCACTTAGTGTTCATTTGGGACCTTAGCTGTAGATCTGGGCTGTTTCCCTTTTGACTATGAGACTTATCTCACACAGTCTGACTGCTATTCATCAATTATCCGGCATTCAGAGTTTGATAGGCTTTGGTAACCTCGCGGCCCCTAGACCATTCAGTGCTTTACCTCCGGTAATCTAAAATAACGCTAGCCCTAAAGCTATTTCGGGGAGAACCAGCTATCTCCGAGTTCGATTGGAATTTCTCCGCTATCCACAAGTCATCCCCGGCTTTTCAACAGACGTGGGTGCGGCCCTCCACGGTGTCTTACCACCGCTTCAGCCTGCTCATGGATAGGTCACCCGGTTTCGGGTCTAATACCTGCAACTTCATACGCCCTTTTCAGACTCGCTCTCGCTGCGGCTCCGGAACTCCAGTTCCTTAACCTCGCTGCAAATATTAACTCGCCGGACCGTTCTACAAAAAGTACCCGATCACACATTTAACGTGCTCTCGGTGCTTGTAGGCACAAGGTTTCAGGTTCTTTTTTTCACTCCCCCCGGGGTACTTTTCACCTTTCCCTCACGGTACTGCTCCACTATCGGTCACTGAGTAGTATTTAGGCTTGGAGGATGGTCCCCCATCTTCCCAGCGGGTTTCACGTGTCCGCTGGTACTCTGGATACTGCTAGCACTCAATCCTTTTCACTTACGGGGCTATCACCCTGTATCGCTGCTCTTCTCAAAGCATTCAGTTAAAGATTAAAGTTACATATTGCAGTCCTAACCCCGGAAATATTGCTACCTCTGGTTTGGCCTCCTCCGCGTTCGCTCGCCACTACTAGCGGAATCTCGGTTGATTTCTCTTCCTCGCCCTACTTAGATGTTTCAGTTCAGGCGGTTCCCCACCATGACCTATGTATTCAGTCATGGTTGATGGAGTATTGCTCCATCGGGTTTCCCCATTCGGAAATCCACGGATCAAAGCCCATTTGCGGCTCCCCGTAGCTTATC